>Ga0302324_100022861_pt1 | contig 12128 bp, 12 predicted proteins | sample Palsa_T0_1_FD_201949 | JGI IMG/M metagenome (GOLD analysis project Ga0302324, IMG submission 201949) | Peat permafrost microbial communities from Stordalen Mire near Abisko, Sweden - Palsa_T0_1 | ecosystem: Environmental > Terrestrial > Soil > Palsa > Peat permafrost | place: Sweden: Abisko...
GTGGCGACTTCGCCAACGGGATGCGCGGTGCTCGAGAGCTTCGAGTGGGCGTCGGTCGAATCCCCACGCGCCCCGGAGGTCCGATGATGTCTTGCCGGTTTGCGTTTTTGTGCGGTCTGGCCCTATGCCTGCCCCTGGCCGCGAGTGCCGGTACCGTTACGGCGGGCTCCCTGTTCGGGAACGCCAAGGCGGGAACGCTCAGCATGCCCATGCAGACGGTTCTGATGCTGACCGCCCTGACGCTGCTTCCGGCCGCGCTGGTGTCGGTCACTCCGTTTCTGCGAACCATCATCGTATTGCACTTTCTGCGGCAGGCGTTGGGCACGCAGACGGCACCATCCAATCAAGTTCTGGTGGGGCTGGCTTTGTTTATGACCCTGCTGACTATGGGGCCGATCACCAGCCAGATCTATGAGAAAGCCTGGACTCCTTTGCAAAACGGTCAGATCACCGTCGAACAGGCCGGCCAGGAGGCCGCTCTACCGCTGCGCCAGTTCTGGAGCCGCTTCGCCAAGGAGAAAGACATTGCCTTGTTTCTGGAGGTCTCCCATTCGCCGGCTCCGCGCACGCCCGCGGATGTGGACCTGAAAGTCCTGATTCCGGCCTATATACTGTCGGAGCTGAAGGCTGCCTTCCAGATCGGCGCAGTACTCTACCTGCCCTTTCTGGTGATCGACCTGGTGGTAGCCTCGGTCACTGTCTCAGTAGGCATGATGCAGTTGCCGCCGGTGATGATTTCCGCCCCCTTCAAGATCCTGCTTTTCGTCTTGGTGGATGGTTGGAACCTGGTAGTGGGTTCGCTCATGAAAAGCTTCTCGTGAGATAAGCCGATAGATACCCATGGTTAATAATGACCAGTGATACTGTTGTCGAAATCTTGCGCCAGGCACTGATGATGGCTTTCTGGGTGGCAGGGCCGCTGTTGATGATCGGCCTCGCCACCGGAATCCTGATCAGTCTGACGCAGATCGTGACTTCCATTCAGGACACGGGCTTCAGCACCATTCCGCGGCTGGTCGTCTTTCTCGTCGCCATCCTGCTGCTAATGCCCTGGATGATCCAACGCATGACGGTCTATACCACGTCGCTGTTCGGGGATCTAGGCCGCTATGCCCGCTGAGCTTACCCTGGGGCTCCCCACGCTTTACGGATTTTTGCTAGTGCTGGCGCGGGTATCCGGAGTTTTTGCGTTTGTGCCGCTGCCCGGAGTGCAGAACAGCCCGCCGATGGCGCGCATTGTGCTGTCGGTGCTGATCACGCTGGCGCTCTATCCAAGCTGGCCACAGCCAGCCGGGGGCGAGGTCGACATCGGGCGCATGCTGATGTACGTGTTACCGGAAATCGCAGTGGGTGTGGTGATCGGCCTGGCGGTCAGTTTCATTCTGGAGGCCTTTACCATGGCCGCGCAGGTACTCAGTTTGAACGCCGGGTACAGTTTCGCTCAAACCATCGATCCCAGCACGCAGGGCCAGTTGGGCGTCTTGGTGGTCTTCGCGCAGTTGGCTAGCGGGCTGATCTTTTTCGCCCTGGGCTTGGACCGCGAGGTGATCCGCACGCTGTCCTATAGCCTGCAGGCGCATCCGGCGGGCGCCTGGATCGCACAGACGGCGGCGGAGCCCATGATCCGCCTGGGCGCGGACATGCTTTCGCTGGCCTTGCGGCTGGCCTTGCCGGCCGTGGCTCTGCTGGTTCTCATGGATCTGTCTCTAGGTCTGGTCGGACGTCTCAATCAGCAACTGCAACTGTTGAGCATGGGCTTCCCCGTCAAGATGCTGGTGGGCCTGATGCTGCTGATCTGGATCACGGCACTTGTTCCCAGGCTGCTCGGGACCTACGCCGGCGAGGTTTTTGGCACGCTGCGCCAGGTGTTGCGGTACTAGAAAACAGAGGAAACCGGTGCCTGACAACGGACAAAAGACCGAAGAACCGACATCTAAGCGCATGCTCAAGGCGCGTACCGAGGGGCAGTTCCCCGCCGCGCGCGAATTCGTGTCCGCCATGCAATTCCTGACGTTCGCCGCCGTCCTGCAGGCCTGGGGCGGGCAATGGTTCCTGGAACTGCGTCAGGGCATGCGCCATGGGCTGGAGGCGGCCTTCGCGGGGGGCCCGCCGGCCGCTTTGGCGATGGAGGTAAGCCGGTATCTGCTGCTGCGAGTCTTGGTGGTGCTGGGGCCCGCCGCCGGCGTGCTACTGCTGGCCACCCTGGGCATGCAACTGGTCGCCACACGCTTGGGAGTGAGCTTGAAAAAGCTGATGCCGGATCTCAAACGGCTCAGCCCGCTTTCGCATCTGAAGCAATTGCCGCGCCAGAACCTTCCGGCGCTGGTGCGCGCGATGATCATGCTGCCGGTGTTCGGGTTTGCGGTATACGGGATCGTTCGCGATAACTTGTTGGCGTACATGAACCTCCCGTATCAAGGAGTGGAATCGGGCTTCCGGCAGGCCTGCAGCTCCTTCGGCACTCTTATCTGGAAAGCCTCCTGGGTCTTCCTGCTCTTTGGCTGCGTGGATCTGATCCGGCAAAGGCGCCGCTACCGCAAGGACCTACGCATGAGCAAGCAGGAGATGCGCGACGAAAGCAAGGACTCGGAAGGCAATCCGTTGATGAAGTCGCGCATCCGTCGCATCCAGCGCGACCGCCTGCGCCACCAGATGATGAAGGAAGTCCCCAAGGCAACCTTGGTGATTGTCAACCCGACGCACTATGCGGTGGCGATTCGCTATGCCCTGGATTCGATGGCCACGCCTGTGGTGGTGGCCAAGGGGAAGAACTATCTGGCGGCGCGCATTCGCCAGCGGGCTATCGAGAACCAAGTCCCCATTATTGAAAACCCGCCGCTGGCACAGGCTCTTTACCGCTCGGTGGAGGTCGGCCAGGAGATCCCGGCACACCTGTACCGGGCCGTAGCCGAGATCCTGGCCTATGTTTATCGGCTCATGAACGGCCGATTACCTGGATAGTGGGCAAATGGAGAGGACTCCTAGGAGAACGATAGACTGAATGGCTAACGCGACGGCAATAGCAAAGAGCGGTTTCAAAGAGTTTCTCACCAGCGGAGGCGCGGCGGAAATGGGCGTGCCGATTGCGGTATTGCTCATCGTCATAGCGCTCATCACGCCACTGCCCGGTTTCATACTGGACCTGCTGCTGGTGGTGGACATCATGGTGTCGGTCATCGTCATGATGGTCGCGATGTACATTACCCGTCCCGTGGACTTCAGTGTCTTTCCCACTACCCTTCTGCTGCTAACGCTGTTTCGGCTGGCGCTAAACGTTTCATCGGCGCGTTTGATTCTGTTGAACGGCAACACCGGGACCTCGGCCGCGGGACACGTCATCGAGGCCTTCGGCAGCTTCGTGGTGGGCGGCAACTACATCATCGGCACGGTAATCTTTCTAGTGCTCATCGCCATCCAGTACATCGTCATTAACCACGGCGCGGTGCGCATCTCCGAGGTCACCGCGCGCTTCACCTTGGACGCGCTGCCAGGCAAGCAGATGTCCATCGATTCAGACCTGAGCTCGGGCCTGATCGACGAGACCGCCGCGCGTCTGCGCCGCAAGCTACTGGCCGCTGAGGCCGAGTTCTACGGCGCCATGGACGGCGCTTCCCGCTTCACCCAGAGGGACGCGGTGGCCAGCCTCCTGATTACCGGTATTAACATCGTTGCGGGTTTCCTGATCGGCGTGCTGCAGCACGGCATGGAGCTGCGCCACGCCCTCGAAACCTACACCGTGCTCACTATCGGCGACGGACTGGTGACGGTCATCCCGGCCCTCATGATCTCCATTTCGGGAGGCCTGATCATCACCCGGACCAGCTCCGATGCGCGCATAGGGGCCGATTTTCGCAAGCAGCTCTTCGGCAGCCCGCAGCCGCTGTTTCTGGCTAGCGGCGTATTGGTGGCCCTGGCGTGCTTTCCGGGTATGCCCGCGATCCCTTTTCTTCTGCTTGGCGGCGGCCTGGGCACGGTTGCCTGGCGCATGCGCTCGCGGCCGGTTGCTAAGGAGCAGGCGCTCACCGCGGCCAAACCAGCCCGCGAGAATCTGGAAGCCCTGTTGCGCGTCGAGCCGCTGGCCATCGAAGTTGGTCTGGGACTGGTAAAGATGGTGGAGGGTGCCCAGAACTCCCCGCTGCTGCGCCGTATTTCGGGAATTCGTAGGCAACTCGCCACCGAGCTTGGCTATCTGCTGCCGCCGGTGCGCGTTGCCGATAATCTTTCATTGCGCGCACGTGAATACGTGGTTTCGCTGAAGGGCGCGGAGATCGCCCGATATGAACTGCCCCAGGGTCGGCAGTTAGCCGTTCCCTCCGGGCGCGCGGATCCGCCGCCGGACGGTACGCCAACCAAGGAGCCGGCCTTCGGACTGGCTGCCTGGTGGGTTCCCGACGAACGTGCCGAGCAGGCCCGCTCCGCCGGCTACACTCTTGTGGATTCGGTCAGTGTGTTGGGAACGCATCTTGCCGAGCTGGCCCGGCGGCACGCCTACGAGCTATTTTCACGCCAGGATGCCAAGAAGATGTTGGACCTGGTAGCGATCGAACAACCCAAGGTGGTAGAGGATCTGGTGCCGAAACAGCTTCCGTTGTCGATGGTCCAGCGGGTACTACAGAATCTGTTGCGCGAGCGTGTTTCCATCCGTGACACGGGCTCCCTGCTCGAGGCCATGGGTGAGGCCGCACTTTCCACACGTAACCTGGTGCTGTTGAGCGAGTACGCCAGGCAGTCGATCCGACGCACGGTGGTGCAGCGCTATTTGGATGCCTCGGGCAACCTGCCGGCTTACTTCGTAGACGCCTCTATCGAGCATGCTGTCGAGTCGGCGGTAGAGCATGGCGAGCAAAATAGCCACTTGAGCATGGCGCCGCAAACCATCCGGGACATCCTGGATCGTATTCAACGCAAAATCGGCTCCCCGGAGGGGCCGGTGGTGGCGGTGACCACCTCCGGCGCCCGCTATTTTCTGCGGCAAATTGTCGAACCTTCAATGGCCAATCTCTTCTTTCTGTCGCACAACGAGATTCCGGCCGGAGTGAAGATGGTTTCGCTGGGCGTGATCCAGTAGAGGAAAAATATGCGAATCAAATCGTTTTACGCAAGTACGGTGGAAGGGGCGGTGGCGCTGGCCCGTCGGGATCTCGGATCGGAGGCGATACTGGTGCAGACCCGCAAAGCTCCTATCGAGGCACGGCACTTGGGAGAGTATGAAGTCGTATGTGCAGTCGTGCCCGAGACCGAGCTGGCTAAGCCGATCCAGGCCGCGGAGGATCAGGTCCCGCATAACGGCCGGCTCTCCCACGAGTTGGCGGAGTTGCGCAAGCAGTTGGACGTGATGGGCAAGACCATTACCCGCTCGGCCTGGAGCGGCCCACGCTGGACGTCGTCCAACCCCGCTTTGTGCGACCTGCACGCCCGCCTGATGTCGGCGGACATCGCCGGCGAGCTGGCGCACCAGATTCTGGACGCGGTGCACCAGCGGTCCGCGGGACCGCCCGTCTCGAGCGAATCGCTCGAGGCTGCGGTACGCGTGGAGATCGAAAAGAGGATTTTGGTGAACGCCGCCTTAGGGCCGGAAGGAAGTCCGCGTGTTGCAGCGCTGGTAGGGCCTCCCGGAGCAGGCAAGACCACCACTATCGCCAAGCTGGCGGTGCAGCACGGTTTGACCGCGCGCCGTCCTGTGCAATTGCTTTCCATGGACGATTACAGAGTGGCTGGGGCCGATCAACTGCGCTCCTACGCCGCGATTCTGGGCGCCGGCTTCCAGTCTCTGGATACCGTGGGTGCCCTGGCGCAGGCCCTCGCCGAATATCAGGGTAAAGGGCTGATTCTCATTGATACTCCGGGCTACGGCCCGCGCGATATCGATCGAGCTACCGAACTGGCCGCATTTCTTTCCAGCCATCCTGCCATTTCAACTCACCTGGTGTTAACGGCCACCATGAAATCGGCCGATCTTACTCATGTGGTAGAACGATTCGACATCTTCAGTCCGGCAAGCCTGTTATTTACCAGGCTGGACGAGACGGACTCCTTCGGTACGGCATTTTCGGTGGCTGCGAGCCGGGGGAAGCCGATCTCATTTCTTGGAACCGGCCAGGTGATCCCGGAAGATCTGGTACCCGCCACCAGGGAACACATTCTAGGTTTACTGTGGCCTGAGACTTCTGCTTGGGCGATCGAGTCAGCCGCATGAAAGGAACCTTTCACCCGTGATGTCCAACGCTTATTCCATCCAAAGTTCGGGTGAATCGGGCGCCGAGGAGCGCGAGCGGCTCATCCTGGAGCACTTGCCACAGGTGCGCCTGATCGCGCGCCGGATCCACGGCCGCCTGCCTGAGAACGTCAGCCTGGAAGATCTGGTCTCGGCCGGGATTGTCGGCCTGATCGCAGCTATCGACCAATATGATCCCAGCCACCAGGTCAAGCTCAAAACCTACGCCGAGCACAAGATCCGGGGCGCCATCCTGGACGCACTGCGGGGTCTCGATTGGGCGCCGCGCCAAAGACGTAAGAAAGCCAAGCAGATCGAATTTGCCATCGCCAAAGCCGAGCAGCGTCTGCATTGCACTCCCGCCGAAGACGAGATTGCCGCCGAGATGGGATTGGATCTGGAAGAATACCATCGCTGGCTGGTCGAAGTGCAAGGCTTGAATCTGGGCAGCCTGGAATATACCTCCGACGATGGTGAGGGGCAGGGCCTGCTCGAATACATCAGCGACAATCAGGACCTGCTGCCTTCCCGCCTGTTGGAGAAGTCCGAACTGGAAAAGCTGCTGGCAGAGTCCATACGGAAGATGCCGGCCATGGAACGTACGGTGTTAGGTCTCTACTTCACAGAGGAGCTAACGCTGCGGGAGATCGCCAAGGTCGTGGATCTGCACGAGTCGCGCATCTCCCATTTGAAATCGCAGGCGATCCTGCGCTTGCGTGCGGACATGCAGAAGGTCTGGCCTCACCAGGGCGGAGGAGTGGCGTGATTCAGGATCAATCGAAGCCGGGGAACTGGTTCGCCGAGGAGTGGACAGCCCTGCTCGGCGGAGTGCTCGAATCGCTTTCTGGTAAGCGCCCCGCGATGACATGCAAGGCTCCGGCGGGCGATGCGACGCTGGATTCCGTCAGCACCCAGATCGGCCAACAGCACGGCGCCATCCTATGGTGGAAGCAGGCCTTTCCTCTGCCTGGCGATCCGGTCATTTGGGTGGGTGCGCCGCAGACTGGCTGGTCTCAGCTCGGAATTCACGTCTTGCGCGCGGTCGGAGAGGACGATCTATCCAAGGCGCGCGAAACTTATCTTGAAGTGTTGCAGCAATCGCTCGGCGAACTCGCTCGCAGTGCCAGCCGCCGGTGGAAGCGGGAAGTTATATGTTCCGGCGGAGCGGAACAAGCCGGACCGCCGCCGGCCGCCGAATTCCGCCTGGTCGAAGCGGCCTATCCGGACGCTGTCATGCCGCCTCTACTCCTGGTGATCGCCGGCGCGCCGGAAGACCCTCCCGAGGAATCGGCCTTGGAGCCGGGACACGCGCTGACCGACATATCTCCGGGTAAGCCCGCTTCCTCTCAATCCAAGACCTTCGACCTGCTCATGGGAGTGGAACTGCCAGTGAGCGTATCATTCGGACACGTGCAACTCCCGTTGAGGGATATTCTGAAGCTCACCGCCGGGTCTATCGTGGAGTTGAACCGCATGGTGGATGAACCGGTCGAAGTGATCGTCAACAACTGCGTAGTGGCCCGTGGAGAAGTGGTGGTCATCGAAGGTAATTATGGTGTGCGTATTCACCACATCATGAGCCGTCAGCAACGCCTGGAGAGCCTGCCATGAACCCTGTTGTCCGGCTTGCCGGCAGCACGGAATATCTGCTGCACCCGCTGCTCAGTTACATCCTGATGGCAGTGGGCCTGGGGCTCTGTTTGTATCTCTTTATGACCCTCAAGGTGGAAATACGCCGTCTGCTGCCGGGCCGCGTCGAAGACCAGCAGCGGGTCGAGGCGCTTGAGAGCGCTTTGGCAGAGGCGCGCCTGACCGTCCAGCAGTTGGAGAACGATCTACGCGAAGTGGAGCGACAGACCGGCATGCTGGTGGCGCCCGCGCCCGCCCGATCGGGCTTGAACCTGAGCAAGCGCACGCAGGTTCTGCGCCTGCATCGCTCGGGTGAAAGCTCCGCCGCGATCGCTACCTCGCTGGGATTGCCGCGCGGTGAAGTGGACTTGCTGATCAAGGTTCACGGCATGGTATTGGAACAGATATAAGGGTAGCCTTCCTGCAAAAGTACTAGCCAAGGTACTAAAGGTTCCATGCGCACCGGTCGATTCTTACCATAGCCATGGATAGAGTCGAACGAGCCCGTGTGTTGTGGATTACGACAGAGGACCACTTGCCGGAGCATGCATGTGCAGCCGCAGCCCTCGGTGGATTCGTTCTGGAGCACGCGCCCGGTATTCCGGAAGCGGTGGAATACTTGAAGCGGTCCCGGATGGATGCCGCGGTGGCCTGCTTTCCCATCCCGGAGTGGACTCCGGCCGACGCCCTGGAGGAACTCCAGCAGGCAGGCAGCAACGTCCCATTGATTCTCTGGGACATCCAGGGCGGATTGGCCGATGCTGTTCGCTTGACCAAACTGGGGGCATCTGACATATTGGGCGCCGACGTAACAATTGAGGAGATTGCGAGCGCCGTCGAGGCCGCCACAAACGACCGGCGCAGCCGCCCGGAAAGCAGCGATACCTCCGATGAGCCGTGGAGACGCAAGTTAGTTGGCTCCAGCGGCCCGTTTCAGGACGTAGTGGAAATGGTGCGGCTGGTGGGCAACCGGCGTTGCACGGTGCTGGTGACTGGAGAAACCGGCACAGGTAAGGAAATGGTCGCACAGGCCGTGCACCAGGCCGGACCGCGCGGACGGCTCCCCATGGTGTCGGTCAGCTGCAGCGCGTTGCCGGAGAACCTGCTGGAGGCCGAATTGTTCGGTCACGTTCGGGGAGCCTTTACAGGCGCTCTCAACCAGCGCGTGGGTCGCTTCGAACAGGCCAATGGCAGCACCTTATTCCTGGACGAGATTGGCGACATGCCTCTCGAGCTGCAAGCCAAGCTACTGCGGGTACTGCAGGAGCGCGAGTTCCAGCGCCTCGGCAGCTCCGAGACCATACGAGTAGATGTGCGCGTGATAGCCGCCACGAATGTGGATCTCCTGGAGCGGGTCCGCGAAGGCACCTTCCGCGAAGACCTGTACTACCGCCTCAACGTGGTCCCTATCCATATGCCTTCCCTGCGTGAGCGTAGAGGCGACGTAGCGGCCCTGGCGCTGCATTTCATTAAGAAAATCTGCAACCTGGAAGGCATCCCGCTGAAACAGATCACCCGCGAGGCTTTGGAGCGTCTGGCCAGCCACTCCTGGCCCGGTAACGTACGCCAGTTGGAGAATGCGATCGAAAGGGCCATTGTCCTTAGTGGAGAACGGAGTATGCTTTACCCGGCCGATTTCCCGTTGGGCGGAGGGGTTCCGCGCCGAACGCAAGAGCCGACCAAGGCGCTATTTGTTCATGTACCCGACGACGGCCTGGATTTTGACCAAACCGTGGGGCAGATCGCCCGCAGCATCATAGAACAGGCCCTGCGCAAGACCAAGGGAAACAAGAAAATGGCTGCGGATATGCTTCGACTCAAGCGCACTACTTTGGCAGCCAAGCTACGAAGCTTGGAGACGGACTCCCCGGATCTCACACTGATGGAATCGGACTTTTTGCACAGCGCCTGATGCTGTCTTAAGCTAAACTACGGCGAACACTTTAGCAGAGGGCCGCCATCAGCGCCCCGCGCGCTGTCGAATGCAGGGGGTCGGCAGCTACCCGGACTTCGGACAATCCCAGCGGGAAATCATCCGCATGCAGGACTTTGTTGAAGTGGTCCAGAAAACCCTTAGGCATCGCCGTACCGCCGCTCAGCACCATAGGGACCGACTGTTCGAGCTTCGGCAGCTTCTGCGTAGATGAAATGCGCGTGCGCATCGAATCGACCAGGTTCATGAGCATCTCCTGATAGTAAATCGTCAGCGCATTATGGACGCGGTCCGCGGAGAAGCCGTTGAATTGGAAGTCCTTCTCCTTCGAAACGCGCAGCCTGTTGGCGCGATCGCCCGTCACAATGGCGGCATTCGTGTCAATGAAATCGCCGGCCTTGGAGACGCTGAAGCTGATCACCGGGACCGACAGTACCGCGAGACAGATATTGCACAGCCCACTGCCGCACGAAATGGCGATTCCGGTGAAATTCGATCCGGCCAGCTCGCCATATACCACCGCCAGCCCTTCTTCAATCGGGGTGGCCTCATAGCCCAGTTCCGTAAGAATCTGCCGGATGGAGGCTTCATGGTAAGCAATGGGTTCGTTCAGGCCTTCGTTCGCAGCCGGTACGCTGAAGAAAACCTTCTGGCCCTCCACCGCGGCTTGGCCGACCAGTTTCTTGATGATCCGCCGTACCACGGCCAGGCTGTGCGGTTCCTGCGGATTCAGCACACCGTTCATCATTGGCCGCCGCATCTCCACGTGAAAAGCCTCCGCAAACTTTTCCGCGTCATTGCCCCCAACCACGATGTCCGCTCCCTGGACCTCCTGGAAAACGTTCTCCCGCTGGAGCAGACTTTCCGCGAGTTTGGAGTACGGCAACGTTAAGAAGGCGTTGAGCTGCGCGTCGTACTCCTGTTTCTTTTCCCTGGCCCGCGCGACAACGATGCGGCTGGTGCCGACATCAAGCCCGAGCGGCTGGGTGTAGTCTTCGACGTTGTTCATAACATTCGTTCCATTCTGACGTTTGGTTGAAACTTTGAGCTTCCTCACCATTGACTATCCGGTACCACTTTGGGAGTAGCCTCGGAGCAATATTCTTCTCTTAAGAACATTTAAGATTTTTGACGTCCCGGAACGACATAGTTAGGGGTATTTAGGATGGCATTGCTAAGGCGACGTCTGCGAGAGCGCCACGTGCAGACGGCGCGTATCGCTGCCGGCATCGGGGATCCGGTCTTGCGATTGCGATTCCTGAAAACGGCGATGGCGCAGTCCTCAGCCGCGGGCCGCCTCCGCTTCTACTGGATGCTCTCGTCGGCTCTCTTGCTGACCATGCTGATCCCGTTCCTGGTGAGGCGCGCGGCGGGTTCGCCGGAGCCGTTGAAAGCGCGGATAGTCCGGCCTGAGCCGCCGCTCACCCATCATAGATTCGGCGATAAGGTCACCGTCAAGGATGGCCTCAAAGTAGCTCCAGTCTGGCAAGTCGAAAAGACTGGCGATTCCGAAGTATACAGCAATGGTCTCCGCATCGACACACGTTTTACCGTTCTGAACCATCCCAGACTCTATATGGCATTCCCACGGGATGGCAAACTTTCGAGCGGGCCGATTCCGCAATCCCAGCCGGTCGGTATCGTGTACCACACTACCGAGAGCCGTCAGGCTCCTTTTGTGGAACAAGATAATCGCTTTCTCATGCGGCTCGGGGAATCGTTGCTCGAGTACGTTTGCCGGGAGCGCGCGTACCACTACCTGATCGACCGCTTCGGCCGCGTGTATCGGGTGGTCGCCGAATCGGATGCCGCCAACCATGCGGGTTACTCCGTTTGGGCTGACGGCCAATGGCTGTATGTGAACCTGAACGACAGCTTTTTTGGGGTGTCATTCGAAGCCCAGTCGCATCCGGGCCAAGCCGAGGGAGTCGCCGGCCCGGCCCAGATCCGCGCCGCCGCCATGCTGACCGAGATGCTCCGCAGCCGTTACCAGATCTCCGCCGAAAACTGTGTCACCCACGCCCAGGTCTCGGTGAACCCCTCCAACATGCACGTGGGTTATCACACTGACTGGGCTACCGGCTTTCCATTTGAGGCATTGGGTTTGCCGGATAACTACGCGCTGGCGCTGCCTTCCCTCTGGGCGTTCGGCTTTGCCTGCGAACCGGCCAAGCACATCTCGCCGGCCGTCAGACTGGCGGAACAGGATCTTGCCTGGAGTGCCACCCGATTCGGTATACCGGTCGAGGACTACCGCAAGAGGCTGCAAAAGCAGTACCGGGAGTGCCTGGCCCAGTCCCGCCGCGCGAACTCGTAGCCTATCGGAGTTCCGGCTCCAGCGGCCGATATCCG
>Ga0302324_100022864_pt1 | contig 12125 bp, 6 predicted proteins | sample Palsa_T0_1_FD_201949 | JGI IMG/M metagenome (GOLD analysis project Ga0302324, IMG submission 201949) | Peat permafrost microbial communities from Stordalen Mire near Abisko, Sweden - Palsa_T0_1 | ecosystem: Environmental > Terrestrial > Soil > Palsa > Peat permafrost | place: Sweden: Abisko...
CGGGATAGGCAAAAACGGGCCCGTTTCGAGCGGGCGCGTCCGGATTCGGACTTCCCAGGACCCAGTGGGAGCGCCGATTTTCTTTCGCGACGTTCCGCTCATGCCTTCCGAGACGGAAAAAGGGGTAATCAAGCCACTGGCGCAGGATGCCATTCCGCTGATCCAGTGGAGCGTTCGGAACGTCGGCGAACCTCGTAGCCGTGTGGTCCTGACGGACATGCCGACATGCGCCAATTGTCATTCCTTTTCGCTCGACGGCAAGACCATGGGGATGGACATGGATGGGCCGCAGAACGACAAAGGCCTGTACGCATTGGCCGAAGTCAAGCCGAAGATGTCCATCGGTACGGCGGACATGATCTCCTGGAATCCTTCGCAGGACCGCCAGTTCGGGCTGAATCGCGTCGGGTTCATGTCGCAGGTGTCACCCGAAGGACGGTACGTGCTGACCACCGTATCGGGCGCAGGAAGCGCGCCGCTCAATAACTTCTACGTGGTGAATTTCAAGGATTATCGATTCCTGCAGGTGTTCTATCCCACGCGCGGGATTCTGGCGTTTTATGACCGCGTGACCGGCGCGCGTCAACCGCTCAAGGGTGCGGACGATCCGCGGTATGTGCAGACCGACGGCGTCTGGAGCCCCGATGGCAAATACATCGTATTTGCGCGCGCCACCGCCAAGGATCCCTATCCGGTCGGAGCGCAAAGGCCCGCTCAGGCGAACGATCCGGCCGAACTGCAAATTCAATACGAACTGTATCGCATCCCCTTCAATGACGGCCAGGGAGGCGTGCCGGAAGCCGTCGCGGGAGCGTCGGCGAACGGCATGAGCAACAATTTTCCGAAGGTCTCGCCCGACGGACGTTGGATCGTCTTTGTGAAGTGCAAGAACGGCCAGTTGATGCGGCCCGATAGCGAGTTGTACATCGTGCCGGCGAAGGGCGGCGAAGCGCGGCGCTTGCGGTCCAACACGGCGCGCATGAACTCGTGGCACAGCTTCTCTCCAAATGGACACTGGCTGGTGTTCTCGTCGAAATTGCGCTCGCCTTACACGCAGATGTACCTGACCCATATCGACGCGGACGGCAATGACAGCCCGGCAATCCTCATCGATAACGCCACGGCGGCAAATCGCGCCGTGAACCTGCCGGAATTCGTCAACATCCCGCCGGGAGGCCTGACTGCGATCGCTACTCCGGCGGTCGATATGTACAAGAAGTTCGACCATGCCTTCGCGCTCGCCGAAAAGGGAGAATACCCGGCGGCCATCGCGGAGTGGACGGAGCTGGCGGCATCGAATCCGGACGATGCGCGGGTGCGCAGCAATCTGGCTACGGCGCTGGCCCGCGGCGGCAGGGGCGCGGAAGCCATTCCGCAGTACGAGAAGGCGCTGGAGTTGAATCCGCAGGTGCACGCGATTCATGGCAGTTTGGGCGAAGCGTTGCTTTCCTTGGGCCGCGCCGGCGAAGCCATCGCGGAGTTCGAGAAGGCGCTGGCGGCCTATCCCGAGTCAGCCAATCTTCACACGGATCTGGGGCAGGCGCTGGCGATGAGCAATCGGCTGGACGATGCCAGGACGGAATTCGTGAAGGCGGCGGAGATCGATCCGCGATCGGCAGAGGCGCGCAATAATATCGGCCGAACTTTGGCCTCTCAGGGCCGGCTTACGGAGGCGATTCCGTATTTTCGTAAGGCGGTGGAAATCGATGCCGATTTCGCCGAAGCGCACCAGTTTCTTGGGTCGGCGCTGTACTACGCGCGCGGCGACGCGCGGGAAGCTCTGGCCCAGTGGCGCGAGGCGCTGCGGGTACGGCCGGATTATCTGGCTGTGTTAAATGAAGCGGCGCACGTGATGGCGGCCTCTTCCGACGACTCGGTGCGCGACGGCGCCGAAGCGGTGAAGTTGGCCGAGCGCGCGGTGCGCCTTTCCGGCGGACGGGAGGCTATGTATCTCGATACGCTGGCCGCCGCCTATGCGGAGGCCGGCCGGTTCGACGATGCCATCGAAACGGCGCGCCGGGGCTTGGAAATCGCCAGGCGCCAGAACCAGTCGCAGATTCAGGAAGGGTTGACCGGGCGAATGCATCTGTATGAAGCTCACAAGCCCTATCGGGATCCGCTCCACGTCGAATAGCCAGGCGAGCGTGGAGTGCATCATGGCCCCCCGGGGAGTGCGAGCTGCGCTCACCTGGACAAGCTGAAGCATGTCCCACGGTGCCGCCGTCACGTCGTTTCTCCACCCCTGCTACAATCGAGAGTACAGTGGCTTCCGAGTCCGTCAGCCTGCCTGGAGTCGAACCCCCACCGCCGCCTCTCGATCCGGTGGAACAGCTCTATGCCGAGCTGGTGACCAAGATCCGCGAGTACCGTCCTAAAGACGACCTGGCGCCCCTCGAGAAGGCCTTCCGCTTCGCCCTCAAATACCATCAGGGACAAAGCCGCAGCTCCGGCGAGCCGTACATGATGCACCCGCTCATGGTGGCTCATATCCTCGCCGACATGCGTATGGACGTCGTCGCCATGGAGACCGGCCTGCTCCACGACGTTGTGGAAGATACCAGCGTCACCGTCGAGCAGGTGCGCAAGGAATTCGGCGAAGAAGTGGCGCGCTGCGTCGACGGTGTAACCAAGCTGAGCAAGCTCGATTTCTACTCCGCCGAAGACCGGCAGGCAGAGAGCTTCCGCAAGATGCTGCTGGCCATGGTGGAGGACATCCGCGTCATCCTGGTGAAGCTGGCCGACCGCATACACAACATGCGCACGCTGGGCTATCTGAGCCCGGAGCGGCGCGAGCGCATCGCGCGCGAGACCATCGAAATCTACGCGCCCATCGCGCATCGCCTCGGAATGGGCAAAATCCGCGGCGAGCTCGAGGACTTGGCTTTCCAGCATCTCGAGCCTGACGCATATCAGGAAATCCTGCGCTCCATCGAGTCGCGGCGGCATTCGAACGAAGAGTTCCTGGTGGAAATCCGCCAGGAAGTGGAGGCCGAACTGCGCCACGAGAGCATCCCGGCGCGCATTGACGGCCGGCTCAAGCGGCCATACTCGGTGTTCCAGAAGCTGCGTCGGCAGAAAATCACTGTTGACCAAGTCTATGACCTGATGGCGCTGCGCATCGTCACCGATTCGGTGAAGAACTGCTACGCGGCGCTGGGTGTGATCCATAATAAATGGCGGCCCATCCCTGGCCGCATCAAGGACTTCATCGCCATTCCGCGGCCCAATTTGTACCAGTCGCTGCACACCTCAGTGGTGGGACCGCATGGGCAGACGTTCGAGGTCCAGATTCGCACCGAAGAGATGCATCGTATCGCAGAAGAGGGCATTGCGGCGCACTGGAAGTATAAGGAGGGGCGCAAGGGGCCGGCGGCCGACGACCAGCGTATCGCGTGGCTGCGCCACCTCGTGGAATGGCAGCGCGATGTGCAGGACCCCGGCGAGTTCATGTCCACCCTGAAGGTGGATCTCTACCCCGAAGAGGTCTACACCTTCACGCCGCGTGGTAAGGTGCTGGTGCTGCCGCGCGACGCCACGCCCATCGACTTCGCTTACGCCATCCACTCCGACGTGGGCCATACCTGCATCGGCGCGAAGGTCAACGGGCGCATCGTGCCGCTGCGGTCAACGCTGCGCAACGGCGACATCGTGGAGATCATGACGCAGGCGGGCCATGAGCCCAGCAAGGATTGGCTGGCCTTCGTCAAAACTTCGCGTGCGCGCAACAAAATCAAGCATGTTATCAATGCCAGCGAGCGGCTGAAGGCCATCGAGATTGGACAGAAGTATCTGGAAAAGGAGTCGCGGCGGCTGGGCGTGCAGATCGGCAAAATCGCCCGCTCGGTGTTCGAGGACGTCGCTTCCGAGTACGGATACAGCAAGATGGAAGACCTGTACGCGGCGCTCGGGTACGGGCGATTTTCGGCGCGGCAGATCCTCAGCAAAGTGGCGCCGGGCGAGGTGAAGGACGAGCCTGAGGAGAAGCCGCAGGCCGAACTGAATTACCCCGCATCGCCCACGGCGCCGCCCATGCCGGGCCGGCCGCGCGATGGCGACGGCATCATCAAAGTTCGCGGTATGGACGATCTGCTGGTATACCGCGCCAAGTGCTGCAATCCAATTCGCGGGGAGGCCATCGTCGGATACGTGACGCGCGGTAAGGGCGTCGCCGTGCATTCCAAGGCGTGCCCGAATGTGCAGAATCTGATGTACGACGTGGAGCGCAAGATCGAAGTGGAATGGGCGCGCGCGGCGGAAGACGCGTTCCCGGTGCGAATCGTGGTGCACACCGACGATCGGCCGGGCATGCTCATGCAACTCACCTCCGTGCTCGCCGACGAGAACGCCAATATCCGCAGCCTGGAAGCCAAAACCGAGATCGATCACGATGGCGGCATCGTCGAAATGACGGTCGACGTGCGCGATAAGAAGCAGCTCGAAAAGCTGGTGGCGGCCATGCGGCGCATTTCCGGCGTGCGCGACGTGGAACGTCAGTTCAATTGAAAATGTCTCTCGCAACCGACCCCGAACACATTGCCATTTCCAAGTCCAAAGGCATCAAGATTGATTGGAAGGACGGACACCACAGCGAATACGGCCTCGCGTATTTGCGCGATAAATGCCCCTGCGCACAGTGCACCGGCGCTCATGGCACGCCGCCGCGCGAACCGCAGGCGGAGTCGAATAGTCCGTTCCAGATGTTCCAGCCGACACTGAAAATGCTCGCGGTGGAACCCGTGGGCAATTACGCTATCCGCATCAACTGGAGCGACGGACACAACTCGGGCATTTATTCCTACGATCATTTCCGCGCGATCTGTCAGTGCGAAGCGTGTAAGAAGTAGGACATGCTTCAGCTTAGTGCCGCATAATTTTCGCCGACCGGAAATTCTGCAGAGGTGGGGCAGATCCCCTGGTCTGCGCGGCACGCCCTCGGGCCGCTTCTCTCTCGCAGAAGGGGCTCTCACAATAGGAAAAGGCCGGCCAGGGGGCCGCCTGCGGACCAGGGGGTTCCGCCCGGAAGCATTCCCCACATCACCCCTGATGCAAGCGATGCGCCGCGTCCACTCGCGCGGCGCGCCACGAGGGCAATGCCGCTGACACGAACGCCAGCGTCACAACTGCCACCGCCGCCATCGCCATCGTCGCCGGACTGTGTGCTGGAATTCCGAATACCATGTCGCTGAGCAGGCGCGCGGCGAACCATCCTCCGACCGCGCCGATCGCGACCCCCACGATCGTCAGCCGCAACGCGTGGAAGCTCGTCCATCGCAGGATTCGTGCGGGCGATGCGCCCAGCGCCAGGCGCACGGCGATCTCCGGTTCGCGGCTGGTCACCCAGTAATTGAGCAATCCGTAAACGCCCACCGCGGCCAGCAGCATCGCCAGGCCGGCGAACAAGGTGAGCAGCAGCGTACTGAAGCGGCGCCGCGCCAGGCCCGCACCGAGCGCGGATTCCATGGTGTCGAAACGCCGCAGCGGCAGGTTGCGGTCGAGCGCCGCCACGCGCGCGCGGATCGCCGGCATCAATTTCGACGGGTCTCCCGTGGCACGCACCAGGATAGTGGCGCTGCTATCCACATTCTGCGCGGAGGGCTGATAGATTTCCGGCTCGCTTTCCGCGTCGCGTCCGTATTGGCGCACATCGCCGGCCACACCGACAATCTCCAGCAGATCGCCCTCCTGGTACGGTCCGCCGGATTTGATCTGATGGCCCACGGCCGGCTCGTTCGGCCACCACTTGCGTGCCACGGTCTCATTGATCACCACAAGTTTAGAGCCGCCGGCGCGGTCGGTGTCGCTGAACTCGCGGCCCTGGCGCATGGGAATGCGCATCATGCGGAAGTACCCCGGGTCGGCCATGTTAAACAGCGAGATTGGCACCTGGTCGCGCGGCGGATTGGGCCGTTCCGGCACGGAATAGAACCAGTCGCCGCAATCGCCCATGGGCGGCGGGCAATGGGCGGCGCCCACGTCCGCCACTCCGGGCGCGCGCCGCAGATCGTCGGTAAGCCGCCCGTAGAATTGTCGAATGGCTTCCCGGCTGCCGTAGGACTGCTTCGGCAAATCGAGTGTAAACGAGAGCAGACGCGCGGTGTCGAACCCCGGATCGGTGTGTTGCGCTGCCGCCAGACTGCGCAGCAATAATCCCGACCCGAACGCCAGCACGAGCGTGATCGCCACCTCCGCCACCACCAGCATGCTGCGCAACGATTGCCGGCCCTTTCCAACGCCGGCTACGCGCGCGCTTTCCTTCAGCGCGACGCTCAGATCGATCCGGCGGACCGCCAGCACCGGGGCGAGCCCAGCCAACAACCCGGCCGAGAGCGTGATGGCACAGGCGAAGAGCAAAACCGCGGGATCGATGTGCGTCTCCGCCAGCCGCGGAATGGAGCGCGGCGCCATGCCGGCGAGAATCTTCAGCCCGCAGAACGCGAATAGCACGCCCGCCGCTCCGCCGGCGAGAGCGATGGTCACGTTCTCGGTGAGCAGCTGGCGCACCAGCCGGAATTGGCCCGCGCCGATGGCTTTGCGCAGCGCCAGTTCGGCGGTCCGCGCGCTACTGCGCGCCACCAGCAGGCTGGTGACGTTGGCGCAGGCGATCAGCAGTATCAGCGCCGCCGCGCCCATCAGCACGAGCAGTGTGCCGCGCACATCTCCAACCATTACCTCGGTGAGGAATTCAGCATGACTATGGTGGTCGCCCTCCGGTCCTGGATCGATTTCCGCCAGGTGGCGCATGATGGCGTCGAGATCCGTCCGCGCGGCGGCGAGCGTGACCCCTGGCTTCAGCCGGCCGATCCCGCCGATCGAACGGTGCTGTCCGCGGCTGGTCGGTTTGCCCATGATCTTGCCCAGCGAAAGGTAATAATCCGTCCGTCCCAATGTCCACAGGGGAGCCGCTACGCCGGCCACCTGGTAAGGTTTGCCGTCAATCGTTAGGGTGGCCCCGACGATCTTCGGATCGCCGCCGAACTGGCTCTGCCAGAACTTATGGCTGAGGACGATCAGCGCGGGCGCGCCGGGAAGATCGTCCTGCGGGCCGAGCAGGCGGCCGAGAAGCGGGTGCATGCCGTAGAGTGTGTAATATGGCGCCGTGACGGTCAACCCGAACGTCGTCACGGCATCGCCGCGCCCGGTAAGCGTGCCGCCGAAGCCCTGAAACGCGGCCATTTCTTCGAAGGATCGATTGCCGTCGCGCCAATAATTAAAGTTGCCCCAGGTGACGCTGAAGTCGGACTTGGCGTTGGCCTCGCGTAGGAGCACCAGACGCTCGGAATCCGGGTAGGGCAGCGGCTTGATCAATACCGCGTTCACCACACTGAAAATCGCGGTGTTCACGCCCACGCCGAGCGCGAAAGTCAGGATCACCACCAGCGAAAAGGCGGGCGACCGGCGCATGGCGCGGAAACCGTAGCGAATGTCCTTGATGAGGCTCTCGAAAGCCCCGAATGTCCAGGCCTCGTGGGCGTGTTCGGTCACCGCAGTGGCGTTGCCGAAGTGGCGGCCCGCCGCCGCGCGGGCGGCTTCCGGCGTCATTCCGCGCTCCATGAACGCGTCGGTTTCCATTTCGACATGGCTGCGGACCTCTTCAGCCAGGTCGTTATCGATCGTCGCGCGTCCCGTCATCCAGGGGCGCATTTTGCTCCACCATCGACGCATCTCGCTATCCCTCCGGAGTGAGTACGCGGCTCATAGCTTCCACGAAGCGCCGCCACTTCGACTGCTCTTCCACCAGTTGGTCCCGCCCCAGCGGCGTCAGCCGGTAATATCGGGCGCGGCGCGCATTAGGCGACATTTTCCACTGCGCCACTACCCACTTGCGCTGCAGCAGGCGCTGTAAAGCGGGGTAGAGCGAACCGTTGTCGACGACGAATTCGTTCCCCGACTGCTGCTCCAGGAATTGCCCAATGCCGTAGGCATGATTGGGCCCGGCCTGGAGGCTGCGGAGAATCAGCACTTCGAGAGTGCCTTGCAGGAACTCTATCCGCTCAGATGGACCGTCTACGGTAGACATACTACGTATATAGACGGAAAACGGCGGCGTGTCAAGGGCGACGTGGCGCGGACTTCAGTCTGCTGGGTCGAAACTCCGAACTCCTGAAATGGTGGAATTTGCCATGAGCCCTTAAACCGCTTGCTCACGCGCGCGGCTCGGAAACGCAGTTCGCCGACACCGAGCCGCGACCGGCAGGGAGTGGTCGCGAACGCGAAATGGGCGAAGGACATTTTCCTGAGCCACCCCAAAAATCGCGCCACAGTTTAGGGATGGCGAGGAAACTGACTTGAGCCATTTTTGGCTTCACGCATACCGCTCCCTTTGGTCACGGCTCGGAAACGCAACGTGCCGATACTGAGCCGCGACCGGAGGGAGCGGAGTGCGGGCCCATGTCAAATTCCACGACCTCAGGAGTTCGGAGTTCTCGGCGCTGCAGGCCGGAGTGCCCGCGCCACATCGTTATTGGAAGCCGATGACGACCTTCGTGCCCGCGCCGGAAGCGGCGGAATCGATCAGCTTGATGCCCGACATCGACACCGTGACATGCGTGATATGGGAACTGCGATTCTTGTGCATCACCACGTCCGGCGTTTCGCCGTCCTGAAATGCGCTCATCGGCGAAACCGTCAGGCCCTTGCCGTCCGGGCCGCTGGCCACCTGAATGTCGGTGCCCGCGTACATCACGTCCACCGCACACTTCTGTCCGTTGCAAGCGATCGTCTGATTCTTGCCGCCGATGGTGACCACAACGCTGGTGATCGACCCCTCGGCATTAGGGTGATTTTTCTGATCGCCGCCGCCTTTGAATTCCTTCCAAGGAACGGCCGATCGCATGGTGAGCGATCCGTCCAAAATGACGATGGGCGTATCGCCGCTCGCCCAGCCGGCCACCCCCGCCACCGACAGGAGAGCCAGAACGATCCCCGTGACGAAGCCTATCTGCTGTCTGCGCATATCTTCTCCAACGACCGGAGCGGCCTATCGCGCGGCTGCCAACTTGGCCAATTGCTTGACGCGGTCCTGGATATCGGGCCGATCCCGGTAAGATTTGTAGCTATCAGAGTCCCACTTCTGTTCGAGCGTCGCAAGTAGCTGCGCCGCTTTTTGAGCGCTTTCCTGAGATTTTGCCCCATCGCCGAGGGCCTTTTGAGCGCCCGCAAGTACCAGCCAGGATCGCCACTCAGCTTCCAGATTACCGGCGTTGGCGGACCATTGCTGTACAACGAATGCCGTATCGCGCGCCCGCCGCGCTTCGCCGGCCTCCAGCAGCGCCTCTGCGTACGCCAGCCTGGCGCTGGCAACCAGCAGTGCGGATCCCGATTTCGCGCCGACCTCGACGGACTCGGCGAGCGCAGCCAGGCCGTCTTTCCGCGCGCCGGTGGCGATCTGGGCCGCGCCCAGCGTGCTCTTCCCAGCCACCGTCAGGTCTGCGTCCAGATTATGCTGGTCGAGCACGCGCCGGCTGAAATCCATAGCTGCCCGAAAATCCCGCTGGCTGAGCGCCATTTCGGCTCGCGTCGCATCATCGAGCTCCGCTACCGCGCGCGAGGGGTTCGGGCCGGCATCGCCGAGCGCCTGCCGCGCCTCCTGGTAACGGCCGAGGCGCCAGTACACTTCCGCCTCGTCCAGCAGATCGTAGGCGGCATTCAATCGATCGCCGATCTTGTTCGCCGCATCGTACGCCCCGCGGTATGCCGCCAGCGCCTCCGGCAATCGGCCCTGCGCCATCAGGACGGTGCCGCTACCCTGTTCGGCCAGCGCCACCAGCGACGGGTCGGCGAGTTGCTTGCCCACCTGCGCCTGCCTTTGGAAGGATTCCAGCGCGGCGGCGTAATCGCCTTTTTGCCGCTGCGCCCGCGCCAGCAAAAGGAGGGCATTGGCCGTCTCCTTCCGATACCCGCCCCGCTGATACCATACCAGCGACTGCTGGATATCGCGGATCGCCTCGTCTACATTGCCGGAGCGCATCGCCAGGCTGCCGAGGGAAAACATGGCGCGCGCTTCGTTACGTTCGGAGTGGAAGCGGCGGGCGTATTCCAGGCTCTGCGTGTAGGCGTTGCGCGCTTCGTCGGCATCGCCCTTGATAAAGTAGGCGTTGCCCAGATCGACCAGGCCGCGCGCGGTGAGATTCTCCAGCCCGTTGGCGCGCGCCATGTCGATCGCCTTGGCGGCGTCCGCCTGCGCCTGCGTATAATCGCCCGAACCTCGGTATTCGGTGGTGCTCAACTGCAGGAGCACCTGGATTTCCTGCGAGACGCTGCCAATCTGTGTCGAGGTGTCCAAAGCTTGCGAAAGCAACGTGCGGGCGTCATTGAAATTTGCCATGCGGTTGGCCATCACCGCCCGCTGATACAGCACCTCCACCACGCCTTCCAGGTTGCTGAGATTGCGATAGAGCTGGTCGGCCTGCTGGAAGGCTTGCGACGCGCGCTCCTGCTGCAATTGGCGTCCGTAGAGGATGGCGAGCCGCAGCCATGCCGCCGGATTCTGCGCCTGCCGCAGGGTGGCTTCGCGGTAAGCTTCGGTGGCTTCCTGGGTCTTCTCGCTCTTCTCGTACGCGCGGCCCAGATCGAGATAGGCGTTGGCTTTTTCGTCCGCCGGTGCCCGCGCCAGTAGATCGCTATAGAGCGCAGCGGCACCCGCGAAATCGGCTGTCAGAGTAAGTTGCAAAGCTCGCAGGTAGATCCGTTCGGCGCGGTTGAGTTGCGGATTCGCACCCGCCGGAGCGGCGCGCAGCATTTCCTCGCGCGCCTTGTCGGTGAGGTCCAATTCGAGATAAGCTTCCGCCAGCCGGGCATGCGCCATGCTGAACTGCCCGTCGCTCTTCACCGCCTGTTCGAGCGCCTTACTCGCCTTATAATAGGTGCCGTCGCGTAGCGCGGCGACGCCTTCGCGATACCAGCGTTGCGCGTCGGGCGACGCCTGATAGGTGCGGTCGGAGATCATCCACCATCCCGCGCCGAGGGCCGCCAACAGGGCACCGAGCACGACTGCGGCGGTGGTTCGCGACCGGCGCAAAGGTCCCGACAGCGATTGCAAGGTGTCCCACAAGGTTGGCGTGGGGGGTGCGGAGACTCCGGCGGAGGCGGGGAGCACTTCGGTCTCCTCGGTTTCCCGCTGCGCCATGCCCGCGCGCGCGGCTCGCAGGTCGACGAGTATTTCGCTCGCTGACTGATAGCGCGCCTCCGGATCCTTAGCGAGCGCCCTCGCCACCACCGCGTCGAGCGCCGGCGGCACGCGCGCATTCACGCGCGAGGGCGGCGGCGGCTCGACATGCAGCACGTTCGCCAGAATCTCCACGGAATTCGCGCCGGCAAATGCCCGCCGTCCGGTTAGGCACTCATAGAGCACCGCCCCCAGCGCGAACAGATCGCTGCGCGGGGCGAGCGGAGCATCGCGCGCCTGTTCCGGCGACATATACTCGGGCGTGCCCAGCACAGTGCCCTCGACGGTGGCTGGTGTGGCGACGGTGGGGCTCTCCTCGGTGACCGTTGTGGGCTCGCGATAGAGCTTGGCGAGCCCGAAATCCAGCACCTTCACCTGCCCGCTCTCGTTGATCACGATGTTCGACGGCTTGATGTCGCGATGGATGATGCCGCTGCGATGCGCTTCCGCGAGCGCTTCCGCCACTTCCTCGGCGATGCGCACGGCTTGCAGAACGGACATGCCGCGCGCCAGCAGGTGCGAGAGATCCTCGCCGGTGACAAGCTCCATGACGAGGAACGGCTGGCCGTCGGCCGCTTCCCCATAGTCGTAGATGCGGGCGATGTGGGGGTGATTGAGGGCGGATGCGGAGCGCGCCTCGTGCAGGAAGCGGGTGAGGTAAGCATCGTTGTCCTTGCTCGCGCTGGAGAATTTGACGGCCACGCGCCGTCCCAGGTGCGTGTCCTCGGCGAGGTACACGACGCCCATGCCCCCGCGTCCCAACTTGCCGAGGATTCGGTAATGCGAAACGGTTTCCCCGATCATGTTTCGGTGATCCCTATTCTCCGATATGGGGATGGGGGAAGACAAGGGCGCGAGGCGGTCGGCTGGCGAGGCGGTCTGCGGCAGGTACGGGAATGGGGTAAGTGCCGAATCGCCCGGCTAAGTTATTCGATGCCGGATCTAATTTTGGAATATGTCG
>Ga0302324_100022869_pt1 | contig 12123 bp, 11 predicted proteins | sample Palsa_T0_1_FD_201949 | JGI IMG/M metagenome (GOLD analysis project Ga0302324, IMG submission 201949) | Peat permafrost microbial communities from Stordalen Mire near Abisko, Sweden - Palsa_T0_1 | ecosystem: Environmental > Terrestrial > Soil > Palsa > Peat permafrost | place: Sweden: Abisko...
GAGCATGTAAACCTAAGCAGCTAAATGGCTTATGTGTTTCGCGACAGAAACTAGCTAGGCAGACCGTCGGACGCCTTTTCGTAGCCGAACTCGGCATTAACCACGGGCCATGCGCGCAGACTGCGGTCGAAGGCGATCATTTGCGCCCAGTCCGTATGCTGCTGGTCCGTCCGGAAATCGACGTTGGAATTCTGCGCCGGATCCCAGTCGTACACATCGTTATCGTGAGCCGTGGTAAGCCGGTGATAGCCATCGGTCGCCCGAACCAGATCGATCAATCGCCGCTCGAGTATTTTATCCTTCTCGTAATATGCCTCCTTCGAGAAGTCCCACACCACGTTGCAATCCGCCTGGTAACGCGCCGTGACGTAGTGGAAATATCGCTCTTCGTCGCGGCTGCCGGGCTGGGGCCAGTTGACCATCTTGTTATAAACCTTCAGCATCAGATGCGCCACGATTCCCTCGTCGCGCAACGCCTCCACCATCTCGTCGTAACGTTTGAAGTACTCGGGATTCAGACGGGAATGATCGGGTTTCGCATTGGTGCCCTCCCACGGATACAGTGCGGCAGGGCCAAGATCCCACTGATGCTTTCTCCCGGGACTCCACGAAGTGTCATAGGCGTACACATTCACCAGCACGTGATTAAACCCGTTGTCCGCGATTTGCCGGATTAGCCGCCGCATCTCCTTTCTCTGCGGGTCCTCCAGACCGAGAGCCCAAAGCCAATCCGCCTCATACCCCATCAGGAAATAGCGGGTCCCATCCTGATATATGAAATGGTGGGGATGAAGAGGGTCCACAAGTAGACCACCGTGGATAGCCCGGTTATGGTTAGGCTCGCATTGAATCTCCGTCTCAGCGCGGCCGTTCAGCCCAGGCAGGTCCGATATCGTCCGCAGACTCCACCGTCCAGGGACGGCCGGTGAAAAACGAATCTTCCAGGTACCGTTACCGTCGTAAAAACCCGGGACGTTCACACGTACACCGCCCGGCCCATCGAAGTCGGCCTTAAGATCCGCATCGAAGGGATTCCCCTTGAAGCTGGCGGAAAAAGTGAAATCATGGGAATGGTATTGCTCGATGGTCACGCCCTGGCACACCGCGGCCGCGAGCAAGCCGATCAGCCACAGTCCGTAGTTGTTCATATTTTCCTCGCAGTCTGAGCCATCGCCTGAAGCACGGCGTCGCCCATCGCCTGCGTTCCCAACGATCCACCCATCTCCACCGTGCGCATTTCCTTCTTCGCAAACACCCATCGTACTGCCGTTTGAATCAACGCCGCGCGGCCGGGAGCGCCGAACCAATCGAGCATCATCGCCACTGAGAGAATCGTGGCAACCGGATTCGCGGCGCCGCGCCCCGCTATGGATGGCGCCGATCCATGGGATGGTTGAAACACGGCGAATGAGTCTCCGATATCTCCGGAGGGCGCCATTCCCATGCCGCCCACCAGGCCGGCGGCCAGATCGGAGAGGATGTCGCCGAACATATTCTCCGTGACGATGACATCAAAAGTGTGGGGCCGCTCCACCAGGTAAAGCGCGGCCGCGTCTACATAAATGCGATCCGCGGTAATATCCGGAAACTCACGCGCGACTTCATCGAAGATGCCACGGAAGTAAGCCATCGATGGGAGAACGTTCGCCTTGTCCACCAGAGTCACGTGTTTTTTCCGCGTCGTCGCCAACTGAAACGCAACGCGAAACAGGCGCTCGGATGTGTGACGGGAGATTCGCATGGTATCGCGCGCCTCGGGGTCCGCCAGCGACGACGTGCCCTTCCGAGCGAAAAACAACCCCTCGGTGCTCTCGCGGACGATCACCAAATCAATCGCTCCCGCCTGCTGCGCCTTGAGCGGCGAATCGTCATCGTGGAACAGGAAGATGGGGCGAATGCCCGCGTACAAATCGAAGTGCTCGCGCAAATCGAGCTGTGGAGCCATTTCTACACCATTGGCTCTCCGCACATCCGGCAGCCCCATCGCTCCCAGCAGCACCGCGTCGCACTGTTGAATTCGCTTTAGTGTTTCCGCAGGCAGCGGGTCTCCGCTGCGAAGAAACTCGCCCGCGCCCACGGAGAACTCGTGAAGTTCGAACCGATCGCCGGGCACCAGGCGCTCCACCGCCCGCAGGACTCGCACGCCCTCCGCAATCACCTCGGGCCCGATGCCATCTCCCGCCAGCACCGCGATTCGCCGTGTCTTCATGCGATGTTCACCGGCATGCCGGTTTGCGCGGAGCGGTAGCAGGCGTCCACCGCCATTACCGTTTTCAGATATCGAGCGCCTTCCGGCTCGGACGCTTCTCCGGACAACAAACAATCGGCGAAGTGCTGCTGCAATGCCTTCACGCTGTCACCCTTATAGCCATGCGACGGAATCTCCATGGGCGCCAGGATCTCGGGCGTTTCATAGTCCGTGAGAAAAAGCTTCCCATCGGCTGCGATTCGGATCATCGCGTGTTCTCCTTCGATTCGGAACTCTCCGAACGCGACTTCCGGCGGCGAAGATCCGCTGATCCGATTGGCGTCGATGAGCCCCCTCGCGCCGTTGGAAAAAGAGAGCTGCACCAGCGCGTAATCCTCGCCTCGAATCGCGGGGTTGATTCGATTCGTCTGGCAAAAGACCGATTCGAGCTCCCCTCCCAGGAAGCGGAACGTATCCAGAAAATGTACCGCCGTTTCGTACAGTAACAGGCGCGGCATCTCGCGAAAGTAGGGTTGCTGGTGGTACGGGGCGGCTCCGCGCCCGTCGCCAGTGCGCATGCGGAAGCCGAAATGAAAGACACGGCCCAACCGGTCTTCCGATATCAGACGCCGCGCCTCGCGATACCAGGGTTGCCACCGCCAGTTTTCATGGATCAACAGCCGAACGCCGCGGTGCGCGCAGCTCTCCACCATCGCTTCGCACTCTGCCCATGTGGGCGCCATTGGCTTTTGGCAAATCACCGCGCGGCAGTGCCGCGCCGCGAGATCGGTGAGGTCCCGATGCGATTCGGGCCGCGTCACAATATCGGCGAAGTCCACTTTCTCGCGCTTCAGCATCGAGGCTGCATCCGTATAGCTGCGGGGAATGCCATGCTCCGCCGCGAATGCAGCCGCACGTCCAGGCACGGGGTCGGCCACTGCCACGAGTTCGACACTCTCGATCCGGCTCCAGGCCTCGGCTTGAAATTGCGCGAAGAAGCCGGCCCCGATCATCGCGCCCTTCAATGACGAATCACCCATTCCGCATTCGTGATTATATATAATTCCATCTGGTGCTACTTCGAACCATATGCGTGAAGGGAGCCGCCGTCGCTTTGCTTTCTTTGCCTGGGTTAGCTCAGCACGGCAGCACTGCCGCCGTGAACCCATACACCTCGCAGGATCATGAGCAGGCCGGCGCAAAGCTGTTTCGCTCTCAATGCGCCGGATGCCACGGACCCGATGGCGCAGGTACGGGAGCGGGCCCCGACCTCGCCTCCGGGACGTTTACGAACGGAGGGTCTGACGAGACGCTCTTCCGCACAATCTCGAAAGGGGTGCCGGGAACCTCCATGCCGGCGTTTTCCTTCAGCGGCCTGCAGATTTGGGAACTGGTTACGCACGTCCGCGCGCTCGGAATCGCGCACGGCGCAAGTCATCTGAAGGGCGACCCGCAAGCGGGCGCCGCCATTTTCCGCGCGAACTGTTCCCGCTGCCATGCGGCCGCGGGCGATGGAGGGCTGAGCGGTCCCGATCTTACCACCATCGGCTCCAGACGTTCGTATGCCGAACTCCGTGAGTCGCTCACCGATCCCGATGCGGACGTCGCGTCCGCATATTGGTCCGTGGTAGCGACGACATCCACGGGACGGACGGTTCGCGGGATACGGCTAAACGAAGACACTTTTTCTCTTCAGATTCGCGATGAAAATGGCCGTCTGTTGTCACTATTAAAGCGGAACCTGAAAGATGTGGAGTTGATTCGGCGCTCGCCCATGCCTTCATTCGCAGGCAAGCTCTCCGATGCTCAGATGGACGACGTGATTGCCTGGCTGATCAGCCTCGGGAGGCGGCAGTGATGTGGTTGAGAGTGGCTTTGGTGTTGGGCATCGGCTTTACCGTGAAGGCACAGGTCTCCTACGAACGGTTGCGCGAATCCGCCCGTGAACCGCAGAACTGGCTCACATACAACGGCTCCTACGCCAGCACGCATTACAGCACGCTGAATCAACTCCGCACCGATAACGTGGCCCGGCTCGAACTGAAGTGGGTATGGCAGGCGAACTCTCTCGAGAAGATCGAGGCGACCCCTCTGGTTGTGGACGGCGTGATGTACCTGACCGACCCGCCGAACGATGTCGTCGCGGTGGACGCCCGCACCGGGCGCGTATACTGGCGCTACCGGCATCCGCTTCCGGACGGTGTTGCTCCGTGCTGCGGCCGGGTCAGCCGGGGCGTCGCGATACTCGGAAACACACTGTATTTGGGCACTCTCGATGCGCGATTGGTGGCGCTCGATGTAAGCTCTGGGCGCAAGCGGTGGGACGTCAAGGTGGCGGACTATGAGCAAGGTTACTCGCTTACGCTGGCGCCCCTCGCGATCAAGAACAATATTATTATTGGACCCGCCGGGGGTGAATTGGGCATCCGCGGTTTCATCGCCGCATACGATGCCGAAACCGGCAAGGAAGCTTGGCGGTTCAAGACTATTCCCGAGCCGGGTGAGCCGGGACACGAGACATGGAATGGAGATGCCTGGGTTCACGGCGGCGCATCGGTATGGCTCACCGGGTCGTATGACCCGGAGTTGAACCTGACCTACTGGGGCATTGGTAATCCGGGGCCCGATTGGAATCCCGCGCTCCGGCTGGGCGACAATCTGTACTCCGATTCCGTGGTGGCACTCGATGCCGGCACGGGCAAGTTGAAATGGCATTTTCAGTTTTCACCGCATGACGGATTCGATTTCGACGCCGTGCAGATTCCCGTACTCGCCGATCTGAATTGGAAGGGGAAGCCGCGCAAGGCCATGTTCTGGGGAAACCGCAATGGGTTTTTTTATGTGCTCGACCGGAGTACTGGCGAGTTCCTGTTTGGTCAGCCTTTCGTGAAGCAGACGTGGGCGGCGGGTCTCGACGAGCATGGCAGGCCGATCCGTCTGAATGACCGGATGCCGTCCGCCGAAGGTTCGCTCACATATCCGGGAGTGCAAGGCGGAACTAACTGGTATGCCCCTTCCTTCAGCCCTGTCACCGGACTTTTTTATCTGACGGCCTGGGAGGATTACCCTGGCGTCTATTACTCCTGGGAACAACCGTATGAGCCCGGTAAATGGTTCGCGGGCGGTAGCGTTCGCGCGCAGTTGCCGTCAATCACACGGCAGGAGATAAGAACGCTGGGGCCGGAATCCGGATATGGCGCGATTCGCGCACTGGACCCCGCGACCGGTAAGCGAGTGTGGGAATATCGCATGAATGACGTGAGCGATAGCGGCTTGCTCACTACGTCCGGCGGTCTCCTTTTTTCCGGCAATCGCGAGGGCCACTTTTTTTCTCTAGATGCAAAAAATGGCAAGCTGCTTTGGGACCGCTATCTGGGCGGGCAGGTTGCGTCCTCGCCGGTTACCTGGTCGGTGGACGGGCAGCAGTATGTGTCTATCGCGAGCGGACACGCCGTTTTCACATTCGGCCTGCCCGGCAGCCAATGAGCAATTCAGCCGCGCGCAAGCGGCCGCGCCGGCCCAAATCGCTGGGCGTCGAAATTGTGGAGGTCCTGCAACGGGACATCATAGGCGGCAAGCTCAAGCCGGGCCAGAGACTTGTCGAGCGGGAGTTGATCCGGCGATTCGGAGTGAGCTCGATCCCCATCCGCGAGGCTCTGCAGGAACTGCAGAACCGCGGGCTCGCGGTCAAGCGGCATAATTGCGGTTGTTCCGTCGTCCATCGGCGTCGCAGATGGCCTCGAACAGTCTGCGATGTTTCTCCACTTCCACGCGCAAATCAATGGTCTCGGCATTTTGCCCGCCGATGATGCCGGAGGCGAAGAGCGGCCCCATCACGGTTTCGAGCGCGCGCGGCATGTACATTATTGGCAAGTTCCCAGATCATCCTGTGGAACGTCAGATCCTCCTGGAAAAATCTCGGGAAGTCCCCCGCTTTGGCAGCGGAACGAAGTTCATTGAACTGCATCCCCAAACGCTCCGCGGCTTCGGTGGTGATGCGTGCCGCGGCCCACTCCATTACTTTGGGCATTGAACCGGTCGTTTACAGCCTCAGTGTTCAGGCGGCTGGATTCAAGACTTCTCTGCATCAGTCGGTCACTCTGCCGCCGTCGGATCGGCTGGTGATGGGCGAGATCATGCTGAATATCGGCGATGTGAAGGATACAGCCACGGTCACCGCTCAAAGCGCGGCCCTTCAGACAGCCAGCGCCGAGCGCGCCGGGGTGTTGACGAACACCCAGGTTCAGAACCTGACGATACTGAGCCGCGACATCTATGCGCTGGTATCGCTGATCCCGGGCGTGCAGCATGAGGGCAACGGAGGAGCACCCTCTCAGCCCAGCAACGTATACTTCGTGTCAGCCAATGGGGAAAGATATTCCGCTAACGACGTATCGCTCGACGGCGTTTCCGTCAACACGTACGCCACTCCCTGGGCGTCATCGACCCAGGTGAGCATGGATTCCGTCGCGGCGGTAAAGGTCCTTTCAGGAACTTTCCAGGCCGAGTACGGGCGCGCATCGGGCGCCAACATCCAGTGGGTCAGCAAGTCCGGAACGAAAGACTTCCATGGGATGGGCGGCCACTTTCTCCGCAACGAAGACTTCAACGCGAACACGTTCTTTAATAACAGGCTCAGCAAACCGAGGGCGAAATATCGCTACAACGCCTGGAATTACAATGTGGGCGGGCCAGTCATCGTTCCGGGCACACGCTTCAACAAATCCCGCGAGAAGCTGTTCTTTTTCTGGTCGCAGGAGTATTGGCCCACCACCACCAGCGCGTTGGCTAAATGGCGACTTCTCGCAATCCGTAAATCAGAACGGAACGCCCATCACAGTGCTCGACCCCGTCACGCGCCAACCGCTGCCCGGAAATATCATGCCGGCGAATCAGATCGACAAAAGCGGCCAGGCGCTACTCAATTTTCTGCCGCAGCCGAATTTTCTCAACCGTAGCATATCCAACGGAGCCTACAACTATACCGTCGAGCAGGTCACTCCGCTGACATACCGTGTGGATACGCTCAAGCTCGATTACAATCTTTCGTCGGCAACTTCAACACCACGTTGCAAAGCAACGGCCAGCCGATTACGATCTACGATCCCAACACCACCACGCTGACTGGGACCAATACGTACGCGCGGCAGCCGTTTCCCGGCGATATTATTCCGGCGAACCGGATGAATCCGCTGGGTGTCAAGTCAAGATTGCCAGTTACATTCCGGCGCCGAACATCGCCGGGGCCACCAATAACCTTGTGGCCACACCCAATCAGCGGACGGACGCCTACGATGCAAATGCGGAAAGCCGGCGTCGACAGCCAAACCCAGCGGGACATTATGGGGCACGAGAGTACGTCCATGGATGACCGCTACACGATGATCGATGATGAAGCCCTTGAGGACGCTAGGCAAATCGCGGTCTGGTCGGCGCAACAGACGCAGTCAAGCGGATCGAAGAATTACGGGCAGAGATCCAACGCCTCGAAGAGTCCACTCAACAAAAGAAGCCTCGCCCGCTCCCGCATTCTCCCTGAAAGTCCCCCAATATCCCCTGATTAGCGCTACCCTTTGCGCTACCCTCGACGGAAGCAGCTACCCTTACGGGTAGCTGCTTCTCTGTAAGTTATTGATTTATTTGGTGCGGATGAGAGGACTTGAACCTCCACTCCCTTGCGAGAACTAGAACCTGAATCTGATTTGGGCGGTAGGGAGCGGCCCGGAGCGGCAAACTTCAACATTCTCCGTTAAGGAACGATCCCGCGAGGTCCCAAGCGGTACCGGGCGTAAGGTCCAAACTGCCTCGGAGCAAACAAGTGAGCGCGACAGCGTTATCGACAGGCCTTATCTGGCTAAATAGCCCTTAGCCATGAGACGTCGCTCAAGCTCCCCCGCGACATTGGCGTCCACGGAGCGCCGCAGGGACGACGCGCGATATCAAACTTCGATGAAGTCTTTACCGCCATCGGTGGGAGCGATTCGCAACGCCGCCGATAATGATGCCGCGGTTGGCAATGACCGCTACTACCGTCAAGCCAATTCTGAAAGCTCTTTCAATGGGCCGCTGCTATCACCCAGCGTGGTGATCGGAACGCCCATACGATTCAGCATGGAGACGTATAGATTGTTGATCGCCGTGGTCTTCTGCAACTGTAGGTAACGCCCCGTCTTCAGCGTTCCGCATGCGCCGCCCACCAGCATCGCGGGGAGGTGGTCGTGCTGGTGCCGGTTGCCATCGGCCAAACCGCCGCCATATAGGATCATCGTGTGGTCGAGCAGCGTGCCATCGCCGTCGCAACTGGCGGCGAGCTTCGCGACGAAGCCGCTGAAAAGTTCCATGTGATGCCGATTGATCTGGTAAACCTTCTCGATCAAATCCGCCTGTCCCTTATGATGCGTGAGCGGATGGTGACAATCCGGAATCCCGATCTCGGGGTAGGTTCGCAGGCTGCCCTCGCGCCCTACCATCAAGGTCGCAATCCGGGTCGAATCGGTCTGGAAGGCCACAAGCAGCAGGTCGTACATCAATTTCAAATGCTCGCTCAGTTCTACCGGTGTGGCCTCGGGCTTTTCCATCGCGGGCTTGATTTCTTGGTTCCGCTTTTCCGAATTGTTTATCCGCAACTCGATTTCCCGCACCGCGGTCATATATTCGTCCATCTTGTTCCGGTCGGAAGGGCTGAGCCGCGTCTCAAGCGTGCGCGTCTCACCCAGCACCCAGTCGAGAATGCTCGCGTCTTGCCGTCGCGTGGCTGCCCGCGCCACTGGATCTTCATCGCCTGGACCGAACAGATTCTCGAAAACAGCGCGCGGGTTCACCTCGGGAGAACTAGGCGTAGCCGCCGAACGCCAAGAGATGTTATTGCTGTACACGCAGCTATAACCGGAATCGCAAACGCCGACCATGCGGCCGTCCTCACAGGCCAGTTCGAGTGAGGGGATGCGCGTCTGTTTACCGATCTGCCGCGCCGCCACCTGGTCCATGGAGATGCCTGCTTCGATGTCCGCTCCACCAGTCTTTTTCGCGTGTACGCCGGAGAGATATGTGGAAGCGGCGCGCGCGTGGTCGCCGGGTCCATCCGCCAGGCCCATACCGTAATGCTGCGCCAGTCCGTTGATGAGCAGAATGCGCTCGCGATATTGCGCCATCGGTTGCAGAATGCGCTGTAATTCGAATTCCCGGCCCTCGGTCGCCGGCAGCCAGTCCTTCATGATGATGCCATTGGGAACGTAGTTCACCAGCATGCGGCAGGGCGCTTTGGCGTCACCGGTGGTTGCGCCACAAGCGGGTGACATGGCGTCAAGCATAGGAAGCGCCAGAGAGACGCCCATGCTCCGCAGCAGTGTGCGGCGGGAAAGATATTTACCGGTGCTTACTGGGGTGTTCATCGAGCTACTCCTTGGGTATGGTGGGAGTTTTTGGCTTGCAACTTGGGCCTGATGGCTTCGCCACGCCTCATCTGAAAAGGCGGGCTTTCGACGATGGCCTGAATCAGACTGGAAAGCCGGTAATTATCGCGCGCCACGCGGCGGGCAATCAGATTGACCGACGGATTGTCGTACGGTTCTAAACCGCGGCCGAGCGCGAAGATCAGCAACTTCTCAGTCACGCAGTGAACGAAAGCACCCTTATCCTGTTGCAAAACTGCCACCAATTCCTCCGGCGTCGAGAAGGTTTTGCCATTGGGCAGGGTTCCCGTGGAATCGATAGGGATGTTTCCGTCAAGCGTGCGCCAGCGGCCGATGGCGTCGAAATTTTCCAGACCGAAGCCGAGCGGATCCATTCTCGAATGGCACCCCGCGCATACAGGGTTGGCGCGATGCTTTTCGAGTTGCTGCCGCAGCGACTCCGTGGAGCCGATACCGGCTGCTTCGAGCGCCGGAACATTCGCCGGTGGCGGGGGCGGCGGCGTGCCCAGAATATTATCGAGAATCCATTTGCCGCGAATCACCGGCGATGTTCGCGTCGCATAGGAGGACACGGTCAGCACACTGGCCTGCGTCAGGATGCCCACTCGGGGCGTCCCATGCAGATCCACCTTTCGGAATTCCTCTCCGCTCACGCCCGGAATGCCATATAGCTTCGCCAGCGGCTCATTCACAAACGTATATTTGGCTGTCAGAAAGTCCAGAATGCTGCCGTCGTGCCGAACCAGGTTGGCAATGAACATCTCGGTCTCTTTCCGCATAGCTTCGCGCAGATCGTCGTTAAACGCGGGGAATCTCACCGGATCGGGCTGGATTGCATCCAGATTGCGAAATTCCAGCCACTGGCTACCGAAATTATCGGCCAGCGCGTCAGCCTTGGAATCGCGCAGCATACGCTCCACCTGCTCCTTCAGAACTTCTGGAAGGTGCAGTCTACCCGCTTGCGCGAGCCGAAATAATTCGTCATCCGGCATACTGCTCCATAGGAAGTACGAGAGCCGGGATGCCAATTCGAAATCGTTGATCTTGTGAGTTGAGTTCGCATCCATCGGCCGCGGATCTTTCTCCACGCGAAACAGGAAATAAGGTGAGACCAGCACCGCCTCGATGCCGGTCTCTATGGACTGCTCGAAAGGAATCCCCGCCGACTCCGACGATTGTACGAAACCGGCCAGCCGCCGGACTTCGGCATCTGAGACGGGACGCCGCCACGCTCGACGCGCCAGGTTCGCTAGGTTCAGGCGCACGCACGCCTCGGTGTGGTGTCCGGGAGCGTGGCCGCAAACAAACACCATCTTATAGCCTGAGGGCAGCGGCGCCGGCCGCGGATTGTATGGCCCTCTTACGTCGATCGATTGCGGATACGGAGGGAAAAGCGAGCCGTTACCGCTGGGCAGCGTGCCTTCTGCCAACGCCTGCCGGAGCTGATCCTTAGTCCTTGGATTGGCGCCGCCCCTTTGACCCCGCGCCTGCTCACCGCGCCACACCTCTTCCAGCGTCGCGTCGTCGTCCCTCTGAACCCAGGCACGGATCTTGTGCATGCCGGCGGTCAAATGCTTTCGGACGTCCGAGTTGCGCCCTTCCTCACTCTTGGTCTCGACCGTGTACTCGTTCGGTTTGCCGTCGTCGAAGCTCACAAAAAGTTTGCCGGGGTCTTTTCGGCCTCCGACCGCGAAACGCACCTCGTAGTCCGCCTCCCAGGGAAAATTCCGATCCCAGGTATAATTCCGCTGAGCGCGCTGGTTCTCGCGATGTTCGTCGGAGGGCTTCTTGGGCAACGCCTCCGGCTCCGTAGCCAGTCTGGCGATCTTCTTGGCCGCAGACAGGTACTTCTGCAGCAGTGCGGGTGTCATGGTAAGTGCATCGCCGATATTATCGAAACCGTAGCTAAAGCTGTCCGCTGGGAAGTCGTTCTCCGATCGAAAATCCACCGCCAGCAGATCGCGCACGGTGCAGTTGTACTCGTAGCGGTTTAAACGCCGCGCGGTCACCCTTCCGGGATCGGGTCTGGCCGCCTCATCCTGCCGGGCGAATTCGCTTTCCAACCATGCGGTCACAGTCTCGACTTGGCTTGCAGGCGGTCTCGTAACGCCATTCGGCGGCATCTCACCGGCTTTTAGCTTTTCGAGGACGCGCTCCCATACCTCGCGGCCATCGCGAAACGCCTTGGCGTCCGGGTAGGCCTTCAGGTTCAGGCCGCCCCCCACCATCTTCTCGTTGTGGCATCCGAAACAGTTCGTGGCGATAAAGGGACCCACCGTACGCTCAAATGTTTCGCCCGGCTGCGCGACAAGGCCGGACGCGACCGCAAAGAGTCCAAGCACCCGAAGAGTTCGACCCACCATCTATCCCCTTTTCCCTTCCCTCTAAATTCCCGGGCGACACCTACTGGGCCGATTCCGAGAGCGAAATACGTTCACGGCACGCCGCAACCCGTCCAGGCGCTGGAGACGTCTACGGACCCAGGATAAAACTACTCCTCGCCCTGCAACAAGTTGAGCTTTG
>Ga0302324_100022870_pt1 | contig 12123 bp, 11 predicted proteins | sample Palsa_T0_1_FD_201949 | JGI IMG/M metagenome (GOLD analysis project Ga0302324, IMG submission 201949) | Peat permafrost microbial communities from Stordalen Mire near Abisko, Sweden - Palsa_T0_1 | ecosystem: Environmental > Terrestrial > Soil > Palsa > Peat permafrost | place: Sweden: Abisko...
AACTTCATATATTTGCAGACAGCCAAATTATCACAATGCTCACGTCCATTACAGCCGACAACACTCAAGAGTAAACATCAGAGACGTGGCATTCGCGCACCAACAGAAAATTAAAACTCGCTCGTGAAGTGGTCCACTTCTCCCACCGGCGCTGGATATTACTACCGACGACAGTAGAGCGCAATAGGGAGTTAACATTATTTTTTTACAAAATGTTTACTTCGCTTGCAGGTGTGCGCCAAGGATGTGGCGAGCGGGGTGGTTGAGTGAGTTGACAGCAATCAGCTCAGCGTATAAGACTCTTGCCACAGGAACACCGGAGCCGGTCGTGATCTGGGAAAAGAAGTTTCGCGGTATGCGGCTGAATAGCGGTGGGGCTGCGGTTCATCGATTTGCATCTTGTTTCCCGCGTTATTTGCGATTAGGGGCGGCGTTTCTTCTGCTGACAGCCACAGCGATCCCCGTTTCGGCCCGCGAAAAAAAAGTCCTTCAGTATGGCGCGGGCCTGATCGTCAATGTTCCCGAGCCGGAGCCCGAAGTCGAGCAGGTGGTGGAAGAGGTGGCAGGGAACACCATCATCCGGGGAACCAAGGAATACAACAAAGACGAGTACGTCGCGGGAGCGGTCGCGGCCACGTCCACGCCGGTGTTTCCGGCATGGACGGAGGGCGGCAAAGTTTTCTACAAGGTACGGAAGGCGGCGCTCGATCCGCGAAATTTCAAGGAAAGCGCCGATGTTGGGACACTGGCGGTGCGCTATGTGGTGCAGCCGCAGGGCGATAAGAATACGATTTTGCGAATTGATGCTTTGTTCGTAGAAGACTTTCGGCGCAGCGTCCATACATCGAACGGTTCGGTGGAAAGCGCCGAGTACAAGGATATCCAGGACCACATCGCCGCGATCGAAGTCGTGAAACAGGAAACCGAAGAAGCCCTACAAGCGAAGCAGGAACGTTTAGCGAAGGAAAAGTTCGGCTTGGGCAGCGACGCGGGCATCGACAAAGACCCGTTTCACAATCCGCCTGCGTCCTCGACGGTGGAATCGAACCCGAGTGCGAGTGCGAAAGTCGAGAGCGCGACCGTGGCGAGCCCGACTGACCAGACGGCGGCAGCTTCCGCGCCACAATCATTCCCGGCGGCTCCGGCATCTGCGCCGCCGCCAGTGGCCCCCGTGGCGAATGATCAGTCCGCTGAATCGCTCGAGCAACATGTCGCGGAGCTGCGTCAACAAGTAGAGCGGCTGGTAAAGAAGCCCGGGGCTCCGCTCCAGTCCGCTCCGTTCCACACTGCGAGTACGCTGAAATCGCTTCAGCCTGGTGTCGAAGTTCTGATTCTGATCTCAACGCCTTACTGGTACGGGGTCGAGACCCACGACGGAGACCATGGATGGATTCGACGCGACCAGTTGGAGCAGGTGCCATGACTCGTCGAGGTTGGTCAGTTCCTCGCGGGTTACTTTGCTCCGCGCTGTGGGCGGCGTTTCCGGTGGTCGTGCTTCTGGCCATCGGGGCGCAAAGCGCCCGCGCGCAAGCCGAGCACCAGGCAGCACCCTATGAACGCACCTACCGCCAGTCAAAAACCGCGGTCGAACGAGCGCTGAAGGAGTTGCAATCGTCGCTGGGTGGACGGCTGCCATTGCTCGACGGATTCGCTCTGCAGGGCGATCGTCCCTTGAACCGCTACCAGCGAGCCTATTACCAATCCACCGTGCAGGTCAGCTCGACCGCGTCGGGCGGTTCGGTAGTCCGGGTGAGCACAAAAGTGACGGCGTGGTATGCGGATTCAATTCCATCTCACTCGGGATATGAACTGCTGACTTCGAATGGCCGGATCGAGTCCGATCTCCTGGACCAGTTAGCCGATCTGCTGGCGACGAGACCCGGCGCGACGAGTTCGGACAGGAATTCCGGCGAGAGCTCGATCGATAATTTTCCGGTGACGGCTCCGCCGGCTGCGTCGGCCAAGCGGCCGGCAACTGAGGAACCCGCCATCTCGGCGTCGATGCCCAGGTCGCCGGCCACCGGGGGGTCGTTTCCGTCGTCGGTGCAGCGGGGTTTATCGGCCCAACAACTGGCGGATTCCAAGAATTCGCAAAAGCCTTCAGATCCGCCCCCAACCGGCTTGCAGGCGGAGGCCGCGAGCCTGGAGGAGGTGCTCAAGAGTCAGGCGCATCCGAAAAATCTGGTTGCGATAAAAAAATCGGGAACTCCGGTGGTTGCGACTCCGAGTTTGAGCGGCAAGACTCTATTTATGGCCAGCGCGCACGATGAGTTTGAGATGTTGGACTTCAACGCGGATTGGGTTCACGTGCGGATTTCCGGCCTGTCGCGCGGATGGATCTGGCGCACCAGCCTGGAGATGCCGGAAGGAATTTCGGACGTTCCGCTGGTGAACGCCCGTGGCGCACCGGTTGTGGCCGATCTGTTTCAGGTGACGCGCGAGGAAGCCGCGCCGTTCCCGGGAGATTGGGAACCGCTGCGCGGCAAGAGCGTGAAAATTATTTCGGTGCAAAAGATTCAGGAAAACGAAGCGAACAGCGGCGCGCAGGCAAAGTTGGAATTCGCCAAGTCTTTGCTCGACAAAAACTATGCGGAGTTGGCGGCAAAATCGAAGGAACTGTTCGGAATCGTGTTGATTTTCGATTCGGTGGACGGCGGCATGATCGCCGCGACACTTCCTACCGTGCAGGCGTGGAAGGCGGGAACTTTGTCCGACGCAGCTCTGTGGCATCAGTGTTACTTTGATCCACCCGAGACGTTCAATGTTTCCAGCCCGGGCGGCGGCCACTGAGGATTGCTATCGCCAGTTGCCAACAATTGCGTTTGATGCGAGCATCGTTGTGACGAGCATCGTTATGCTTTTGCTTCGAGTTTTGGCTTGACATGGGAAAATTGACGCGATACGAATGCTGTCTCTTGCGGGCGACTTGTTTAGACTATTTGTTCGCGTGAATTTGTGGTGAATGAGCAAGACTGCGCCGAAGTGCCGGATGAGGGCGCAAGGTAGCAAACGGGCAAGTGTGGAGTCCATCGAGGAAATGTTCCAGGAAATTCTCTCTCGGTTACACGATTACGCCCAGCTGACCAAGGCGCGCATTACGGCCTTGATCGTTCTTGCGGCATGGTGCGGCTACTTCTTTGGCGCCCACCGGATGGGTGTTTCATCGTGGTCGCTGGGTTTGTTCCAGGCCCTGTTTGGTATTGCGCTGGTTTCAAGTGGAACGGCGACCCTGAACGAAGTGCTGGAATCAAGTGTGGATGCCCGGATGCAACGCACCGCGCTGCGCCCCTTGCCTTCCGGCCGAATGAGCCGGGCACACGCGGCTGCGGTTGGGTTGACACTAACTCTCGGCGGTTCCACCTATCTGGTGATCTATGCCAACTTACTAACTGGGACGTTGGCATTTTTGACCGCGCTGGTTTATCTCGCGGCTTACACTCCACTGAAAAAAATATCTCCCGTATGCACCTTCGTAGGCGCGTTTCCGGGAGCGATGCCCGTGGTGCTGGGCTGGTCGGCGGCCCGCGGAAAACTGGAAGCCCAGACTCTTATCCTTTTCGCCATCATGTTCGTCTGGCAGTTCCCGCATTTTCTTTCCATCGCGTGGCTTTATCGTGAGGATTATGCGCAGGGCAGCATTCGCATGCTGCCGGTGGTCGACTCCGATGGCAAGTCGACGGTATGGCGCATTCTGGCCTATTCCGCAGCCTTGATTCCCGTGAGCATTTTGCCGGTCGCATGGGGAATGGCGGGACGCGTGTATCTGGTCGGGGCCATCCTGCTGGGCCTCGCGCTTTTCCGCGTGTCAATGGGAATGGCGTATCCGCAGCTGCCCGCAACCGCGGCGGCATCGAAACCGTCGGCTCGGCGCCTGCTAAGGGCAACGATCCTATATCTACCAGCGCTCTTCGTGCTGATGATGGCTAACCCGGGCCGTTAGTCGCCAGTAACTGACGATGCCCGTAGAGACGCGGTTCACCGCGTCTTCCGCCAAATTCGAACTCAGACGGGATGAGGTCGATCCATAACAAAGGGAGTTACTCCAGCTCTAACTCAATTTTCTTAGTCGCCGCATCCAGCTTTACGATCCGAAACTTGCAGATATGTCCTGCCCGCATCGTTTCCGGCTTGGCCTCGGCGGCGGGAGCTCCACTCTTCCACCGCGCCTGCAACATCGATCCCAGCGACGACAGATCGGGCTTCGATGATGACGACGATGATGAAGCTGGCGCCGCCGGTTTCTGTTCCTTCGCTGAAACCGCATCGGGCATCCGGCACATCGCCGGCACGCCTTCGCCAAGTTCCACGCGCGCACGCCCACCGGAAACTTCGACGATCCGGCCCGTGACGATATCGCCTTCTTTGTGTTCTGCAAGGTATTCATCCAGACCGGTTGGAACCAACTGCTTCATGCTCAGCCGCATGAGACGCTTCTCCGTATCGAGCGCCAGAACCTGCGCCTTAACCACTTGCCCGGCCCTCAGCACCTCTTGCGGATGATTGATGCGTTTCTCCGCGCTGATTTCGCTGACGTGAATCATGCCTTCGATGCCCTCGGCCAGTTGGACAAAGGCGCCGAACTTCGTAAGGCTGGTGACTGGCCCTTCGACCACCGTGCCCGGCGCAAATTTTTGTGACGCCCCCGCCCAGGGATCGCCGAGCGCCTGCTTCAGACCGAGAGAGATGCGGCGTTCTCCCGGGTTCACGCCGAGAATCACCGCTTCCACGGTCTCGCCCGGCTTCACTACATCACTCGGCGTGCGTACTCTTTTGGCCCAAGACATCTCGGAAATATGAATCAACCCTTCAATGCCCGGATCGAGTTCCACAAACGCGCCATAGTCAGTAAGCCGCGTAACAGTACCGTGCACGCGTTCGCCGGCCTTGTATTTTTCGGCGACGGCATCCCACGGATGCGGCTGCAGCTGCTTCATGCTGATCGCAATCCGCCGCTTCTCGGATTCGATCTTAATAATCACGGCGTCGATCTGCTGGCCCGTCGACAGCACGTCAGACGGCTTGTTGACGCGACGCCAGGAAATTTCACCGACATGCAGCAGCGCGTCCGCGCCACCGATATCGACAAACGCGCCGTAGTCGGTCAGGCTGCGGATCTCCCCGTGCACGGTATCGCCTTCCTTGAGTTCCGAATAGCGGCGCTCTTTGCCGGCGCGTTCTTCGTCTTCGGCAATGGCGCGGCGGTCGACCACAACGTCTTCTTCCGCGGCGTCGAGCTTGATGATCCGGCAGCGAATTTCCTGCTCGACCAGTTTCTCCATTTCAGAGGCCTCGCGGGTCCCGCTGCGCGAAGCGGGCATGAAGGCTCGCACCCCGATATCCACGCTCAAGCCGCCCTTCACCACGCCGGTCACGGTTCCGATGATCGTCGACTTTTCCGCGAAGGCCTTCTCCAGCGATGCCCAGTCGGTCGGACGTTCGACCTTGCCGCGAGTCAGTTCGTAGTACCCTTCCGGATCGCGTCCCTTGACCGTGACCTGCAGTCGGTCGCCCGGCTTCGGTGGCTGGTCCGCCGGGAACGACACCAACGGCAGAATGCCTTCCGTCTTGAATCCGACATCGAGAATGACGGAGTCGGCGGTCAGGGCAATCACCGTTCCTTCGCGACGCTGGGAGCCTGGTTCGCTCTTGCGGGAATGCCTCTGCTCGTACTCCGAAAAAATGTCCTGGAAGGATTCGCCCCGGCCTGATTCGGCGGGAGCCGATTCGACCGGGTCGTTGGCCGGCGTCGAAGGGCGACTACTAGGCTCGGGCGTACTCGAATCCAACGCGTTTGGGTCCGAAATACCCTGCTCGGACATACTTTGATTGGACATGCTTTGATTGGAGGATGTCATGGGATTGGACATGAGGAGTGAAAACCCCTGCGGCATGATGTTCCCTCACATGATGCTCGCTCACGATAACGATAACACCGGCAACGGCTGATCCGGAGGCGCATGAACTTTCGGGCCGTCGGGGTAGCACGTTGGAGCCATTCCCGTGGCATCGCTCAGGAGGTATGTTGGTCGTGAGCAGACTTCGGGGGAGGGCTGTTCGACGGGCGTCCCATGACTTTAACTGAGTCTGGGGCGCTTTCGTTTTTTGCGCCCAATAGAATGCCATCACTGCTGGCCTTTAGACGGGGGTCTCATCGCAGCTTCCAGGACGTCAGCTAATCCAGTGTTCCCCATGTCGCGAGCTGCCTCAGCGGCCGTGTGTCCTTCCCGGTCCCGTGCGTTCAAGTCTGCACCCGCCGCGATCATCGCCTTAGCGAACTCAGGTGCGACGCAATGCATCAACGCGTTTCGTCCGGATTTATCTTTAGCGTTCAAATCCGCGCCCGCCTGAGCCAGCAAGCCGACCGCAGATTCGTTGAAGCATGCGCTGAAGATCGGCGTCTGTCCCTGATCGTTCTTCAGATTGACATTGGCTCCCGCCGCAATCAGGAGTTCGAAAATGCCCTCCACGTCCGCCGAGCCAGGCGCGCAGGAACCTAAGAAACGCGACAAAGCGGAGTCCCCATTGAAATCCTGAGCATTGACAAGAGGGTGATAACGCAGAGTTTCTTCGACAGCCTCTTTCTTGCAACGGGAAGCAGCGCCGATCAGCACTGTGTCTCGATCATTCGGATTATCCGAAATCCCGTTCACATCCGCGCCTTTACTGATCAGAAATTCCATCAGATCCACATTGCCGCTGTGGGCAGCAGCGCGTAAGGAACGGAACAGGACTTGAGACGGCAGTTGAGCTTGCGTGTTCACCATGCGCCGAACCAGATCCAGATTACCCTTTTCCGCCGCGTTCACCAGTGGGCTGGCTCCATCTTTGTCCATCGCCAGCGCGGGCGAGCCGGCTGCAATGAAGCGCTGGACCAATTCACCAGATCCGCGCTCAGCGACGCTCGCGAAAAGGGTGCGATTCTCGTCGGTGTCAGCGCGAAAATTCCAGTGTTCGGCGACCAGAGCGGGCCAGGTCTTGGAGGTCTCGTTCAGCCACTTTTCGGTTCCCGCCAGTTCGTCGATCTTGTCTTCCAGTTCGGCGACGATGTCGGGCATTCCAGCCCCGGCGCCGACATAATCCCCCACAGATTTCTTACGCCCGTCAAATTCGATTGCAGTCGTGTAAGTAGGGACATCAGTCACAAATTGTGAGTACCCGTCCTTGAGGGAGAAATAGTCGGCGTTGTGGAACGCCTCCAGCAGCTTGATCACTTCCTGTCGGGAAATCCTGTCGTGGTGTTCACCTGTGATCAGTACACTTCGTTCTCCACGGTAGATAACCTCTCCGTTCCCACGGACCTCGACTGAGTAGGCCGGGCATGTTCCGTAGCATGAGGTTCGAGTTAAAGACATCCGAAGAGTGTTCAGGTCCTTAATTTCAGGGAACGGAACTCTTGTTTTTGACCACTCCTCGAGCGGGACAATCTGAACCCAATCCTTAATGACCGCGCGAACCGCGATCCCATCCTGCTCGAAGGGCTTAAACTGACGGTCACGCTCGATCGCTTCCGCCTCAGAAAAAAACTTCTTCGGCCCGTCGATGGCATGTGCCGACTCGACATTGCCGCCGATTGAGACAATGACTTCCAGGACCACGGTGGCGCCAAATCGGCGAGCTTCAGTATCTTGCGAATGGATCATTCTCAGAGGACGGATGTAGTGTCCCCACAAGTCGACATGCTCAATCGCTACAGGCGCTTGCTGGGCCGCAGAGTTTGAGGTTGCGAGGAACAGAGGCACAAACAGAGGCAAGATCAGAGGCGTCGTAACGAAAGCCGTCAAGAATGACACGACCTTGCGCTTGGCCCACATTAGCTACCTCCGCGTCTAGTGAGATCCTTGGGCTATGCCTGGTGGTTGTCTGCTAGCTAAAGCATTCCAGCTCACCTTTCCGAGAGGCTAGCCCGAGCAATGCAAGTGTGGGGACGGGCGACTCGCCCGTCCGCCGAGCAATCCGACCGCCGGTTCCCGCTAGGTATCGTACTCGCCGCTGTCCCACGGTTCATGGAAAGCCATGTAGTTTCCCGGTTGCACTTCAACCCACCAACTATCGTCCCCCGCTTCGGGGGGACGCGGCACCAGGCCAAACGTCGTGCCCGACCGCTCAATCGCAAACGGCTGCACCACGATGCGGCCATAATCGAGTGGACCCAACTCCGACACTCTTTGTTCCAGAAGTTGGCGGGCCCGAGCCCGGTCCAAGACAGAACGAGGACCGAGATCGTCGATTCTTGCTTCAACGAGCTTCCCGTTCGGGTCGAAGATATAAACTGCGAGGAACTCCCGGCCACTCTCATCGCCCAAAGCAGGAATGAACGGCGTGGTGACGAAAACCTGCAAACCATCCTTCGTGCGGCCAACACGGCTGGCGTAGTGCTCATCGTGGTCGATGGTAATTAGAACTGGCGACTGGGCTGGCTGGCACATGGGTGACGTGCCATCATCTTAGATCATCGTGGCAGCTAACGGTCATCATCAGGCCTTTGTCGCCCCTGTACTGAATGGTTAATACATGCGAAGTTTGGGGACAAATTCGTGCCACTTCAAGATAGCTCGTGCAGCAGGTTGTGCAACAGGTCGCGGTGAACTGATCGAAAGTGATTGAAAGAATGGAGCCGACGAGCGGAGTTGAACCGCTGACCTGCCGATTACGAATCGGCTGCTCTACCAACTGAGCTACGTCGGCTTTCAACGACTTACAGTGAACAGGGCCGTTACTTGCTGCCCGTTGACGTAGGGCAGGAGCCGCAACAGCAGCTCGGCGTTCACGCTTCGACATGCCAGTATTGTACTACCAGCCGCAGATTGAAAAGAACCGTCACCAGTGCCGGGTGCTAGGCCGTCCACTAGACGTGTAATCCAAGTGCCGGGCGTCGGGGGGAGATGAAAAAAGCTACGGGTGGCGGTCCGCTGCAGGCGCAAGTTGTCTCTGCGCCTTCAGCTTTCATGACGGTGGACTTTGGATCAGCGTAGATAATTTGGCTCCGTGCAGAGAAACAGTAAAAATCTGAACTTCACTGCCTCATACCCTCCGCCGATCCTCTGACACTGTTCGTCTTCGAAAGTCCATCCTTCCGGCCATGTGCAGAAACCACGTTGCTTTGCATCCGAATGCTACATGCGGAATTACCGGTTCTGAGGTGTGGTGGTGGTCGTTGTTTGACTCTGCGGCTGCGATGGGGTGGAGGTTGTAGTCGATGATTGATTCTCCTTCGTCACCTTCTTGTGATGGTGCTTGTACTTCGTGGTGCTCTCACTCGACTGACTGGTTTGGGTTTGCGCCGGAGTTGCCGGGGTCGTTGTAGTCGTGGTGCTCTGCGTCTGCGGGGGAGGAGCCGGGGCCTGTGTCGTTGTGGTGGTTGTCGATTGCGTGGTGTCCTGTGCCACTACCGGCAGCGACAGTGCAAGCACGACGACCAACCCTAAGACCACAGCAAATAGTTTCTGGGATTTCATTCGATTCTCCTTTATGTTGCTCGGAACCTGATGCTTTAAGTTGCGCGGTTACGCGCCGGATTCCGGCCGTAGCCAAATGCGACCTTTGATGCGTTCATAGGTTCGTTTGTTTACGAGCACAATACTGTGCAAAGTAGCTCATGTCGCCACTGCTGCATATAAGGGGTGCGGTCCAGGTGAGCAATCTTGAACAGATCTTCAATTTGGAACGGTTGTATTCTGTTCTCGTTTTACGGTCCAAAGTCGAAGTCGTCGCGAACTTCGCGGAGGCAATCCAAATCGGGTTGCCTCTTGTTGTCGCAACGAGCGCAGGAGACCGATGGACAAGCAAGCGACCGAGCCGGGAAGCGTTCGAGCCGGGGTCCCCTCCCAGCAAACGTTGAGACGCGCGGAACATCCCGTCCTGCGGTACTCCTGACAGATTATCAGCGTGCGGGCTGTGATATCGCACGACGGGGCGCCAGTAAATCAGTAGGGATCTCGTCGCGCGCTACGGTGCGGGTGCCCGGTGAAGTGCTGCACCATTCTTTCGGCGAGGAGAAAAAAAACGACCGCCAAAACCACTGCAAACAGGAACTTTCCCATGCCGAACGAGGGTGGCTCAGGTTCCTTTTTGGCCATGATGCCCCTTTGCGGACGATTGTATACACAGAGTGGTCGGAAACGCATCCGGAAACAGGTAATGTCTCGGGTTGTGGTTCATCCTGGACTAGTAATAAATTGTCATCCTGACCCTGAGCTTGCCGAAGGGGACGGACCTGCTGTTGGCCGGCCGCAATCCTTCCTGTGGCTTCGAGAGCCGCGGAGAGGGTTCACTTGTAACCTGAAATTAGCATGACACCCCTTGGACCGGATGTTACTCTTTGCACAATTTCCAGCCGAGAGGAGATGGCAGCGCTATGACACCCTATGGTTCCCTCCAGTGTGAAGTTGAGAAGTCTCAGGATAATGATGCAAACGGGAATCGAGTGACGACCGTCAAATGTCATGGTTGGCTGGTGACCGAAACTGCTCGTCAGATAAAAGAACTGGTCACTCCCATGATCCCTCTTGGTGGCCGCATCGTAATCGACCTTGGCGACGTGAATTCTCTGGACAGCTCCGGCCTCGGAGCGCTGGTCGGCCTGAAGGCGTCTGCCATCAGGCAGGGCCTATGCATACTGGAGTTCGCCAACATCACACCTCGCATTCTGGAACTGCTGCGCATCACACATCTGACCCAGATGTTCTCGTCGTAGACCGACGCAATGACCCACGCAATGACCCACGCAATCCTGAGCGGGACGCGGTGGGCGCTGCTGGAGTGTTTTCCGCGCGGCCCTGCCTCTATACTGCTTACATGGCGGTGACGGTAGAAATGCATATTACGGGCTGTGCGCCTACGGTGCGGTCGGAGATCTCGGCAATTATCGAGCATGCGCTTGCCGACCAGCCCGGGGATTGGCGCGTCTCGATTCTCGGCTCACTGGCGAACGACCGGTGGGAGATGACGATTACGGGGCCGAGCGCATTCGAACGGTCTTATACGCTCGAAGGCGCGTCCGGCGAACACGATCCTCAAACCATAGGCAGGCTGGTGGCAAGAATGGTATCGGCCAAAGTGCTATGAGCGAGCTTCTCTAAACTCAAAAGTCCCCGTGATACCCCGTGCCCTCTGTGGTTTAAGCTTTTGGCAATCGCATCGTGAAACCCCGCCACAGCCGACCCCTCCACCCTGTTGCCCGGCCTCGAAACATGGTAAAACGTGAACAGGAAGGTAGCCATGGCAGTCGAAACCAACACGCTGACGTCGACAAATTTGACATCAGAAGACAAGACCACAACTAAAGAGAAGCCCGCCGCAGCAAGAGTTCTCCAGAACTACATCGGCGGCCGCTGGACGCCCGCGCAGGCGTCCGGTCTTCTCGACGTGACCAACCCGGCCAGCCGCGAGCTTCTGGCGCGCGTCCCCTTGTCGGGGATTGCCGACATCGAAGCGGCCGCCGCCGCCGCCAGCGCCGCGCTGCCGGACTGGCGCGCCCGCGCGGTCGGCGAGCGTACGGAATTTATCTACGCGCTGCGCGAGAAATTCAGGCAGCGCATTGACGAGCTCGCCATCTCGGTCACGCACGAGTCGGGCAAAGTGTTGTCGGATGCGCGTGCGGAAATCAGTCGATCCATCGAAGTCCTGGAAGTGGCCTGCGCTGCTCCCATGACCATGCAGGGACGCATCCTGGAAGGCGTGGCGCGTGGAATTAACACGGAAACGATCCGCCAGCCCGTCGGGGTTTGTGCGGCCATCACGCCCTTTAACTTTCCGGCGATGGTGCCGATGTGGTTCCTGCCCTTCGCCATCGTTTGCGGCAACACGTTCATTTTGAAACCGTCGGAGCAGGTTCCGCTCACTTCTGAATTGATCTTTCACATCTTCGAAGAGATCGGTCTGCCGCGCGGCGTGGTGAACCTGGTGCATGGCGCGCACGACGCGGTCAATGCGATTCTGGACAGTCCGGGCATTCGCGCCGTTTCATTCGTCGGCTCGGTCAACACCGCAAAGTATGTTTACCGGCGCGCGGCCGAAACCGGAAAACGCGTACAGGCCCTGGGTGGCGCGAAGAATTACATGGTCGTGATGCCCGATGCAGTCGTCGATAAGACGGTGTCGAACGTGCTGGGCAGCGCTTTCGGC
>Ga0302324_100022876_pt1 | contig 12122 bp, 19 predicted proteins | sample Palsa_T0_1_FD_201949 | JGI IMG/M metagenome (GOLD analysis project Ga0302324, IMG submission 201949) | Peat permafrost microbial communities from Stordalen Mire near Abisko, Sweden - Palsa_T0_1 | ecosystem: Environmental > Terrestrial > Soil > Palsa > Peat permafrost | place: Sweden: Abisko...
GAAACGAATGGCGGCACATTTAGAAACAAACGTTCGGTAGTCTTCGCGAGCTGGGTTCTCACCAACGGCACCCCTCTAATAGGAAGCCTCGGCGTGTGCCCCGCGCTGAGGCTTCTTTTCATTTAATCGCCACCTAATAAAGCGCACCGATCTGTGTCGGATTGCCGATCGAGCTATTGCCGAGGCCGCCACTCAGTCCGGGAAGTCCTCCAAGTCCATTCTTTCCGAGGATGCCGGCACCGGCGCCAATATCACCAGCCAGCAGCGCGTTGCTCGCGGAGTTGCGCATATAGGCGGCGTTGGCTTCGTCCTCCTGCGACTGCGCCATGATGGAATCGACCTGGATGTTCTTCTTCTCGGTGTCGGTCGTCTCGATCTGATTGCGAACAGCGGCGCCGGTCGGAGAGGTCGGATCAGTTTTGGCCGCTGCGCGAACCGCGTCGAGATTGCCGAGCGAGATGCTGAGATTGCGCGTCAACTGCGCATTGGTCTGCGTCGCCTTCAGATCGCCATATTGGGCGGCGCGATCGAGCTGCTCGGCCTGATAAGTATCTGCCGACGCTTTGCCTTCGCCGCCGAGGATTGAACTTGTTGCGCCCAATGCGGTTGAGCCTGCCGAGAGCGCGGCCGGGATCAGCGATGCGCCGCCGGTCGGAACGGCGAGCGCTAGCGATGCCAGCGATAGCGCGCCGGAACCTGCAGTGAGGTCTGTTGATGAGCTGCCCATAGCTACAACATCCCGCGTAGTCGAAATTTGGTAGTGGCTAGTCTTTTCACGGCGGATTTGATCGTTTCATCCGGAACATCTTCGACCAACTTTGCAATGTAGGCCGTGGCCGCTGCGGTCGGCTTTTCGGGCCCGGGAAACCTCGCCAAGATGTCGTCGGCGTCCCGCTCGATATGATCATTGTAGAACGCAAGCAGTTTTGCTTCCTCGACAAACACCTCTTCGGGATCGCCGGCATGAATTGATGACCGCGGCACCTGGATGGATTGGACTTGGGGGCTATCAGGCATCAGTCCTGTCTCGCCTCGTTTGAAATCGGCCGCCTGGTGCGCACAAGGTTCGCCTTGCGTTTTTTCAGCCGGGATCCGAATTGCTTGAGCGCCTGCTCGTCCTCGATCACGAGCAGTTTAATTCCGAGCACGCCGAGCAGCGGGCCCAACGAAAGCATGCCGACACGCCGCACTGATTTGAGCGAGCGCAAGGTCCGTACGGAAAGCAGCTTTGGAATGGATCGTTCCGGCAGGCCGGCGACCGCGTGGACTTCATCGCCGCCGATCGCAATCTGCCTTTCGACGGCCCGCGCGCGCATGGCCGCAAGCAGGCTCGGGTAATCCGTAACCTCGCCTAAAATACGATGCACTGCGCAGGTCTGCATGCCCTACCCTCAATTCAGCGTCGCGCCAGGAGGCGCAGCGGATTCAATCGGCGTCTGCCGGCTTCACAAGGTCGCAAAGCGACTGGCCGCCGAGCAACATTGAAGCGATGTATTGTTCCTCGACGTGCTCGGGTGAGCCAATCACGACGGTGCGCACCGGTTGGGGCTTGCGCGATCGCTCGATGATGCTGGCGTTATGCTCGTAGCAAAGTGGCAAGCCGCCAGCGTTCAGGACGTCGCAGGGTCGCTCGTCGCCGTAGGCAAGGCAAAGGCAGCAGTACATCATCGCCGCCCGCCCTGCTTGGCGGCGAAACTTTCCGCGTACTCTTTCTTTTCGCCGTAGGTCATCTTGTCGTAATCCGCTTGACTGATACGTCCGGTCTCGATTTCACGGCCGGTCTGGCGGAAACCGCCGCCACCGCCATTGATTGATCGGGTGATGATGTCCTCCCAGACTTCGACCTGGGATTTCATGACGAGGGTATTGATGAAAGGCTGCGCCGCCGCGTCGCCGTAGCGACCACGCAACCACGTCGAAATGGCAGAAACGCGTGCACCACCGGTCACTCCGAGCGCTTCGCGTTGGGCGCGTGCGGCATTGGTTATGCTGGTTTGCTCGTGAGCCTGCGAAGCAGCGTAGAGCCCAAGAATTTCGGAGAACTGGCTTTGCGATAGGCCGTTGCGATGGGCCCAATCCTGCACCGCCTGAATGGCCGGGCCCTTCACCGGATCGTTGAGCGCCGCGACCTTGAACTGTGCTCCCTCGGGCAGTTTCAGATCCTTCGGCAATTCGAGCCTGTATTCACTCGGCTTTGCCGGGACAAGTGCCTTACGGAGATCAGTTTCGGCCTTGTGCGCAAGGAGGTCGCGAATTTCAGCGCCGGATAATTCGACGTCGCCCAATTTGAAGCGCTGCTCGTCGCCTTCGGCGGCTGGGAGGTCGGGAGCATTCGGGTCAATCTGCTCGATCACCTCGCCGGCAACCGGCTGACCATCCGCACCAACCTTGCGCTCACGTTGGACAAGTTCGCCATTAGCCCCGCGTGTCAGGATTTTCGATTGATCGCGATATGGATCGGCCCGATCGGCAGCATCGCGGTCGCTAAGCCAGCGTTCTTGCGGGCTCATATCGACTCGATTCGTCGCTGGCGTCGTGCGCGTGCCTTCAACCTTCACAACCGGTTTGGCGGCTGCGCGGCGAGACGCTGGGCCTCGTCATTGATCGGCTGGGTGAAAGCGTTGACCGGTTGGGCGTTGTTGTCGGGCATGATCTGCGACCTCGTTATGGATGGCTGGCGGTGGGCGAATAAGTCCACGAACCGAGCGAACTGTTCGGCGTACCGGCGGCGTTCGTCCCGATGATCGAGCCCGACGTCACAGTGCCGTTGCCGCGGCCGATCTCTTTTTCCACCGTCTGCAACAGGCCGAGCAGATACGCGACCTCAGACGCCTGGCTGAAAAACGCCGGCGCCGGGGTATTGACGGTGATGGTCAGAACGCTCATGCGGCCTCTCCTGTGACCTGTTGCGGTGGCGCCCGGTCAGCGAGCGCCAACACGCAAAAATGCCGAACCTGCCCCGCCTATCGTCCGGTGCTCTGCCTGCGCCGCCCGCTCGATTGCCGCGCGCAGATCGTGCGGCAGCGGCACGGATATTTGGTCCTTTGATTTTGAACCCATCGCTCGTCCTCGAATGATCACACCGGATAATGCGGCCAGTGAATTGTCATCGGCAACGCACGCTTAGCCTCGTTCCAGAAGTGGGAAGTGCCCAATTTCTGCAGATATTCAGCCGGTCCAAAAATTCCGCCCGGTTCCCGAGTCTGATGGCCAAAGGAGGGGCTCTATCCTGGAGCTGAAGCAACTCGACGGACTTTTCCCTGCCGCCGCCGGGGTGGGGGTGTTTTTGCAGGAGGGTGCGCCGTCGGGAGGGTCGTGGGGTCGCGCAGGGACGCGCCGCCGCGTGCGCGCTAAACCCTTCCCGATCACGCCGGATGGCCTGCCGTGACTCAGCCGTGGCCGCTGGTGAGCGCTTTGCCTCTCGGGGCGGGAAAGGGTCGGATGGTCGCGATTGCTCGCGCTGCGAGCCTCGCTCGGCTTCCCATGGGCTTCCCACATGGGCGCTGCGAGAGGTAAGCGCACGTACACTGGCTGTATCTGTGAGCTTTTAATCATCGATGCCATCAGTTTGTGAAACTGTTGGTCTTGCTTCGTGCTCGATGGTGAGCGGCGGTACAGCTCGATCGACGGCCGGCGCTTGCTGCTGGATGACATTCACCACGCGTATAACCACGCCAGGTGTGGCGCTGCCCGGTGGCCGCTCCGCGGCCTGTTCGCCTTCATCGATCACACGGATCGCGGCCACCGCGGCATTCATATTTGACCGCTGCGCCGCCAACTCGTCGAGGCGTGAGAGACTTTTGGCCGATAGGCACGCTCTAAGCACCTGATTTTGCTCCAACAGATAACTGCGGACGGCAGGGCGTTCGAGGCTTTTACGCATTGAACGAGCGGTGATATTCACGGACCGCGCTGCGTCCTGCCAGTCGAGCGGCTTACCGGTTTCGTCGCCCCAGATCATCAAATCGAGGGCGTGGCGAAGCCTTCCCATGATGCGTTCGCGGTTATCTGGTCGGCTATCTGGCATTTTTGATCTCTTCGGGTTTGCTTCTGATGCGGAGCACGTCAACGCAAGCGGAGCGCCAGCGCAGCGTGTTGACGTGCGTGCTGCTGGCACTGAGCAAGCTAAGGGGGGTATGGGGGGTGACGGCGCGGGGTGTTGACGGGTTGACGGGTTGACGGCTCGATGGCGTGGGCGTTGACGGGGCGTTGACGCGGGGCGATGTCGTCGCATTTTTGGCGTTGACGGGGCGTTGACGTCTCATGCTGCACCCGATGACGTGCCGTTGACGGCGTTGGCGCGGTCGATGACGTCGCGGCTGTGGCCGTCGCGGCGAACGGTGCGCATGACGATCTTCCGGGCCTCGAAAAGCCGGTTCATGGCGCTGGCAAAAGGCTTCGCGGTGAAACCGGTATTGCCGGCCATTTCCCCGAACACCGAAGGCGCGTAATTTTTGCCGTTCTTGTCGCTTACGTGGCGTCCCTGCGCATTGCGCTCGTCGAGCAATCGCAAGAACGTTTCCTCGCATTCCGCATCTTTTGCGAGCCTGTGCAGCGAGCTCGGCGCGTGCTCGGGCCGCAAGCCGCCATCGCCCCATTGCAGCCGAACCGGATTCCCGGGTGGCCCGTAATTGCTCTTCGCGGTCTCGAGCGTGCGGATGCCGCGATCGGCCTCGGCCCGATCATCGGGCGCCCGCAGATACAGCGCGGAGCGAACGGCGTTGCGCCAATCCATATTTCCGCCGCGGCCGGTGCCACTGGTCAGGCCGGATAGGCTGGGATGGTCTAGCAACAGCACGGCCGGCGCGCTCGGCTGTCTGGCGATCGAGCGCCACAAATTGACGTAGCTGCGGACCATAACGCGGTCGTTCTGATTACCGGCAAAGGTCGCGGTTACGTTGTCGACCAGCACCAGGACGGGCGCCACGGCGGCGATCGCCGCTTCGATCGAGCGGAATAGCGGCAAGGGCAGCATGACGCCTCGACGATCGGGCGTTGCCAGCACCGCGCCGGCCGTCTCATCGGGAAACCATAGATGCAGCCCGGTGAGCGCTTGCGCGTCGTGGCCTTCGCGCTGGCCGTGCAGCCATACTCGGCGCCGAACTTCGCGTTCGGGTTCCTCGGCGCTGATAACGACAACCGGGCCGCTGGCGATTTCATGCCCAAGCCAATCCGGTGCACTGCGCGCGACGTTTGCCGCAAGCTGCAGCGCGATGTCGGTTTTGCCGGCACCGCCGTCACCGTGCAGCGTCGTCACGTCACCGCGCGGGATCCTCTGGAACGCGAGCCAATCGACGGGCGGCGGCGCCTCGTCGGGCCATGTTGCCGGAGTTATGAATCTGGCGGGCCCGACTGATGGCTCGGCCGGCGCATCTGGCGAGGCGGTACCGTAGTCGTCCGGGCTCGTCACCGGCGGTGGTTGGTCGACCCGTGCATCGTCCTCGTCATCGAGGGTGCTTGGGTCTTGTGCCTCAACAATAATGCACTGTGCACTGTCGGCATCAATCTGGCCGATGATTGCCATGTCGTAGAGTTCGTCGGCGATGGCGGAGCGGATGTTCGCAGCATCATCCGGCTGCACGGTGTAAGCGACCTTGGCAGTGCGCCAAAGCTGAATTGCCGCCCGCCGCAACGTCGCTTCGGCAATGTCGGGCTGGGCTCCCACCATCGCAGCCCGCCAGCGGGCGACGGTATCGGCTACGGGTGCGGGCAAGGGCGGCGCGGTCGCATACTCTGTGGCGGACAGACCGCTCATGGCGACACAGCCAGCAGATCGAGTGCGACCCCAAGCGGGCCGGATGCCCTACCCTGGCCGTCGCGGCAAAGCGCTTTGCGGATGGTGTCGATATCGGCACCGAATTGAAGGGCAAGGCTGCAAGTGATCGCAGCGTCCCGCGCGGCGGTATCAGCAGCACTTCCGGCTTTATGGGTTGTCAAAAAAATCTCGCCAAGCCTGCCGTCATCAAAACGGGAAGTGGTCGCGATGTAGGACAAGCCTCCCGCTTCGAGCGTGAAAGTTTCGCAAGCGCGGCGATCAGCGAGACGCCGACGTTCACTCATCGCCGCCCTCGACCAGGCCGAGTTCGCGGGCCTTTCGAGGGCCTTTGTGATGGCGCGGGCAAACTCGGGAAGGCGCGCAATGACCAGCGCGAGTCCCTTCTTCGTCGCCTGCAATTTTCCGGCGCTGTCGGTGAAGTACTTGCGCATGTCGACGAGCGTCCGGCCTTCGAACACGCGAAGCTGCACGCGAATGCTTTCGCCCCGTCTGTTGGCCCAAAACTCGGAAACTATGACGGGCTCGGCCAGAGATGGCGGGGTCGGCTTTACGGCAACTGACTTGCTCATCGGCAATGCTCCTCATGGGAGGTCGCGCGGTGCCTTGTGCTGACTAGGCTGGAAGGCTAAATGAGCGGTTGTCGAGACTGCTGCATTAATTCGCCTGCCGAGCCCCGCCCCGCGCGGGGTTTTGGTTTTTCAGGCGGCCTTGTTCGGCTTTGGGTGCTCGGACTCAGCGCCGCGGACTTTGGCGCGAAGATCGCCAACGCGACGTCCACGCTTGCGCTCCGAGATTTGCCGCGCTGGAACCGGATTTTCCCGGCGCAGCGTCCACACGGAGATTGAAAGGATGATCGCCGCAACAGCGGCCGACACTAAGGCGTCGTCCGGCAGGAAATCATATTCGGCAAGTTTTTCGCGCATGGTCGGCGACATGAGGCAGGCTCCATAGTTGGTGTCTGCGCTTTTCCATGCTCGCGTCCGCACGACAATTCCCCAAATTGAAAGCCGAAATGTCCAGGACATTTCTTGGCACGAGATGTCCAGCCAGCCTAAGGCTCACGAGCGGTGTTTGGTTTTCCGCTTCGTTATCAGTCGGCGAATATGCTTATCGAGAATGAGGGGATCTGTGCTGCCCCGAGGTCCATATCGGTCTTCTCGTGGTCGTTTTTTATTGGCTTCGGCAAGTTGACGCGCGAGCAGCTGCACGTTTGGCTTGGCCATGCTGCCGTAAAGCGAGAGCAGTTCTATATTTTTGATATCGGCGCGCTGCTTGGCCGTTGTCGGCGTGGCGACCGCAGCAAAAATCTGCCGCGCCTGAGCCTCGCCATGCTCCTCCCAAATCTCGTGAAAGAGCTTTGCTGCCGCGAATCTACTTCGGAGCCACTTGTCGAGACGGTCGGGGTCGATGCCCATGGCGCGGCCTCACGCTTCGCGCCGCAATGGCGTCACGTTGCTGGCGCGGCCTTCGACGATCGCGGTCAGGTGATCGGCCCACAAGTCGAGCGCGACACGCTTCGGGCCTTCGTAGGTCGAGCGGTTATAGGTACCGGCCACACCGCTCCGACTGCCGCTGACGTGATTTAGGATTGCCTCGACGATGTGCGGCTCGATGCCAAGCCCCTTCGCCAGTTCTTTGTGTCGCGGCGATAGCTTGGCGAGTTGGTGCGCCGGCAGTCCGCCGCCGGCATAGGTTGCGAACGTGCGGCGCAAGTCGTGCGGCGTCCAATGCGGAATATCCTTGCCGCCGTTTGCCTTCGTGATCCGCGCGTCCAATCGCTCTTTGCAATTCGACCAGCCGGAGAATGGCTTTGTGCCGCGCCCGAATATCAAGTCACGGTCGGCGCGGTGCTCCTGGGCGTCGATGATGGCGAGCGCCGGGGATGAAAGCGGGACAACATGCGCGCGATGATTTTTGGACCGCTCGGCCGGTAATAGGATCATGCCGTCGTGAATTTCCTTCCAGCACAGTCCAGCAATCTCGCCCGCGCGCTGCCCCGTCAAGGCGAGCAAGCGAACGATGGCGGCAAAGTGGTCGTCGCCGAGGTTGGCCCATATCAGCCGTAGCTCGGCCGGCGTCAGCACGCGCTCGCGCGATTGCTCTTTGTTGCGTGATGTACCTACAACGGGGTTAGTGTCGGCGCCCATGCCTTGCTCTAGCACCCAACTAAAAAAGGTTGAAAGCGACGTGCGCACTCGATTGGCGGTGACGGCGCCGCTGTTCTTCGTCACGCTGGCAATCACTGGCGCAATGTCGCGTCGCGTGATCTTCGCCAGTTGCAACTCGTGAAGCGGCTTGGCGTGCTTCAATAGGTGCCGCTCAAGATCGGGATAAGATCGCTCGCGGAGCTCGGCTCGCTTCACCGCAAGAAAGTCGTCTGCGCAGGCCTTAAACGTCTGCGCCGCTGTGGAGCGCGCCTGCGCCTTATCACTCGCAGGATCCTGACCGAGCTTCACCCGAGCGTATAGCTGCTCGGCAGTCTTGCGCGCGTCCGCAAGGTTGATCGCGTTGGCGCTACCGATCGCCACCCGACGCTGCTTTGTGCCAACCCTGTACTGAAAAACGAAATTGCGTGAGCCCCCTTCGCGCAGGCGAAGCCCAAATCCAGGCACGTCGTCATCAAACAAGATGGCTTCGGATTTGCCTTTGGGGACCTGAACGCTACGCACAGCGGTGGTGGTGAGCTTCATGCTGTTGCCCTCTCGCCCGGCCAATCTGGGAAGCGTATGGGAAGCAACCGGGTGCCAGGTCCTGCTCTCCTATGCTTCCGATAACAGTTGGTCTATGAGCAAAAACAGCGATTTACAAGGCCTAACTGTTGGTCTTGCTCTTTCTCGCTCACTTATGCACCGGCTTTACGACTGCTTTGTAAACCGTTGGTCTGGAGTTCGATTCTCTCATCCGGCACCAATAAAATCTGCATATCCGCGGCGCACGCCGGCTAAACTCATCGTATTGCCGGCAAGGTGCGAGGGACTTGATAGTTGGGAAAGTCGCTATGCCATTTCCGCTGACGCAACGCGCCGCTCTGGCAATTCTGCTTCTCGCAGCCACGACCATGGCATCGGAAGCGCAATCTGAGTATTCGATGCCGTCCGGGACTTTCAATTCGGCGCAACCCTACACCGTTCCTCAAGCACCGGAACAGCCGGTGTCGCCGGGCAATCCGAATACCGCTCCAGGTTCAACGCTGGGATCCGCAGGGACCAACCCGCTTACCGGCCAGCCTTGTATGGGTCAGGGTTCGAACGAGACGACAAGCGGCTCAAATGCGATTCCAGGCAACGGTACGTCCGGCATTATAGGCTCTTGCTAGCCGCCACGACGACCCACGCAAGCTACAGCGTCCGCTGCTTCTGGCCGCATTCCTTGCATTTGTATTCGACGCGGGTCTGCCCCGGCTCTGCGGAGACGCGATTTGGCGCCCCGCATTTACCGCATACGGCCTCAATACGCGTATTGCCCTGCTTGATGCTGACGGTCTTGCGCTCCATCGCCTCTCTGACAAGGCGCTCGGCCTCTTCGCGCATCGCTTCTTTTGACATGACGGGCTTTCCAGGTTGCCGACGTTACGCTCCTACATGCGAATGCGCCCATTCGCAATGCGCTTGTCAGAAGCAGACCGTACTGACGACCTTGCCTCGTTTGTCCTTCACCACATACGGACACTTCATGCGCTCCAGCGCGGCTTTCGCGTCCTCGTTACCGAGCGCGGCGGCTTGCTGGTAATACGCTTTTGCGGCATCGGCATTTTTTGGCCCACCCCGTCCGGTTTCGGTAAAGTTGCCCGCCCAATCCAGCGCTTGCGCATGGCCCTGCGCTGCAGCCTTTTCGAACAGCGCGCGCGCCGCAGCGTCGTCTTTCGGGCCGCCGGTGCCTTCCGCATACATCACGCCGAGCTGAAACTGTGCTTCGGCCGAATTGCCCGCGGCGGCCTTCTCAAGCATGCTTCTGGCTTCCGCCGGATCGGAAGGTAAGCCGCCACTACCGGACAGCGCGACGAGACTTGTTGCGCCACGGGGATTGCCGGCCGCCGCGGCGCGTTCAAACAGGCTACGCGCTTGCTGCTGATCCGCCGTCACCCCGGTACCGTTTTGCAGCAGCAGACCAAGCTCCACCATCGCCGCTGTACTGCCCTTGTCCACCGCTTTGCGATAGGCGGCGATCGCCTCGGCAAACTTCTGGCCGGCGGCATAAGCGCGGCCGAGCTCGAACATGGCGCGGCGCGACGAGCCTGCGGCCGTTTTGCAATATCTGATGGCGATAGGAACGTCGGAAGGCGCGATCGCCGCCGCACCTTTGATGTCGGCAGGCCTGTCGGGATCGGTCGGATCGGCGGCGACCCGGTCGCACAGCACCAGATCGGCGGATTGGGCGCGCGCCGGCGCTAGCGCCGCGGCAACAACCAGCAGCATCACACCGAGAGGCAAAACCAGATAGACGCTCTTCATAACTACAATATTATCATGCTTTTGCGGCATGTTACGGGTGGCTTTTTGCAGTGATTGCTTGTCACGGCGAAGGAATAACCCGAGATCCAGGGGGTTGAAAAGTCATGCCGCTATTAAGCCGCCGCTCCCTGCTCGCCGGAACCGCTGCCGCCGCGCTCGCCCCCGGCGCCGAACGCGCCGCGGCGACAGCGCCACCGGCCGGCAAGCAAGCACCGGGCATTTATCGTTACACCATCGGCTCGTTCGAGATCACGGCGCTTTACGACGGCATCTGGTACCGGCCGATCACGGATAAATTCATCCGCAACGCACCGTTCGCCGAAGTCGAGCACGCACTCGACATGGCCTATATGCCGCATGACAAGCTGGAGACGCCGTTCACGACGCTGATCGTCAATACCGGCAAGAAGCTGGTGCTGATCGACACCGGCACAGGCGGTCAGATTTCGCCAACTGCCGGAATGATCGGGGACAATCTCGCCGCCGCCGGCATTTCCGCAAAAGACGTCGATCAGATCGTCATCTCACATTTCCATCCCGACCATATCAACGGCATCAAGGACAAAGACAACGCGTTGGTATTTCCCAACGCCGAGATCATGGTCCCGGCCGCGGAATGGAATTACTGGATGGATGACGCCAACCTGAACGCAGCACCGGCGGACCTGAAACTCACCTTTCGTAATCAGCGTCGGATTTTTTCCGACATCGCGCCGCGCGTCGCCCGGTTTGAACCCGGCAAAGAGGTCGCGGCGGGCATCGAAGCGCTTCCGGCGCCCGGCCACACACCGGGCCATACCGTCTTTGCCATTCACTCCGGTGACCAATCGCTGCTGGTGCTGGGTGACACCGCGCAGCACCCCTCGATCTTTGCGCGCCATCCGAACTGGCAGGCTGCGTTCGATATTGACGGAGGGGAAGCCGTGGCGACCCGGAAGAGACTATTCGATCGCGCCGCAGCCGACCGTATGCTGGTGACCGGTTATCACTTTCCCTTCCCGGCCTGCGGTCATCTGGCGAAAACCGCGGGCGGTTACGAGCACGTACCGTTGCCGTGGCAGCCTAGCCTGTAAAAAAGATCGGAGGCCGGCTGTAGAGCCGGCCTCCGTATTCCGACGGCGTTGTTGTTGCTGTTCAGCGCGGCGTCATGCGACGCGCCGGCCGGCGGATACTTTTTTCCGACTTGCGGGCGCACGGCGAACATGAAACGCCCGCAAGCGGTGCTTACGATCCGGTGTCTGACCTCATCACTGGTTCCTGAGACACCGAACCATGGCAATCTCGTTATGTCGGCGACTTGACGTCCTGCGTCGCAGCCGGCTTGACGGCATGCGCGGTGTGATGGCGCACCTGCTTGCTGGCATGTTTGCCGGAAGTGACCGGCGCCGTGGCGCTAGCGGGCTTGGCGGCGGTGGTCGCGGGCTGGTTGTTCGTGGCGGACGGCGCAGCCTGGCTGTTGGCCACGGCCGGCGCTGTTGCCGGAGTATTGGCCGAATTCGCCGCCGGCTGCGCGGCGAGCGCCGGGCCGGCAACCAGAGCGGTTGCAGCCAGCGCGGCAGCAAAGGTCTTCAACATGGGCATTCTCCTTGTTTTCTTCGGCGCCGGTTCTGCGATTGCGCCGAGTGTCGAGACAGGTCTTACGACTCCGGCACTGAATGCACCCTGAAGTCCGCCAGCAGGCGCCGTTCACCTACGTGAACTTTCGGTAATTGCGTGGGGGGATGAAACGTACGAATACGGTGTTAATATCGCATCGCGCCGGAAACGGAGGACACCATGCGCAGAAACTGTTTGCTTGCCGCTGCCCTTCTCATCAGCGCCGCCATCGGCGCGCCGCAGATTACCAGAGCGATGGACAACCCCAGTCCTTCCCCGCCCTCAAGCCCGCCCTCAGG
>Ga0302324_100022877_pt1 | contig 12122 bp, 12 predicted proteins | sample Palsa_T0_1_FD_201949 | JGI IMG/M metagenome (GOLD analysis project Ga0302324, IMG submission 201949) | Peat permafrost microbial communities from Stordalen Mire near Abisko, Sweden - Palsa_T0_1 | ecosystem: Environmental > Terrestrial > Soil > Palsa > Peat permafrost | place: Sweden: Abisko...
AACCGTTCTTCGGTCTTGAGGTTGAAAGCGTACATGGCTCGACCTCCTGGCCGAACGCCGCGCGGCGTCAGGCGTCGAAGAACGCGAAGGCTCGGATCTCGATGCTTTCGCGCGGCGGCGCATCCGACGGCGCCGTCGGATCGTCGATCGCCGAATGCAGCGAGAAGCGCGCGCGGCCGTCCTTCGCCGAGTCGTAGCACTTGATCAGGATCGCCTCGTGGCGCTCCATGCGCGGAAAGTAGCACCAGCGGTGGGCCGGATTGTAGACGCCCTGATAGATCTCGCCGGTCCGGTCGGCATAGACGAGATCGCACACCGCGAGATCCTGCGGCGCGATGGTCTGCGCGTCGACCAACGCCAGCGGCGCCATCTGGACCGGCCCGACGATCGGCCGCCACACATTGTATTCGGCGAAGCGCCGCGCCAGCAGCGGCGCGGCCTCGGCCGCGCCGAGCAGCTCGCGCACGCGAAGCGGCCCGGATTTCTCCGTATAGTCGTTGTGGACGCTCTGGACCGGCGGGCGCAGCCCGCGCTCGACGGCGCGGTCGGCCACGCGGATCGTGTGATCGAACACCACCACCCTGGTCGCCCCGGTGGCGCGCTTCACCAGCCGTTCGACCTCGCCGTGGTAGATGTCTCGGATCTCGCCGTCGTCGTAGAAATCGCGGACCGCGGTGTCGTGGCGCGTCAGGACGAACGCCTGGCGATCGAGCGACAACGAACCGGCCAGCTTCCTTGCATCATGGACGCGAACCGGGAAGGCGGCATAGTTGCCGACGCGGCGAGTCACCCCGGTGCCTTGCGGCGGGTTGTAGGTCACCGGCTTGACCGCCAAGTCGGCGAGATAATTGACCGTCGCATCGAGCCAGGCGTCCGCCGGCTCGAGGGAAGCTTGATCCAGCACGTCCTGCCTCGCCATGGCGACTCTCCCTGGGCTCCGAGAATCTACATAGGAGCTGGTGGCGCGCGAGTCCAGCGGGACGCCGCTCCCCCTCGGCCGATCGCGTCTCAGCCGATGGTCGCCACGCGATCGAGCGGCAGTGTGATGATCACCGTGGTGCCGACGCCAACGACGCTCTCGATCTCGAGCCGGCCGCCATGACGCTCGACGATGCGTCGGCTCACCGATAGGCCGAGCCCGACCCCCTCCTGGGCGCGGTTGAGGTCCCGCGGCGCCTGCCAGAACGGCTCGGTCACCCGCGCCAGATCCTCGGCCGCGATGCCGATGCCGGTATCGGCGATGCGCAGAACCACGCGCTGCGCGGCCGGGTCGATCTCGGAGGTCACCCGGACCCGGCCGCCCGGCGGCGTGAACTTGACGGCATTGCCCAGCAGGTTGAGCAGCACCTGGCGCAACCGGCGCTCGTCGACCCGCAAGATTCGGGCATCGTCGGCGATCGCGATCTCGACGGCGAGCTTGCCGCGGGTCACGCGCTCGGCGAGCAAGCGGAGGATGCCGTGCAGCAGCGCCGGCAGGTCGGCCGGCGATTCCTGCAGCTCCAGGTGATCGACGTCGGATTTCGCGATGTCGAGGATGTCGTCGACGATGGCGAGCAGATGGCGGCCGCTCATCGAGATGTCGCGGACATATTCGACCTGCTTGTCGGAAAGCTGGCCGGGAATCTTGGTGCCCAGCAGCTCGGAGAAGCCGATCACGGCGTTGAGCGGAGTGCGGAGCTCGTGGCTCATGGTCGCCAGGAACTGCGTCTTGGCACGGCTCGCCGCCTCTGCCGCGTCGCGCGCCGCACGCAGCGTGTCCTCCGCCTCGATGGCGCCCGTGACGTTCGAGCCGGTGCCGCGAAAGCCGCGGAACGCACCATCCGCGTCGAAGATCGGGGTGCCGCTGACGCGCCAATGCTGCACAGCGCCGTCGGGCATGACGAAGCGGTGCACCAGATCGCGGAACGCACGCCTTGCGCCGAACGCTCGCTTCAACTGATCGACGCCGCGCGGATCGAGCCCCACGGCGACGAGCTCCTCGACCCGGCTGCCGACGATCTGCTCGACCGGCACGCCGGTCGCCTCGGTAAGGCGCTCGGACAGATAGGTCGCGCGCCCGGTCTCGTCGCACTCCCAGATCCAGTCGGCCGAGACTTCGGCGATATCGCGGAAGCGGCGCTCGCTGGCGGCCAGCGCGGCAGTGCGCACGCCGAGATTGGCCGCCATGCGATTGACCGTGACGGCCAAGCGCGACAACTCCTTGCTGGCACGCTGGGGCACGACGGCGCGGTACGCGAGATCGCCGCGCGCGAATGCCTCGGCGGCGCGATCGAGCACGCGGATCCAGCGCAGCACAGAGAGATCGCCGACCAGGCAGGCGGCGACCGCCGCCAGCCCGGCGACCGCAAGCAGCAGGCCGACCAGCCAATCCTGCTCGCGCTCCTGCGCGCCGATGACGTCGCGTCGTGCCAAGCCGACCGCGACCTTCGCGCCGGTCTGCGGCAACTGGGTGAACGCGAAGATGCGCTCGACGCCGTCCAGGCCGGGACCGATCGCGGCGCCTTCCGATTGGACATTGAGCGCCGGCTTCAGCGGATGGCCGACCGGGAGCCGCGTGCCGACCAGCCCCGCGGACTGCGGCTCGCGCGCCAACAGGGTGCCGGTGCGGTCGAGCACCATGATATTATACGGTGCGCCTGCCGCGTCGAGCGCGCTACGCTGCTGGAGCACCGCGAGATCGATCACGGCAACCGCCACTCGGTAGCTCGGCGCGCCGGCACCCGCCGGAATCGGAAAGCGCAGACCGGCATAGGCGATCGAGCGGCCGACCGGATCGAGCCCGAACTCGCTGACGTCGAGCGTGGGGTTCTCGAACAGCCCGGCGAGGAAGCTCGTATCGATGCGATCGAACATCGAGCGGTCGGCATGCGTCGCGCACGCGATCGAGCCGTCGCGGCGAAAGATCGCCATCGGCGACACCCAGGTCACCCGGCCGGCCAGCTCGCGCAACCCCGCGTCGCAGATCTCGCTCGACCCGCTCGCCGCTGCCGGATCGAGCGCGGCCGCCAGCAGCAGCAGATGCGCCTCGCGCACCAACGCGTCGTGGTTCTCGGCCCAGACCCGCGCGAGGCGCAGCGCGCGCGCCTCAGCGTCCGCGATCAGGCCGGCCCGCTCACCCTTGGCATGATCGAGGAACACCACGAGCGCGGGCAACCCGGCGACCACGACCAGGAGCGCCAGCCGCGCCCGCAGCCCGAGTCGGGGCCGGCGCCAAAAGCGGATCGGGGCGAGCCGCCGGGCGACCGTGGTGAAGCCATCCAATGGCGCACCGGAGCGGGGCGACGCGTCGGCTGGACAGACCGGGTAAGAAGCCATCGCTGCGCGTGACGCCTGTTCGTCCGACGCCCCGGCCTACCGGGCCGCGATCTCGCCGCCGGCTGCCGGTCGGACCACCGCAACCGAGGATCACGCTAGCCCGATTGTTATGCAGAAATGTGACATGGTGCCGACGAGGGCGGTTTCGGCTCAGGCTGCGGCTTGACGGTCGCTGATGCCGTTGAAGCTCGGGCGCGCCACCAGCGCCGCGATATCGCGGCCGAGCTTGGGCCAGCGCTGGGCATCGAGCGGCCGCTCCGCGATCGCGAGATTGACGAACGGCGAGGCGGTCGCGATGTCGGCCAGGCTGAGCGCGCCGCCGACCAGGAACGGCCCGGTCATCTCGCGCTCGAGATAGTCGAACAAAGGCGGCAGATCGTCGGCGAGCGCCTTGTCGACCACCGCCATGTCGGCCGGTTGCTTGAGGAAGCGTGGCTTGACCACGAGGTTGAAGAAGACCTTGCCGGCGGCCGGGACCAGCACCGTGTCGGCGAACTCCTCGAACCAGACCATGCGGCCATAGTCCTCGGCGGTGCTCGGAAACAGCGCCGGCATCGGATAACGGCGCTCCAGATAGTGGCAAATCGCCGTGCTGTCGGCGAGCTGGAAGGCGCCGTCGGAGAAGCCCGGCACCTTGCCGAGCGGGCTGCAGGCGCGGAACGCGGGGGACTTGTCCTGAAGGCCGACCGGCTTGTGCTCGACCGTGAGGCCCTTCTCCGCGACGAAGACCAGGACCTTGCGGACGAACGGCGACAGGCTGCTGCCGTAGACGATCATGATTTTCTCCCCCTGTTCGGGCGGCAGCTTGGCGCGCCGATCGTCAGGGGTCACGCGAATTCCAAGCGCGAAGGGCGGCGCCCTGCGGCGCCGCCCTTCCAGCCACACAATCAAAGACGACGCGTACGCTACTTGGTCACGGGCGCGCCCGACACGGCGCCGGTGGTCGCCTTGCTGTCCGCCTTCTTGACGGTGGCGGGCTTAGGCTTCGCCGGGCTGGTGGTGGTGGTCGCCGGAGCCTGGGCACCCTGGGCCAGCGACGGCGAATTCGACGGCGCGTCGGCCGCGAAGGCTGCGCCCGAGAGCGCCAGAGCAGAGATCGCAACCGCCGCAAACAACCGATTCATGATGGATCCTCGTGGGTCTGGTCTGAACGGCAAGCGCAACCGCCTGCCTGGTGAAAAACATGTGCGCGCGACGCGGCGCCACCACTTAAGCTTTCGTCATGAATTGGATTTAACCGGCTCGGCGCCGGCGCAGCCAGCCGGTTGCCCCGCACGGCCCGACCCGCAACAATGGCCGCCACGGCGCAACCAAGGATCGGCACGATGAAGATCACTTCGGTCGAGACCATCCTGATCACCGTCCCGTTCAACAGCGGGGCGCCGAGCCAGATGATCGCCGGACGGCCGCGCACCACGCTCGACATATTGTTCGTGCGGCTCGACACCGATGACGGGATCACGGGCTGGGGCGAGGCGTTCGGACACAGCATCACGCAGGGCACCAAGGCGACCATCGACAGCTTGATCGCGCCGATGCTGATCGGCCGCGACGCCAGCGCCCACGGCGTGCTGATCGCCGAGCTGCAGCAGAGGCTGCACATCTTCGGGCGCAACGGCCCGGCGATGTACGGGCTGTCGGGGGTCGACATCGCGCTGTGGGACATCGCCGGCAAGGCGGCCGGCCTGCCGCTCTACCGCCTGCTCGGCGGCACGGCGCGCACCGAGCTCACCGCCTATGCCAGCCTGCTGCGCTATACCGATCCGGCGGTGGTGGCGCGCAACGCGCGCGCCGCCGTCGAGCGCGGCTATCGCTTCGTCAAGCTGCACGAGATCGACGTGCCGCAGGTGCGCGCCGGGCGCGAGGCGATCGGGCCCGACATCGCCCTGATGGTCGACACCAACTGCCCGTGGTCGGTGCGCGACGCGCTCGACATGGCGCGGCGGTTCGCGCCGTTCGATCTGTTCTGGCTCGAGGAGCCAGTCTGGCCGCCCGAGGATCATGGCGGGCTCGCCGCGGTCCGGCGCGGCGCCGGCGTGCGCACGGCCGCCGGCGAGAACGCGCACGGGCTGCACGATTTCCGCCATCTGTTCGAGGCCGGCGCGGTCGATGTCGCGCAGCCGAGCGTGACCAAGATCGGCGGCATCACGGAGCAGCGCAAGATCCTGGCGCTCGCCGAAGCCTACGGCGTCACCGCGATTCCGCACTGCGCTTATTTCGGCCCCGGCATGCTGGCCAGCCTGCATGTGGTCGCCGCCATGCCGCAAGAGACGCCGATCGAGCGGCTCTACATGGACCTCGAGGCGAGCCCGTTCGGGCGCTACACCGAGGCGGTCGACGGCCGCATGGCGGTGCCGCAGGGCCCCGGCCTGGGCTGCGATCCCGATCCAGCCGTGCTGGCGAAATACCGCACCCATCCGCCGAGCGCGGTCACTAAACGTGTTTAGTGGTCAGCGCGCGGGCGGCGTCACCAGCGCCATCAGGGGATCGACGGCGGCCGTGCGGTCGAGCGTCCAGACCGCGTCGATCAGCCGGGCGGCGTCGCACCACGGCGTCGCGTCGGCGGCCAAGGTGCGCAGCTTGGCCTCCAGCTCGGTGTCGCTCAGCGGCCGCTCCAGGCCGCCGCGCGCCTGGGTCACGCGCTCGGTCAACGAACGCCCGTCGGCGGTGTGAACCGTCACCTCGGCCGCCTCGACGCCGATCGCCGGATCCTCCGCCATGGCGACCTTGGCGCGCAACGCCAGCACCGCCGGCTCGGCGACGCATCGATCGGTGTAGTGCCGCACGCCGACCGCGCCGTCGATGAAGGCGACCGCGACGCTGTGCTGCAGGCTGACCTTGGCCTCGCGTCCGGTCGTCACGCCAGGCCGGTCGGCGCGCTCGCGCAGCAGCGGATGGCCCTTGACCGCGATGCGCGCGATCTGCTCGGGCGCCAGCCGGTACCGCTCCCGCAAGGCCACGCAGGCATCGATCACGGGGAACAGCACGACTCCGCAGGGATACGGCTTGTAGGTGTTGTGACGGATCTCCCAGACCGTGCCGAGATCGCGGGTCAGCGCGCCGAGATCCGGCGGGTCCGCGGTCACCGAGGCGAAGCCGCGCTCGCCCTCGATCGAGCGCTCGGCCGCCGCGACGCCCTGCTCGGCGAACAACGCCGCCGCGATGCCGTTGCGCGCCGCGTTGCCGACGCTGATGCTCTTCGACATGCTGCCCAGGCTCTCGACCAGCCCGCCGGCCTGCACGGATGCGTTGCCGAGCGCCCACACCATGCCGGTCTCGTCGAGCCCGAGCAGCTTGCCGATCGCCGCCGCGGCGCCGAACACGCCGCAGGTCGAGGTGATGTGCCAGCCGCGCCGATAGTGGCTCGGCGACACCGCGTTGCCGACGCGGCACTCGATGTCGATGCCGAGCGCCAGCGCGTGCAGCAGCGCGGCGCCGGTGACGGGTTGCGTCCCGGGTGGCCGCCGCTCGGCCCAGGCGAGCAGCGCACCGGCGACCGGCGCGGTCGGATGGATGATGGTCGGGATATGGGTGTCGTCGAAATCCTCGACATTGGCGCTTGCCGCGTTGAGGAAGCCGGCATTGAGCGCATCGAGCCGCTCGCGATGGCCGATGACGGTTGCCTGGCGCGGGCCCGACAGGGGATCGAGCACGCGCAGCGCCTGGACGATCGCCGGGTCGCCGCAGCCGCTGAGCGCGGTCGCGAAGAAATTCAGCAGCGAGCGCTTGGCCTCGTGCCGCACGATGTCGGGCAGATCCTCGGCGCGCGCCGCTACGACGAAACGCGCGAGCTCGCGGGTCGGCATCGGCCCGGGTATCGACTCGGCCATCGCGCTCACCCGAGCAACGAATTGCCGTCGCCGAGCGCGGGATAGCCGAGCTCGGGCTCTGCGCGCCGCAGCTGGGGATCGAGCGGCAGCGGCAGCGCCGTGATGCGGCGTGCGCCGTCGACCACGGCGCGCTCGAACAGGCCGCGGGCGACGAAGTGCGGATCGTGCCGCGCCGCCTCGACGGTCTGCACGATCGAGCAGCAGCAATCCTGGCCGGCGAAGCGGCCGCGCCAATAGTCGGCGCTCTCGCGCGCGATCAGCGCGGCGACCGCGCGCCGCGTGCCCGCCGGGTCGCGCGCATTGTCGCGCCATTCCGGCGGCAACCCGATCAGGGTGCAGAAATTGTCCCAGAATTTCTGCTCCAGCGGCGCGGCGGCGACGAAGCGGCCGTCCGACGTCGGATGGATCCCATAGCGCGGCGAGCCGCCGGTCACCAGCTCGCCGCCCGGTTTGGGCCACGCGCCGGCGGCCTCGCCCTGGCCGAGCGCCCAATAGGAGAAGGCGAACATGCCGTCGCACATGGCGACGTCGAGCTTGCAGCCTTCGCCGGTCGCGTCGCGCCGGCGCAGCGCCAGCAGGATGTTGATCACGGCGGGCAGCGCGCCGCCGCCGATATCGGCGATCAAGGCCGGCGGCACGATCGGCGCGCCGTCGGTGCCGGCCGACAGCGCCAGCAGCCCGGTGTCGCCGATATAGTTCAGGTCGTGGGCAGCGACGCCGGCGCGCGGCCCGGTCTGGCCGTAGCCCGTGATCGCGCAATAGACCAGCCGCGGATTGAGCGCGCGCAACGCGTCGTAGCCGAGCCCGAGTCGATCCATCACGCCGGGCCGGAACTGCTCGACCAGCACGTCGGCGCGCGCGATCAGCGGCACCAGCCTGGCGACCGCGTCCGGTGCCTTGAGGTCGATCGCGATGCTGCGCTTGCCGCGGTTCAGCAGGGCGAAATTGGCGCTCGCGGCGCCGAGCGGAAATTCGTAGTGGCGCATGTCGTCGCCGCGCTCCGGGCGCTCGATCTTGAGCACCTCGGCACCCGCTTCGGCGAGCAGCAGGGTCGCCATCGGCCCGGGCAGCAAGGTCGAGAAGTCGAGCACCGTGATGCCGGCGAGCGGGAGTGTCATCGGTGGGCGCGCGCCTTGGCGACCTGGGCGCGCCGGGCCGGCAGGAAACCGGGATCGCCGAGCGCTTCGTGGAGCGTCTGGCTGATCTCGGCATGCGGTGCCAGCCCGGTGCGTTCGAGCAGCGCGATCGTGCCCTCCGGATAGCCGAGCCCGAGCTTGAGGGTCAGATCCATGTCGTCGGCGGTCGCCAGCCCTTCGTCGAGCCGGCGCAGGGTCGCGTTGAAGAACGGCCGCAGCAACCGGTCGAGGATGCGGCCCGGCGCGTCGTGGCACAAAGCGGTGTGCAGCCCGGCGCCCTCGAACAGCGCCTGCGCGCCCGCCAGCGCCGCCGGCGCGGCGTTGGGCTGCACGACCAGCTCGACCAGGTCGGACGGCTCGGCATCGCCGAGCCGGAACCGCGCGAAGCCGATCACGTTGGAGCCTTCGGCGCCGCGATGCTCGCCGGTATGCACGCCCAGACATTCGGTGCCGAGCTCGACCAGGATGGCACGCCGCTCGTCGCGCCGCGCCAGGCTGGGCAGCAGCTTGCCAGCACGCGCGCCGAGCAGCACCACGACGTCGCCGTCGGTGGTCGCCTCGGCGAGCAGCCGGTGCGCGCCCGGAAACGAGCGGCTGACGCCGTTGATCATCACCTGATAATGCATGTCACGCCCCGAACATCGCGCCCGACTCGTCATAACGGTAGAAGCCGCGCCCCGACTTGCGGCCGAGATGGCCGGCCGCGACCATACGGCGGACCAGCGGCGGACAGGCCGCGCGCGGGTCGTGGGTCGCGCCGTAGAGCGCCTCGCACAGCAGGATCTGGGTGTCGAGCCCGATCAGATCGAGCAGCTCGCACGGTCCCATCGCGTAGCCCATGCCGCGCTTGATCGCCTTGTCGATGTCGGCGGGGGCCGCGATGCCGGCCTCGACCAGGCGGATCGCGTCATTGTTGAACGGCACCAGGAAGCCGTTGAGGATGAAGCCAGGATGATCCTTGGTCTTGACCGGGCGCTGGCCCATCGCCTCGCAGGCCTGCCAGGCGGCCGCGAAGCTCGCCTCGCTGGTGACCAGCCCGGGCGACATCTCGACCAGCTTCATGAGCTGCGCCGGCAGGCAGAAATGCATGCCGACGACGCGGTCGGGGCGGCCCGACCCGCCGGCGATCTCGGTGATCGACAGGGTCGAGGTGTTGGAGGCGAAGATGGTGTGCGGCGGGCACACCTTGTCGAGCGCGGCGAACAGCGCATGCTTGACCGCCAGGCTCTCGAACACCGCCTCGATGACGAGATCGCAGGCGGCGAGATCGGCCGGCGCCGTGCTGCCGGTCAACCGATCGAGAACGACAGGCAGCTGATCGGCGGCGAGTTTGCCGCGCTCGACCGATTTTGCGAAGAACGCCTCGATCTCGCTGCGCGCCCGCGCCAGCGCCGCCGCGTCGGTGTCGTAGACGATGGTGCGAAAGCCGGCGCGCGCCGCCACGATGGCGATCCCCGACCCCATCGTGCCGCTGCCCGCCACCCCTACGGTTTTGATCTCCGCCATCGCGTGTCCCCTGGTCCCTAAGGTTTTAACGCGGAGGTCGCGGAGGATGCGCGGAGGTCGCAGAAGCTAAGGAAAGGGAGATCGGGGGAGATGGAGGGGATCACGCGCGAAGCGCAAAACCAAATCCCCTTATCCCCGCGTATCCCCTTATCTCCTTCATTGCCAGGCCTGCGGCCTGGCGAGGTAGTGGGTTCTTCGCGTCCCCTGCGCATCCTCGGCGTCCTCTGCGCTAAAATCTTTCATTTCTCGATAAAGCTGCGGCCGATCAGCTGGCGGTGGATCTGGTTGGTGCCTTCCCAGATCTGGGTGATCTTCGCGTCGCGCATCAGGCGCTCGACCCGGTAGTCCTTGCAATAGCCGTAACCGGCGAACAGCTGGACCGCCTCGGTCGTGATCCGCATCGCCAGGTCGGACGCGCGCAGCTTCAGCATCGAGGCCTCCTGGCCGAACTCGGGCGCGCCGCTCTCGATCAGCCGCGCGACATGCCACAGCCAGCCCTCGCACAGCGCCAGATCGGTCGCGAGGTCGGCGAGCAGGAACTGGATGCCTTGGAACTCGATGATGCGCCGGCCCGACTGCCGCCGCTGGTTGATGTACGAGACCGCGTCCTCGAAGGCGGCGCGCGCGATGCCGAGCGCATGGGCCGCCACGCTCGGCCGCGACTTGTTGAGCGAGCCGAGCAGGATCGTGAGCCCGGCGCCCGGCGCACCGAGCAGATTCTCGCGCGGCACCAGGCAGCCGTCGAACGCGATGGTCGCGGTCGAGGAGGCGCGATGGCCCATCTTGTCCTCGGTGCGCACGACCGAGAATCCCGGCGTTCCCTTTTCGACGATCAGGGCGGAGATCGCCGCCTTGCCGTCGCCGAGCTCGGACCACTTGCCGAACAGCAAAATGAGGTCGGCGACGTCGCCGTTGGTGATGAAGATCTTGCCGCCGTCGATGCGGACGCGGTCGCCGACCGGGGTGAAGCGCGTCGTCATCCCGGTCGCGTCGGACCCGGCGTTCGGCTCGGTGATCGCGAGAGCGCCGAGCGCGCCGTCGGCGACGCGCGGCAGCAGGCGTCGCTTTTGCTCGTCGCTGCCGAGATCGATCAGCGACTTCAAGGCGTGGAACGTGGTCGCCCAGATGATGCCGGTCGAGGCGCAGGCCTTCGACAGCTCGCGCACGCAGGCCAGATAAGCCGTGTAGCTGAGCGGCGCGCCGCCATATGCCTCGGGCACGAACATGGCGTTGAGGCCGAGCGCCCGGATCGACTCGACATGCTCCCAGGGAAATTCGGCGGTGCGGTCGTAATGCTCGGCCTTGGGCGCAATGCGGTCGCGTGCCAGCGCGCGCACCGATTCGAGCACCATCGCCTCGTGCTCGGGCAGATGCAACGTCGCATCGAGGCGCTCGAACAGCTTCATCAGACCGCGAATCCGTGGCCGCCGTCGATATAGATCGTCTCGCCGGTCAGGTAGGCGATCGGCTCTTGATAGAGCGTGCCGACCAGCCGCGCCACCTCGTCCAAGGTGCCGGCGCGGCCGAGCGGCACGCGCTTGCGCAACCAGGCCTGGATCTTGTCGCTGCGCATGAAGTCGCGGTTGAGATCGGTCTCGACATAGCCGGGCGCGACGTCGAGCACGATGATGCCGTGCTTGCCCCACTCGGCGGCCAGGCAGCGCGTGATCGCGCCGACCGCGGCCTTGGAGGCGCAATAGGCGACGTTGCCGGGCACGCCGAGCTTGTCGAAGAACGAGCCGATATTGACGATCGTGCCGCCGCCCGCCTTGAGGTGCGCGAAGGCCGCGCGGCAGCCGACGAACACGGCACGCGCGTTGATCGCCATCAGCGCGTCGTAGTCCGCCATCGCGATCGCGTCGCTCGGCCCCTCCTTGTGGATACCGGCATTGTTGACCAGGCCGCGCAGCCCGCCGGCGCGCCCAGCGAGCTCGTCGAGCGCGCGCGCGATGCTGGCATCGTCGGCAACGTCGCAATCGACCGCGATCATGCGCTCGGTCGCCTCGGCGCCGTCGGGCAGCCGCGCCCCGCGGCTTAGGCAGCCGACCGTGAAGCCGCGGCGCGCCAGCTCGCACGCGATCGCCGCGCCGATGCCGCGGGCCGCACCGGTCACCGCGATCGCGCCCGCTTTCTCAGCCATCCTTGAACACCGGCTTGCGCTTCGCCATGAATGCCTCCATGCCTTCCTGGGCGTCCTCGGTCGCGTAGGCGAGGGTCGACAGATCGGCCTCGATCTTCAAGCCCTCGCTGAGCGGCAGGTCGAGCGCACGCTTGACCGCGTCGCGCGCGAAGCGCAGCGCGGGCAGACCGTAGCGGGTGAATTCGCGGGCGAACG
>Ga0302324_100022880_pt1 | contig 12121 bp, 11 predicted proteins | sample Palsa_T0_1_FD_201949 | JGI IMG/M metagenome (GOLD analysis project Ga0302324, IMG submission 201949) | Peat permafrost microbial communities from Stordalen Mire near Abisko, Sweden - Palsa_T0_1 | ecosystem: Environmental > Terrestrial > Soil > Palsa > Peat permafrost | place: Sweden: Abisko...
GGATCCAACCTGCACATATCATCGCATGGTCATTCTGGCGCAGGGCACACCAGGCTCCCGCACAGCGAGCCCACATCAGAAAACGGCAACTGTAATGCTAACAGCATCTTGCTTTTGAAAGCTGTTATTGCGCTTCTCAAGTCGATGCTCGCACCCTCTGTAGTATGTGATGACCACAATCATGCATTCAGCACCATAGTGAAGTAAGCTGGTTCGAATGACCCTCACAATCTGGGTCACCCTGGGTTCATTTTTCGCGTGCATCTCAAGAAGGCGGAGGTGAACAATTTAGGGTTGCTACGTCCGTTTATGCTGTGGCGACACAACCGCCGGGGTGGATGAGACCGGTAAGCCGACGGCGCGATCACGCACATCTCGGAAAGTCTTGTCAACCCCCGAAGCTTTCACGTAGCCGACGAAGCTGGGGCCGGATTTGCTCGCAGTTGAGCTCTCGTTCGAATTTTGTGATCGCGTCAATGCTCGGATCGGCTCGCAAACGAGCCAAGCGTTCCGAGTCACGCGAACATCCGTCTTCGCCCTGGACCGGCTGCGCCTGCGCCTGCATCGCCGACGGAGGATCAACGTCAACGGAAGCTGCTGGCGGCGGCGGCAAATCTGTCGCGATGCTTTCAAGTAAGCGCTGCACTTGCGCGCGCAGCCGAGCGCAGGTGAGTTCATGCTGAAAGCTAATAATCTCGTCCCGTGCTGGGCTCGAGCGCAAGCGCGCCAAACGCTGTTCGTCGCGGTTGCAGGATACCGTTGGGTTGACCTTGTCGAGCGCAGCCGATTGCCGTGCTTCGGGTTTCGCGACTTCGGATGCGGCTGGCGTCTCGACCTGATTTGGAGGGGCGACCGAGGGGGGCGGTCTGACCGCAACGGCCGGCTCTCGATTGGCGACCGTAGCAAGCCCGACTTGTTGCGTTGCGGGTAGCGGTACGAGGGGAATGGTCGCGCCTCCGAGGGAGCCGTAGATGAACGGCTCCTGGCGTCCACCTGTCATGCGGAGTACCTCGTCACGCACACGGCCCAGAGCAATGCGGATATCGAGTCCGGGCTCGACGAGATGCTTCAGCAGGGCTGTGGCGTAGGGACTGTTGGCGCCGTCTCCATCAAAGGAGACGGAGCCAGCCTTCGCCGCGTAGGCAACCAACGTATCGGCGCTCACATCATCGATTTTTGAAAGACCGCCCTTGACGGTCGCGCGGACGGCGGCGGAACGCAGCTTCGCAGGAAAGGGGTTGTCTCGGCAAGCGTCAAGCAAGATGAGGCGCAGGCGCCGGACCGACTGAAGCGCCCAGATGATCCGGTCGAGCGCGACGGCTTCATCTTCTACGTCATAATCGCGGCTGAGCTTCGCATCCACCGGGACAAGATAATTCGTGCCGCCAATCTCAACGCCGTGGCCCGCGTAATAAACCACCGCTATATCTGAATTCTCGGCTGTGAGAAGGAATTCGCGCACGGCGCGCTTGAAGTCGACGACCCCCAAATCGACGCGCGAAATAACGACCTCGAAACCGGCCGACTTGAACATATTAGCGATGGCTGTTGCGTCGTTGATCGTGTTGGGTAGCGACGAGGCGTTCTTGTAGGCAGAGTTTCCGATCACGAGGGCCACGCGCCGATCGGCGGCGGCCGCTGTAGCGAAAAGCACCCCCGCAATAAGACAGAAACCGCAAGCTAGTAGATCCCTTAGTTTCATTTCTGCATCAGTAGTAGCGGTGCCAAGAATGGTATCGTTTCGACCGGTGCGGCGGGCGGCCGCTCGCTGTTACAGTGACGTTGATAACATCGGAATAGACTGGAGGATTATGCGGCACATGGACCGAGTCAGCGAACAGAAGCCGCAGCTTGTGTGGTCCGATCGGCAGCGAAATCTTTGCTTCAGTCTGGCCGGCGCCAAAATGAAGATGATTGAAGTCGTTGGGAATAGGCTGATCAAGCGGTGGCAGCTCTGCGTCAACAAGCAAGTGGTGATGCCCGGTATTCGGCTTGTCGAAACCCGCCGGGGCGACGCCCATGTTCAGAAGGCCAAACCGGATCACCGGGTTGGGTGAGATATAGGCGCCGTCGGTAGGATATATAAAATATACTTTGGCATCCTTCGGCGAAGGCCGTCGCGTGCTCATGGCGGCCGGCGGCGCCGGACTGGTCAGCTCGACCACCTTCACCTTAATGCGATCTGATACCAGCGGGGGCGAATGAGGAATGTGGCCTTTGTCGCCGAACACGAGTTGTAATGTATGTTCGCCGGGAGCCAGCGATATCTCGGTTTCGGTCTGGCCAGCGCCAAAATGAAGATGCTGGAAATCGTTGGGTATTTCAGTATTGAGTGCCGGCGTCGGCGCGTCGATGATCAGGTGATGATGACCCGAATTCGCCCGATCTGACCCCGCTGGCGCAACTCCCATGCCGCGCAAGCCGAAATGGATCGTGGTTTTTGTGGGCAAAGTGTCGCCGTCCTTGAGGCCGATAAAATACACTCCGGCCCCTGGCGGCGACGGTGTCGGACCCCCGATCTGACACAATGCGGCGTCGCAAAGCACCAAGAGGCCAATGAACGGTGCGAGTATGAAGGCGACTATTCTGTAAATCATCACGGTTTCCCAATAGTTGAACCGCATCGGCGCAAGGTCAATTCCGGCTTTCAAAATGACCTTCATAATAAAAACAGCTCACGATATTCATTTACCGGACGATGTAAACCGAAATCCGACCCGAAGCCTAGTTGGCTGAGCTATGCCGGCCCCCTCTCGCCTTGCCCACTCTCACTAAATGAAGCATGTTTAAGGTCATTGCATGTGACGTCCGCTTGTCTGAAGGAGATACGGGTGGACTGCCCCGGGAATAACTACATGAAATCTTGCATTTTATATGTGATTTTCCTCACAGTTCTGGCGGCGGACGGGAGCACTGGCGCGAACGCCGAGCGCGGGACGACCATCAGTCGATCGCCCGACCAAACATTGTCTCCGGGAGGGCCGCGTCTTGCGCAAAAGGAAGCCAGTATTGAGCCTGGCGAAACTTTTCGGGATTGCGATGACTGCCCCGAGCTAGTTGTTGTCCCGCCCGGGGACTTCGTCATGGGGTCCAGCGATACACCTTATGAAAAGCCGGAACGCACGGTCTCAATTAGGCGTCCATTTGCCATCGGCCGCCGTGAGGTGACTTTCGCGGAATGGGACCAGTGCGCCGATGCCGGCGCCTGCAAAGAGCGGCCTGACGATCACGGTTGGGGACGCGGCAACCGACCAGTTATCAATGTAAGCTGGGATGATACCAAGCTTTTTGTCGCCTGGTTGTCGCAGAAGACAGGGCAGAGATACCGGCTACCGAGCGAAGCCGAATGGGAATATGCGGCCAGGGCCGGAACGAAAACGCCATTCTGGTGGGGCCGCGACGTTGGCTCGGGTCACGCCCAATGCGAAACCTGCGGTAGCCCGACCAACCAGAAGACAGTCGCGGCGGGTTCGTTCCGCCCGAACGGCTTCGGATTGTACGACACGGCCGGCAACTCCTCCGAATGGGTGGAGGATTGCTGGAATGACAATTATCGCAACGCCCCCAAGGACGCGGTCGCCTGGACTAGCGGCGATTGTCGCCTGCGGGTATTGCGCGGCGGCAATTTCAGCAGCAAGGCAAGTGAGGTCCGGTCTGCTGCGCGTTTTCGCTATGACCTCGACGTGCGCTATTACGCCAACGGTGTCCGGATCGTGCGAGAATTGAAATGATCGCGCAGCGCTCGAGGTAGTTATGAGAGTTTTTGCCTCGGCCATTTGGATGTGGGTTGGTGCCTCGGGCGCGTTTGGACAATCATATTCGGTTAGCGGTCAGGTCGGCTATCTTCAGGAATGGGAAATCAAGGCTGACGTAGCAAAAACGGTGACCGACACCGCGGAAGAGTATTCTGGTCCCGCAACGCTACGGCATGTCGGAATATGCAGCGCAAACGGCATCGAGGAAAAGACCGGCGAAGTGCGGCTAAAGGTTTCGCTGCGGACCCTGGCGATTGAAGGAGCACTAACTATCAAGGATGACACTTGCCGGATTGTTGCGTCCGCATCGGGAGTTTATTCAGGGCTCTTGAGCTGTCGCGGTGGCCCGGAGGTGCCCATAAATTTTTCCTTGAACCGAGCGAGCGTGTCCGACCCAAGCGGACCGAGCGCAGGCAAGTAGAAATCTTGGCGCTGGTTGACCACGTACCAAAAAAATTGCTTTCAAAACGAAAATCACGGAATCAAAAAGGAAAGCGAGATTTAACCGTCTTGAGACTGGTGGACCGAGTGCGACTAGTTCGAGGCATGCAAGCTTGATGCCTCTAGCACGTAATCTTGATTTTGCTCCCAGTGATGCTGCTTCCAACTGAAAATCGCAGCCAGTGGCATTTTCACGGCCTAGTCGACCGGCGTCTTTCGCCAGCCACGTCGTACCGCCGAGTTCTTGAACATTCACCGAACGAAGTGTAACATTTGACCGATAATTTACATACCACGCGATTGAGGACGATCGTAAGATCAAAAACACCGAAGGCCGGTATATTTCGGAGAATTTCATGAAGCCAGCGTTTCTGGCAATCCTTTGCGGTGCCGCTTGGATTGCGAATTGCATCGTTTATGCTGCGGATTCGCTATCCGATACAGAAATGGCTGAGCGCTATTTGAAAGCCGCGCAGTCGGGGAATGAAGACGCTCAATTTTATCTCGGCGCACTTTATTCCTCGGGCGTCGGTCGTCCGAGGTCCGACGAAGAGGCGTTTCGATGGTTTTCACGCGCAGCGGATAAGGGGCAATCGCACGCGATGCTAATTCTCGCGGGACTTTATGCTATTGGTCGAGGGATTCCAAAGGACACGGTCAACGCTTATAAATGGGCATACATAGTCTCGGTCAATACACGCGTTGACGACTTTCGAACCGGAAGTCGCCAGCTGATGGGTGTTCTGGAAACCAAAATGTCGCTCGACGAAATCAATCGAGCCAAGACCGATGGTGGCAAATGGCGTGCGGTCGCAAGTCAAGCTAAGCCCGACGCTCCGACCGATGAAGCCGTTTGCTCGCGCGACGCGGATCGTCTCGCGCGCCTACGTGCCGATCCAAGCATTGATGCGATCAGCCGGTTCGAGCGAGAGCTCGGCTGCGAGCAGATCAGGCCTCAGCTCAGGCGGCTTCGGGAAAGTTTGTGATGCGTCACGGTGACTCGTTTGACGAATACCGAAGGCCAATAATTTTAAATGGCGACGGTTAAATGGCTGCCTTAATTAACTCGCTCGGCAAAAATTAGCCGAAGCAAGTACGACCTGGATTCATTATCAATCGATTGCCGTCGGTGTTTGCGCAGACGGTTGGGGGAGAAGCGATGGCCTCACGCGGTCTCGTCTGGTTTGGATCGACGCTCTCGGCGCTTGCCGTTGTGGTGCTTGGCGGGGCGTATTTAGAATATCCGGATTTCTTTCAGCCTCCAGTTGTATCTACAGCGGTGACGAAACTCGCGCCTGTTTCTGAGGCTATCTATGGAACGGGGACCGTAGAACCTGAGCGCTGGGCGAAAGTAGTTCCGGTTCAGCGGCGCAGGTTAGTCGAAATTTGCCGATGCGAAGGACAAGCAGTCAAAGTTGGACAAGTTCTAGGCCGACTGGACGACGCCGAAGAAGCCAGTGCCCTCCATCAACTGGAAATAAACAACGAACAGCTGGAGCGCGATCTAAATCGCTCATTGCGGGATCGCGACAAAAACGACGCCGCGAAGACGGAATACGAACAGCGGTTTACTCAATTTGAAGAATCAAAATCGCGAATTAGTGCACAAAAAATACGCGTAGATTCTTTAGTGCTTCGCGCGCCGTTGGACGGAATGGTGCTGCGTCGAGATGGTGAGGTTGGTGAGATTGTTGGACCGACAGATGTACTGTTTTGGGTTGGTCCGCCGACACCTATGCAGGTGGTGGCTGAAATAAACGAAGAGGAAATCACCAAAATTGCCACAGGACAGAAGGTTTTCTTGCGCAGCGAGGCGTTCTCAGCGCAAGCGTTACGCGCTACCGTTTCGCAAATCACGCCTAAAGGTGATCCCACGCGAAAAACCTTTCGTGTATATTTGCTCTTGCCACACGACACGCCGTTGCGGATAGGAATGACGGTTGAAGTTAATATTATATATCGTGAAAAATTAGCGGCGGTCGTTGTGCCAGCCGAAGCCGTTATTGGCGGCGTGATCCAGGTCATAAATAGCGGAAAGGTTGAGCGGATTCCGATCACGGTCGGGATTCGAGGCAGCCGCAACGTTGAGATCGTTGGCAATGTGCCGAAGGATACAACGGTACTTTCGCCGGCACGCGCGGATTTGGCGGATGGCACGCGAGTCCGCGTTGAACACTTGCAAATCAAGCAGGCGATCGGCGCTTCCGAAGATCCGACCGCGAGTTCTCGTGCCCCGGATAGCGAGCCCGCGGATTCCGATAGTGCCGTCATATCCGCTGCCATATCTGCGCACATTGATTCTGTCGTTAACGATGCGCGCAGGAACGTTGGTAAATTGAGCACGGCGCGTTGAACCAGTTTCCAAACGCGCCAAATGGCGCGTGTTGGCAGCTCGCGAAGATGATCACCGGTGCTAGCGACGCGGGTTCCTCGGATCGGATGGTTTTGATGAAAGGCAATATATTGGGGTTTTACGCTCTTTCTTCTGTACGGCAGATCTGCAATCATGGCGCGCCCCATCAAACACAGTGAGCCACATGGCGACAAACCTCCTGATAAGTATTGCTTGGACGCACGTCAGCACTCGCGTTCGACAAACTCTGATCGGTATGTTTGGCGTGGCAATGGGTGTTGGTTTCACCATCATGATGGCGGGGCTTATGCAAGGGTCTCAGATAGATTTCCTCCAGCAACTCGTGGATACGATGCCTCACATCACGGTCGATGATGAGCGTCGCTCTGTGCCTAGCCAACCTGCGGATCAGGAATACGCTGCGGTTGGTATTTCGAACGTCGCAAACATAAATCGACGACCAGGGATCAAATATCCGGACGCCGTAATAGAATCGCTGAAATCGTGGTTGCCAGGCGACGTGGCGCCGTCAGTTAATACCACCACTATATTGGACCATGGTGGACGTGTTGGAGTGACCTTGACTGGCATTGATCCGCGGCTGGAAATTCACGTTTCTAAACTTTCTTCGCAGATGCGCCAGGGGCAACTCGCTGACCTTTCGAAGGCGGCAAACGGAATCATTATTGGGCAGGCTCTGGCAGAGAAGCTTGCTGTGAAATACGGAAATACGGTCCTGCTTGGGGGGAGCGAGGGAACCCAGGTTTCAGCGACCGTGATCGGAATATTCCGGTCAGGATTGAAAAGTGTCGACGAGGGACAGGTTTACTCACTCGTCGGCCTAGCCCAGACCCTTATGGGGCAAACGGGGATCATCAATCAGTTGCGGCTTCGGCTGAACGATCCTCTAATCGCTCAAAAAGTGGCCACTCGAGTCGAGGCCCAGATTGGATATAGGTCGGTGTCGTGGCAAGAAGCCAACTCCGATCTACTGTCTAACTTCGCGACGCGTGATTTGATTGTGCTGACGGTGATGGGCGCCATGCTGCTTACCTCATCATTTGCAACTTACAATATCATTTCCACTATCACCCATGAAAAACGCCACGACATCGCAATAATGAAGTCGTTGGGCATGCGCGAATATTCTGTGCGGCGAATATTCATCATTGAAGCAGCGATCATGGGTTTCGTTGGTATTTTGCTTGGGTGGGTTCTAGGATATCTCCTATGTTATGGGTGGTCGCTCATAACCATAGTCAATCCGCTCACCGGCGCGACGGTACCCCTCCAGATTTACTATTCGCCCTTGCATTATATTGCCACGGGGGCGATTGCTATCCTGTGCTGCGCTGTCTCGGCCTTCTTTCCCGCGCGCAAGGCTACACGGGTGCATCCCGTCGAAATTATCCGAGGCGCGTCTTGACCGAGATCGCTCTTCAGGTTGTTGGGTTGGTTCGCCGTGTTCAGGGTGTGATCTCTCATACCCTGGTCGATGGCATCGATCTGTCCGTAGAAAAGGGCGAATTTCTAGCCATCACCGGCCCTTCAGGATCCGGAAAATCATCGCTTCTCTATTTGATCGGTCTGCTCGATGCGCCTACGGAGGGCGAGATCATTATCTGCGGCCAGGCGACATCCAAATTATCTGAAATAGAACGCGCCGATGTTCGATTGACGAAGTGCGGTTTCGTGTTTCAGTTCCACTTTTTGCTGCCCGAATTCACCGCGCTGGAGAACGTGCTATTACCGATGCGCGCGTATGGTCAGATGTCAACTAAGCAAATGAACGAGAGAGCGATGAACCTACTGGCATCGCTTGGCCTCGGCGAACAGGCTGTCAAGCGGCCCAATCAGCTTTCCGGCGGTCAGCGGCAGAGAGTTGCCCTAGCGCGGGCGCTCGCCAATCGTCCCGAAATTATTGTAGCAGACGAGCCCACCGGCAACCTCGACACCGCTTCGACGGAGCAAGTATTCGGCATATTGCGCGATATCGCTAACAACGGCCAGACTGTGGTGGTTGTAACCCATGACGCAGCATTGGCTGCGCGGGCGGACCGGCGCATCCATATCGTCGATGGCAAGATTCAAGAAACGACTTTCGGCAGCGAAGGGAGGTCCGAGTTCGCTACTTTAAACGAGACGGCAAAATGTCATTTGTGATAGCCGGAAGATAGGATAATTTAGCGTTTATCGCCACTTTGACACGGAATGGGAACAGCCACAAAAAAGCAAATCGTCCGCTTCTAGGCAAAGGGTACCGACCAGCCGCAGCATCCAGCATCGAGAACCGTGATCAAGAAATTCAACGGCGCCGCGGCGTGCGCGCTTACGAGCCTGCTTAGGCGTGACGATCATGCCCTTGTGCCGTTGGCCGACGGGGACTAATTCTCGGCATTCACAACGAAACGAAGAGATAGTTCGCGCCTTCGTCGCAATGCGGAGGCAAAGGGCATTACCGACTGCAGCTCGGTGTCGCGTCCGCGGCACGGAATCGCATCTGATTTCTCAGCGCGATCCCACGGAGCACGGAATTTTCGAATTCCAAAATCTCCCTGTGATTTGTCTGAGCAGACAGCCGTGCGCAGGGCAAATGCTGATTCAGCCGATACGAGAATTCGACCTGCTAAAAAGGTTACCTCGCGAGCAAACCTGTCAATTCTTCCGTCGCGTTCGCACAGCGAAGTTCGTCAATTTGCCGCGATACGACCATTGCGCTTGCTTTTAATGCTCCAATCTTCAAACTTTCCGGATGCAACTTTTCAAGGTCGCCGATTCGCTCGTTAAATGAAGTTAGCTCTTTACGAAGTTGTTCGATTTCCGCGTTGTCTTTATCGCTCCCGATCGGGCTCCAAGCTCTGCGCGTTTTCATGATACTTCCCCCAGCTGTGATCACGCCCATGTGAACGAGTTTTTGTGGCAACAAAGGGAAGCAGACGGGTCTAGCGTGAGGCCGTGCCAAGACTTGTTTTCGGCAGCGAGCGGCCCAGTTATGTTGAAATTTGGGCATATCATCGGAAACGCCGCGGCGGCAGCGAGCACCGCGACCTTCCGGTCAGCGATCTGCGCTCCTGCGCTCTGGACAACTTAGACCCCAGGTGCGCGTTTGTTCGGGTCGCACGGAACCAAGGCCGTTTGAATCCCGTACAGCAACACACGATCGACCAAGCGAGCCGGCGATCGTGACAGCCGATCCCACATTGCTGTAGCGCGGGAAGGATGGCCGCTTGGCGGTGGTAAAAACTACCCGGCTCGCGTCTCGCGGCGGCGCGTTTTATGTGCGATTGGCGCGTATAGAAATAAGCGATCGTTCCCAATGACGTGGTGACGGACACGCTCAACACGAACATTTAAGGATGAGTTGCATACGGATCCTTCAGCCCTCAACTGTGTTGGATTGACCGAGCGGCGCTGCTGCGCAAATGGAAAGCCGCTCGAAGGCGGCCCTTCATCGAATCAGAGGCGCGGCCAGGTGGCGGTGTTAATGGCCACCTGCAAATCCCAGGAATCATCATGGCCCCGGTGCAAGGTTCGGATATCGCCGCAACTGCCGACGAAGCGAAAAGCTATGAGCCAGAATCCCGCAAAGACCTTGCCACCTGCCGGCCCCAGGACTCGTTGTCTGTCTGCCGGCTGGCGACATCGACAACCTCCAACTCCGGAAACCGGCGATTCTGGAGCCGTGGCGGGCAGCGGGGCCGTTACTCAGAGTAAAGGTCGAGTGGATGTGGAGCGACACCGGGCCGATTGCCTTAAAAACGGTGCGCCGCGTGAGGTTTCGAGGAGACGACACGTTGAGCGTTGTCGGCTACGACAGCGTAGAATTCCCCCATCTGCCGACCAATCGGCGCCGAAGGGAAGGAGATCCATATGTGACATTCTTGCTTTTGGTAAAAGTAATCGATGCGAAATCCGTACCCGGATACGAATCGAGCCCCGCTAGGGCTTTTTTTGGCCTAAGCGGTTTGCTAACGTTCCGACCAAACCTCGGCGGCTTTTTTTCTTGCGTGAACACCCACACGCGAACTAGTCTTAAACCCAATGAACGGAGTTTTCGGGGGCCGTTGGTGGGGTGGTTTAGATAATCAAAGGGTCGCGTGTTAACGCCGCAGCGCAGCCCCGCCAATTGCCTCGAATCGGATTTGTCGCGACTTGACATCGCGAGGAACGTATTGGGAGAGCCGCGCCCGCTGTCGCGAAAGGAGATTTTTTCGTGATCCACTTATTAAAAGATTGCAAAACCAGCGAGATTCGACAGATCAGTCCTCCCCCTTTCCCTCGCCAAAGCCCGAGGACTATTTAAGTCAGGATGGCGGGTTCACATTTCCGATTGCTCTGGTCGCCGATACGCGCATTCGGAATTCGACGAAATCCTAAAATTAGATAGATGAGGCGAATGTCGTGGTTCACCCTTCTGATCGCCCGATTGCTTCAACTGACGGAGACCGACGTGCCGAGCGGGACCGAGGCCCGGGGGTTTGGCTTCATCGTACCCGACGTGGCGACCAGGATGTGTTCGTCCATATCACTGCGGCCGAACGAGCCGGGCCGAGCGAAACGGGATGCGTGCGGCGGGTGACGAAAAAGGCCCTGCTTGTTATTGCTCCTCTGCTTTCGCTGGTGACAGTCGCGTTCATAGGATTTGGGTTAATCAAGCGAGAAGGCTCTCATGCCGAAATCATCGCGCTGATCGAGGGGTTTCAACGCCAGACGAAGAGTGAGTTTTCGGGGATAGGTTCGGGCATAATCAATATCACCGCTCCTCTTGACAAGATGCAATCAGACTTGACGGCAATTCGAGCGCAAAAGACGCCATCACCCCCGATCGATCCACAGAACGTGACTATTGTTCAAGCAATAAGACAAGCTGACAGCCAGAGAGAGCAGCATCTCATTCCGATGGAGACAGGTCTATCCGACATGAGATCGAAAATCGACTATTTGCAAAATCAAGTAAACTCGATCGCGATCAAGGTAGATAGAGACAATAGTGATCTACAATCTAATGTCTTTCAACTTCTCAAGCCGAAAGAACTCGGAGTTTCGCCCGAGACGATCACCGCCCTCGGAACTTTGATCTGTACATTCTTCTCGTTGCTACTAGCGGTTCGACGGGACCGACGGGAGGAACAGGAACAAAAAGAAGAGATTTGACTCATCAATGGAGACATTTTTTGCCAAAAAAACGAAGCCCAGGAAGCCAAGGGATCGCGTCGCGGTCGCGCTAGATCAGACGGCATCCGCGGATCGTATGAAAATTGTCGAACGAGAGATCAAATTCGACAGGAATGATGTTGAGTCTGTTCAAGCGGATACCCGCTCAACGATTTGTGACATCTAGCGCGTACCAGGAATGTACACCGGCTTGACCGGGAAAAAACATCAATGCATACGATTGATGTGCGTTCGACCGGCCGAACGCCGTTCAATTGCTCTTTGTTGCAATATTTCGTGCGATAGCGCAGCGTTTTGATTGATTGATTGATTGATTGATTGATTGATTGATTGATTGATTGATTGATTGATTGATTGATTGATTGATTGATTGATTGATTGATTGATTGATTGATTG
>Ga0302324_100022881_pt1 | contig 12121 bp, 13 predicted proteins | sample Palsa_T0_1_FD_201949 | JGI IMG/M metagenome (GOLD analysis project Ga0302324, IMG submission 201949) | Peat permafrost microbial communities from Stordalen Mire near Abisko, Sweden - Palsa_T0_1 | ecosystem: Environmental > Terrestrial > Soil > Palsa > Peat permafrost | place: Sweden: Abisko...
CAGCTGCCCAAAGCTCGCGGCGAGGGCGCACATCGCCGTGAGGCTCGACCAGGCAATGAGCGCGACGGTCATGATGTTGACTCGGCTTGCGCGCTCGGCGAGGCGCGCTATCGGCAGGCCCCCGAGGCCGTACAACAAGGCGAACGCCGTGCCGCCGAGCAGACCGAGTTGCGCATCGGTGAGCTGAAGATCCGCTTTGATCGACGGCGCCACGATAGAGACGATGCTTCGGTCCATCGAATTGAAAGTGTAGGCCGCCGTCAGCAACAGCACCACGACACGTCGATAGCCTGCGGAATAGGGAGTCATGGGCGCATCCTCGAGAATGCGAGCATACCTGATCGTCGCGCCGTGTAGCGCTTGCGCAACAGTTGGCCTGCACGAATCTGTCTGCGTTTCACTTCAACGAGTGGCGTAGTTACTCGCCCGGGCGCGAGAGCCATCGGATCCCACCTACAGAAACTTACTTGGCAGGCCGCTCGATTGCGCCGGTACGGCAGGAGAGACTATCGATCCTGATCATCCGTAAAAGGAGCACTAATGAGCAGTGTTAAATTAGTCGCCGCAGCTGCCATGGCGGCGGGCTGCGCGCTTGCAATTACGTCGAACCCTGCGCGCGCGCAGGTGAGCGTCAATATCGGTGTCGCCCCGGCGTGCCCCTACGGCTATTACGATGTACCTCCCTACACCTGTGCACCGGCTGGGTATTACGGGCCGCAGTGGTTCACGGGAGGCGTATTCATAGGCGCCGGTCCGTGGTTTCACGGTCCAGCAAACTTTCATGGTACCGTTGACAATAGATTCGATCCGAATCACGGCTACAACGGAGCACATCCTGCTCGTGGAGAGAAAGCCGAGCCGGCACGTATGGATGCCGCGCATTTCCACGGCAATGAGGAACGCGACGGTCGAGGCCATACGCGATAACCAGATGAACAGCCAGCGAGAATCGAGGCGGTTGGGCGTGCCCGGGCGCCCGACCGTCCCTCGGTGGTAGGCAGAGGCGCCAAAGTCACACCTGTAACACGATGGCTCAATCGTGCAATCGATACGCAACGCAGCATCTGTACCGTGTAAGAGTTGCAGGAATTACGATGATTTACACCTTACAGAGCAAACCATGAAAACTATCATCAGTGCGGTCGCGGCGGTTTGGCTGGTGTCCGGTTGCGCTTCGCTTACCCGGGCTCCAGATGACGACAGCGTAACGGGCGCGAATTTCGACGCAAGAACCAGCCTGTGCTCGGATGCGACGCCCCCACCCTGCGCTCCCCCTCGCGATTAGCGCTCAATTGAGATGCCGTGTGCCCGCCGAACGCAAAGGCCGCCGGGCCCACGGCCGCGGCGATGAATTCAAGGAGGCCTGGTATTCGAATCCTCGGGGCAGTTACCGCCATGGAAGCGTCCAAAGTGGCGCGCACCCATCAAGCCAATAAGAAGGAACCCGAGTCCCAAAACCGTCATATGAGTCGTAGAGCGTAAGCTGAAGTCGCCGACTCGACAGATCAGGACGTAAGAAACCACGAAATTGAAGACGCCCCAAACCACATTCACGGTGGAAGAAGACAACCCCTGACCTGGCGGCTTGGCAAAGGGGCTTTGAAAAGGATGACCCGTCACTCCGCTCACGAAGTGAGGAATTGCGTTGCCGAGAAAACAGCCGCCAAAGAAGTAAGAGATGTAGCGCAACCACTCCATCGTTAATTGCCGTTCAGTCAAGCTGGGTCAAGATTTGGGTTGCCATCTTCTTTGTACATAGGATCACGCCGCGCCGAGGGCAAAATATCGAGTACCGCTTCGCACGGGCGGCAGAGCTTGACGCCCCGCGGCGTTACGACGATGGGCCGGTTGATGAGAATGGGGTGAGTCAGCATGGCATCGAGGATGGCGTCATCACTCAAATACTCATTGGCCAGGCCCAGCTCGGCGTAAACCGATTCCCTCTCGCGCAGCAATTGCCTCGGTTTGAGGTTCATCCGCGCCAGTAGGGATTCGAGCGTAGTCCGATCGAGCGGCGTCTTCAAATACTCGATTACCTGGGGTTCGAAGCCGGCATTGCGTATGAGTGCGAGCGTATTCCTCGATGTGCCACAGGCGGTATTGTGATAGATCGTGACAGCCGTCATGAGTAAACCTCCAGATCGCGGAGCCAACCTAAACGGAAGCCCGCTCGAAGGCAAGCTTGCGGAGTACACCGGTACAGACCCATTCGCACACGAGACTTCTCGTTGCTTCCCGGAGATTGGTACGATTCAACTTGGCAATCAGCGTCTGGACCCAAGAGCCCGCTTAGCGTACGACTACCGGGCTATCTCGGTCGTCACTATCAAGGACCGAAAAATCGTGGGATGGCGTGATTATATGGAATCGCCGGCTGCGATGACTGCGCTTGGCGTTTGCACCGGGGGGATCGATTTCACCCGTCAGGCGACGCTATTGAATTGCGTGACGTGATAGTAGGCATTAGTTCCCAGGTCGGGGGGCACACTTTTCTTTAGCTCATCAAGCAGCGTAGAGAATGTCTGACTGGGTGTGAGTGAGTCGTCGTCGACTTCGAAGATGCCTTGGTAATCTCCTATACGCGAGGGCGGCGAACTTCCGGCAGCGTCGAAGTAATACAGATCCGCGGAATAAAAGTAGTAGCGTGTCATGGAAGCTCTTTCGAAGGGTGGACAAAAACGGGTCGCTGGAGCCGAGTTTGCGGTGTTTCTTGCGCCGCCGCCGGTCTCCTCGCTCATTATGCTGGAGTCGTCTTGGCGATGGCATCGCTATCTCGTACGACGCGTGTGGAACGGTCATTTGGTTCTTCGCTGTCGTGACGCTGCTACTCCGGAAACAGCCCCGACGCTCTCGCTTGTGCCGACAGGTCCCAGAGCCGTTTCGCGAGACCTGCTTCGCTGAGCAAAGGAGTCCTTCGAGATATCTGGCAATCAGACCAGTACTCGCCCGTTATGCCGGCAACCAGTGGGCTCGCCGCCAACAATGCCGGAGTGGCCGCCCGTTGTGCAGCCGACCTCGCGAAGAGGCGCAATAGCGATAGAATCAGCCGCCGCGCTGGGCGGGCGTCTCGCGGATCCCGATATACGGGAGCTGCGGAATGGAATGCATTGACCATCACCCCCCGCGACTTCAGGCGACGCGATAGTTCCTTGGAGAAGAGAGCGCTAGCGACCTGGGACTGCCCATGAAAGGCGAGCGGATCATGAATTCGCGCATTGTTGGGATCATCGAACACAACCTTCTCTGCCGGCGGCTCCATCAGGCTTGGATCATCACCGGCGATCGCGATCCGGCCGGTCGCGTGTCGGGCAAACTCGGCCAGACGATCGACCAGCACAAATTGCGCAATCTGATCGGCGAAGCGTCGTGATTCGAAGGCGTTAATGATGACGACGTCCAACGGATCGGACAAACGCTGTAGCGACTCCATCGCGGTCTCGACGGACGCAGGATCGGTGGGGTCGCAGCCGAGCGGCGTCGAGCGGCCAACTGCGCTGCATGCAGTCTCAGCATCATGCAGCGCGCGCGAGACGCCGATTACCACGGCGCCGTTGGCACTGAGAGCTTTCATGGTTTCAAGTCCGATGGGCGAGTCGCATTCGGTGACGAGCACTCGTTTTCGTGACAGGTCGATCCCCGCCAGCACTTGGTCCGCGGTCGATCGGGAAGTAAAGGGAATTGGCTGTGGCATCTGTGAAGTCCTAAAGCGAAAACTGCTGGAAATGGTTCTGCACGGCGTCTACCAGCGGCGACACTCGATTCAAATCGCCGGGTCTTGACGGAATTTGCCGGTCTTCGGCAGGCTTCCAGGCGCTGCGGCCGACGGACGGGGTCGCCGACTCGCATTTATCGGCGTCGCGAGCAAATAGCGATCCCCCAACCATTCAAGAGCGCGTTCGACGGCCGAGCCGTAGTTCGATACGGGCAAGCGCTGCGTGCTATTTCGACGCATTCGAATTCGACGCATTCGAACCGAGAGGCCAGTGGCGATAAATCAATCCGCTCAGGGCGACGAGGTAGCCGCCGGGCAACATCAGTAGCGACATCGAGGGCCCGAATTCCTGGATGACGAGTCGCGTACGCCGGAGCAGGCCGTTTACTTTGTTCATTGGACTTAATCCTTTTATCCTTGCCTCGGCTGTCTATGCCTAGGCAATGATTGGGGCAAAAAAAGTCAAGTGTTCTGCAGCATCCTGACCAAAAAACTCTCGAGTTGGCGCGCTTCCGCCTGGCTGAACCCCCGCAGGAAATGATTAAGTACCTGCACCGAGCATTCGCGCATCTTCGGCAGGGCTAACCGGCCCGCCTCGGTCAATTCGATCTTCACTAAGCGCCGGTCATCGGGACACCGACGCCGACTGATCAAGCCTTTTGCTTCAAGGCGATCGAGCATCCGAGTCATCGCCCCGGCATCGTAGGGGAGGTCCTTGCACAGTTGCGCCACGGAGTCCGCGCACTCGGACTTTGCGAGCACACTGATGACTACGTACTGCGCGGCGCTGATCTCGAGATGCGAGAGGTCTGGGTCCCGCGCGAGAACTTCGTCGAGAGCATTCATTTGCGCGGCCTTCACCCGGTACAGCAGCTGCCCCACGCAACTGGCGGGGTGATACGTCTCGACGTCGTAAATTTTGGGTTTTGAGCTCATATCCTTGCTTCCGGCGTATATTACTTGCCTAGGCAATGACTGTCAAGGCAGGCAGGCATGAAGTCATGGCCGCGAACGCGTGGTGCCATTAATCGATGTGCAGCCAGTGCTTCAACTTGGCTAATTTGCCGGCCGCCGACAGCTGTACATCGTTAGGTTCCGGAGCATGGGCCCGTCCAGCTTGCGGACATTCCTCGATAGCGATCGCGCGCAATGCATAATCCTCAGACATGCGTCCTGCGGCGATCTCGCGGTCGGTCACGTGAAGCATTTTCTCATGCGAGACAGCACCGTCAACCAGGGTCTCCTGAACGATGAGCCGCTTGTACTCCAATTCGCACGCATCGGTGAATTTTTCCAAGTGCTCGCCGCGCAACTCCAGCTGCCGCACTACAAATTCCATGGCGACCGTGCGAGCGGCGAGCAGGTCGCCGCGTTCCTCGGACGTTGCCGCGGCGACGAATTCTTCGTTTAGGCGTGCGCTGAAGTCCACCCAGTCAAAGGGCTCGTGCAGCGGCATGTCCTCGAGTTCCTGAATCAACTTCGATACCGACATCCAGCACCTCCGACGGCAGGCGGATCGTCTCTGCGCCGACGTAGGTTACATGAGAAGGAGTGCTCGGGATGAGGCCGTCGCGTTACGACCATCCACATCCGATTGGGGTACTCACGTATTGAACATCAGCGGCCTCGAAGCAGCAAATCATGATAGCGGACCTTTGGGTGCCCTGCGGGTGGCTCAAAAAAGCGCCCCGCGGATGGTCGCCCATAGAGGAAATCGTGCACTCGAGGCCTCGGGTTCAAACGGCAAACTTCCACGCCTCACCCGCGCGAGATATTTAAGACATATCCTAAGCCGGTGGGCGTCCCCAGCGTCGGCCCCTCAAATAAGCGAGAATGGATTATGTTTGTGAATGCAATTGGTACCGCGCTTCCCCAGAAATGCTACTCGAAAGATGCTTGCTGGGCTGCTTTCAAAGCTTCCGACTGGTTCGGGCGCCTCGACGCCCGTTCCCACGCGATCGCGAAGCTGGTTCTTACCCGTAATAATGGAATTGAAGAGCGCTGGCTCAGCGTCGATTCCCTCGATGAGGTCTTCGCCATCGACCCAAACGTCCTACACCGCCGCTTTGCCGCTCATGCACCGCAGCTGGCGTCTGCCGCAGGTCTATCGGGACTGCGTGCGGCCGGCCTCTCTGCGCATCAGATCGACGCTGTCATCGTCACTACGTGCACGGGATATTTGTGTCCGGCACTGAGCGGTTACGTGATAGAGGAATTGGGTTTGCGAAACGATATCCTTGCGTTCGACTTGGTCGGCCAAGGATGCGCCGGAGCGCTTCCCAACTGGCAGCTCGCCAGTGCTCTGGTGGCCGCGGGGCGCTGTGACCACGTGTTATCCATTTGCGTCGAGGTGTGCAGTGCGGCGATGTATCTTGACGATGATCCGGGCGTTTTGATCAGCGCCTGCCTATTCGGCGATGGGGCCGGAGCAGCCGTCTTGTCTCGCAGCCCGCTCGCGGCGCACCGCCGAGTCGAATGGAAGCAAAGCACCTCATTTATCGACCCCTCCGAGCGTGCCGCGCTTCGATTCGAGCATCAAGACGGCATGCTGCGAAACGTTTTGACGCGGGCCGTACCGCGACTCGCCGCACAACACGCGGCGGACATCTTGACTAAGACTCTCGAGCGCGCTGAGCTTAGACAAAGCCAAATCAGCGAGTGGATTTTCCATGCCGGCGGGCGCGATGTCTTGCTCGCGCTCGAGGCCCGTCTAGGTTTGCTTCCCGAGGCGCTGCGTTACAGCCGAGACTCGCTCCGCCGGTATGGCAACCTGAGCAGTGCGTTTGTCTACTTTGTACTCGAAGCCGCACTCGGCGATCGCGCACCGGGAGGATGGTGGTGGCTGTCCTCCTTCGGTGCGGGATTCACGTGTCACGGCGCTCTGCTGGCGGTCGAGTGAGTCATTGTCTATGACGCTCCCTCGATGCGTACGACCGGAAGTGCTCGATGACCTTGCTCCGGGAGATCCGAAGGCACTACGGTCGCGCCGCGATCTGCGGCGAGTGCACCGCGCCATGTGGACGGTTTCTGCGCTCAACCATGCGCTGTCGCGTCTTCGGCTCGCGGCACGTCCGAAGAGCATCCTGGAATTGGGGGCAGGCGACGGAAGCTTATTGCTCCGCTGGGCGGCCGGGGTAAGACCACGCTGGCCGGGTGTGAAACTTACACTCCTTGATCGGCAACACATCGTGAACTCTGAAACGATCGAAAGTTATCGTAGGCACGGCTGGGAAGTGACCACGGTGTGCGAAGATGCCCTAATATGGGCCCGGCAATCCCACCAGCGGTACGATCTAACCGTCGCCACGTTGTTTCTACATCATTTTAAGGATTTTGAATTGCGGGAGCTCCTTCGCGGCGTGCTCTTGCAAAGTCGCGCATTCATTGCGATTGAACCGCGTCGAGATATGCTCGCAAAGGTGGGCAGTCGATTAATCGGCCTCCTCGGCGCGAACGCGGTCACTCGTGAAGACGCGGTCAAGAGCGTTGATGCGGGGTTTACCGGCGATGAGATTACGGCCGCGTGGCCGTCGACGGATGACACGTGGTGCACGGAGGAGTTTCGCGTGCTACCGTTTTCACACGGCTTCATTGCGGCGCAGAACGACGTGCGGATGACGCATGCGTAACGGCATCGATGCCGATGCCCTGGTCATTGGTGCCGGGCCGGCCGGCGCGTCGACGGCGATATTGCTCAAATTGGCCGGGTGGCGGGTGATTCTCGTCGAGAAAAGCGCGTATCCGCGACAAAAAGTCTGCGGTGAGTGCCTATCGGCGGCGAGTCTCGCGCTGCTCGATCAGCTCGGTGTCGGCGCCGCCGTTCAGGATCGGGCGGGCCCGGAATTGCGTCAAGTTGGATGGATGAGCGGCGCCTCGACCCGCATTGCCAACTTGCCTCCGTGTACCGACGGGCCATACCGTTATGGTCGGGCCCTGGGACGCGACCAACTGGATGCGATTCTGGTCAATCGTGCAAGCGAGCTCGGCGTCGTTTTGATCCAACCAGGCAAAGTACGATCTGTGAGGATCGAGCGGGGGGATTTCGAGTGTGATATCCAACTAAGTGCGCAACGATGCGCGCGGCCCGGTCGCTCGCCGGAATCGGTCATCCGGCGCGTGCCGATCGTGATAGATGCACATGGATCTTGGGAGACGGCGCCCGACGACGGTTCCGGGCTTACGCCGCGCGTGCGGCGCCGCGATTCCGATCTCTTCGGCTTCAAGGCAAGTTTTGTCAACGCAACCATAGCGCAGGGCTTATTGCCTGTGCTTTCGTTTCGGGGCGGGTATGGGGGGTTGGTCATGGCGGAAGACCGGCGGTTGACGCTCGCGGGCTGTATTCGCCGTGACACTTTGGCTGGATGGCGAAGTCACTTACCCCACACGTCCGCCGGGGCCGCGTTCGAACAGTATTTGCGGGCATCCTGTCGCGGGGTGAGGGAAGCACTGGCCGGCGCGCAGCGCTCAGAGCCTTGGCTATCGGTAGGTCCGCTGCGGCCCCGAATTCGGCTGCAGAAGACCGACCGACTCTTTTCGGTCGGCAACGCCGCCGGCGAGACACATCCGCTGATCGGCGAAGGTATGAGCATGGCACTGCAATCCGCATTTCTGTTGGCCGGCTACCTCATCAAGCAGCCTGCCGGCGCGATCAATGTGACCCGTGCGCTTGAGATTCATCAAGCGTATCGTTCTGCCTGGCGCACTGCCTTTGCACTGCGGCTCCGCCTCGCGGCAATCTTCGCGCACATCGCAATGCGGCCGGCGCTGAGCGTGCCGGTCACAAAGTTGCTGGGAGATTGGCCCCAGGTTTTGACCGCGGCAGCTCATCTGGCCGGCAAGGCTCGAAAGCCTGTCGCTCAATCGCTCCTGTTCGAAGGCATCCTATGAACACATTAGACACGCTGGCGGACATTCTAACGCGAGATTATTGCGTCGCCCGCGAACAGATCACGCCCGAAGCCACCCTGGAGACCCTGGGGCTCGATTCGTTAAGCGTGCTGGAACTCATGTTTAAAATCGAGGATCGGTACAAAGTGAAAATCACGGACGATACGCCGACCGACCTAGTGACCGTAAGCGACGTCGTGCGCTACATCGACAGCCTGCTCGCGAGGAACTCTGCGACGCAAAGGCCAAGGTCATCGGAAGCTCCGATCGACACATGACACTGCGGCGAGTTGCGGTGACAGGCCTTGGTGTCGTAGCGCCTCTCGGCAATTCCGTCGAAGAGTTTTGGGGAAATCTCATCGCCGGGCGCTCGGGCGTGCGCCGCTTGCCTTCCTCGATCGCGCAGGGATTGCGCTCGCCCATCGGTGCGTCAGTTCAGTTCGACGGTAAGGACTATTTCGAGCCGCCCCGATTGCGCATGCTCGATCGCGTCAGTCAGTTGGCCTTGGTGGCGGCTCGACAAGCGATCGAGGACTCCCGATTGAACTTCGATGCCGAGCGCCGCGAGCGATGCGGTGTTTTCGTCGGCACGGGCCTCGGAGGCGCTGAAACGACGGAGGAGGGATATCACACGCTATACGCGCAGCAATCAAATCGGATCAAGCCTTACAGTGTGCTCAACGCGATGGCCAACGCGCCGGCCGCTTGGATCGGCATCGACTACGGCCTCAACGGACCCATGTTGACCTACTCAACGGCCTGTTCGTCCTCAGCGGTGGCACTTGGCGAGGCGGCGCGGCGAATCCAATACGGCGACGCCGACGTGATGCTTGCCGGTGGCGTTGAAGCGCCCTTGGTGGTCGGCGTGTTGCATGCTTGGGATGCCATGCGCACGCTGGCGACCGAAGACCCAGACGAGCCGTCCAATTCCTGCCGCCCTTTCTCGGCCACGCGGACGGGCCTGGTACTTGCGGAAGGTGCTGCATTCGTCGTGCTCGAGGATTGGGGTCATGCTCTCGCTCGGGGTGCGATCATTCATGCGGAACTGGCGGGGTATGGCCTCACCAGCGATGTGGCGCATATCACCCGACCTACGATCGAAGGACAGGCGAAAGCGATGCAATCGGCCCTCCTAGCGGCGAACTTGGCGCCGGAGGCAGTTGATTACGTGAATGCGCACGGCACCGCAACCTTGCAAAACGATGCGGTGGAGACAGCCGCGATCAAGGTCGTGTTTGGTGAACGCGCATATGCCATTCCGGTGAGCTCCACCAAGTCGATGCACGGCCACTTGCTCGGAGCCGCGGGAGCGCTCGAATTCGTGATCACCGCCCTGAGTCTGATGCGGGGAATCGTGCCGCCGACCATGCATCTCGACGCACCGGACCGCGCATGCGACCTCGATTACGTATCAGGGCATGCACGCACGGCACGTTTGCAGGTCGCGATGTCAAACTCGTTCGCTTTTGGTGGAACCAATGCGGTTCTGGTCCTAAAAGCGATTCAGAACTGCTGATTGATCTCGGCGAAGACCCCGCGGCGCGGCCCATATTGCGGAGCGAATTCCCCGATGCCGTCGCCGCTGCGGAGCACGTAGATGCGGTCAAAGAGATTGATGGCACTTAAGCGCAGCGAGAGCGGCTTCTGACTCCGCCAAGGGTAGAAATACCGGGCGACGGCTGCGTTCCACTGCGTATAGCCGGGTGAGTGCTGTTCGTTGGCAAACCCCGCGCGCAGCCCGCTGCCGTAGATTCCGTCCAGGCTGGCGAGCATGGTGTGCCAGCGGTAAGCAGCGCCGGCCGACGCGGTGAAGGTCTGCGCATCGGATGCGTAGGTATACTTGGTCGCGAGGTAGGCGAGTTCCACGGGATCACCGATGAGGTATTGGTTCGAGACCACCTCCCTGACTTTGGTCACTTCCCCCGACAGGTTCGCATAGGTGCGAAACCCTGCGCGGTAATAGTTGATCTTGAACTCCGCGCCTTGGCTGAAGCCGCGCGCATAGTTGAATTGGGTTAGAACAACCGCCTGGCCGAATTGACCGTCATCGAGGGTATCGGTCGATCGCTTGTAGTAGACGTCGAGGCCCGCGGTGAGACCGGACAACAGCCTTTGGTCTACGCCGAGATCGAAATACGTGGCCCGCTCCGGTCGGACGGGGTCATTCAACGGGATCGCCTGCTCCTGTGTCGTGTTTTGGAACAAGGCTATATTGGACGGCGTAGCCTGCGCCTGCATGGGCGGAGTGAAATAGCGCGAGACGCCGGCATGCAAACTCGTGTCCGCGACCGGCTTGTAGATGATGGCGATGCGTGGGCTGAGTTGATTCTCGGAGACGAATTGGCTCATCTGATCGAAGCGCACACCGGTGTTCAGCGTAAGATTCGGGAGCATCGTCCACTCGTCCTGGATGTAACCGCCGAGGTTCCAGCCAACCTTCGAGGTGAAGTCATTCAAACTCACCGGGGTAGGCAGCGGGTCGCCATCTGCCCCCAAGGGCAGGACGGTCGACAGATTGTCCACCTTGGTCTGCTCTATGCTGAAGCCGAGGCCGGCACGCAGCGTGTGCGCATCGCTCAGGCGGTCGGACGCGTCGAATTGCAGCCCACTGAGAACGCTCTTGCGCGTGACGTGCGAGGCGACATCGTTGAAAGCCAGATCACCGAACACATCCGGCAGAAAATCGACGGATGCGTAGCGCGCGAACACCGAAGATTGTGTGTCGACGGTGTCGTCATGCGTTTGCAGCGCGACGACGCCGAAGAAGAACCGATCGGTTTCGTTTTCATTGAGAAGAGACGAGGACAGATTGGCAGGGCCGAAATCCCCGAGCGGTTCCTGGTCTTCGACGTTCGGGATCTGGAAATGGCCGACGAAGGCGCCGCCGATGTAGGTCAGTCGATTCGAATCCCCCAGGATGGTCGATCCGTAGCCAAAGAGCTTCTCCTGCGACGTACGGTCATGAATGGGGTTCTCCATCGAGGTGGCATTCTCCAGACCCTGATTGCTCAGCAGGTAGCGGGCGGTCAGGTAGTATTGGGTCCGGCCCTCGTTGCCGCCATACTCAATGCTGGGACTGACGGTGCCCCAGCTGCCTCCATAGAGGTCAAAGTCTCCTCCCGGGTCGAATGTTGTTTTCGTTGTGAGGTCGATGACCCCTGCGGTTCTCAGCCCGTATTGCGCCGGCAGCGTTCCGTCAAGCAGAGCCAGGTTGCCGATAAAACCCGTCTCGAGGACCGAGCCGAGCGCCGACACGCCATCCGGGAGCTGGATGCCATCGATGCGGTACTGGACGTTCGCATACTCGTTGCGGACGTGAAAATCGGGATTGCTGATTGCCGAATCGTAGGAAACGCCGGGGGTCTGCAGCACCGCTTTGTCGAGCGGCGTGTTCTTTCCCTGCGGCAGCGCCTGCAGGGCAGCCTGATCGATGGCATAGGTGGTGGCGCCCGCTTTGGGGAGCAGGTTCTTGTCGCGCGCATCATCCAGCTCCTGATTCTTTTCCTGAAGCTCGTTCCGGGG
>Ga0302324_100022887_pt1 | contig 12119 bp, 7 predicted proteins | sample Palsa_T0_1_FD_201949 | JGI IMG/M metagenome (GOLD analysis project Ga0302324, IMG submission 201949) | Peat permafrost microbial communities from Stordalen Mire near Abisko, Sweden - Palsa_T0_1 | ecosystem: Environmental > Terrestrial > Soil > Palsa > Peat permafrost | place: Sweden: Abisko...
TGTCGCGATCACGCTTTTCGTGAATCAGAATCTTCTGCACCAGGAATGCCGCCGCGTTGGGAAGAAGGATGCGTCGAACGCCGGGCGTCGGATAGCCCGTGGCCGGGGCGATCATCACATCCCAGGGATTTTGGAGCAACAGTTCGAGGTAACGGAGCTTCTGGACTGAGACTCCGGAGACACGGGCCGTTAGGTCGCGTCTGCCTCGCGTTTGACTTCGCTGCCCTCAAGCGGCGTCAGAAACTCCGCGTAAAAGCTGTTGTCTCCGCTCTCGACGCGGTAGTGCGCAGCCGGAGGCTGCATATCGCCCATCAGCTCTTCGCGGAAGTCCCTTTCGAGCAACCGCGCGCGAATCTGCTCGCCGCCATCGGGCAGATCGAGAGGGACCGCGACGTCGGTGTCTAAGGTTCCGAGAGGCTCGTATTCGAGCGGTTGCGCGAGAGGGTGAAGGCGGTAGAGGCGGTGTGCCCAGCCACCGATGATGACGACCTGATCCAGCCACGGTTCGAGGGCGTCGACCAGGCGGGCGAAATACTCGACATCCGATTGGACGGCCATTACGGTTTCTCCTCGAAGATCGGCGCAAGGACGCGGTGGCGGATTTCTTCGGCCTGTGCCTCGCCGCGCGCCGGATGGGAGCTCACGTCCAGCCAAACCTGCAGGATGTCAGCAACTGGAACCCCGTCGCGGACAACTGCGGCGCGGAAAACGGATTCCCGGAAAGCGGGAATGCGTACATAAACGTCCGGTCTTTGTTCTGCGCCTTCCGGTGAGAGCCCCATGCGGCTGAGCACTTCCCGGTCCAGGCTTTCGAGATAGAAGTAAGGCGGAATGCCGTGCACGAAACCGAATCCGAGGGATTCGGCAGCGGCGAACAGGCTGAGACAGGCGCGCGGCTTCGGCTCGCCTTTTGCGTTGGGCTGGACGCGATAGGACTGAAGCGCCGCCGGCAGTTGGTGCTGGCTCTTGACCTGGATGATCCAGCGCAGCGGAAGCTCGGGCGCGCCGCGCAGGTGCGCGGCCTGCCAGCGGCGCAAGAGCTCTTTGCGGCGCACCAAGCGCAACGGCGCCTCACGTTCGTCGAGAAAACCTTCGTTGCGCAACTGGCGCACGAAACGGAAGGCGCTCATCACCGAGACCTCGGCCGCAGCTGCAAGCTCCGAAGCGTTGCGATATTCTCTCCGCGGCGCGCGAAGAAGATCCTCGGGAAGCAGTGGTGCGAGCAGAACCTTGAGCATCCACTGGCTAAGATCGGAGAACAGGTACGCCGACTCGGGCGGAGGGAGCTTCTGCCGTTGCGCCCGGCGGGGAGGTGCGGCATTCAGTCTTTCGAGACCGGGCCCGACGAAGTGCCGGAAGCCTTCGCGGTCGAGGATACCGATTGCGACATCGGGCGCGAACTGGGAGAGAAAACTCATCAGACTGTTCGCGGCGCTCGGAGAGATTGCAGGGGCGGCGACGACGGCGAGGGGCGCTGCTGGTTTGGGAAATGCCTGGGCATAGGCCCGCGCTTGGAGGATGGCCTGCGAGAGCAAGGGCACAAGCCGGTCCGGCCGGCCCTCGGAGGCAACTTTGCATTCGATGATGTAACGCTGATTACCGCGGGCGACGACGATGTCCGCACCCTTGTCGGCGAGCATAGGCTCCTTCTTCACCCGCCAGCCGTGCTGGCGAAAGAGGTTGGCGAGGAGGTCCTCGAACTGGCGCCCACTGTGCGCGCCCGGAGAGTCCGGATTGGAAAGCGGGGAGGCCATGGATTTACCTTGGCCGCGTTAATTATCGTGGCCGTGGTAATTATCATGGCCGTGTTACGCGAACATGTCAAGGCCGACCTAGTCTTCAAAGCCGCAATTTCTCACCTGTCGAGAGGATGAAGGTAAGATTTGACAGAGAATCGAAACGGATTCATGATCCTCTCGTTGACAGGAATCGCCGAGCCGGAAGCAGGCAGAATGGGGGTGATTGATCAAATTCAAGAGGGAGGGAAATCGCCAGAAGTTGAGTTGGAGAGCCGGAACTCTGGTTGTCAAAATGGTTGTCAATAACGCGAAAAACCATGGAAAACTAGCCCAATTTCGGTGCTGCATTCGACGGAATTGGCGAGTTTTTTCAATGGTTTAGGCGACGGGGAGAGGTCTGCAAAACCTTTATGCGTCGGTTCGATCCCGACCCGCGCCTCCAATTTTCAGCCTGAATTCAGTTGAATTTGAATTGGGCTGATGGTGCTGCGGGCGAAATTGCTTTGCTGGGCTATTTCGCAGGTTGGATTGCTGGTTCGTTTACCATTCTTGTATGTCTAATACCGCGCTTTTACCTTCGGTTTCTCCTGATGTGCTGGCACGCGCTCGTAAGATCAAACTGTTTCTGATGGATGTGGACGGAACGCTGACGGACGGTGGGGTTTGCCTCATTTCGTCGACTGACACTGAAGGCGACGGCACACCGCGCATCTCTGAAATGAAAGTTTTCAATGCGCAGGATGGGCAGGGACTTTCCCTGGCTCACACGATGGGCATTCAGACCGGCTTTATTACCGGCAGGCGATCGCCCGCGGTGGCAAAGCGCGCCCAGGAGCTGAAGGTCTCGTTTGTTTGCTTAGGGCAGGCAAAGAAGATGCAGGCATTTGAAGACTGCATGCTGAAGGCCGGCGTGACTGAAGAGGAAACAGCCTACATGGGTGACGATCTGCCGGATATTCCGCTTGCGCAACGGTCGGGCCTGGCGGTTTGCGTATCGGATGGCGCGCCCGAGCTTAAGGCTGTATGCCACTTCACGACGCAGCGCGCTGGCGGCCGCGGCACAGCCCGCGAGGTGATCGAGCTGATTCTGAAGGCGCAGGGGCGGTGGGAAGAAGCTGTGCCATTAGCCCTGGCTTGAAATTCGGCTTGAGATTGCGTGGAGTTGACAGTCGGGATTGAGGCGCACGCCGAATCCTGGTGCATCTGAGAGTTTCATGCGGCCATTGACTGGCACAGGCTCATCCAGCAGTAGAGGCGTGAACATGGGCACAACGACATCTGCCTTTGGAGCCATCATCAGGAATTCAGAAAACGGGCTGTTGTGCCGGGTGATGGTGAAGTGGTAGCTGTAGACGCTGGAGCCGTGCGGCACTACCAACACGCCGCGTGCGTCTGCCATTGCGGAAATTTTGATGAGCTCCGTGATGCCGCCGCACCAGTTGACGTCTGGCTGGAGAATGTCTGCGCACTCCATCTCAAGAAGCATGCGGAAGCCCCATCGCGTGGCCTCATGTTCGCCGGTGGTGAGGAGCATGCCTGGCGGCATTTTTCTGCGCAGTTCCGCGTATCCCCAGTAGTCGTCGGGCGGCAGCGCCTCCTCAAGCCATTTCAAGTTATATTCGGCGGCAGCGTGGGCCAGACGGGTGGCGTAATTCACGTCCAGGCTCATCCATGCGTCGTACATGAGCCAGAAGTCGTCGCCGGTGCGCGAACGCATCTCTGCGAGCTGCGCAATGTTCTGCTTCATGCCGTCCTGACCTTCAGATGGGCTGTGACGCAGAGGCATTTTGCCGCCAATGAAACCGAGCTTCTGGGCGAGGTCTGGACGCGCTCCGGTTGCGTAGAAAATCAGCTCATCACGAACTGCTCCGCCGAGGAGGTGATAGACAGGCTCCTGGCGCAGCTTGCCGAGAAGATCCCATAGCGCCAGATCGACGCAACTGATTGCATTGAGCACAAGTCCTTTACGCCCGTAGAACAGAGTGGATAGATACATCTGATCCCAGATCAGCTCTACGTCTGTGGCGTTGGCTCCGATGAGAAACCGGGATAAGTGCCGCTCTACGATCCATGCGGCTGGTTCGCCGCCTGTACTTACGGCGAAGCCAACAACGCCGTTGTCCGCTTCTATCTCGACGACGAATGTGCCCAGTACGTTGAGCCCAAAGGATTGCCGGCTGGCTCGATAGGCTGGGTACTTGGCCATGGGAGTTGCGACGTGGTCGTCAATCCAATGACCTTGAGCCTGATCGTGATAGTCGGCTCCGCCTCCCTGAAGGTAAAAGGCGCGGACGTGGCGAATTCTGGTTTGCGGCATTAGCTAAACCTCTTTAGGGGCTGTTTGAGTTCTGGGTTGAGTTCTGATTAGGGCAATAAGGCCTGCATTGAGAATGGTAACTAGAGCAAGAAGATATAACCCTGCTTGCTGCGAGCCAAAATGTTCATCTGCCCAGACTTTAACGTTGGGCGCCACAAATCCGCCGACTGCGCCGAGTGCGTTGATCATGGCAAGTCCCCCGGCGGCGGCGCGATCGGATAGATAATTTGTCGGGAAGGTCCAGAATAGGGGCTGCACAGCGATCAGGCCGGTTGCCGCGACAGATAAAGCTATCAAGCCAGTTCGCGGGCCGGCGAGTGGGAACAGGAAGCTGGCACATGCTGCAATGGCCAGGGTTAACGCTGCTATGCGCCTGCGCTGGTTGAGAGCATCGGCCAGGCGGGGCAACCAGAACGCACCGGCGAGAGCGCAAATCCAGGGGATGGCGGAGACCAGGCCGACTTCGAATCCGGCCGGCTTATGCATGAGCGCGGAGACCTCACTGGGCAAGTAGAAAACGACTCCGTAGACGCTCATCTGAAGAAAGAAATAGATCAAGACGAAGTGGAGCAGGTGAGAATCACGCAGCATGGGGAGCAATTTGGCTGGGCTATGAGAACGGCTATGAGAATGCTGTCGATTCTCCTCGTTCGATAAAGCATTCGCCAGAGCGTTTTTCTCTTCGGATGGAAGCCAGTTTGCATCCGCCGGCCGGTTGTCCAGGTACGAGTAGGACCATATTCCGACGGCGACTGCGAGCGATCCCTCCACCAGAAACATCCATTGCCAGTTCTGAAGATTGCCCACGGGGTTCATCTGCAGGAGCAGGCCGGAAATGGGCCCTCCGAAGATGAACGCAAGAGGGGCGCCAAAATAGAAGAGGCCGAAGATCTGCGCTCGTGCGCGGTTTGGGAACCAATAGGTCAGATAGAGAATGACTCCGGGAAAGAAGCCGGCTTCGGCTTCACCGAGCAGGAGCCGCAACGTGTAGAAGGAACGGCTGCCCACCACGAACATGGTGGCCATTGAAACCAGTCCCCAGGTGACCATGATGCGAGCCATCCAGATTCTTGCGCCGACTAGGTGAAGGATCAAATTGCTGGGAAGCTCGAATGCCGCATAGCTGAGGAAGAAAAGACCAGCGGCCAGCGCATAGACGCGGGGAGAAATGCCGGCATGGGTTTCGAGCGCCTGCTTGGCGAAGCCAATATTCGCCCGGTCGAGAAAGGAAATGATGTACATCAACAGCAGAAATGGCACGAGTCTTCTGCGCGCTCGTGAGATCGCGTGGCCCAGTGCTCCGTCGTCAGAAACCGCTCGGTCCTGGCTCGCAAGGTGGTTTCCGACAACTGCGTTCCCTGGGTGTCCGGAAATCACTTTTACCTCGGCGCGGAAACGAGTTGGATGGGGTTGATCCGGCGTCATGATCGCTCGTTGAGAATACGGGCTTGGGCGCACTCCTGGCAGGGGCAAAAGGGTCGAAATTGCTTGTTGACAAACATTAGTCGCCCTCGCTAGGCTTGCGAATCGAGAAACAATTTCCCTATGGAAATATCTCTACGCTTTAATAGCACTTTCCTGGCTCGGAGAGCAAATGAAGAGGCGCGAGGTTCTGAGACTTGGGGTGGGGTTTGCCGTCGCCAGCGCTGTGGGCGCTACGGCAGAGGCATCTCACGCAATTCCGAGTTCAATTCCGATTCCAATTGCAATTCCGATTATCGACACGCACATTCATTTGTTCGATCCCACGCGAACGGGCGGCGTGCCCTGGCCGACGCCAGATGACAAGATTATTTACAAACCTGCGCTACCCCCCCGCTACGAGCAGATCACTCGTTCTCTTGGAGTGGTGGGCGCTATCGCCGTGGAGGCGAGTCCGCTCGAAAGCGACAATGACTGGGTATTGAAGCAGGCTGCCGATCACCCTATCATCGTCGGCCTGGTCGGGGACTTGATTCCTGGAACTCCAACTTATGGAAGGCAGTTGGACAGACTTCATGCCAACCCGCTGTTTCTTGGGATTCGCTATGGAAATCTTTGGGATCGCGATCTATCCGTTGACAGGAAGAAGCCGGGGTTTGTATCCGATCTTCGCAAGCTGGCTTCGGCTGGGCTGGAACTCGACAGTGCGAATCCTGATCCCAAATTGATTGAGGCCATCCTGGAAGTATCGCAGCAGGTTCCGGAGCTTCGCATTGTGATCGATCACCTTCCGGGTGCTACTGTTCCAACGGCTGCCGATGCTCGCAAGGAGTATTGGGCGAATCTGCGATCGCTGAGTCAGAATCCGCGCGTCTTTATCAAGCTCTCTGAGGTGCCGGTTCGCGTAGGTAACAACGTGCCCAAAGACGTCGCTTTTTACAAAGAAAAGTTGGACGCGATCTGGGACGTTTTTGGCGAGGATCACATTCTTTTCGGGAGCGATTGGCCTAACAGCGACCATCTTGCCACGTATGCGGAGACGCTGGGCATCGTGCGAAGTTATGTGGCGGCAAAAGGCCGCACTGCCTCAGAAAAATACTTCTGGAAGAACTCGATTGCCGCTTATGGCTGGCGCCGCCGGAAGGCCGATCAGCCAGTGGCGTGACAGTCGCAACCTGGAATTCATGCAGAACAGGATCAACGCTCGGCAAGCTGCGCCGGTACTCAACAGTGAATTGTTCGAAATGGAGAACGAAGGCACATGACACGACCAGAAAAGGGTAATGCAAGAATACGATCCGGAAAGCTGATAGCTGCCGGCATGATGCTTTTGCTCGGCGCAGGCATTGCAGGAGCACAGAGCAAACCGGATCCGCTGGTGAGCGGGTTTGAGAATCCGCCAAGCGGCGCACGTCCGCGCGTGTGGTGGCACTGGATGAATGGCAACATCAGCGAAGAGGGCATCAAGCTGGATCTGGAGTGGATGCAGCGGGTGGGGCTGGGCGGATTTCAGAACTTTGATGCCGCGCTGGCTACGCCGCAGGTGGTGAAGAATCGTCTGGCCTACATGACTCCTGAATGGAAAGATGCCTTTCGCTATGCGACAACTCTCGCCGATAAGGAAGGCCTCGAAGAGGCGATTGCCGGCTCTCCAGGATGGAGCGAGACGGGCGGTCCGTGGGTGCCTGCTTCCGAAGGCATGAAGAAGTATGTGTGGAGCGAGACGGTGGTGGAAGGCGGCAAGCCGTTCACCGGAACGTTGGCGCATCCACCGGCTGTGACGGGCGCGTTTCAGAATCTGGGCATTCACGATTTGTTGCCTGCTCCTGGCGGCTCAAAGCCGATTCCGCAGTTCTACGGCGACGGGCCGGTGGTTGCATATCGCCGCGCTGCGGACGATGTTTCGATAGAGGCGCTGCACGCCAAGATCACTGCTAGCGGCGGTTCGCCGGACGTAGCCATGCTGAGCGATGGAGACCTGAATAAGACGACCAAACTTTCCATTCCGAAGGAGGGTGAAACGGCGTGGATTCAGTGGGAGTTTGCCGAACCGCAATCGATCAGTTCTGTGACGGTCGTGGTACCGGAGCTGGGGCAGTTTGCCGCGATGGCTGGGCTGAGCGATCCGGAGAAAGCCATTGCATCGAGCGATGATGGTCAGAATTTTACGCAGATTGTGAAGCTGGCCGAGGGTGGCGCGCCTGAACATACGATTTCGTTTGCGCCAGTGAAGGCGAAGTACTTCCGCGTGACTTTCAAGCGCACGCCACCACCACCGGTTCCGGCGTGGGCAGAGGGGATTGACTTCGATGCGATAGGCATCAAGATGCCGCCGAAGGCAGCCGACTACGAGATAGCGGAGCTTACATTGCACACAGGCGGACGCGTGAACCGGTTTGAGGAGAAAGCGGCTTTCACGCCGATGCCGGATCTGTACCAGTTTGCAACGCCATCCTTCGGACCTGGGGCAGTGGTGGCCAAGAGCGATGTGATTGACCTCACGAGCAAGATGCATCCGGATGGCACGTTGGACTGGACACCGCCTGCGGGCAATTGGGTGGTGTTGCGGTTCGGCTATTCGCTGCTGGGAATCACCAACCATCCCGCGACGGCCGAAGCTACTGGCCTTGAGGTCGACAAGCTGAATTCAGGATTTGTGAAGGAGTACATGAACAAATACCTGGATAGCTACAAGGAGACCGTGGGCGCAGGAATGATGGGATCGCGCGGCATTCGTTATGTGATTACCGATAGCTGGGAGGCGGGCTCGCAGAACTGGACCGATCATATGATCGACGAGTTCAAGAAGCGCCGTGGCTATGATCCGACGCCCTGGTTGCCGGTACTCACTGGCGTGGTGGTCGAAAGCAGCGAAGCCAGCGACAGGTTCCTATGGGATTTCCGCAAGACCATTGGCGACTTGATCGCCGATGAGCACTACGGGCAGGTGCAGGCATCGATCAAGGAGCGGGGCATGGGCCACTATGGCGAGTCTCACGAGAGCGGACGCGCCTTTGTTGCCGATGGCATGGAAGTGAAAAAGCTTGACGATATCCCGATGAGCGCGATGTGGACACAGGTTCCAGGTGTGAATGCAATCCAATACGGCTACAACGCTGACGATCGTGAATCGGCATCGGTGGCGCACATCTACGGGCAGAACGTAGCTGCTGCTGAATCGATGACAGCGGCTGCCGCACCGTGGGGATGGTCGCCAGCAACTTTGAAGCCGACCGCCGATCAGGAACTGCTGAATGGCATCAATCGCTTTGTGATTCATGAGTCAGCACACCAGCCGATGGTGGGCAAAGGCACTGCGCCAGGACTTACGCTTGGACCGTTCGGCCAGTGGTTCAATCGCAATGAGACATGGGCGAATGAGGCTGGCCCATGGATCAACTACATTGCTCGCAGCAGCTACCTGCTGCAGCAAGGGCATTATGCCGCCGATCTAGTCTACTTCTACGGAGAAGACTCGAATCTTACCGCGATCTTCAACGAAAAATCGCCGGATGTGCCTGCGGGCTTTGGCTTCGACTATATCAACGCGGATGCTCTGATACATGAGTTGAGCGTTGCCAATGGCTACATCACGACCAAGAGCGGCATGAGTTACAAGGTGCTTGGTCTCGATCCTTACAGCCAGCATATGTCGTTGCCGGTTCTGCGCGCTATTCACAAGCTGGTGGAGAGCGGAGCTGTTGTTGCTGGTCCCAAGCCGGTGGATGATCCAAGTCTCGCCGACGATCAGGCGGAGTTTCACAAGCTGAACGACGAATTGTTTGGCGATGGCACGGGCGTGCAGCACGTAGGCAAAGGCTCTGTGTACGCAGGCCAGAAACTGGCGGATGTTTTTGAAGCGATCAAGGTGGCTCCGGACTTCGACTACACCAAACCAGAGACGGACGCGAGCATCCTTTTTGCTCATCGCAAGCTGACCGGCGGCGATTTCTACTTTGTGGATAACCGCAACAACCGCGACGAGACTGTGGATGCGACGTTTCGCGTAACAGGCAAAGAGGCAGAATTGTGGCATCCTGAGACGGGCAAGTCGGAGCCTGTTTCGTACAAGATTGCCGATGGACGCACGACGGTTCCGCTGCATCTGGAGCCGTGGGGCACGGTATTTGTTGTCTTCCGCAAACCCACCAGGGAGGTGTCGCGCACTCTGCCAAAAATCACGGAAGCGCAAACGGCAACCGTTGATGGTCCGTGGAGCGTGAGCTTCCAACCGGACCTGGGAGCGCCTGCTTCGATCACTCTGGACACGCTTTCATCCTGGAGCGATAACTCGAATGCTGGCGTTAAGTATTACTCGGGCACTGGCACTTATACGAAGACCGTAACCGCTCCGGCTAACTTGTTCATGAAGGGTGGACGTGTGTGGATCGATCTGGGCGACGTTAAGAATCTGGCGCACGTTACCGTGAATGGGAAAGACCTGGGTGTCGTGTGGCATGCGCCATATCGAGTAGACGTGACCAGCGCTTTGAAAGCAGGAACAAACGAAGTAACAATCAAGGTAACAAACGCCTGGGTGAATCGACTGATAGGAGATCAGCAGCCGGGCGCGACCAAATACACCTATGCAGATGTGAAGCCTTACAAGGCAAATTCACCGCTGCTGCCTTCCGGGCTGCTCGGGCCGGTGCGCTTATACGCGACGAACTGACAGGATCGAAGTGGCGGGTTCGAAGTGACGGGGAGGACCGGCGGCTGAATTCCGGGCTTTGGTGAAGAAGATCAAACTGCCGACGGCTCCGCCAAACTTTTTCTCCGAAACTTCCCGCGCAGGCGATAATTCGTCTGCGCGGACTTGATTCAATCCGCGCTAACGGCCGGCCCGTGTTGTTGGTCAAACTACAGCGCTGAGTTCCCTTGGCGTGGAAGCTGCACAATAATGAAGAAGAGAGGTGGCGGAGAGCCGGGCGCGGATGTCTGCGACCTGCCGTATTTTCACGCGGCTATAGCCAGTCAAGTATATTTATGCCCTATGGATTGCGCGTGAAGATGACGATCACCACCAGAATGGCCAGGATCACGATTCTAGGCTTTGCTTTGCTCTTTGCGGGCCATTTCGTGCGTGCATTGGAGGCCTCCGAGTCGCAATATGCGCGAAGTCTCTGGAAGGTTCAGGATGGGCTCCCGGAGGGAACCGTACAGGCGCTTGCTCAAACGCACGACGGCTATCTGTGGATCGGAACCACCGGCGGCCTGACGCGCTTTGACGGCACCCATTTCGTCTTGAATGGATCGAGCACACTGCCGATTCCAGCCGTGAACAGCATTTTCTGTCTCTTCCCTGCCCGCGACGGCAGTTTGTGGATTGGAACCGAAGGCGGAGGTCTGCTTCACCTGAAGAAGAACTCGGTTACTGCGTACTCAACGGCCCAAGGTCTTACCGACGGATTCGTTCGCAGCATTCTTGAAGATAGCCGCGGTAAGGTGTGGGTGGGCACGGATAACGGCCTCTTTCAAGTAGATGGGGATGCCGTGAAGAGAGTCGAGGTTGGTGGCGCTGGCGCTCTGGCCGTCCATGGCATGGCTGAGGACAATGAAGGCAGAATCTGGGTTGGTGGATCACGTTTGCTAACTATCGAGGACGGCCGAATACGGCCTTATACTTTGCCCGGATCGTATAGCAGCAATCGCGTAAAGACCATTCTGCAAACCTCCGATGGGACTGTTTGGGTCGGCACCGTGGGGGGGCTCGAGCGCCTGATCAATGGCACGTTCCAGCGCGTTCCAAACCTGGACGGAACGGTTCGCGCGCTCAAGCAGACAGCAGACGGCACGTTATGGATTGGCACCATTGGAAATGGCCTGTGGACTTATAAGAACGGCACCTATTCCCATCTAAGTACCTTGCTGCCCAGCAGCACGGTCTTGCAGATATTTGAGGATGACAGCCATCAGGTCTGGATTGGGCTGCAGGACGGCCTGGTGCGATTGAGCAAGACTCCGGTGCAAGTGGTGCCGCTGCCCGGTGGCCCGGACGCCGACTTCGAGACTATTTCAGGCAACGGCGGTGGAGACCTGTGGGTCGTGGCATCCGGAGTCTATCGAATTCATGATGGAGTTGCGCGTCCGTATCATTTCAAGGAACTGCCGAACGTCATGATGCGAAATATCTTTCGAGACCGGCAGGGAGATTTATGGATCGGGACAGATGGGAGCGGCGCTTACCGCATAACTCCCAAAGGCGCTGTTCATTACTCAGCACCCCGCGAGCTGACTAATAATTTCATTCGCGCATTTATTGAAACGCGTCACGGAGATATGTGGATTGCGACTGACGAAGGAGTAAGTCGCATTTCCGGACAAGGTGTGCAGAAGTATGGAATGAAGGACGGCCTCGTTTACTTCAGCACGAGAAGCATCCTCGAGGATCGTGCCGGAGATATCTGGATCGGCACGGACCAGGGACTGAGTCACTGGCGCAGAAATGCTTTTCTGCACGATGCTGCCACCCAAGCACTGCAGCACGAAAAGATCTGGTCGATCTACGAAGACCCTTCGGGAACACTCTGGTTTGGAACAAGAGACCACGGCCTGTTTCGCTACCGCGATGGACATGTAGTGCAATTCACGACGGCGCAGGGTTTGGTGAGTAATAGCATCTATCAGATATTGGAGGATCG
>Ga0302324_100022888_pt1 | contig 12118 bp, 11 predicted proteins | sample Palsa_T0_1_FD_201949 | JGI IMG/M metagenome (GOLD analysis project Ga0302324, IMG submission 201949) | Peat permafrost microbial communities from Stordalen Mire near Abisko, Sweden - Palsa_T0_1 | ecosystem: Environmental > Terrestrial > Soil > Palsa > Peat permafrost | place: Sweden: Abisko...
CGAGGAGATCGAGAACCGTCTTCCGGCGAAACTGGATTCGTTCCCCTTCCGGGACGCGCTCCGCGAAATCCACTTTCCCCGGGACTTCCCTTCCCTGGAGCAGGCGAGGCGCCATCTCATCCTCAACGAATTCTTTTCCATGCAGCTTTTCATCGCCGCGCGGCGGGCGGAGACGATCTCCCAGGCGGGCCGCTCCCATTGCGGGCCGGGCCGCCTGTTAAGCCAATTCCAGGAAACTCTCCCGTTCGCGCTGACGGGCGCGCAAAGGCGGGTCATCGGCGAGATTCGCTCGGATTTGGCGTCGGACCGTCCGATGAGCCGGCTTCTCCATGGCGACGTGGGCTCGGGCAAGACGGTGGTTGCCCTCTCGGCGATGCTGCTGGCCGTGGAAGCGGGGTTCCAGGCCGCTTTGATGGCGCCCACCCAGATCCTCGCCGAGCAGCATTACCTGAATTTTTCGCGGTGGCTCGGCCCGCTTCGGGTGAAGCTCGCTCTTCGCACCGGCGCGCGGAAGGAGGAATCCGCGCTGCCGTTGTTCGATAACAGCGAGCCGCGGATCGTTATCGGCACCCACGCGCTGCTTTACGACTCGATCTTCTCGAACCTCGGTCTTGTGGTCATCGACGAGCAGCATAAATTCGGCGTCATGCAGAGGGCGCGCCTCATCGGCCAGGCGAACGCGCCGGATGTCCTCGTCATGACGGCGACCCCGATCCCCCGGACGCTGACGATGACGCTCTACGGCGACTTGGACGTCTCGACGCTCGACGAGCTTCCGGCCAATCGCGGCAAAATCATCACGGCGATCCGCGATGAATCGAAGATGCCGGACGCCATCGCCTTTATCCGCAAGCACCTCGAGGCCGGGCGGCAGGCTTACATCGTCTATCCGATTATCGAGGAATCCGGAAAGGCCGAAATCAAGGCCGCCACGATGGAATTCGCGAAGTGGAAGGAGGCGCTGTCGCCGATGCGGTGCGAACTGCTCCACGGAAGGGTCGATGCCGTCGAGAAAGAGGCGATCATGCGCCGATTCCACCATGGGGAGAGCAAGGCGCTGGTCGCGACTTCGGTCATCGAGGTCGGCATCGACGTTCCAAATGCGAGCGTCATGCTCATCGAAAACGCCGAGCGATTCGGCCTGGCCCAGCTTCATCAATTGCGCGGACGGGTCGGGCGCGGACCACACAAATCGTACTGCATTTTGATGACTCCGGCGGCCTCCGGCGAACCCACCGAGAAGCTTCGCGTCCTGGAACAGAGCAGCAACGGATTCGAGATAGCGGAGACCGACCTGCGGTTGCGAGGCCCCGGCGACATCCTCGGGACGGCGCAAAGCGGGCTCCCCCCTCTCAAGCTGGGCGACCCCATTTCCGATGCGGGCCTGATGGCCGCGGCCCGCGAGGCGGCCACCGGCATTTTCGCGCGCGATCCGCTGCTCGAGCGCGAGGAAAATAAACGCTTCCGGGATTTGATCGCGGAAGGTAGAAAATGGGTGCTGTCCCAGGTATGAAACGATTCCTGCTCTTTTGCGTCACGCTCGTCCTGCTCCTCCTGGCGCTCTGGACGTCGGAGCATCGCAACCAGCTTCCCTTTCGAGCCGGCTCGGAGAAATACACCCCGGCGGAAGGGCCAAAGCTCGACCTCAAAGACATGCGCGTGCTGGACGAGATGGACGCGGAGTACACCAAACTGGTCCAAGCAGTCGTTCCCTCGGTAGTCAGCATCACCACTTCCCGCCGCGTGGACGATGGCAATGGCCCGGCTGTCGTCGATCCGTTCGACCTTTTGTTTAACGGGCGTCTGCGTTCTTCGCCCCACCGGGAAAGCATCCAGAAATCGCTCGGTTCCGGGGTCATCGTTTCGAAGGAAGGGCATATCCTGACGAACACCCACGTCATCTCCGACGTGGATGAAGTCCAGGTGCAGCTCAATGATGGGCGCAAAATGCGGGCGCGCATCATCGGTTCGGATGAAGACAGCGACATCGCCGTCCTCAAGATCGAAGGAGCAAATCTGACTCCCCTCCCCTTGGGCGACTCCGACAAAGTCAAGGTCGGGCAGCTTGTCTTTGCGGTGGGAAACCCCTTTGGGCTCCAGGAGACCGTCACCCGGGGCATCATCAGCGCCAAGGGCCGGAACATCATCCAAGGCAGCGAGAACGAGTTTTTTCAGACCGACACGGCTATCAATCCCGGCAATTCCGGCGGCCCGCTGGTGGACTTCCGCGGCGAGATCATCGCGATCAACAGCAGCATCTATTCCGGCTCGGGCGGCTGGCAGGGCATAGGGTTCGCGATTCCTTCCAATGTCGCGCGCTCGACATTGGAGGCCCTGCTCAAGAACGGCGGGAACCCGCAGCCGCGCGCCGCGCCTTCCGGGCAGAACACGGGCCCGCACGGATACCTGGGCGTGCTCATTCGGACACTAACGCCCGACATCGCCGAGGAACTCGGAGTCGAAGGGGCTGAAGGCGTCCTCGTCACTGGTGTTGCGCCCAATTCTCCGGCTGAAAAGGCTGCGCTGCAAGAGGGGGACATCATCACGAACTTCAACGGGCACATCGTCAAAAGCGCGGAGGAGCTTCGCAGCCGCGTCGCCGAAGTGAAGATCGGCAAAGAGGCCAAGATCAGCTTTTTAAGGGAGACCGAACCGATGACCTTGAACATAACCGTCGCCGATATGTCAACCTTCGCGCGCGCGACGCCCGCTCCCCCTCCTGAACCTGACACGGAGCCGTCGCCCGAGCCATCCGCATCGCCCATGATGCCTCCCACAAGCCCGCTGGCCGGCATCCACGTATCGGAGATACCGCCGGAACACAGGCCGGACCTGCCCGCGAACGTCAAGGGCGTCATGGTGGACGACGTGGATGAAGATACGCCCGCGGCCCAGGTCCTGCGGCAGGCGGACGTCATCGAGGAGATCAACCATCGGCCCGTTTCATCCGTGGCCGACTATGAAGCAATCCTTAAAACACTGAAGGCCGGCGACAAGCAGATGCTCTTCATCTGCCGCGGCAAGGAGCGTTCCTTCGTGGTGATCGAGCCGCGATAGGTTTTCGAGTTGGAAAATTGCCGATCTCATACGAGCACACAAATGAACGAAGCAGCCAACCACCGTGGAACCGTTTACGTCCGCGATTTCACATTCAACCCCGCTTTTGTTGCAAGCGATGCCTGACGTCCGTCGAACGTGACGAAATTCTTCGCACCAATCACAACGGCCGCCGCGACATGGAGAATGTCAAGACTCCGGCAGGGGGTAATAGCTGCGTATTTTGCGGAAAGTTCTTCCGCCTTGTGGAAAACATCGGGTAGATCGTATGCTGGTTTTTTCAAACGTCCCGCATCGATATCCTCCTGCAAGTTGCGCAACGCGCCTTTCAGTTCGGCATCCGTGATTTCCTTGCGGCCGCATTTCAAACGGAGGGCTGTTCGCATTTCGATTTCGTGAAAATGCGTGAAGAGAACGGGTGCGGCTGACTGCAAAATCAATGCGTCGGCGGCGGCGGAATCCTTTTCCGTCACATAGGATTTGAGCAAAACGCCGGTGTCGAAGTAGGCGCTCAATAGTCGCCCCTGGCTTCGTCAAGAATTTTGGAGATCGATTTTCCCTTAACGCCGTTTGGGAATGTTTTTTTGCGTCGCGCTTCCAAATCCGGCCATTCGATTTTTTTGGCTTTCGCTTTTACCGGAACGAGCCGGGCGACAACGCGCCGCCGTTTGGTGATCTCCACCTGTTCCCCGTCTTCAACCCAATTCAAAACTCGCGCGAAATCGTGGCGTATTTCGCGGACGCTTGCAGTCTTCATGTGACACAGAATGTATCACAGAACGCAATTTGTCAATTTCCGGACGAGTTGAGATAACCGAACCAGGCATCGATAGTCATGCGGCTGGCACAGCCGCCTCTGCATCGCGCGGTATGGCGTGCTGGCCTTCAGAACAACGTGCCGGCCAGCCGTAGCGCGTCGTTGATTCTTTCCAGGTCTTTTCCGGCGCCGCGCGCGGACTCGGCTTTGCCGCCGCCTTTGCCGCCCACGATCGGCGCGATCTGCTGCATCATTTTGCCGGCGTGGATCTTTTCGGCGAACTCGGGTTCGACGGAGATTGCCAGGTTGACCCTTTCTTCCGACGTTCCGGCGAGAACGGCGACGCCGGAGAAATGCCTCTTCTTCAACTCGTCGACGACGGCTTGCAACAATTCGGGGCCGGCGACGCCGAGGCTTTTGATGAGCCGCCTGGGGGTTTCAGATGGATTGATCTGCCTGAGCAGCGTGGCCGCCAGGGCGCTTGCCTGCCGGTGGAGGGCGGCGGATTGCTCGCGCTCCAGGTGTTTGTTGACGTCGGCCAGCTTCGCCTCGAGGTCGAGAGCGCGTTGCGTCTGCGCGGCCAGGAGGCGCTTGAGATGTTCGATCGCGGCCAGGCCGCAGACGGCCTCGATCCGGCGCACGCCCGCGGAGATGGCGCCCTCACTCATGATGTTGAAGGCCCCTATCTGTCCGGTGGCACGGACGTGGGTGCCGCCGCAGAGTTCCATCGAGTATCCATCGAGAGCGCCTGGCGCGCCGCCGATCTGGACGACACGCACCTTGTCTCCATATTTTTCACCGAAGAATTGCATGATGTCCGCGCGGCCACTCACGGCTGTGTAGGGAACTTCGATCCACGAGACGGGGGCGTTCGCGATGATTTTGCGATTGATTTCGCGCTCCAGGGTTTCGATCTGCTTTCGCGACAGCGCGGCGCTGTTGAAGTCGAAACGCAGGCGGTCGGGCCCGACGTAGGATCCTCTTTGTGAAACTCCGGGACCCAGCAGGGTGTGCAGTTCCCCGTGCAGGAGGTGGGTGGCGGTGTGATGCGCTTCGATTGCCCGGCGGCGCGGCTGGTCGATGGAAGCGAACGCGGTGGTCGCTTTCGCCTTTTCCGGGTCGAGCGGTTGCCCGAGTTTCAGGTAGAACGTCGGGCCGAGGCGGATGGTATCCGTAACCGGGACTTTTTCTTCCTCGACCAGCAGGACGCCCGTGTCCCCGATCTGCCCGCCCATTTCCGCGTAGAAAGGAGATCTGTCCACGGCGACGAAATGATCTTCCCCCCTGGCAAGCGTGGCGACGATATTCGTTTCCGATTCGTCCTTTTCGAAGCCGACGAAAACGGTTTCCACGTTGGCCAGATTTCTCTCGGCGGCGACGATGTCCTTGCGTTGCGCGGTCCGGGCGCGCTGCCGCTGCCGCTCCATGAGGCTGGAAACGGCGGCGAGATCGACGGAAAGTCCGGCTTCGCGCGCCATCAACTCCGTGAGGTCCACGGGGAAGCCGTAGGTATCGTACAGTTTGAAGGCGGCATCGGGCGGAAATGCCTTTTCCAGCGGGCCAAGCCGTTTCAGTTCTGCCTGAAAAAGCTCGAGGCCCTTGTCCAGGGTATGGTTGAAGTTCCGTTCCTCGCTTTCCAGGATGTCGTGAATTTTTTGCCGGTTGCGTTCGAGTTCGCCGAACACGGGAGAAAAAGCCGCGATGACAGGATCGACGAGGCTCGGAAGCAACGCCTCGCGATGGGCGGCGGCAAAGCCAAGCACCCGTCCAAACCGGACGGCCCGCCGCAGGATGCGCCGCACGACGTAATCGCGGTCCGTGTTGCCCGGAAGAATGCCGTCCGCGATGGCGAAAGCGAGCGTCCGGATGTGGTCGGCGATGACGCGGAATGCGATGTCGACCTTTTCCTGTTCGGTCGCTCCCTGCGTGCCGGGGGCGGGCAGCGTGCCGGCGTAATAGTGCCCGCTGAGTTCCTGGATCTGCTGGAAGATCGGGCGAAAAATATCCGTGTCGTAATTCGAGATGGGGCGAGAAAAGTCCGCGAACCCGTTTGTGCACTGGATGATGCCTGCGATGCGCTCGAACCCCATGCCGGTATCGACATGCCGGGCGGGGAGCGGCGAGAAGCTGCCATCCGCGTTCGAGTTGAACTGGATGAAGACCAGATTCCAGATTTCGATGCACCGCGGATCGCCGGCATTGACGAGGGAGCCGCCGGAATCGGCAGCCGGCGTGAGATCGACGTGAACTTCCGAGCAGGGGCCGCACGGGCCCGTCTCGCCCATCATCCAGAAATTGTCTTTTTTTGTTCCGTTGACGATGTGCCTGCCGGGGTCCAGCCCTTCCGCGCGAAAGCAGGCGGCCCAATGGTCCCAGGCTTCCTGGTCGAACTCGCCCGGATCGCCCGGCCCCGGTTGATAGACCGTCGCGTAAAGACGATGCGGCGGGAATTTCCACCGCTCGGTAAGAAGTTCCCAGGCCCAGAAAATCGCCTCGGCCTTGAAGTAGTCGCCGAAACTCCAGTTGCCGAGCATCTCGAAGAACGTGTGATGGTAGGTGTCGAGGCCGACATCGTCGAGGTCGTTGTGCTTGCCTCCGGCGCGGATGCATTTCTGGGTATCGGCGGCTCGCGGCGGGTTGAACGGGGGACGCTCGGCGCCCAGGAAATACGGCACGAACTGGTTCATCCCCGCGTTGGTAAAAAGAAGGTTCGGAGAGGCCGGGAGCAGGCTCGCGGAAGGGACGATGGTATGGCCTTTTTCTCGAAAAAAATCGAGAAAGGATTTCCGGATTTCGGACGAAGTCATCTGATGCCTTCTCTCGTTCCCAAGTTGCACTTGGGAACGCAGTTGTCTTGGAAGCTTTGCTTCCCGCCCTGTGTGCAAGAAGGCAGTGCAACTGCCGGGACACTTGCGTTCCCAAGTGCAACTTGGGAACGAGGGAAGATGGCAACTTCAGGTTCGTGGCCGGGATAACGGCTGCGCATGGGGCTACTTCTTCTCCGCCTCGAGGGCAGCCGTGAGCGCCGTTTCGACCTCTTCGTACAAGCTCCGGTCGGCTCTGAGGAGATCCTTGACGGCGTCCCGGCCCTGGGCGAGCTGGGCGCCCTTGAAGCTGATCCAGGAGCCGCGCTTTTCGAGCACATTCTTTTCCAGCGCCAGGTCGAGAAGGGATCCGGCCGCGGAGATGCCCTCGTTGTAAAGGATGTCAAACTCCGCCTCCGTGAAGGGGGGCGCCACTTTGTTTTTCACGACTTTTATCTTGGTGCGATTTCCGACCACGGCGCCGTCGGTCTGCTTTATCGCTCCGATCCGGCGGATGTCGATGCGGACGCTCGCATAAAATTTCAGCGCCTTTCCGCCCGGAGTCGTCTCGGGGTTGCCAAACATGACGCCGATTTTCTCCCGGATCTGGTTGGTGAAAATGCACGTGGTGCGCGCTTTGGCGATGAGCGCGGTGAGTTTGCGCAACGCGGCGCTCATAAGGCGCGCCTGGGCGCCTACTGTCGGGTCGCCGATTTCCCCTTCGAGTTCCGCCTTTGTGACCAGGGCCGCGACGGAGTCGATGACGATGACATCGAGCGCATTGGAACGCACGAGCGTCTCACAAATCCGGAGGGCTTCCTCGCCCGAGCTCGGTTGCGAGACGAGGAGGTCATCGAGGTTTACACCGAGCTTTCTCGCGTATTGGGGATCGAGCGCGTGCTCGACGTCGATAAAGGCGGCGAGGCCCCCCCGTTTCTGGGCCTGCGCGACGACCGTGAGGGTGAGCGTGGTTTTTCCGGAGGATTCTGGGCCGTAAATCTCAACGACCCGGCCACGGGGAAAGCCGCCGACGCCGAGCGCGCGGTCGATCAGGATATTGCCCGTCGGGATCACGTCGATGTCCACGATGTTGTGATCCCCGAGCCGCATGATCGCCCCTTCGCCGTAATCCTTCGCGATCTGCTGGATCGCGAGATCGAGGTTTTTGTTTCGCGCGGCGATCACTCTGTCCTCCGCGGGTTTCTCTTCGGTCTTGGCTGCCATAGAGAGGCCAATTTATCCGCAAGGGGTTTCGTTGAGAAGAGAATTTGTTTCCATTAAATCGAGGCGTGGTCATCAAATAGGTTGTCCTCCGCCCCCAAGTGTGCGACATGCTTTTTTGCCGCGAATGCGCATTTCAGACCGATTTATACAGCAGTCCAAGCCAGCCCTGTTTGTCGAGTTTCTCGTCGTCGTCCTTCTTATCGCGTTCGCGGACTATTTGACGGGATACGAGGTAAGTGTCGGCGTCTTTTACACCGTCCCCGTGATCCTCGCCGTGTGGTTCTGCGGCAAGTGGCCGGGACTTATCATGGCCGTTTTAACCATCGCCGTCCGGCATGGCGTCGATCTTGCAAACAGGCATCCCTTCCCGCACCCATGGGTTCACGCTTGGAATGACGGCATCCGCTTCGCGAACCTCCTCCTCATCCTATACGGAACGGTGGCCGCCAAATTTCAGATCGAGGCGGGACGCAATCAGATCAAGTCCCTCCAGGGCATTTTGCCGATATGCACCTCTTGCAAGCGGATACGCGGCAAGGACGGGTACTGGACGGAGATCGATTCCTATCTGCGCGCCCATTCACTGGGGGAACCTTCCCCCAAGCTCTGCCCGGAGTGTTCGATGCGGCATTTCGCGGAGAACAAAATCCTCCCCGGCATGGCGGGCTGAAACCGTTTAGGCGCGTTCCCGCAACTCGGTGTCTTTCGCGGCCGTTTCCTGCCGATTGGGGAGGAACTCGACAGGGGCGCCGGCATCATCCAGCCTCGCCTCCCAGCCGTGGCGCCTGGCAAAATTCCGCACCGCGTCCGCCCATTCGGGCAATTTCATTTCCTTCCGATTCCGGCAAATGAGATCGAGCCGTTCATCGAAGACAAGGTAAAAGCCCTTGATGACGATGCCGAGACGGATGGCGTTCACCAGGCGATTCAAATCCCGGTCATCAATGTCTCTGCCCGCCAGGGGTTCGTTATCCGCGACCATTTGGGATGCTTGAAAGCATCTGATGCGCCAAGCATCCGGTTTTTATGAAAAAAACGCTGAAAACCCGGCGGCCGCCCGCCGCCTCGCGTTACGACGGCTTGAGATAGACTCCGATCAGAGGCCGTGTCGAGGGAATCGGCGACTCGAAATCGCTCACGAAACCGCGCTCGGTGCGGATTTCGACGTGGCCCGCGCCCCTGCCGCCATAGACGAGCACGGCGCCGACCGGCGCATCATAAGGGCTCTGAACGCTGATCTCCTTGAACCCGTATCTTGCGCGAAGCTCGAAGCCCGCTTCTTTGGCGTACTCGGTGCCGGGGCGGGAAGCAACCACTTGCGCCTCCACGAGCGCCGTCTTGACGGAGCGCCAGCACTCCCGCCTCGAATGGGGATGCGCGCGCTCGGCGGCGATCTCGGCGGCGCGGATCATGCGCGGGTCGTAGCGAAACTTGGAGGATTTGGGGCCAAAGTTTACAAAAAGGTTCCCGACCACGGAAACGGCCCGGGACGGGTCGTAGAGAGAATCATCGTAACCGCCCGCGTGGACGGATGGCGCCGAAAGGAGTCCGGACATCAACATCCAGAACGCGAGGAGGGTTGTTTTCTTCTTCATAAGCCGGGACAAGGGCGCGAAGGTAACAGGCGCGAAAAATGTGTCAACCCCTTCTTTTTGCGCGCTCGACAAGCCGCCGCCGGTGCGCTTTTAATTGGAGCCATGCCAATTCCCCTCGAAGATAGCTTTAAGGACATCGTCGGAAAGGCCCAGCGCGGCCAAAAGATATCCGAGAGCCAATTGGCATCCCGAGCCGGTCTCGAAGCGGGAAAGCTCCATTCTCTTCTCGCGGGAAAGTTCGACGAGGCGGCCGCAAGAAAAGTGGCGCCGCTCCTCGGGCTCGACCCCGACGCGCTTGCCGATGCCGGCAAAGAAGCCTGGTACCCGCGGGCGCCGGGAGAGGTGGACGGCCTGGCGTGCTTCAACACCGTATTCGATGACATGACGGTCAATTCCTACCTCGTCTGGGATCCGGCCGGAAAAGCGGCTGCCGCCTTCGATACAGGATCGGACGTCTCCGGCATGCTCGAAGTCGTTCGGGAAAAAGGCCTGGCGGTTCAACTGATCCTGCTGACTCATACCCACGGCGACCATGTTTTTGATCTGGATCGCCTGCGGGAGAAAACCGGAGCGCCCGCGTACGTGTCGCGCCGCGAACGGATCGAAGGCGCGCAACCCTTCGATGAAGGCAAGTGCTTTCGGCTCGGCGCGCTTTCCATCGAGACGCGTCTTACCTCGGGGCATTCGGCGGGCGGCATCACCTATGTCGTCGCGGGTTTGGCACGGCCGATCGCGGTGGTGGGCGACGCTCTCTTTGCCGGGTCGATGGGAGGGGGCATGTTTTCCTACGAGGACGCCCTGAAAAACAACCGGGAGAATATCCTTACCCTGCCCGGCAATACGATCCTCTGCCCGGGGCACGGCCCCTTGACTACGGTTGCGGAGGAGAAAATGCATAATCCCTTTTTCAGGATCGCTCAATAATCGATTGTTTTAACAATAGTTATTAAATATATGGAAAGCAAGAATTTTTCTAACCGCAGGATTGGTTTTGTCGGCGTGGGCCGCATGGGCGCCAACATGGCGCGGCACTTGAAGGAAGCGGGTTTCGCCGTGACTTCCGTGTACGACGTGGACGCGACGAGGGCTGAATCCGTCGCCGGGGAGTTGGGTTGCCAGGCGTCGAGAACACTTTCCGGCGTGACCGCCGGCGCGGATGTCATCCTCACGGTGGTGTCCGATGACGCCGCCATGCTGCGAATCTTCGCGCGGGACGGCGACAGTCTTCTCACAGGGGCGGAAGGAAGACTCTTCATCAATTGCGCGACGGTTTCCCCCCGGACTCACGTCGAAGTGGAAAGGCTGGCGGGGAACGCCGGAGCGCACGCGCTGGAGGCGTGCATGGCATCCAGCATCACCCAGGCGCGCGAAGGCTCGCTCTACCTCATGTGCGCGGGAGAGGAGGAGGTGTTCAAGAAGGCCGGACCGGTGCTCTCGGCGCTGAGTTCGTCGATGCGGTTTGTCGGCAAGGCCGGGGAAGCCGCAAAGGTCAAGGCGCTGGTCAACATGGTGATGAACATCAACACCGCCGGCCTGGCCGAGGGCTTGGGGCTTGGCCACGCCCTCGGGCTGGACCTGACGGTTTTGCGGGAAGTCTTTTCCCAAACGGGCGCAAACTCACGTGTCCTGCAAACCGACGGCGAGGATATGCAGAACCACGAGCACAGTTGCTTCTTTTCCGCCGCTCACGCCGCCAAAGACAGCGGCATCGCGCTCAAGCTCGCCGAGGAAGCCGGTCTCGACCTGCCGCTTGCCGCGGCGACGAAAAAGCAATACGACCGGATGGTGGCCGAAGGCCTTGGCGAACTGGACAAATCCGGCATCGCCCAGCTTACGTTTCGGAACCTTTAGACGCCCGGCTTGGCCGGCGTGACCGCCTTGTTCGTCAGCGCATCGCGGATTTCGGTGAGCAGAATGATTTCCGGCGGAGGCGGGGCTGTCGGGGCGACGGCCTCCTTTTTCTTGAAGGCGTTGACGAGTTTGACGATGAGAAAGATAGCGGCCGCTATGATGAGAAAATTGACCGTAGCCTGAAGGAAATTTCCGTAATTTACTGTAACGGGCTTAAGATCCGTCCCGCCGATCCTCAGTTTGAGATCGGAAAAATCCACCCCGCCGGTTATCACGCCGATGGGAGGCATGATGACGTCCTTCACCAGAGAGCTGACAATCGTGCCGAAAGCGCCGCCTATGATGACACCGACTGCCAGATCGATGACGTTGCCCCGGCTGATGAATGTTTTGAATTCCTGTATCAGACTCATTTCGTGACGCTTTTGCCCAAGCGGCGGCGCGTTGTAAAGAGAATTTTGACAGTTTCACGCTGATTGATCGTCCGATGGTAATTGCGGTGGAAACGCAGATTTGATCCACAGATTAACACAGATTGACGCAGATTCCGGAAGCGGGGTTCGCCCTTGATCTGTAAGACCGGCAAGGTCTTCTACAATCTGCGGAAATCTGCGTGAATCTGCGGATAAAAACTCCTCTTGTAATTAATCAGCGGTCCGTGCTCGTAAATTTTCCGCAATAGAGCCAATGGAGCCAATGGAACCCTTGGGCGAGCGCGGGATTCGTGCGATATTAAAGGCGGTTCTTTGAAAGCTGTCGTGAAACGGAGGCTGGCGTGCCCGGCCGTTCTGGCGGGCCGGAAGCTGGCTGTGCGCTTGTTGCGAGTAGCT
>Ga0302324_100022892_pt1 | contig 12117 bp, 8 predicted proteins | sample Palsa_T0_1_FD_201949 | JGI IMG/M metagenome (GOLD analysis project Ga0302324, IMG submission 201949) | Peat permafrost microbial communities from Stordalen Mire near Abisko, Sweden - Palsa_T0_1 | ecosystem: Environmental > Terrestrial > Soil > Palsa > Peat permafrost | place: Sweden: Abisko...
AAATCAGCCGCCGCCACAGCGCTTCCATATCGGCTTGCGGCGCAGCACCGTGCTGGCGCAACGCGTCAACAATTTCCAGATAGCTTCGGGTTTCTCTGTCTTTCGATCCGAGCATGCTCATCGCGGAGAGGAACGGGATACGCCGTTCACCGTCGCGGTCGAAGCGTCGCAGGAGGAGCACAGGCTTGCCAGCGATGTTTTCGACACGGGATTGGGGGACGGGAATACCAGATTTCTTCGCGAGGGACAGTGCGACCGCTTCCCAGACCACCGTGTTGATTTCATCGTCCTTCCGTGGGAATTTCGCGATGGCGAGATGGCCGTCCTTTTCCCTGACGGAAGCCTTGGGCCTCGCGCCGCCAAGAGAGGAGCCGGGCGCAAACAGCATGCGCAGTTCCTCTTCGGTTTCTTTCTCTTCCATCACGTGTTCGGCCGCGGAGAGCAGTTTCGGGAGCTCGATCAGCGGGGGGATGCGCTTTACGCCTTCCTCCCGCAGGAAGGGTCCGCCTTCTTTTTCCGCAAAGCGCAGCGCGCCCTGACGGGCCTCGTCGTCCACCAGCAGCAGGAAGTCGATTTCCTGGAGCGTGCGCTGCACCCCGCCTTCGCGTTCCGCGCGCCTGCGTTCCATGCGGCGCATGAGCGCCCGCCCCCAACGGTCGGGCGCGGAGTCGCCGATGGCGCCGAACATGGGCGTGTCTGCCGGCGTGTGAAACGGACCAGGACCAACCTGCAGGGCTGGTTCCAGAGAGAATCGCGCGGGATTTTCAAGCCATGTCTTGTCGTATTCGAAGGTGGCGCTTTCCTTGTTCTTGCGCGTACGGGCCCACAGATGCCCCATCAGGTGCGGGACGCCGTCGAGATCCACGTATACGAGAGCCTCTCTGTCCATCACTTGTCTTTCGTGCGTTTCGGGCTACGCGCCATGCGAATGCGCTGCGGCAGGTTTTCTTCTTCGAGCTGCAGGCCCACGGGATCGTTCTTCGGCGCGGCGAGATCGCCCAGCCGCTCCGCCATGCCCAGCACAAAAAGGACCGTGGCGTATATCCCGATGGCGACGCCGGGATCGCCCTTTTCAAGCTTGACGAGGGTCGTGCGGCTGATCGAGGCGCGCTGCGCCGCGATGGCCGCCGGGATGCGCCGCCGCCGCCGGGCGTCACGGATGTCGCGGCCGAGCTTGCGCAGGGCATGCCTTACTGGGAGTGGCATTACAACGGATGATCGGCTGGTCCTCATATGTAACGTCCAGAATAATGGTCACTAACATGTTTAATGTATATTATTATGGACGTTATGTCAACCGGGAATCCGGGGAGCCCCGCCTATCCTTTACCCGGAAATCGCAGCCCATCGCCGGCCCCCGCCCAGTCGGAAGTGCACTCCCGCACACCAACGTCGCGTCGAGGGTGATACAGCACATTTCTTGATGGTCACGTTCTGGGAATCCGAGGTGGCGCTCCGCGCCTTCGCAGGAGACGACACCAGCGCGAAATACTACGACTTCGACAAGGATTTCCTGCTCGAACTGGAGCTTTGCTCCGCACATTATGAGATGTATGATCGGTAAGCTCACACGCAGAATTGCGAGTTGTGAGCGCTGCCTGTTTTCGCCACCAATCGCAGGCGTACGTGCTACAGTTTCCAGTCATGCTAAAGAGACTTATCGTTGCCCTTCTGATGATGAGCATTGCGTTAGCGGCTGATTCTCCGAAACGCATTGAGCAAAAGGCGGCAGATCAAAACCTAATCAACAAAGTTGAACCTGCGGTTCCGCCGCTTGCAAAGACCTTGGAGATTGGGGGCACCGTGGCGCTGGAGATTACCATCTCTCCAGAAGGCAAGGTTAGTTCCATCACAGTTCTGGGCGGACATCCCATGCTCACGCCAGCGTTCGTTGATGCCGTTAAGAAATGGGAGTACAAACCATTCATCCAAGATGGGCACGCAATAGCCGTGGTGACAAAGGTCGAATGGAGCGTGCCATCCGCCAGCCGCACGAATACTGAGCAGAAAGCGTTGAAGGACTACTATCCAGCATTTCAAACTTGCTATCAGATGGTTCACGGTGGGAAGAACTCGGATGCCGAGAAAAAATGCTCCGAAGCTGTTGCACTGTCGGATGAACTGCCAGCCAATCGCATCATCGAAAGAAGTAGTTCGCGCACCTTCTTAGCGCATGCATTGATCGCTGAGCAGAGACCAGACGAGGCGATCCCTCTATACCAGAAGGCATTGGAGATTCGCAAAGGAGTGGAACATAGCGAGAGTGACGCCGACTTTGCCAGTGAGCACGCCAATCTTGCTCGCGCCTATTTCATAGTCGGGCAACTCGATGAAGCTGACGTACTGTATGAGCAGTCGGTTACGATCTTCGAGGCTACTATCGTTGCTTTGCCAAGCATGAAAGATAATTACACCGCTCGTTTGAGAAACGCCCTATTGGAATATGCGAAGGTGAAGAACGCGAGAGGTGAAGCGGACAGTGCGAAAGCACTGGAACAGAAGGCGGCAGGGCTTCAGATTCGGTAGCTGACGTAAAATCTCGATTTTGACTCATCGACTCTGGTTGCAAGGCAGAACTTGGTTTGGCAGTATTTCCGCTCCCCGAAATAGAGCCACGCACTCAGCCCCATACGACGGATTGATTTCGAGCGCCAGAAGCCCCCGTCGCCGTGCTTTTCCGAGAAGTTGTTGGGCGAGTTCTGCCTGTGCGGGCTGAAGCTGATAAAGCTGCTCGATGGCGGCAATCGTTAAATCGTCTGACTTAACGACGACAACGTCGAGAATGATGTTGCCCGCCGTGAAGTTCGTTGTATTCAGGCGTTCAACCTCGCTTAGAACTATAGTTGACCGCTCCCCGTTGCTGGTCCGAAGGAACAGATGCACGACTTTGTTCTCTGAGGTCCACAGACCGTCAAAGTAGTCGTCATGAAAGTTTGGAAGGTCAATCATGACGACATTCTCGTACATCTGGCAAGATAGTTGAAATATCCTTTTGCGCTAATTGGCATTGTGCAGTGCTCCGCACACTACAAGATGTACGACCGGTAAACCCGCCGGCAGAATTTTGGGCTCAAGGCAGAAATACCTACCGTGAGACAAGTATCACCAATCCTTTAGGGGAGTTTGAAGTTGACTTCTACCGTAGACTGAACATCGACCGGGGAACCGTTCAACTGATACGGGCGGTAACGCCACCGACTCACAGCAGCGATAGCGGAATCTGTGAGCGTTTGATCCGGGGAAGTGAGCACGCGAATGTCTTTCGCTGTCCCAGCTTTATCGATCGTTAGAGCGAGCACGACCTTTCCCTGAATGTGATTCTGCCTGGCCTCTGGCGGGTACACTGGTGTCGGATCGTCCACAAGAAAACCCTGGAGAACTCCGGGACTCACACGCACCGCGAGGGGAGGAACAGCGACAGAAGCGGTGGCCGATGTCGAATTCGCCTGCCCCGTGGGTTGTGCTGCGTTGATGGCTAACGTGGTCTCAAAACGGAATGTTAAAGGGGCCTCGGCCTGAACCGGAACGCCCTTTGAGGCCATCGGCTTGAGCTTCCACTTCAAGAGTTGGTCACGTGCTGCGTCCTGCAATCCTGCATTGTCTGAGTTAAGAGGGTAGGCTTCTCGCACACGCCCTTGGCGATCAACTGAAACGTACATACTAAGCAAGCCAGTCGTGTTTCCACTCTGCACTGGTGGCCAAGTGAGAGCGGGTTGGCCTTCAGCCGCCTGCTCAATAGTGGCTTGACTGACGACAACCGACTGTAGCCTCTGCTCCGGCGGAGTAGGCTGCCCAATCGAGAATAGGGTCACGTCGGGTTTCTTCAGCTCTTCCAGGAGAACAACGTTTGCAACAAGTTCCGTGCCTGGTTCCGGATCATCCTGGTAGCGTCTCGCGACCATCTTCTTGCCGAAGCGCTGATAGTCGTGGAATTCCATGCTATAACTGGGCGACCCGACGAACTTCAGCAGACCAGCGCCATCAAAGCAGACATTGGCAAACGCATCGTTGTTCACCGTCTCTGTTCCAACCTTAAACTTCATTCGAGCACATGCATCGGAATGCTGCCCGCTAGGGAGCGTAATTTGCGAAATCTTAGCGTCCAGCTTATTCCATTGATCTGCGTTCGGAACGGGGTCAAAAATGCCAGTGATAAAGCTCTTTAACCATAGAGGATAGTAGTCGCCGGTATTTTGCTCGGTAATCTGATCGCCGTTCACTATAAGTGTCTGTTTGAATTCGGGCGTGTCGATGGACCGACGCCATTGCTGTGGAGAGACCCAATACTCCTCAAGTTCTGCACGATACGGCGAGGGCGGGTTCGTCGACTCGAATAAGTGTACTTTTAGATGAAAAGGCTTGGCGTTTTCTCCGGTGAGCGCGGACTGCTCCAGAGCATGATCGAGTGCTTTTCCCAACGGAACCGACGTTTCCGTAACACGTTGGCCGAAACAAACTCGTACGGTCAACAGAAGGACTGCCGATACGAGGCAGGTCTGAAGCCTTCTTGTGATCATCATGACCCGAAATGATAACGCGAGAGTCTATTTGGGGAAAGGAACAAAGTCAGTAGCTGCTGCAACATCGATCCCCGCGCCGCGCACGACTGCGCGCGCACTAACTCGCTTCTTTTTCAGCCAAGCTCATTTTCGGCGAAATGAATAGTCTTCGGGCTGCCCACTTCAGAATCCGCCAGCCCACGGCGGCCCCGGCGAGAATCGTGAACAGCCACAGCAGGATCGTGGGCAGATAGAACACAAACGTCGTCATCGAGGCAGCGTATTCACCAAACCCGTCGAGACCCTCACGGGCGGCGATCTTCAGCTGATACAGCGGACGCCAATTGAGGCCGAAAACTTGCGCATCGGCTTCAGCTCGCAGCGTGATGTTGATGGCGACGGTTTCAACTTGCTTCGACAGCGCCTCGAATTCCGCTTGCCTTTCCTCGATCGCTCCGCGGACTTCGTTCAGCTTGTCGCTGACTTCGAGCGTGTCCTTCACGGTCGCGGCCTTGTGAAGGATTCCGAGATACTGTTGTTCTTGAGCCCGTAGGTTGCGCAGCCGTGCTTCCTGGTCGACATATTGTTTGGTAACGTCTTGGGCATCGGTGCTTTCGCTTTCTATGCGCAAGCTGAGCTTTCGGATCTGGGTGCGGGCTTCCTCGAACTTTCCTGCCGGCACGCGAATACTGAGCGTGGCGTTGGTCGCGTCCGCGCCACCGTTAACGTTGGAGGTTACGAGGAATCCTCCTGCACCTTGCGCGATCTTAGTGATTTTCTCAGCGGTTTCCGCCGGAGTTTTGACGATGATGCCAAGGGACTCCGTCCGCACCAGCCTACGGTCCTCCGACCAGTTTTCCTCTCCGCCGGCACGTCCTCCTGAAAATGTCATGAGAGAGGCGGGTGCGACAACGGCACGGTCCACGGGAACGCCTCCAACAATGCCTTTTTGAAGGTAGGCTTCGGATCGGAAGTGCGGAAGAATTGAGGTTTGTCGCCAAAGCGATATTGGCTCCCAACCCACACCTCCGCTGACGGCGGCAAGGCCGGTCGCCTTCTCCGATGCAATGCCTCGCGCCTGGTCACGGGGTTGAATGAGTCCCAAGTAGAGTGCAACTACTCCAGCTGTAATAAGCCAGCCTGTTTTCAGAGCCATTCTGCTCTTGGTGTGGAACACTCCCCGGCGGATGACCATTAGGCCTCCTATATGAAGGAATAGACACGGGCGGCAATGCCGTTGTTCCCGCAGAGCTCCTGATAGCCAGTTTGGGAGCGCCATCACTTGATTTGACGGGTATCATGTTCATGCACCAATGACCGAGAAATGGAAATCCTACCTCTGTAACGTCAACGGAAAGATCGCGTCGATTTTTGTGAACCTGGGCCTCCGGGAGTCAGTACCGATAGGGTCGAAACCTTGGCTACTGTGGACATGGGTCCACTTTCAATCGCCACGAGCCGATGGCCTGTCCGACAGCAAAGAAGCTCCCACGCTCTACAAAATCGAGGACGCCCTAAACTTGTGGGTAGCCCGTGCCTGCACGGCGATACCCTGCGGAAGAATTACCACTGAAGGGCGACGTGAGTTCTACTTCTATGGCGAGACCAAGGATGGTTTTCGTAAGGCCGTCGGACAGGCACTGACAGGATTTGACGGGTACAGGTTCGACGCGGGCGAGCAGGAAGATTCGCTATGGGAGCAGTACCTCAACGTCCTATATCCATCACGGGAGGACCTTCAGCGCATTGCAAACATGGACCTGCTAGATGTGCTGGTGGAGAAAGGCGACGTTCTCACTGTGGCGAGGGAGGTCCAGCATTGGATATATTTTCGCTCTGAGCCCGCTCGGGCTTTGTTCCGAGATGCCGCAACTGCAGCAGGCTTCGGATTTGTTTCGGAATCAAGCTCTAAGGGAGAATTACCATTCGGCATCGTTGTCGCTCGCACTCAATCCATTGAGCAAAATTCTATCGACCGTACCGTCATTGAACTGCTGAACCTATCTCGGCGCTTCGATGGTGATTACGATGGTTGGGAAACGCCAATTGTGGCGCAGTGAGAGGTCAGGGTTATGGCGGAAGCTTATCGCGTATTTGTTGTTCTTGATCGAGATTACGGCGAACGCCTTCTCGAACTTGCTCGCAGCGGTCCGGTGTGGATCGTGGACACTCCGCAAAATCGCGCGGTAGTACAGAACCTTTGGGCCGCCAATCCGAATCGCAATCATCTAGAGGGTGTTACCACGTTCAAGGCTGGCCATGATTGTTCAAGCGAAGAGACTCTCATCAACGAGCTAGACACAATCGACCTTCATCACGGGAGCTATTCAGCCGATCTGCCGTACACGGTTCTTGAAGTAATCGGCACGCCCATCAGCGAAAGACTGAAGGCTGAACTCTCTCATTACGGCTTTAATAAATTTCAGCCAACGGGCGAAGGCTTTCGTACTCTGCGCACGCCGCCAGACGACCTCGTCCTTCGCAATTGGTGCGATGCGCTCACCAGAAAGAGGCACGGCGTTTAACCTTGCCTTTCCTATTCATCGTTGGTAGTGGTTGCGGAGCGATCCGTCGTAATGACTTGTTCGGATACAGCAGTTCTTAAAATCTGCGCCCAGACCCGCACGGACGCGGATCTTTGCGACCTCGCTTCTCGAATACCTCCTTGTCAGAATGAACCACTCGGAAAGCCGCGCTTAACTCTCGTCTCCGACGGGAATCCCTTGCCGCGCTCGAAGGAGTATTCGGTGTCCATGGCCCTCTTGCGGAACTGCGGCGCGGAAGTTACCCTCTACCTTCTACCTGCGTTCTTATCACGAGGCCCAATTGTCTAGAGTCTGCAATCCACTGATCGTTCTTCTATTGTGTCTGTCCATTGGCTGCGTCGCATTAGTGGCAAGCGATGTCCCGACTCCGTGGACAGCTTCGCACTTTACCCTCGATCCAAAAGTCCTTTACGGACAAGCATCCGAGTCTGCAGCGCCCGAGGGAACCAACGTCACGGTTCTGGATGATGAAGAGAGTTACAGCTTCGATGCATCCAGCCGCAGTCTGTACACCGAATACACGGTCTACAAGGTTCTCACCCAACAGGGAGCGGAGGGTTGGAGCAGCATTTCGGTAGCTTGGGAGCCTTGGCACCAGGAACGGCCTTCAATCAGAATCCGAGTCATTACTCCGGATTTCGTCGTCCATGATCTCGATTTGAAAACCCTCGCCGACGCTCCAGCGCAGGATGAACAGTCCAACATTTACAGTGATCGTCGAGTCATTCGAGGTCCGCTGCCCGCTGTCGCTCCTGGCTCGGTCGTAGAGCAGGAAATTGTCGTCCGTGAAAGCACTCCCTATTTCAGCGCTGGGGCTTTGGGAAGATATTTCTTCGGGCGGGTTTCAGTCCCTGTCCATCACAGCCGTTTCGCAATCGAGGCACCATCCTCGATTCCGCTTCATTATGTGGCAAAGCTCCTCCCTGGATTACAGCCGCAAAAGACTGAAAGTGATGGGCGAGTCCGCATCGTTTTCGAGCGCGAGGCCATCGATCCGCTGGAAACCGCCGATTCGTACTTGCCCAGCGACGTACCCGCCTACGCTTTCATCACTTTTTCAACTGGAACATCATGGGAGCGCGTGGCCGAAGATTACGCGGCAGTCGTGGATGGCCAAATCAAGAACAGTGATGTCAAGGCTGTGGTGGACAAGCTAACTCAGGGCAAGCAGACACAATTCGAGAGGATACAAGCGATTTCCGGTTACCTCGATAAACAAATTCGGTACACCGGGGTTGAATTTGGGGAAGCGGCGATTGTTCCGCATTCTCCCACTGAAACCCTCGTTCGCAAATATGGGGATTGCAAAGACAAATCTACTCTCCTTGTGGCGATGCTACGGTCGGCTGGCATTCCAGCGTACATTGCGCTCTTGAATGCAGGAGAAAGAATGGATGTGTCTGCGGAGCTTCCAGGCATGGGCTTATTTGATCACGCGATTGTTTACGTGCCGGGAAGTCCCGACTTGTGGATCGATGCTACAGATGAATTTGCTCGGCCTGGTCAACTCCCAACCTCGGACCAAGGCCGGCTCGCTCTCGTGGTTCGACCCCAAACTACCTCCCTCGTGCGCACTCCTGACGCGTCCTCGCAGGACAACCTGCTGGCCGAATTCCGCGAGGTTGATCTTGCAGAATATGGCCCCGCGCGGATCATAGAGCGCACTCAGCCACATGGAAGCAGCGAATCATCTTACCGACGTTCGTACGCGGATAAGCAGAACAAGACCACACAAGACAACTTGACGAGCTACGTGAAATCGCAGTACCTCGCTGAGAAACTAGACAAGCTCGATCGTTCCGATCCGGACGATCTCTCACATCAGTTCGAACTAGTGCTTGAGAGTGATCGGGCAAAACGCGGCTTTACGGACCTTGAGATTGCCGTGGCTGCCATTCGACTCGACGGTTTGTTCTATCGCCTCCCGGTAGAGTTAAGAGAACGCCAGAAGGATAACGGCAGCACCAGCGGGCAGAAATCCAAAACGAAGCGCACGTCCGATTACCAGCTTCCCGAGGCATTCGCTACCGAGTGGCGCTACACGGTTACACCGCCTGTAGGATTCCGGCCCAAACCTTTGCCAAAGGACATGGAGTTCCGGTTAGGTCCTGGCCTTCTCACCGAGAAGTTCTCCTCGGATCCAGATAATGCGGTTCACGCCAACCTGCGATTCGATACGGTGAAGCGGCGCTTGAATGTTGACGAAGCTGCGGAGCTACGCGAGAAAATTACCCAATTGGTAGAGGGGCAGCCAATTCTGATCTACTTCGAGCCGGTCGGCGAAGCATTGGCCGCCGAAGGGAGAATTCGCGATGCTCTTCAATCGTATCGAGACTTAATCGCCGTTCATCCTAAGGAACCGGTCCTGCACCTCCGACTCGCGAAGTCGTTGCTCGCCGCTGGACTAGCGGAAGGCGCACGTGCCGAGGCACAGACAGCGACCAAGCTGGACGCAAATTCCGCTCTGGCTCAAAAGACACTGGCCGAAATCCTGGAATACGATCTCGTTGGGCGCAAGTTTCGGCTCGGCAGCGACTACGCGGGCGCTGAAGCTGCCTTCCGCACCGCGGAGAAACTTGATCCCGAAGACAAGGCTACTTTAGCCAATCTTGCAATTCTGCTGGAATACGACCACTGGGGCCTGCGCTATGGATCCAATGCGGGGCTGAGGGATGCGGTCGCAGAGTACAGAAAGCTCACTGTCGAGCAGCGGACAGATCTTGGAATACAAAACAACCTCCCCTTTGCGTTGTTCTATGCAAGTGAGTTCTCGGAGGCCGAAAAGGCGGCTCAGGCTTCCAACCCGCAGCCAATTGCGTTGATCGTCGCGTGCGAAGCGGCGCTCAACGGCAAGGATACCGGCATGGCTGAGGCCCATAAACGCACTGCTGGAGACGAGCAATTCAAACAGATAGCAAGGGCCGCCGGAGAGATGTTGGAGAACTTGCGGAAATATTCATTGGCTGCCGATTTCATCGAGGCGGGGGCTGCTGGAGCCGACGCTTCCGATCAGCAGTCGTATGCCTCCCTGATGCGTAGAACCCAACTCCGCGAACAGTTACACCCTCCCGACGATCCTGCGGGTGCCGCCATCCGACTCGCCTTAATTGAGCAGGCCCCCAACCTCACAGTTGATCAGCTTCGGTCGATCAGCAGCCGGAACGGTGCAACTGCGCTTGCCATTTCAGATGTCCGCGACTATTTCAACAAAACCGAACGAGGGACGATCAGTGAAAGATCCCGGAAAGGAGTTTTTTGGGAGAACGGCGATGACTTTGAGATTGCTCGGGCGCAGCCGAGCGTTCAAGGAAGCGACGCCACCGTTTACAAGGTGACGCTTTGGCCCTCAGCCGATTACAAGCGATCGGTATATGTCGTCAAGGAAGACGGTCACTACAAGGTTCTCGCAACTTCCCGCTTTTCTGCCGGGATTGGTTTAGAGGTACTGGATCGAATAGCCGCAAACGATCAATCGGGTGCACGTGTCCTCCTCGATTGGCTACGCGAAGATCAGCACCTTGCAGGCGGCGATGATCCACTAGCTGGTGTTCCGTTTCCCCGCTTTTGGACAAAGGGCAAGGAATCCGATGCCGCGAAGATGAGGTTAGCGGCCGCCGCGATCCTCGTAATTGCAGACGCTACAGCGGAACGGGGGATTTCGATTCTGGAAGGCGCAGATGGTTCCGTCTCTGCCGATACCGACAAGACGAACGTCGCCCTTGCTCTCGTTTACGGTTACGATCGCCTCCGGAAGTACGACAAAGGAGTTGCGGTCGCTTCCAAGCTCCAAGAACAATATCCAGAATCTGACAGCGCGTTTCGCTGGCATGCGTTCTTCTTGCGCGCCGCGGGGCGGTCTGGCGAAGCTGACGCGATTGCTCAGGAGCGGTTACGGCGCACTCCCGGCGACGTGGATGCTTTGCGCCAACTGGAATATGACGCGATTGCTCGCGAAGAGTTCGCGCAGGCACACGACATAGCTCAGGAGATAGTAAAGGATGGGAAAGGGGGCACTTCCGAACTGAACGGGATTGCCTGGTACTCGCTGTTTGCAGGAAAACCTTCAGATTCTGATGTCGACGCTGCCCTGAAAGCCGCCCAATTGAGCAACAACGCCTGGGGAATTCTGCACACTTTGGGGTGCCTCTATGCGGAGGTAGGGAAGCTAAAGGAATCCCGAGAAGTTCTCGTGCAGGCAATGGATTCCGCCAATCTCGATGATCCAGACTCGAACTTCTGGTACGCCTTCGGTCGGGTCGCCGAACAAGCTGGCGAGCGCGATTTAGCGCTTGCCGACTACAAGCGAGTCACGATCCCCCAAAACCCGCTCGACGTCCCAGGCTCCTCTTATCACTTGGCGCAGATTCGCCTCAAGGCGTTGCAAAGACCGAATAAATGACGACCCAAGACACTAAAGTGGCGAATCTGGGCACTGAATCGGATCAGACGGTCTGAAATCTGTGGCCGCGCGGGTGTGCCGTAAGTGTGCCGTGCGCTTCGATCCCATGTGCGCTAAAGCGCTTCTTTTCAATACCAGAGCTGATTGCTTCCGTGCGGGCTTGGCTGTCGGTAAGTCATTGAATCGTAACGGCGATAGGACGCGGGAAACTCTCTCAGATTCACCTACTCTTAATCAGTAGGTTGTAGGTTCGATTCCTACCGCGCTCACCATTTAACCCTCAGGGGTGGTGGCGTTCAGCAATAATTCCGCAGACCCTTCAGGGATCTGCGTTTTCGACACTGTGCCCAGAATTGTGCCCACTCAAAGAGGACGGATAGCCGAAACCGTCAAACGAGGGCGTTATCCCCAGCGCCCCACGCGCGATCTGGTGATCCGCCTTCGCGAGTTGCGGGCGGCGTTCGAAAATCTGGTTTGACTACTTGGCCGGGTCCACCCTGATTTTTGCCATCATGCCCCCGTCTTCGTGATCGAGAATGTGGCAGTGATACACGAAAGTGCCCGCGATCTCCGGATCTCGGAAATCCATACGGACTTTTACGCTCGGGAAGCTGCCCGTTCCCTTCCAGTAAGGCACCGTGATCGTGTCGTGAAGTTCCGGATCGCTCACCGG
>Ga0302324_100022893_pt1 | contig 12117 bp, 7 predicted proteins | sample Palsa_T0_1_FD_201949 | JGI IMG/M metagenome (GOLD analysis project Ga0302324, IMG submission 201949) | Peat permafrost microbial communities from Stordalen Mire near Abisko, Sweden - Palsa_T0_1 | ecosystem: Environmental > Terrestrial > Soil > Palsa > Peat permafrost | place: Sweden: Abisko...
GCAAAAATTGATATGACTTGAAAAAATTCGGCACCCCCAATGATAAGTCGGCGAAACCCACTCATGCGCACCTCCTAGCGTTCCTTCGGCTTCCATTGTTGTCTTCACACGGCGTTGTCGCAATAATTTCCAGCTCGTAGGGCGGATTAGGCACAGCCGTAATCCGCCATCCTCGGCAATGATATAAAATCAAGTGGTGGATTACGCCTTCGGCTAATCCGTCCTACGGGCTACGCGCGCTACTAGTTCGCTTCTAGGTGCGCAATCCTCACGCCTGGCCCAGATTAAGCGCGAGCGAAAATCCGGACTACGGTTGCTGAGTTAGCTGATGCTCTGCCATCTGAAAATTGACGGCATACCGCATATTAAGTGCCCCAAACTCGGCAACTAAATCTGGATGTACTGCACCTTTGTTTTGTGGATCGGAATAATCTTGAGTATTTGTTGTGAAGAAAACGATTTGACGTTGAAGCCCTGCTTGCCTGAGCAACGCGACCAAAGCCAAATAGCTTTCAAATACAATGCAATCTTTAGTTTGCTGACCCCGTTTAGAGGGAGCGCGATTTGCTGCCATGCGCGCAATCGCCCTTCTATTCACGTCACGAGCGTTTCTAACGTGCTGGACCGCTTCCGTCATAGTCTTTTAGAAGGTCGCGCGCGTGATCATACTCAATGGCCAATTGAGAAGCCCGATCATCCGGCCACCGGTGCTCCTCCCTGAACCAGCGTTCTAGGGTATCGGACGAAAGATCCACTCTATCTTTGTGCGCTAGGAGGAGAAACTTTCTCCATCGATCTCTGTCCAACGGATGTAGTGAGCCTATATTCGCCATACTCTCGAAAGCATTGAGTGCCTTCATTGATCTAGGAGTTAGCTCATTGGCTATATCTAACTTATCCGACGTAACATCGAGACGAAGTCCAATTGCCTAAGCAACGGGCGCGCAGATAGCCTGAAAGTCCTGCACGAAAGAATTATATTCTGCCCGCGTAAGCTGGCCCAACTGTTCGGGTACAACATTCGAGACTCTGTAGCCCTCCGGCGTGCGAATAAGGAACAAATGCACAGCCGGACGGTTCGGATTTTGAGCTATGTAATATGCAACTTGGGCTGGAGTGCCAGAATAACGGTTTACCTGTCGTTCGCGATCACGATCCCTTGTCCAGCCTTTTGGGAGCACTTTGTTTAGCTCAGAGATAAACCTATCGAGCTTCTTCTCGTTACCACCGCGAATCTCCAATTCCCGAAAAACGTCCAGCAAACGATTCTCCCCTCACCAAAAAGGCTCACAACGCCTTATTACGCTCCCTCGCCGCCGCGGCCTTATCGACATAAACCTCGCTACCGAGGTCCACGACCTAAGATTTACGCCACTTATCCCTATTGCCGACACTGGTATCGCGGACGCGTTCGACAAGGACAGCCGCTTTGGGATCGAGCTTTCCAGCTTTCTTAATTGCATCTTTTTGTGTTGGCGCAACAACAGAGGCTCGTTGGGAGCCGCCCCTTCTCACCGCGTAATCGCCCTCCGGACGGCGCTCAACGTAAAGTTCAAAACGCCCCGATCTTTCCTCGCGCGTCCCGTGCGCGGCTTTGTCAGCAGCGCGCTTGAACGCAGCTTCAGCCTTTTCAAAATCAAGTCCTCTTCTCATGCCTTCCATCCCATGAGTCCACCAGAGTCAGAGGGCCTTCCCGACTGGCCCACACGGACCATTCATCGACAATCGGCCGATAAATGGTCTCAAAATAATGCCGGCTCTTTGCGAAGCGCCTTCGGATTATATCCTCCGGAATACCATGCCCGCCAGCCAAGACACGTTTGCGGACACGCGCGATCAAGTCTTCGACTGAGTCTAGCCGCAGATACATCAACGACACCAGATAGCCGCGCCGCCGCCAATCCGGAATTTTTTGCGCGTAGGTCAAATTGGCGAGCGTCGTCTCGATAACAAAGTCCGAACCGGCTTCGATCAATTCCTCAACGCGCCGAAGCATTGACCGCGCCGCACTAATATCCACGGACGCCTGCCGAACCTGAGCGGCCAGCCCACCGGCTATCTCATCGGCATTAACGAACTCGAATGGCCGCCCATCATCAGGCACATATTCCCGCGCGAAAGTCGTTTTGCCGGCCCCATTCGGGCCGGCAATGATGATCAGCGTCGGCACATTTAGAGCGCCTTGTTGCTTTCCTTGACCAGAGCGGCATTCTTTGTGGCGTGGGCGGCTTCGGAGTCGAGCGCGGTGGTGTGCGGCGCTTTCGCTACCTTGCCGGCGTCGACGTAAACCTGCTCGCCCATCTGCCGGAATTTTTCGCTCATCTCCGCCATGCCCTTCTGCGCAACATCCAGCCCAAGCGCGGCCTTCTCGTTGTCGCCGAGGCTCGCCGCGTAGTCGCGCACGTCCTGCGTGATCTTCATCGAGCAAAACTTCGGGCCGCACATCGAGCAGAAGTGCGCCACCTTGTGCGCGTCCTTCGGCAGGGTCTCGTCGTGGTATTCGCGCGCGGTGTCGGGATCGAGACCGAGGTTGAACTGGTCCTCCCAGCGGAAGTCGAAACGGGCGCGCGACAGCGCATCGTCGCGCAGCTGCGCCGCCGGGTGGCCCTTGGCGACGTCGGAGGCGTGCGCCGCGATCTTGTAGGTGATGACGCCTTCCTTGACGTCGTCGCGGTTCGGCAGGCCGAGGTGCTCCTTCGGCGTGACGTAACAGAGCATGGCGCAGCCGAACCAGCCGATCATGGCGGCGCCGATGCCCGAGGTGATGTGGTCGTAACCCGGCGCGATGTCGGTGGTGAGGGGCCCAAGCGTGTAGAACGGCGCCTCGCCGCACTCCTTGAGCTGCTTGTCCATGTTGATCTTGATCTTGTGCAGCGGCACGTGGCCGGGGCCTTCGATCATCACCTGGCAGCCCTTCTTCCAGGCGATCTGCGTGAGCTCGCCGAGCGTTTCCAGTTCGGCGAACTGGGCGCGGTCGTTGGCGTCGGCGATCGAGCCGGGGCGCAGGCCGTCGCCGAGCGAGAAGCTGACGTCATACTTGCGCATGATGTCGCAGATCTCGTCGAAGCGCTCGTAGAGGAAGCTCTCCTTGTGCCGCGACAGGCACCACTTCGCCATGATCGAGCCGCCGCGCGAGACGATGCCGGTGACGCGGTTGGCGGTGAGCGGCACATAGGCGAGGCGGACGCCGGCGTGGATGGTGAAATAGTCGACGCCCTGCTCGGCCTGCTCGATCAGCGTGTCCTTGTAGAGCTCCCAGTCGAGCTTGACCGGATCGCCGTCGCACTTCTCCAGCGCCTGGTAGATCGGCACGGTGCCGATCGGCACCGGGGAATTGCGGATGATCCATTCGCGGGTGTTGTGGATGTTGCGGCCGGTGGAGAGGTCCATCACCGTGTCGGCGCCCCAGCGGATCGACCACACCATCTTGTCGACTTCCTCCTCGACCGAGGAGGTGACGGCGGAGTTGCCGATATTGGCGTTGATCTTGGTGAGGAAGTTGCGGCCGATCGCCATCGGCTCGAGCTCGGCGTGATTGATGTTGGCCGGGATGATGGCGCGGCCGCGCGCCACTTCCGAGCGCACGAATTCCGGCGTGATGAACAGCGGCACCGACGCGCCGAAGCTCTCGCCGTCGTTTTGCGCCCATTCGGCGCGGTCGAGCTGCTTCTTGCGGCCCATGTTCTCGCGTTCGGCGACGTAGATCATTTCCTTGGTGATGACGCCGAGCTTCGCCCACTCGTATTGCGTGACCGGCTTGCCATCGAGAGCGCGCATCGGCTTCGGCGTGTTGGCGAAGGCGCGCGCGAGGTGCTTGCCGGAGACATTGCCGTTGTCGATCGGCTTGAGCGGCCGGCCTTCGTATTCCTCGACACCGCCGCGTTCCTTGACCCATTCGACGCGGGGGCGCTTGAGCCCCTTCTCGACGTCGATTGCGGCGTCATTGTCGGTGTAGGGGCCGGTGGTGTCATAGACCGGCAGCGGCGGCTCGCCCGATTCCTTCGACAGCACGATCTCGCGGATCGGCACGCGCAGCTCCGGCGAGCTGTCGGGGCTGGCGTAAGCCTTGCGCGAACCGGCGATCGGGCCGGTGGTGACCTTGGGCGTGCTGAGATCGGCTTCGGACAGCGGCTTGTTCATCGGGCGCTCCATCTCCGTTGGAGCATGGTCTTTTTTCAAACCCACCCTCGGATCAAGTCCGAGGGCATGCTTTTCGGGACCATGCTCATAAATTCTTCCTCATGCTGAGGAGCGCGGAACGCGCGTCTCGAAGCATGCGGCCTGTTCCGTTCATCCTTCGAGACGGCTGCTGCGCAGCCTCCTCAGGATGAGGTCCGGATAACCACGGTTTTGGGGCGGATTCTGGGAGAAGTTTCCGTCCCTTCGCCGGCATGACCCGGATCAGGTTCAAAGGGTTTTTCTCAGCCCTTTCGGGCACCCCTCGGAACACCCCTAAAATAGGCCGATGCGCCCGGGTGTCAACGCGGTGTCATGAGGCTCAGAGGCGTCCGCGAGGCATGGCTTTCCTCATCCGCCCCCGCGAAAGCGGGGGAGGGGGACCGCGCTCTTGCGCGGTGGAGGGGGCGTCGCCCTCACCGCTTCTCCGACGCCATTTGAACGATCGAATCCGCCAACTCATCGACGTTATGCGGCAAGTCACTCACAGCAATCCGGACAACTTCAATGCCGTGTGCTTTGAGCCAGGCGTCGCGCTCCAGATCACGTTGCGGCCGGTCGCCCATATCATGGCTTATGCCATCGAGCTCAACCGCCAGCCGCGCGGCAGAACAATAAAAATCGAGGACGTACGGTCCGACCGGATGCTGCCGGCGGAAAACCGGCAGGCCAGGCTCACGTCTTCGCAGTCGATTCCACAATCGGACCTCTGGCGGCGACATCTTGCGCCGAAGATTTTGCGCGACGCCGATTGTTCGCGTTGGCGCTCTCATGTTCCGAACCTCACGCGCCCCCTCCACCATGCTTCGCTTCGCTACGCATGGTCCCCCTCCCCCGCTATCGCGGGGGCGGATGCAGTTCAACGCCTCGCTACCAGCCGTTTACATATACTCAGGCTCCAACTATGCGGTTCCTCATGAGGGGAAACAATCATGCCCGGTGAAACAAAAGCGCTGGCGGAATTCGCCGCGCGGCTGCGTTACGACGACATTCCGCAGCCGGCGGTCGCCATCGCCAAGGCCTGCATTATCGACACCGTCGGCGTGGTGCTGTTCGGCTCGACCTTGCCGTGGAGCAAGATCGTCGACGATTACGTGCATCATGTCGGCAACGGCGCGAGCACGGTGCTCGGCGCCGGATTCCGCAAGGCCAGCGCGCCGGGCGCCGCGTTCGCCAACGGCGCGTTCGCGCATGCGTTCGAGTTCGACAATCTGCGCCAGCCCTCGACCGGCGTGCATCCTGGCGCCACCGCGCTCACCGGCGCGCTCGCGGCGGCGGAGGAAGCCAAGGTCAGCGGCAAGGAGCTGATCACCGCGTTCGTCGCCGGGCTCGAATGCATGTTTCGGATCGCGGCTGCGGCGAAGAGCAGCAGCGAGAAGCTCGGCTTTCACGCGCCGGGCATGACCGGCGTGTTCGGCTCGGCAATCGCGGCGAGCAAGGTGATGCAGCTTTCGCCGCAGCAGATCACCATGGCGATGGGCATCGGCGGCTCGTTCTGCTCCGGCCTGCTCGCCTTCGTGAAATCCGGCCAGGGCGGCATGGTCAAACGCATCCACATGGGCCGCGCCGCGGAAGGCGGCGTCACCGCGGCAAGCCTCGCCGCGCGCGGCTTCGAAGGGCCGGAGGTAATCCTCGAAGGCAAGTTCGGCGTGCTCGACGTGTTTGCCCGCGACGCCGATCTCGCCGCGATCCCCGCCGACCTCGGCACGCGGTGGGAAACGCTGACCATCACGTTCAAGACCTTTCCTTGCCACGTCACCTCGCAATCGCCGGTGCAGGCGCTGCAGACGCTGCGCGCACAAAACAAGTTCGCGCCGGAAGACGTCGAGAAGATCCTGATCGAAGTGTCGGACAAGGTGCTGTCGCATCACGCCGACCCCGCGCCGCGCGACGTGGCGACCGCGCAGTACAGCCTGCCCTTCACCATTGCGCTTGCGCTCTACCGCGACCCCGGCGATCCGCAAGCCTTTCTCGACGGCCCGAACCAGAACCCGGCGATCCTGGATCTGGCGAAGCGCGTCACGCTCGCGCCTTACGCCAAGGACGGGCCGAACAGCAACGACATGGCGTGCCGGCTGCACATCACCCTGAAAGACGGCCGCACCTTGAGCATCGCCCGCACCGATTTCGAAGGCACCACCACCTCGCCGCTCACCCGCGAGCGGCTGGAGCAGAAGTTTTTGAAATTGTCATCGTCGGTGATCGCGGAGAAGCAGCGCGGCGAATTGCTGGCGCGGCTGAACAATCTGGAAGATGTAAGGGTGGAAGAGCTGTTCAGGGTTTAACGCGCCGCGATCCACTTCTAACCTCTCCCCGCACGCGGGGAGAGGTCGAGCGAAGGGTGAGGGGGCCTATCCGCGAGTCAGAGCGGTGAGGCGCGCGTGTTCACGCATTGGCAACACCAGGCCGAGGCGCCCCCTTAACCCAACCTTCTCCCCGCGTGCGGGGAGAAGGAGTTCGCCGCGCTAGCGGCGAGTTCGTTCACTGCTAATGGGATCAATAATCCTTCAGCAGGCGCTCGATGTAGTCGAGCTCTTCCTGCGTGCGCGCGAAGTCGCCGAAGCGCTTGCGCAATTCCTCGATGATGCGGCGGGCGCGCTGCGTGTCGATTTCGCCGGGTACGCGCACGGTGTTGTCGTCGCCGTAGTCGCGGCCGCGCAGCGGACGGCCGAGCGGATCGGTGTCCTGATCGGCGCGCGGCTGGCCGAGCCGGCCGACGCGGCCGGGTGACTGCCCCTGCCCCATCTGCTGCTGCATCGACTGCGCCAGCGACTGCGCGCCCTTGCGCATGGCGTCGAGCGCGCGGCCTTGGGAATCAACGGCGCTGTCGGTGTTGTTGTCGCCGAGCTCGCCCTGCGCCTCGTTCATCTCACCGCCGGCGCGGCCGAGCTGATCGAGCGGGTCACTGCCCGGCGTTTGGCCCTGACCCTGCTGGCCTTCCTGGCCCTGCTGACCCTTCTGGCCTAGGCCGCGGCTTTTCAGGTCGTCGAGCAATTTGTTCAGGCGGTCGCGCAGCGCCTGCTGGTTTTGCTGCAGGTCGCTGTTGCCATTGCCGGCATTGGGATTCTGCTGGCCGTTCCGCCGCGATTGGCCGCCCTGCTGGTGCTGGTCCTGGCCCTGCTTGAAAGTACGGTCGCGCAAATCCTGCTGCTTGTGGATCATGTCGCCAAGCTCGTCGAGCGCCGACATCATGTCGTCGTCGCCGCTGTCCTGGTCCATGTTCGGCTGTGCCATCTGCAGATTTTCCATCATCTGCTGAAGCTGTTGCAGCAACTGTTTCGCGGCATCCTTGTTGCCGCTTTGCGCCAGCTGCTGCATCCGGTCGAGCATGTTCTGCAAATCGCGCTGGCTCAGCGTATGCGCGTTCGGGGGCAGCGGTCGCGACAGCTGCTGCGAATTCTTGAGCTGCTCGCGCATCGCTTGCATGAAGCGATCCATTGCCGCGCGCAGCTGATCCATCAGCGATTTGATCTCCTGATCGGATGCGCCGCGCTCCAACGCCTGGCGCAACGCCTCCTCGGCATTGCGTAACTGCTGCTGGGCATCGGAAATGTCGCCGTCCTCGAGCTGCAGCGCCATCGACCACATGCTTTGCGCCGCGTCGCGCAGGTCGTCGTCGTTCTTGGCGCGCACCAGCGACCAGAAAATGTGGCGCAGGCCGAGATAAACCCCGGCCTCGGGTTGGAATTGTTCCGGCGCCATGGTCAGCGCATCGAACGCGGTGATGACCAGCGGCCGCAAATTGGCATCGAGCGCGAGATTGCGCCGCTGCTCCACCAGCGCGCGGGCGAGCGGCTTGGTGAAAACGCGCTCCGGCAGGCGGAACGTGAATGGTTCGCTCTTGCCTTCGTTGCCGCCGTCGTCCTTGGCGGTCAGTGTCATCACCACTTCGGCGCCTGCCCACGGATGATCGGTAAGATCCTTGATGGTCTGGCCGGTGCCGTTTTTGGTGCGCGCCTGCGGCAGCACCAGCGGCAAATCCGGCGGGCCGTAGAGCGGATGCGGCGTTTCCTTCGCCGGGTCGTCATCCTTGCGCGCGAACGTCGCGTGCGCTTCGCTCACACCGTAATCGTCCTCAAGGTGGTACGACAGCAACAGCGAGCCGCGCTGCTGCTGTTCCGGATCCTTGGTCAGCGCGATGGTCGGCGGCAGATCCGGAATGGCGTTGAACGCCCAGTTCAGATCGTCACCGGCGCCGCGCAAACTGGCTCTGCCGGTCGCGGCAATGGTGAAACGGCGCTCGTCGGTGCCGGCCGGTGCTTTCACCTCATCTTTTGACGGCGTCACGCCGCCGGTGCCCGTCACCTCAAGATCGACCTTGCCGGTCGACCGCACCACCAATGTCGAATTCACCGGCACCGCAACGATACCGCTCGACGGCGGCAGCGCCGCGGTTTCGCCCGGGTGAATGCCCGGCAGCATGACCGGCGGCTTGCCGGTATAGGTCGGCGGAATAACCCAGGCATCGACGCGGAAATTCGCCGGCAGCACCACGCCGTGCCAATCGAACCCCGCCGCGATCCGCCGCCAGCGCTCACCACCCGCGGCAAAGAAGGTCGCGACGCAGGCAACCAGCACCAGCGCGCGCACCGCATAAGGATCCCATCGCGCGACGCGCGGCGACGGCCAGCCGGCTTTCAACGATCGAGCCGCGGCGAGCGCGCGCTCGACGTGCGCATTCCACAGCGCGAGCGAGTAAGGATCTTTCGGCGTGACGGCGAGATCGTCGGTGATCGCAGTCGCCGGGCGATGGCGCAAGCCGCTGTCCAGATCGAGCCGGCTCAAACCGTCGCGCGCGCCGGGCATGCGCAGCCCCAGCAGCGGATAGAGCGCGCCAGCGGCAAGCAGCGCGCAGACAATCGTCACCGCGGCGCGGCCGAGCGGCGGCAGCCACAGGAACACGCCGAGCCAGGCCAGCGCGAGGAATACGCCGATCGCGCAGACAAGCCCGGTCAGCGCCGGCCACAACCGCTCCCAGAAAATCGCCAGCCGGGCGCGCTTGAGCATCGCGTCGAGCAGCGCCCGCGCCGCATTCGCGGGCGGTCCGCCGGGCGCCGGATCGGGTACTATTGTCGCCGTCAATAGAGGCTCCGCACAGTACGATTGTGCCTGACAACACAGTAACATGAGGGCGGGTTGATGGCACAGTTCTTGGCACTTTCGGCGCCGCCCGCCCTCTGGACACATCAGGCAAGCAAAATCAGAGCCAATGCGGCAGCTTATCCAGCGCAATCAGCGCATCGGCCGGAACCCGCGGCCGCACCAGCGCCCATTTGTCAGCGCGCACAAGCACTTCGGGGACCAGCGCGCGGGTGTTGTAAGTGCCGGACTGGGTTGCGCCATAGGCGCCCGCCGTCATCACCGCCAGCAGCTCACCGGGCTTCGGCTCCGGCATCGAGCGGTCGAGCGCCAGATAGTCGCCGGACTCGCATACCGGCCCGACCACGTCGGCAATGATTCGCGGCGCGCCGACCGCCGCCTGCCGCACCGGCCAGATTTGGTGAAACGCTTCGTAGAGCGTCGGCCGGATCAGATCGTTCATGCCGGCGTCGACGATAATAAAAGTCTTGGCCTCGCCGCGCTTCACATACAGTACACGCGTCACCAGGATGCCGGCATTGCCGACGATCAACCGTCCCGGCTCGAAAATCAGCTTGCAGTCGAGCCCCGCCGTGGCGCGCTTGACGATCGCCGCATAGGCATCGGGATCGGGCGGCGGCTCGTTGTCGTCGCGATAGGGAATGCCCAAGCCGCCGCCGAGATCGATGTGGCTGATGGTGTGGCCGTCGGCGCGCAGCACGCGCACGAAATCCGCGATCAGCGCGAACGCATCGCCGAACGGATCGAGCTCGATGATCTGGCTGCCGATGTGCATGTCGACGCCGGCGACGCGCACGCCTTTCAGCTTCGCGGCGCGGGCATAGACCTCACGGGCGCGGCTGATCGGAATGCCGAACTTGTTCTCGGCCTTTCCGGTCGCGATCTTGGCATGGGTTTTCGGATCAATGTCCGGATTGACGCGCACCGAAATCGCCACCGTGCGGCCCTTGGCGGCGGCGATCGAGGCAAGCAGTTCAAGCTCGCCTTCGGACTCGACGTTGACGCAGAGAATGCCTTCGTCCACCGCGAGCGCCAATTCGCGCGCGGTCTTGCCGACACCTGAGAACATGATCTTGTCCGGTGGAATGCCGGCAGCGCGAGCGCGCAGCAACTCTCCTTCCGAGACGACGTCTGCGCCGGCGCCGAGCTTCGCCAGCGTTGCGATCACCGCCTGGTTGGAATTCGCCTTCATGGCGTAACAGACCAGCGCATCGACGTCGGCGAACGCGCCGGCAAACACTTTGTAGTGCCGCTCCAGCGTCGCGCTCGAATAGCAATAGAACGGCGTCCCGGCGGCCTCCGCCAGTGCGATGAGGCTGACCTGTTCGGCGTGCAGTACGCCATCGCGATAGGCGAAGTGATGCATGGAAGTTATTAGCGCGGGAACAAAAGGTTCGCTACTGCGACGGAGGCAGCGGGCCCAGGATCGGATCGAGGATGAACGATTTGTTCTTGGGCGGTGGCTGATAGATCGGACGGCCTTGCGAATCGACGGTGTTCGGCGCGGGACCGCTCGCCTGCTGTTGCGACCCCGGCATCATCGAGGACGGCCCGAATGACGGTTGAGTCAGATTGTTGTTCGCCTGCGGTGACGGCGTGTCGCTCGGCGGCAAATCGAGCGGCCCCTTGCGCCCACAGGCGGCAAGCCCGAGCGCAAGCGAAATCGCCGCGCCGAAAGCAAACATCCGGGCAGTCGAGCGTACAAAAGGCAACGGAAGATCCCCTAACCCACTACTCAAGCAGATCATGCCGCGGCGGCGAGATTGTGTCGGCAAGGTCTTGCCATCCCGTTTATGGCTCGAAGCCTGTCACTTCGGCGTAGAACCCCTGGATTTCAGCCGTTTCAGCCACCGTTGGGCCTGGGCGCGCACCTGGTTCGGCGCCGTACCCCCATAGACCTTCCGGCTCTCGACCGACTTGCCGACCGAGAGCACATCGAACACCGCCTGGGTGATTTTCGGCTCGATCGCTTGCATCGTTTTCAGCGGCAACCGATCGAGCGCGACATCATCCTCGGACGCCTTGGCGACGATGCGGCCGGTGATGTGATGGGCCTGCCGGAACGGCAGCTTCAGTTCACGGGTGAGCCAGTCGGCAAGATCGGTTGCAGTCGAATAGCCTTTGCCGGCAGCGCTGCGCATCGCGGTCACGTCGGGTTCAAGATCCCACACCATGCCGGTCATGGCCGTGAGCGACAGCGACAGCGCGCCGACGGCATCGATCGCCCCTTCCTTGTCCTCCTGAAGGTCCTTCTGGTAGGCGAGCGGCAGTCCCTTGATCACGATCATCAAGCCCGTGAGCGCGCCAACGATCCGCCCGGTCTTGGCGCGCACCAGTTCGGCGGCATCGGGATTGCGCTTTTGCGGCATCATCGATGAGCCGGTGGTGAACTTGTCCGATAGCCGGATCAGGCCGACCAGCGACGATGACCAGATCACGATCTCTTCGGCGAACCGCGACAGGTGCACGGCGCAGATCGCACAAGCCGATAATGTCTCCAGCACGAAATCGCGGTCAGCGACCGCATCCAGCGAATTCGCCATCGGCCGCGTGAAGCCAAGCGCCTTCGCGGTCATGGCACGGTCGATCGGGAACGAGGTGCCGGCCAACGCGCCAGCACCGAGCGGGCTTTCGTTGAGCCGCGCCCGCGCGTCCGCAAACCGGCCGCGGTCGCGCGCCGCCATCTCGACGTAAGCCAGCATATGATGGCCGAAGGTCACCGGCTGCGCCGGCTGCAAATGGGTAAAGCCCGGCATGACGGTGTCGGCATGCGCCAGCGCCTTTTCGGCGAGCGCCTGCTGGTACGCGGCGAGTTGTGCATCGATTCCGTCGATCGCGTCG
>Ga0302324_100022894_pt1 | contig 12116 bp, 9 predicted proteins | sample Palsa_T0_1_FD_201949 | JGI IMG/M metagenome (GOLD analysis project Ga0302324, IMG submission 201949) | Peat permafrost microbial communities from Stordalen Mire near Abisko, Sweden - Palsa_T0_1 | ecosystem: Environmental > Terrestrial > Soil > Palsa > Peat permafrost | place: Sweden: Abisko...
GGCGGTGTCGAGTTCAACGATCTCGCCCGATTCCGCATCTTCCAGGGCAAGCACGCCCAGATCCGGTAGGGCTGTCTCATGTGGATCTTCGATGCGCACAGCGATCAGATCGTGGCGTCGATTGGTTTGCCGCATAGCGCGCCGCAAAGCCGATCGATTGACCGCAGGATCACCGGGCGACTGAAAATCTGAAATTAAAAAGACAATGGCACGTCGATGCAAGAGATGAGTGGCCACATCCAGCGCCTTCACCGTGTCCGTGCCGCGTCCTTGAGGTTCGTGATAGAGAATCTCGCGCACCACGCGCATCACGTGACGCCGACCTTTCTTCGGCGGCAGATACTGTTCAACCCGATCGCTGTAAAGCAGCAGTCCGACCTTGTCACTGTTACGAATGGCGGAAAAGGCCAGCACGCTGGCAAGCTCGGCGGCCAGGTCGCGTTTGCTTTGCGCGGCGGAACCAAAATGTCCCGAGGCACTGATATCCACCATGAGCAGCATTGTCAGTTCGCGCTCTTCGGTGAATTTTTTAACGAATGGTCGGCCCGCGCGGGCCGTGACATTCCAATCAATGGTACGTACCTCGTCCCCTGCTACGTATTCGCGCACTTCGTCAAAGTCCATGCCGCGGCCTTTGAACACCGATTGGTATTCTCCGACCAGACTGTCGTTGACCAGGCGCCGAGTGCGGATCTCAAGTTGCCGCATATGGCTCAGGATGCTTTTGGTATCGGTATTCACGTGCAGCAATTCCTTAGCGTGTCTGCGGGCGTTTCTACGGTACCGGCAGCGTGTCGAGGATCTTGTGGATGATGTCCTCGGAGCTTACATTTTCTGCTTCCGCCTCATAGCTGACGGTCACGCGGTGCCGAAGCACATCGAGCGCGATCGTCTTAACGTCCTGCGGTGTCACATAGTGCCGGCCATTGAGAAAAGCCGTGGCGCGCGCCGCCAGTGTCAAGTTGATGGTCGCACGCGGTGAGGCACCGGTCTGGATGTAACCGTTGAGATTAAGGGCGGCGGCCGTAGGGGGACGTGTCGCCAGCACCAAGTCAACTATGTAGTCCTTGACCTTATCGTCCACATAGATGCTGTTGACCACTTCCCGGGCCCTTAGAATCTGTCCTTCGGATACGACCTGGCGCACCGAGACTGGCGGCTCGGTCGTGGCCATGGAGTCCAGAATTGCGCGCTCTTCCGCGCGGTTCGGATAAGTGATCACCACTTTCATCATGAATCGATCCACCTGCGCTTCGGGCAACGGGTAGGTGCCCTCGTGCTCCAGTGGGTTTTGCGTGGCGAGTACCATAAATGGGTTGGGCAACGGGTAGGTCGCATCGCCAATGGTCACCTGGTGCTCCTGCATCGCTTCCAGGAGGGCGCTTTGCACCTTGGCTGGCGCGCGATTGATCTCGTCCGCCAGAATCAGGTTGCTGAAGATGGGTCCGTGTCTGGTGTGAAAGTCGCCGGCCTGTGGGTTGTAGATCATCGTGCCGACAATGTCGGCCGGGAGCATGTCCGGCGTGAATTGCAGTCGTTTGAAGTGCAGCGCAATGCTGTTGGCCAGGGTTTTCAATGCGAGCGTTTTGGCCAATCCTGGCACGCCTTCCAGTAACACGTGGCCGTTGGTGAGCAGGGCCACCAATAGCCGGTCCAGCAGAAGCTTTTGCCCCACGATGACCCGCGACATTTCCTGCTGTAATGGCCGCACCCAGCTCGAGTTCTGCTGCACGGCGTCGCGCAACAGATTCAATGTCGTGTTGGTTTCGTCCGCCGACGCTTCCGGCACAGGTTGTGTGATGGGCACGACGCCCAGGTTCGGCCGGTACCTTAAGTTGTTAAGCGACTGCTGGCTGGACGGTGCCGCGGGGTTGTTACTCATCAGGCTCGCTCCTCTGCTGGCAGCATCCGTCGCGGCATCACAGTAATGACGCGCCGCTGCAAGGCGCAGTAGACGGTAGCGGGATGACTGTAGTCTTACCCGAGCATTACAAGTCTGTAAGGATTGACAAACCGAGCGATCATCGATCCTGAGGCGAGGCCGTCGTGGGCGTCATGGGGGATCGCTAGAAGCGTTGCTTTGGTTCCTTCCGTACGGCTTCTGCCAACAGCGCCGCCTTAGGATTAATTGAAGGCAATCCTGTACAAGTTCGATGTGTTGAAGAAATAAATCCTTGCCATCCGAACATGCATCGCATGCTCCGCCGTGTGTTGCACAAGGTGAAAGGTCCGATGGCGGCCATTCACCACAGTAGTCGGCTTGAGCCGCTCAGGGGCTTGAAGCGTCGTGGTCCTGTACCCCTGAGTTCAGTGCGAGCACCTGGAGCGCAAACGCTGCAACGCTCAAAGCAGCGCGAATCGTGTGCACATGCTCCCAAGGCGCCCAAAGATTTCGAGCATTGGCCGGGGGCGCTGCAGCGTTCCAGGTCATCAATGCGTCTTCGATCGGAAAATTGACGATGCGTGTCAACGCAGCAACCACGATCATGGCCGCCGTGCCGACAGCCGCTAACCAGAACTCGGGAGTCCTCCAACGCGTCCGCATCGACCAAACCCAAATCAATCCGGCCAGAACTGAGGCCGCAATAAGGGGGAACAGCAACGGCCTAAGATGCAAATGCTCGATCTGTTGGAACAGAACGAAGGCGGGTGCGCTGAGTGCCGGACGCGCGTAGGTGGCGCCCATTCGATCACCAAAGATGATTCCCGCATAGAGGCCGGTACAGACAATTGCGATTACGCGCGACGCCTTTGATATTCCCATGCGATCTCCAGGAGCGTCAGCCCGTGCCGCGCATGCCAATAACCGCTCAATTGGACGACAGAATACCTCATGCACCACCCTGGAGCGCGGGTGCGCCTTAAAGTCCGCCGAGTGTTGATCCAAGTCTTTGAACACGCCGGGAAACGCTCGCTGATAAACCGACAGGGTAGGATCCGTGGTTTCCATGACGTAAAAGGGTACGGTCGTGTCGCCCGTCGTACATGTCGGCGATGATCTTCATCGAATTTCGAATGTAGTTCAGACGACCACCAGCTTAGTGCGGATATGCTTACGAAATTGATCGGGCAATGCCATAACCCGGCCGACGCGGTTCGATGTTTCGCCGCGGCAATTCGGTGGTCTTTCCGTCGAGGTAGCCTCACTGCGCATCGTACCTTGGCGTCTCGACGCAGTAGATCAGTTCGCTAGCGCACAGACGGCAATAGACGTGGCAGCCATCGTGGCTGAGTCTCCTTTTGACCGTGAACCTTGAACCAGATGCGCCGAACATCGTGGTGTCGAGCATTCGTGACAAGAGGTCACGTACTCGTGACTTGCTAATCAAATAAGCGCTAAGGAGCAGATTGCCAGGTCCAAGGTAGACAGCGTGAATCCGCTATAGCCACGCATTTTTGAGGAGTGAAGCCAATGCAGATCGGTGTGATCGGACTCGGCCGCATGGGCGGCAATATCTCCCGGCGCCTGATGAAGGCGGGACACCACTGCGTGGTGTTCGATGTCGACGCCAAGCTGCGCACGGCGCTGGCGAAGGACGGTGCCAGAGCCGCATCCTCGCTTGCCGAGCTCGTGAAGGCACTCGGGGAGAAGCCGCGTGCCATTTGGGTGATGTTGCCGGCTGGCCGAATCACCGAGGAGACGGTGGAGCAGCTGGGCGGTCTGCTACAAGCCGATGACATTGTCATTGATGGCGGCAATTCGTTCTACAAAGATGATATACGCCGCGCCAAGAAACTAGCGGACAGGCGCATCCGCTACGTCGACTGCGGTACCTCCGGCGGCGTCTGGGGTATCGAGCGCGGCTACTGCATGATGATCGGTGGCGCGAAGGAAGCCGTGGATCGACTCGATCCGATCTTCTCGGCGCTCGCTCCCGGACTGGGCGATATCCCCCGTACCCCGGGCCGCGAGCGGGGAGATTCACGCGCCGAGCGCGGTTACATTCACGCTGGGCCGTCCGGCGCCGGCCACTTCGTCAAGATGGTCCATAACGGGATCGAGTACGGAATGATGCAGGCCTACGCCGAGGGCTTCGATATTCTGCGCAACAAGGAATCAAAGGATCTACCCGATGACGAGCGCTTCACTCTGAACCTGCCGGATATTGCTGAGGTCTGGCGGCGGGGCAGCGTCATCTCATCCTGGCTGCTCGACCTCGGCGCCGCGGCGCTGGCAAAGGATCCGCAACTGAAGGACTTTTCTGGCTTCGTCCAGGATTCCGGCGAGGGGCGCTGGACCATCCAGGCGGCGCTTGAGGAAGCAGTTCCGGCGGACGTGCTCTCCACTGCGCTCTATGCTCGATTTCGCTCGCGGCAAGAGCACACCTTTGGAGAAAAGATGCTCTCGGCCATGCGTTTCGGTTTCGGCGGACACGTTGAGGGTAGCGAGCCCATGGACCCTGAATCAAAGCCGAACGCACCACAGGGTCATCCGATAGGGCAGCACGCTGCACAGTAGCGCGATGTCTGATTCCGAGCGCATCTTTGGCGGGAACAACCATGCAGAGAAAGGAGAGCTCTGAGATGCGAGGCGCCAGGGGCGGCGCGCCGCGGTCCGACGCACTGGTCCTGTTCGGCGTGACCGGTGATCTTGCGCATAAAATGATCTTTCCGGCGCTCTATGCGCTGAGCAAGAAGGGCGCCCTGAAGGTCCCGGTGATCGGTGTGGCTGCCTCAAAGTGGAGTCTGGCGCAACTTCGAAGCAGCGCAACGGATAGCATCAGGACGAGCGGCAGCATCAATGACCGACCCGCGCTGCATCGTCTGCTCTCGCGGCTACGCTACGTCGCGGGTGACTACAACGACCCGAATACATTCAAGTCACTCAAGCTGGCACTGGGCGATGCCCGACATCCTGCATTCTATCTAGCCATTCCGCCCGCGCTGTTCGCGACCGTCATCACGGCGCTGGGTGCCGCTGGTTTGGCCGACGAGGGGCGCGTTATCGTCGAGAAGCCATTCGGTCGTGACCTGAGCTCGGCGCGCACTCTCAATCGCATCGCCCGGTCGGTGTTTCCGGAGGACTCGATCTTTCGCATCGATCACTTCCTGGCAAAGGAGGCGATCATGAATATTCTTTATTTTCGCTTCGCCAATTCGTTTCTGGAGCCGATCTGGAACCGAAACTATGTGGCGAGCGTGCAAGTCACTCTAGCGGAGGATTTCGGCGTCCAGGGCCGGGGTGCATTTTACGAGTCCGCGGGCTGCCTGCGCGACGTCGTCCAGAATCACCTCTTCCAGATCGTGGCGCTCCTGGCCATGGAACCGCCGACCTATAGGGGTTTTGGAGCCGTGCATGGCGAGACCGCCGATGTCTTTCAGGCCATGCGTCCGCTCAAGCGCCGCGATCTGGTACGCGGCCAGTACACGGGCTACCGTCGGGAGCCCGGTGTAGCGAGGCGTTCGGATGTAGAGACATTCTGCGCACTGCAGCTTTTCATTGACTCATGGCGCTGGCAAGGCGTGCCGTGGTACCTGCGCTCTGGCAAGTGTCTAGCGGCGACGGCCACAGAAGTGATCGTGCAGCTGAAGCCACCGCCACAGCGCTTATTCGCTGACTCTGCGCCCGCAACCGGCCTGGCAAACTATCTGCGCTTTCGCCTTTCCCCCCGTTCCGCCATCGCGCTGGCGGCGCGCGTCAAACGAGCAGGAAAGGAGTTTGTGGGCGATCAGCGCGAGCTTTACCTGTTTGACGAGCAGCCGGGGGAGGAGGCGCCTTATGAGCGATTGCTGGGCGACGCCATGGCTGGCGATGGAGCGCTCTTTACTCGCGAGGATGCGGTGGAGGCGGCCTGGGCCGTGGTCGAGCCCGTCCTCAAAAACCATCGTCCGGTTCACGCCTACCGACGGGGCAGCTGGGGACCACAAGAATCTAACGCATTGACCGCTGCTCAGGGCGGTTGGCACAACCCCGCGCTGCGCGGGGAGAAAGCCTGACGGATGCAGAGGCATGCGGTATCCCGGCTCAACGGGAACTTCATAGCGTCTAAGCCCGACCATCGGAATACCGGAGAGAACATGTACGCAACGCAACAGCTTCACGATCTTGGCCAAAGCCTCTGGCTCGACAACATTACACGCGCTCTGCTGACGAGCGGCACGCTCAGCCGGTATATCAAGGACCTTACGGTGACGGGACTCACCTCCAATCCCACGATATTCGATGAGGCGATCAAGAGCGCAGGCCTTTACGATGAGGCAATCCAACAAAAGACGAGCGCAGGTCAGTCCGGAGAGGCGTTGTTCTTCGAGCTAGCCTTGGAGGACTTGATCCGGGCTGCCGATTTATTCCGTCCGATCCACCGCAGTACCGGCGGCGTTGACGGCTGGGTGTCGCTCGAAGTCTCCCCTTTTCTTGCGGACGATACGGCTGGTACGGTCAAAGCGGCCGCAGAACTGCATGCACGCGCGCAACGCCCCAATCTTTTCATCAAGATTCCCGGGACCCGAGCCGGCATCACGGCGATCGAGGAGACGATCTTTGCGGGTGTACCCGTGAATGTCACGCTGCTGTTCTCAAGAGAACAATATCTTGCGGCGGCCGAAGCCTATATGCGTGGCATCGAACGACGTATCGGAGCCGGCCGTGATCCGCGCGTCGGCTCCGTGGCATCTATTTTCATTAGCCGCTGGGACGTGGCAATCAAGGACAAGGTCTCAGTTGATCTTCGCGATCGCCTGGGAATTGCCATCGCCCAGCGTACTTACAAAGCCTACCGCGATCTTCTGGCCTCAGCACGGTGGCAGAAACTGGCCTCCAGCAGCGCCCGTCCGCAGCGCCTGCTGTGGGCCAGCACCGGGACCAAGGATCCCGCGGCCCCCGATACCCTCTATGTCGAAGCGTTGGCAGCTCCCGATACGATCAACACGATGCCCGAGAAGACGCTGCTCGCTTTTGCCGATCACGGAAAAGTAAAGGCCCCCATGCGACCTGATGGCGGCGATGCCGAAGCGTTGCTCGCAGAGTTTACGCGCACGGGGATCGACCACGATGCGCTCGCCGCCGATCTCCAGCGCGCAGGCGCGAAGGCTTTCGCCACGTCCTGGAGTGATCTGATGCAACAGATCGCCTCAAAAAGCGACATGCTGAAGAAGGCCAAACGGGCATGAACGGCGCGGCGGCGAGCACCGGTTCAAACATACCGGCGCAACAATTGACAGAGCGCCCGGCCTGGAAGGCGCTCAAAGAGCATTGCCAAACGGTCCGCGGTTTGCATCTGCGGCAGCTGTTCGCCGGGGATCCCTCTCGGGGCGAGCGTCTGAGGCTCGAGGCGGCAGGTATTTACCTCGACTACTCTAAGAATCGCATCATGGACGAGACGATGCGATTGCTCCTGCAATTGGCGCAGGAATGTGGTCTGCGTGAGCACATTGCCGCGATGTTCCGCGGCGAGCTGATCAACGTGACCGAGAGGCGCGCCGTGCTGCATGTCGCCCTGCGTGCGCCGAAGAGCGAACGGATTGTCGTCGATGGAGTCGACGTCGTGCCCGAGGTGCATGCCGTACTCGAGCGCATGGCGAGCTTCGCGCAACAAGTGCGCAGCGGCGAGTGGCACGGGTACACCGGCAAGCGGATCCGAAACGTCGTCAGCATCGGCATCGGGGGTTCCGATCTCGGCCCCGTTATGGCTTACGAGGGGCTACGTTATTACAGCCGACGCGACATGAGCTTCCGCTTCGTCTCGAACGTGGACGGCACCGACTTCGAGGAGGCCACGCGCGATCTGAACCCCGAAGAGACTCTGTTCATCATCTGCTCGAAGACGTTCACGACACTCGAGACTCTCACCAACGCTCGCACCGCTCGCGCCTGGAGTCTGCGCAAGCTCAGTGACGATCGAGCGGTGCGCCGGCACTTTGTCGCCGTATCGACCAACGCCGAGGAGGTGACGAAGTTCGGCATCGATACGGCGAACATGTTTGGCTTCTGGGATTGGGTCGGCGGCCGTTATTCGATGGACTCGGCGATTGGACTGTCGACCATGATTGCGATTGGGCCTGAACACTTCTACGCAATGCTGGCCGGCTTTCATGCGATGGACCAACACTTCCGCAGCGCTCCCCTCGAGTGCAATCTGCCCGCTCTCATGGGGTTGCTGGCGGTATGGAACGCCAATTTCCTGGATGCGCAGACGGTCGCGGTGTTGCCGTATGAACAGTATCTCAAGCGCTTTCCTGCCTACCTGCAGCAACTGACGATGGAGAGCAACGGTAAGCACGTCACCTCTGACGGCGTGCGTGTCGCTTATGAAACGGGGACCATCTACTGGGGAGAACCCGGCACCAACGGCCAACACTCCTTCTATCAACTCATCCATCAGGGCACCCGCCTGATCCCGTGCGACTTCATAGGCTTCTGCCAAGCCTTGAATCCGATAGGGGACCATCATGATCTGCTGATGTCGAATCTGTTCGCGCAGACCGAGGCGCTGGCATTCGGCAAGACCGAAGAGCAGGTCAGGGCCGAGGGCACACCCGCGTGGCTCGCGCCGCACCGAGTCTTCGAAGGCAATCGGCCGACCAATACTCTACTGGCGGAGCGTCTGACGCCGCAGACGCTGGGCTCTCTGGTCGCACTGTACGAACACAGCGTCTTTACTCAAGGGACCATCTGGAATATCGATTCATTTGATCAGTGGGGTGTCGAGTTGGGCAAGGTACTGGCGCAAAGAACAATCCCCGAGCTTGAAAGCAGTGTTGAGCCGCAGCTCAAGCACGACAGCTCGACCAACGCACTGATAAGGCGCTATCGCCAACTCAAGACCAAGCGCTCATGAAGGCGGGCAGCCACGTCAAGTGCAATTCCGCTGCCTGCAAGCCTTGCAGATGCCGTATGAGTAACGTGAAGGACAAAGCGGCGAAAGTCAGTTCCCTGGCAGGATCGCTGGTCGAAGTCGAGCTACTTCTTAAGGGCCTCAACCCTAACGCGGTGCGAGTCGAGCTGTTTCCAGACGCCATCAACGGCAGCGAATCGGTACGGCAGGAAATGAGGTGGGCGCGAACGCTTGCCGCAGAACTCTCCCGCTGCGTCTACCAAGCAACGATACCCACGACACGTCCGGCGAGCCAGTACACGGCGCGAGTGATACTGCAGCGCGCCGGGTTGGGGGTTCCACTGGAGTTTGGTCGAATTCTATGGCAACGGTAGTGAAAGCGCCCCCACACGAGTTGCACCAGTATCTCTCGGAGGTTACTGAATGCGATGACGTTCGGGTGGGATCGCCTTTACCATTGGGAACCCAAGAAACTGCCGGAGGGGTCAATTTCGCCATTTTCAGCCGCCATGCGAACCGTGTTCGACTGGAATTGTTCGACCGTGCAGAAGACGCAAAGCCGGCCCGGGTCATCAATTTGGACTCAGCGCGCCATCGCACCGGCGACGTCTGGCACGTTTGGGTTGCCAGACTCCTACCCGGTCAACTCTATGGGTACCGCGTGGACGGACCCTATGAGCCGAGCAAGGGCTATCGTTTCAATGTCAACCGACTTTTGCTCGATCCCTTCGCTACCGCAATAACACGGCTACCTGCTTGGAATTTTGCGTTCGCACGCGGATATGCCGCTTCAGGCAGCGAGCAAGACCTAACTCCGTCGATGCAGGACAATTCGGCATCGACTCCGAAATGTGTCCTACTCAACGAGTATTTCGATTGGCGTGGAGATCAACCACTGCGTCACCCGTGGTCGAAGACCGTCATCTACGAGATGCATGTTCGCGGATTCACCATTCATTCCAAGTCGGGTGTGGACCATCCGGGAACCTATCGCGGCCTGATTGAAAAGCTTCCCTATCTCAAGCGCCTGGGAATTACCGCGGTAGAACTGATGCCCGTGCAGGAGTTCAACGAAACCTCCGTCGTGCGCTTAAATCCGCAAACACATCAAGCTCTCAAGAATTACTGGGGATACGACCCGGTGGTGTTCTGTGCGCCAAAAGCCTCCTACAGCAGCGCGGGAGATCTGGGCCAGCAGAAGCTCGAGTTCAAGGAAATGATCCGGGCCTTTCATCATGCCGGCATCGAGGTGATTCTGGATGTGGTGTTCAATCACACGGCGGAGGGAAACGAGCTGGGGCCGACGCTCTGCTTCCGCGGGATCGATAACGCCATCTTTTACACGCTGGCGCACGACAAGCGTTATTACAAAGACTACACCGGCACAGGCAACACGATCAACGCCAACCATCCTGTGGTCCGGGACCATATTTTGGGTGCGCTGCGCTATTGGATGATCGAGATGCATGTGGATGGATTCCGATTTGACTTGGCGTCGGTTCTCGGACGCGATGAGAACGGCAGATTACTGGCCGATGCTCCGCTGCTCGAGCGGATCGCGGAGGATCCGATCCTGAGGGACGTGAAGATCATCGCAGAGGCGTGGGATGCCGCTGGTGCCTACCAGGTGGGTAGTTTTTCAGAGCGACGCTGGGCAGAGTGGAACGGCCGATACCGGGATGATGTTCGACGCTTCTGGCGAGGCGATGAGGGCATGTTGGGCGCATTTGCCAGCCGCATCTGTGGTAGCGCCGACATCTATGGCACGTCCGGTAAAGGCCCCGAGGGCAGCATCAACTTCGTCACCTGCCACGACGGCTTTACGCTGAACGACCTAGTGACCTACCGCACCAAGCACAATGAAGCCAACGGCGAGAACAACCAGGACGGCACGGACGTCAATCTCAGCGACAACTACGGCGCTGAGGGCCCATCCGCCGAACCGGCGATCGAGACCTTGCGCCGACGTCAAATCAAGAACTTCCTCCTGACTTTGCTGATCTCGCGCGGCGTGCCGATGCTGCTCGCCGGGGACGAGGTTCGGCGCACGCAAGGCGGCAATAACAATGCGTACTGCCAGGACAATGAAACCAGCTGGCTTGACTGGACGCAGCTTGAACGGTATCAGGAGATCTATCGGTTTACCCGCGACATGATCGCCTTTCGCCGCGCGCATCCGGAACTGCGCAAGGAGCAATTTTATACCGAGACTGACATCCGGTGGCTTAGCGAGTCCGGAGGGTCGCCGGACTGGTCTGACTCGAAAGGCAAAAGACTCGCCTGCGTGATTCAGGACGGTGGCGACGATGCGTTGTTGCTGATGTTCAATGCCGACACGCATGACATCGACTTCGATTTGCCAGCACTGCCGCAGGGGTCACACTGGAATCTCGTGGTCGATACGTCCAGGGTGACGCCGCCCGAATTGGCCGCTGCGGGAGCGCGGACAGCCGTCGGTTATCCACGCGCTTATCGCTTGCAGGCTCGCTCCAGCGCAATATTCCTGGCAAGTAAACAGGAATTCGCATCGGGGCAGCATCGCGCATGAGCCACAACGATTTCGGAATGAGGCTGCACTCAATCTTCCAAATCCGCCCATTGGAAAGTGGATGAAGAAAGCCACGGCCATAGCCTGCGTCTTCATAGATGTCGGCGGCGTGCTACTCACCGACGGGTGGGATCATCATGCTCGCAGACGCGCGGCGAGGACCTTCAAGCTGAACTGGACCGAGATGGAGGAGCGGCATCACCTGGTCTTCGAAACCTACGAGGAGGGCAAGCTCACGCTGGAGGACTATCTGTATCGAGTGGTTTTCTATAAGAAGCGTGCATTCACGCGCGCTCAGTTCAGGCGCTTCATGTTCGCGCAATCGAAAGCTTACCCCGACATGATCGATCTGATCGCTCGGCTCAAAGTTAGACACCGGCTGAAGATCGCCGTGGTGAGCAACGAGGGGCGCGAGCTGAACGTGTATCGGATTCAAAAGTTCAAGCTGGCTAGACTCGTGGATCTCTTCGTCTCTTCTTGTTTCGTGCAAGTACGCAAACCCGATGAGGAGATGTTTCGGCTGGCAATGGACATCGCGCAGGTGCAACCCCGAAACGTGGTCTATATCGACAATACCGAGATGTTCGTAGAGATCGCGCAAGGTCTGGGGATTCGAAGCGTTCTTCACACCGATTACCAATCGACACGCGCGAAGTTAGCAGCGCTCGGACTATCAAGCGGGTGACAAACATGGCTGTAACTGATTCCACTCATTCAACTCGTTTTGCACCGGGCAGCCCCGGGATCGCGGCGCGCTGGACCTCCAGCGCCAAGACCGGCGTGGGCACGGCACT
>Ga0302324_100022896_pt1:0-5000 | contig 12115 bp, 7 predicted proteins | sample Palsa_T0_1_FD_201949 | JGI IMG/M metagenome (GOLD analysis project Ga0302324, IMG submission 201949) | Peat permafrost microbial communities from Stordalen Mire near Abisko, Sweden - Palsa_T0_1 | ecosystem: Environmental > Terrestrial > Soil > Palsa > Peat permafrost | place: Sweden...
GGACTCAAGGATGTCGCGATTTTCGCGAGCGGGAATCTCGACGAATATCGCATCAACGAGTTGATCCGGGCGGCCGCGCCGATCGACGCATTCGGGGTAGGGACGGAGATGGCAACCGGCGGCGATGCGCCAACGCTCGATGCGGCGTACAAGCTGGCGGAGTATCGGGGAACGGCGCGGCTGAAGACGTCGCAGGGCAAGCTGAGCCTGCCGGGTCGCAAGCAGGTGTTTCGCGCCTTCAACGCGAAGGGTGGGTTCTATGCGGACCTCATAGGACTCGCGGACGAGGGGGCGACGACGGTGGCGCATGAGTTCAAGCCGGCGCCGGCGGAAGTCTCGCCGATGCTGACGCGGCAGATGGCCGGCGGACGTCGCGTGGAACCGCGGCCGACGCTGGTGGAATCGCGGGAGCGACTGCTGCAAGCGCTCGCGCGGCTGGGGCAGCGTCATAAGGATGTGGAGCGTCCCGAGGCGTATCCGGTGCGGCCGACGGCGGCGCTCAATGCGATGCTGACGGGCGAAAAGGTTCGCGCGGAGAAGCGGCAGGATTAGTGAGTAATGCCTCACGGTGGTGAGGAGGCCGCGGGCGATTAGCTAGTGGCCGCGAGCCGCTGCCAGATTGCACCGGGCAGAGAGAGCAATGGTATCGGGGCGGCGGCGGGCTGATCGGTCGCGAGCCAATAGGCAGACAGATAGGCAGTGAGCATCGAGAGGAAGCCTAACTCGTTGGCCGATAACGAGACGTACTCCCACCAGATCAATAGCGAATAACTGAGTATCGCCGTTGCGATTGCCCGCCGGCTCGCTTCGCCGCGCGTCGCGCACACGGCGAGCTGCGAGAACGGAATCAGCATCAATACGAGGTCATAATCCCACGCCACGGGCAGCAATATGACGGCGGTAGCGACCCATAGGGAGAAGATTCGCCAGCCGGGGTCGGTGCGCGCCGGGAGCGCGAGGGTCGCGAGAGTCGTTGCGACGATGATCAATGCGTCGATGGCTACAATGAGTATCAGTCTGACTATACCGAATAGTATATTTGCATTGGGAAGGACCATTCGGAGTTGACGGGTAACGAAAACCTGCGCGGCGATATCGCGCTGAATCTCATTCCAGGAAGCACTACTGATAGATGGGATCGCGAGCACGAAAGCGAAGCAGTTTCGCCAGCCTGCGAACAGGATAGTCACAAGTGCGCCAATGAGTAGTGCGGCGATCGTCCACCAGAAGGTGCGCCAGCGACGCGTCAATACGAGATAGCCAGTCAGTACAATCGGAAAGACATGAATGAGGGTCGCGAATGCCAGTGCGAATCCGGCCGCAGAATCACGAGCGCGGTTCATCGAGCGCATCATCAGGACGAAGAGCAGGAGGAGCGGGAACTTGCTCTGGCCGAACCAGAAATGCGATGCGATCGGCGGATAAAGCGTGAACAAGGCGCCCAGAGTGAAGGCGGTGGGTGCGGTCAGGCCGGAACCCGCGCCGATCAGAAGGAAGACGGCAGTAACCAGGCACGCGAAGTTAAGCGCCTGCCACATGAGATAGGCGGTGCGCAGCGGTAGATAAGTCAGTGCCTGAAAGCTGACGACGAATGTCGGGGGATCGGTGGAGAGCGCGATCGCGTGGATATCGAACCCGCTGGCGCGGGCGGTATCAGTCAAGTTGGTGGTGTACGGATTGATGCCGCGGCGCATCTCGAGCGCCGAGAAATAGTAAACGGCGAAGTCTTCCTGAAGGGCGCGATCGTGACGCCGAATCTGATTGATGAAGGTGGGCGCGGCGATCGCGACGATAGTCCAGAGGAGCGTGGGAATAACTATTCGCAGAACCCGGCCGGTCGAGCCGCGAAGTGAGAATCGGCTGGCAGCGGCGGAATCTTCGTGATCGCCGGATGCGTCGATCATTCTGCCTGATTCTTGAGGTAAGGGAGCTACGAGAGAGCGCGCGCGGTTTCGATGAGGCATCGCTCGGTGGTAGGCCAATCGATGCAAGGGTCGGTCACCGACACTCCATATTTGAGAGCCGCGCGATCCTTGGTCAGAGGCTGATTGCCTGCGCCGATGTTGCTCTCGAGCATCATGCCCATGATGGCGCGGTTGCCCGATCGCACCTGATCAACCATCGCGGATAACACCGTCAACTGGCGGATGTAGTCCTTGGCAGTCTGCGCATGCGAGCAATCGACCATCACGCGCGGTTCGAGACCGGCCTTCGCCAGCAGCCGCTCGCATTCCTCGATGCTGGAGGCGTCGTAGTTCGCGGTCTTGCCGCCGCGCAGGACGACGTGCGTGTCAGGATTGCCGGAGGTGCGAATAATCGCGGTGACGCCGTCCTGGTTGATGCCGAGAAAAGAATGCGGCCGGCGTGCGGACTCGATCGCGTTGACGGCGATTTGCAGGTTGCCTTCGGTGGTGTTCTTGAAGCCGACCGGCATGGAGAGGCCGCTCGCCATTTCGCGATGAGTCTGCGACTCGGTGGTGCGGGCGCCAATAGCGGTCCATGAAATGAGGTCGGCGATATATTGCGGCGTAATCGGATCGAGCATTTCGGTGCCGGCCGGCAGCCCCAGCCGATTAATGTCGAGGAGCAGGCGGCGGGCGATACGCAAGCCGGCCTCCATATCGCAACTGTCGTCCATGTGCGGGTCGTTGATGAGGCCCTTCCAGCCGACGGTAGTGCGCGGCTTCTCGAAATACACGCGCATCACGAGGAACAGGCGGTCCTCGACGAGGGGGCGCAAGTGGAGCAGCCGATCGGCATAGTCGATGGCGGCGGCGGGATCGTGAATCGAGCACGGCCCCACCAGGCAGAGCAGACGGCGGTCAGCGCCGCTCAGAATGGCGCGGACGGTCTGGCGCGCATCGACGACGGTCTGGGCGATCGGCTCGTCAACGCGAAGTTCTTCCTTCAGCACGCGCGGAGCAATCAACTCCCTGGTGCTGATGACGTGTAAATCCTGAATTTGTCTCATGGGCACAGCCGCCCAATTTTAGCGGAAACGGGGAGGATCACCAATCGGTTAATCTTCAATGAGCAAGCCGGAGGGTGGTCACGCGGGAGGCAGGCAGCGCAAGATGGCAAAGGGAGTCAGTGGTCGAGGAACTCGGAACCTTGAGTTCCTTCGGAGACTGAAACCTTTGAAAGGTTTCAGACTTCCCACAGTGATTCATCAGCGGAGACGAAGGTGGATCGATAGACGTCGCCCATTTTTCGATGCGCAGCAGGAGTCGATCGTTCGAAGCACGGGGTGGATGTCTATGTTCCGGCACCATGTCACCCTCTAGCTACTTCGATTGAGATGTATTCATCAGGCTCTACTTGAACAGTTTGCGGAAGGGAGATTTCATTTCGCGTTTCCGCGGGCCACGGCGGAAGTTAGGCCCGATCGATCGTAATCAAGCAATAGAATCCAGCGCGAGCTTTCGGCCCATCCGGCGATGCCGATCAGCGGCGAGATCTCAACCTTCTTCGCAAATGGCCGGTATGTATCAGCAAGGGCACTGACAATTTCATATGTTGCGATCACCCCGACCAGAACGTCGCCGTTGTTAGTGGATGTGAGCACCAGGCCGTTATGAATTGGAGCATGCAGATCGAAAATGCCGACGCCGGAAATCCAGCGGGGCGGCAGCAGGCCAAGCCGTTGGGCCGTGACCGGATTGAGGTCGGGAAGCGGGTGGCCGTCAGCAATATATTGAGCGGCCGCGTGAATGAGAGCGCCAAGTTGTATGTCCGCGATCCGCATCTCGAGCGCGGCGGGGTCAATGTTCTTGTAGGCGTTCAATTGATCGAGGGGGACTTTGTAGAAGGTGACACCGCCGGATCGCACCGAGGCAACTCCGAGCGCGTCGAAGAAGGAGCTAAGAGTGGTCCTTTCGTCGGAGTCCAGTGCGGTGGCTTCAGGGAACTGCGGCCCGGACTTCAGGCTATTTCGCCACAGGTGCGCACCTTCGTCCGCGATGACTATGTCGTCAACCCTTTTCTGTGCGAGGAACATCTTGAGCAGCTCACCGGCATAAGGGGACTCGGCCATATTGTATAAGTCATAGACAATGGGAAAATATGAGAGGTACTCGGTCGGAATGGGTGGTTGGCCGAGGTAACCTCCCGCCATGCGAAAGTAAAAGCCGGTGGCGGCCTGCCAGATGTTGCTGTTACCAACTTCGCCGTAAGGAAGGATGAGTACATTGTCGCCGGGCGCGATGTAGCTCTTGTATTGGCCAGTCTGGAAGAAGGCCGGAGTATCCACGGGAGTGACCCAGAAGGCGCTGCACAAATTTGGCAACGTAAAAAGTACGACGCAGCAGGCGACAATTATTCGTGCTCGGGGGTACACGGCGCCTTCGCTCAGCCATAGGCTCAGGATGATTGACAGAACCAGAAAGCCGTAAACAGAGAATCGCGCGGGTAAGGCCTTATCGACGAGCGGCAGGCGCCACAGGATTCCCCATGGCAGGGGAATCGATGTGTGGCCGGATATATAAAGCGTCGAGCCCAGGGAGGCGATGGCTACGATGATCAGTAGATTCACCAGCAGCCGGGAATGCCATTGGTGCCAGTGTTCGCGGGCATAGACGACGACGATGAGGAGAATTGGTAACGCGATGTAGGCGCCGGCTTCATAGATGTGGCCGCTCAGTAATGTGGGGAACAGGGGCAGCGTGCCTAGCAGATTGACGGCCGATGGAATCAGGAAATTCAAAGCACGTACCGAGACGACTTGCCGGAGCCCGCCGGGGAAGGCGGGTTGGCCGAACGCGAAGAAGTAGTAGAGGTAGGGGCTGAGGATAATCGCACTCATGACATAGGCGAGTGCTGTCGGAAGAATCAGACCCAGTACACGTTCCCGCCAAGGCGGGGCGGCTAGCCACGTGAGGGCTATCGCGATGCCGCCGAACAGAGTCGCGGTAGCTACGGCCTCGGGCCAGCATAGGAACATCGCGACCACCAGGGCCGTGAGTGAGATCGTGTATGCGCGGGCAGTAATTTCCTCGTTCAAC
>Ga0302324_100022896_pt1:10000-12115 | contig 12115 bp, 7 predicted proteins | sample Palsa_T0_1_FD_201949 | JGI IMG/M metagenome (GOLD analysis project Ga0302324, IMG submission 201949) | Peat permafrost microbial communities from Stordalen Mire near Abisko, Sweden - Palsa_T0_1 | ecosystem: Environmental > Terrestrial > Soil > Palsa > Peat permafrost | place...
CGGGTGACAGCGTGCCTTTTGCTTAATGAGTCTGCGACTTACTCGGCGTGGCAAGGTTAAGCCGTAAAGAGGCGGAGCCGTAGCGAAAGCGAGTTCGAATAGAGCGTTTAGTCGCGTCGAGTAGACCCGAAGCGGGATGATCTACCCATGGTCAGGATAAAGCGGCAGTAAAGTGCCGTGGCGGTCCGAACCGGTGAAGATTGAAAACTTCTCGGATGAACTGTGGGTAGGGGTGAAAGGCTAATCAAATTCCGTGATAGCTGGTTCTCCTCGAAATATATTGAGGTATAGCCTCGAGTGATGACTGGCGGAGGTAGAGCACTGGATGGGCTAGGGTCCTTACCCGGATACCAAACCTAACCAAACTCCGAATGCCGCCAAGTTTAACTCGGGAGTCAGACTACGGGCGATAAGGTCCGTGGTCAAAAGGGAAACAGCCCAGACCGCCAGCTAAGGCCCCAAAGTTAATGCTAAGTGGTAAAGGATGTGGGAGCGCCCAGACAACCAGGAAGTTGGCTTAGAAGCAGCCATCTTTTAAAGAAAGCGTAACAGCTCACTGGTCAAGCGAGCCTGCGCCGAAAATGTAACGGGGCTTAAGCATTACGCCGAAGCTGCGGGCTTCGTCAGTTTACTGGCGGAGCGGTAGAGGAGCATTCCAGTTGCCTGTGAAGTACGACCGGCAAGGACGTATGGAGGTTCTGGAAGTGATTATGCAGACACGAGTAGCGATAAAGAGGGTTAGAAACCCTCTCGCCGTGAGTCCAAGGTTTCCTGGGTAAAGTTAATCTTCTCAGGGTTAGTCGGTACCTAAGTCGAGGCCGAAAGGCGTAGACGATGGAAAACAGATTAATATTTCTGTACCACCAGTGAGACGTTTGAGCGATGGGGTGACGGAGCAGGGTAGGTCAGCCGGGTGTTGGATGTCCCGGTTCAAGCCCGTAGGCGGAAACGGCAGGTAAATCCACTGTTTCATTACGCCGAGAGGTGATGTCGAGCGACTACTTCGGTTTTCGCGAAGTGATTGATCCCAAACTCCCGAGAAAAACCTCTAAGCGAGTCGATCTGGTGACCGTACCGCAAACCGACTCAGGTGGACGGGTAGAGCATACCAAGGCGCTTGAGAGAACCGTGGTTAAGGAACTCAGCAAAATGACACCGTAACTTCGGAAGAAGGTGTGCCTGCTGATGTGAGAGGCTTCGCGCCTCGGAGCATCGGTGGGTCGCAGAGGGCAGTGGGTAGCGACTGTTTAGCAAAAACACAGGACTCTGCTAAGCCGCAAGGCGATGTATAGGGTCTGACGCCTGCCCGGTGCCGGAAGGTTAAGGGGACCTGTTAGTCCGCAAGGGCGAGGCAGGAAACCGAAGCCCCGGTAAACGGCGGCCGTAACTATAACGGTCCTAAGGTAGCGAAATTCCTTGTCGGGTAAGTTCCGACCTGCACGAATGGCGTAACGATTTCCCAACTGTCTCGACCACGGACTCAGCGAAACTGCACTCTCGGTGAAGATACCGAGTACCCGCGGCAGGACGGAAAGACCCTGTGCACCTTTACTATAGCTTTACAGTGAGTCTAGGGATTGCATGTGTAGGATAGGTGGGAGGCTATGAGACCGGGGCGCTAGCTCCGGTGGAGCCAACGTTGAAATACCACCCTTGCGGTTCTTGGGTTCTAACCTACACTCTTACCGGGTGAGGGACACTGTATGGCGGGTAGTTTGACTGGGGCGGTCGCCTCCCAAATTGTAACGGAGGCGCGCGAAGGTCCTCTCAGGCTGAGTGGAAACCAGCCGTTGAGTGTAATGGCATAAGAGGGCTTAACTGCGAGAGCGACGGCTCGAGCAGGTGCGAAAGCAGGTCATAGTGATCCGGTGGTCCCGCATGGAAGGGCCATCGCTAATCGGACAAAAGGTACGCCGGGGATAACAGGCTTATCTCCCCCAATAGTTCACATAGACGGGGAGGTTTGGCACCTCGATGTCGGCTCGTCACATCCTGGGGGTGGAGTAGCTCCCAAGGGTTCGGCTGTTCGCCGATTAAAGTGGCACGCGAGCTGGGTTCAGAACGTCGTGAGACAGTTCGGTCCCTATCCGCCGTGGGCGAAGGATACTTGAGGGG
>Ga0302324_100022897_pt1 | contig 12115 bp, 9 predicted proteins | sample Palsa_T0_1_FD_201949 | JGI IMG/M metagenome (GOLD analysis project Ga0302324, IMG submission 201949) | Peat permafrost microbial communities from Stordalen Mire near Abisko, Sweden - Palsa_T0_1 | ecosystem: Environmental > Terrestrial > Soil > Palsa > Peat permafrost | place: Sweden: Abisko...
CATGGACAAATCGAACATGATCTGGGAAAGCACCGACAAGTCCGTTGCCTATCAGAATGAATGGGACGACCTCATCTCCGCCATTCGCACCGACACACCGTACAACGAGGTCAAACGCGGCGTCGACGCCAGCGTCGCGACCGGCCTCGGCCGCATGGCCGCCCACACCGCGCAGGAACTCACTTGGGACGATTTCCTCAATTGCGACTTCGCCATGGCCCCCGACGCCGACAAGTTCACCATGGACAGCCCGGCGCCCGTCCGTTGCGACAAAGACGGCAAGTATCCCGTGCCGCAGCCTGGCATCGTCAAGAAGTACGAGTACGAGCCGCAAAAGAACGCCTAGGCGAACCGCTTAAATACTTTCCGTATGGAGGGTTACTGCCGGGGAAGCGCTCCTTCCCCGGCAGATCTTTTTTTGGAGCGTGCCATGCACTTTGACGATGAGGCAACCCGTGCGCGGCAGGAACGCCGCGCCGCGCCGTCCTTGTTCGCGTGGCGCGATTACTTCGCGGTCTCGGTGGGCGCGGGTTTCCGCTCGAAGACGGCCGATAGAACGAAAAGACCTGTGGCCGTGCAGATGCAACTGTCGGCCACGTTGAACGCCGGCCACGGATCAGCATAACGCACATGCAGGTTGAAGAGCAGAAAATCCACCACGTGCCCGTGGTTGAGCCGGTCTGTGAGGTTGCCGAGAATGCCGGCCAGGAGCAGCGCCACGGCCCAGCGCGAGGGCCGATCTTTGAACGCTCCGCGGTGAAAGAACCAAAGGAGCGCCGCCAGCGCCACCGCGGAAAGCGCGACGAAAAAGGCGTTGTTGCCGGTGAAGACACTAAAGGCCGCGCCAGTATTGCCGAGATAGACGAGGTAAAAAAAATCCACCATGACCGTGCGCCGCTCGCCCAACTCGAAGTGGTGGACAATCCACCATTTCGTCGCCTGATCGAGTGCGTAAAGCGGTAGGGTGACGGAAGCGAGGAATTTCACAATCGAGCTAATGTCCGCGCGGCATCGCCTGCCAAGGTAGGGCGCACAGCCTGCACTGAGCCAGCCGAACGTGGCCCCATTGCGCCGGGCTTCCCACCCAAGGGTACTTTGGAAGCGATCGACCGCGGACGGGTGCGGTTAGCCGTCCCCGGCTCGCTGCGCATTTCACCATTTGTCATTTCGCCACCACCTCCGCGCATCGCCCGCACAGCTCCGGATGCGCCGGGTCAACCCCGACGTCCTGACGGTACCGCCAGCAGCGCGCGCATTTCTGTCGCGACGTGCGGATGACCTGCGCACTGTTTTCCGGGCCGGCGACAAGAGTCAGGTCGCTGAGGATGAAAAGCTCCTCCAGCTCAGCGACGCTCCCGGCCAGCCGGCCACGCCGGTCTTCGTCGGCGATCTGCAATGTCACCGCGCCCTCGAGCGCATTGCCGATCAACTTTTCCGCGCGCGCCGCCTCCACGGCCTGCCCAATCTTGCCGCGTAACTGGAGCAATTGCTCAAACTCCGCCTCGAGCGCCGGGTCGCGTAGCGCGGGATTCGGCTCCGGGAACAACTCGAGGTGGACCGACGTGGATTTGCCGGCGTACTGCCAGGCCTCGTCCGCCGTGAAGGCGAGGATCGGCGCCAGCAGGCGCGCGAGCGCATCAAAAACTTGCGCCATCACTGCCTGTGTTGCCCGGCGCCGTGGCGAATTGGCCGCATCGCAATAAAGGCGATCCTTGGTGATGTCCACATAGAGGGCGCTCACGTCCACCGTGACGAACTGGTTCAACGCCTGGAACACCTTGCGGAAGTCATACTCCGCATACGCCGCCCGGCACGTGGCGGTCACCTCCTGCAAACGCGAGAGCATCCAGCGATCCACCGTCGTCGCGCCCGGCGGCACGCTGCCGGCTTCCGGTTTTCCCGGGGCAAAATCGAAGAGGTTGGCCACAAGGATGCGCAGAATATTTCGGAAGCTGCGGTAGGCCTCGGCGAGCACCTTGAAGCTCTCCTCGGAAAACGGCACTTCGTTCTGGTAATCCACGCTCGCGGCCCACAGCCGCACAACATCGGCGCCGTACTTGCCGACGAAATGCTCGGCGTTCATCGGCTTCGCGTAGGTTCCCTGCGCGGACTTCGAGACCTTCTTGCGCGTGTCTTTGTCCACCACAAAACCGTGCGTGACGACCGTCTTGTACGGAGCCTTGCCGTAGAGCGCGATGCTCGTCATGAGCGAGGACTGGAACCAGCCACGATGCTGGTCGGTGGCCTCGAGATACACGTCCGCGACGCTGGTGCCGCCAAGTTCCGGCCGCTTCAAGGTGACGGCCGTATGCGAGACCCCTGAATCGATCCAGACGTCGAGCGTGTCGTTGCGCCGCGTAGTACCGGCAGGGAGGCCCAGCATCTGCGCCCATTCGACTTCGGTCTTCTCGAACCAGTAATTGGTGCCGTGCTGCTCGACGAGGTCGGCAACTTTCCGCACGAGCCCGGCATCCAGAATCGGCTGGCCGCTGACATCGTAAAAGACGGGCAGCGGCACGCCCCAGGTCCGCTGGCGCGAGATGCACCAATCGGGCCGGGATTCCACCGTGCCGTAGATGCGATTGCGCCCCCAGGGCGGCAACCAGGTCACGCCATCGATAGCCTTGAGGGCGTCGGCGCGGAGCGCATCGATCTTGATGAAAAACTGCTCGACCGCGCGAAAGACCACCGGCGTCTTCGATCGCCAGCAGTGCGGATAACTGTGCAGATACTTCTTTTCGCCCAGCAGCACCTTGAGATTCCGCAGGTGCGCGACCACATCGGCGTTCGCGTCAAACACATACTTGCCGGTCCAGGCCGGCATCCCCGCTTCCTCGGTCAGCTTGCCGGCGTCGTCCACCGGCGAAAGAATGGGCAGGCCGTACTGCTTGCCGGCGTTATAGTCGTCCGCGCCGTGCCCGGGCGCGATGTGCACCTGCCCGGTGCCCGTATCCATGGTCACGAAATCGGTCGTGATGACGCGCGACCTGCGCTCGAGAAAAGGATGCTGCGCCTCCAGGCCGGCGAGTTGTTCACCGGTCACCGAGGTGACCTCGCCATAGATCTGGAGTTCCGTCTCGCGCGCAAAATTCTCCAGTAGCGGCCGCGCGACAAAGAAATCCTCGGCCCAGCCATCGCGGCCGAGCGTCACCAGCACATACTCCTGTTTTGCTGAAACGGCGATGGCCACATTGGCCGGCAGCGTCCATGGCGTGGTCGTCCAGATGACCATGTTCGCCTTGCCCGCCAATTCGCCGGTGACGAGCGGAAATTTCACGTAAATAGCCGGATCGGTGCGATCCGCGTATTCCACCTCCGCTTCGGCCAGCGCCGTCTGCGCGCCCGTGCTCCAATAGACCGGCTTTTTCGACCGGTAGACGAGGCCCTTCTCCACGAATTTCGCAAAGGCGCGGATGATTTCCGATTCATATCCCGGGTCCAGGGTGAGGTAGGGATCCTCCCAATCGCCAAAGACGCCAAGCCGTTTGAATTGGCCGCGCTGCACGTCGATGAATTTGCGCGCGTACTCCTCGCTCTTGCGGCGCACTTCCACCGGGGAGAGCCCGCGCGATTCCTTCACGACCTTGAACTCGATGGGCAGCCCGTGGCAGTCCCAGCCCGGGACGAATGGCGCGCGGAAACCCGCCATCGTCTTCGATTTCACGATGAGGTCCTTGAGCACCTTGTTGAGGGCCGTGCCCATGTGGACATCGCCATTGGCAAACGGCGGGCCGTCGTGCAGCACAAACAGCGGCGCCCCCGCCCCTTTTCGCGCCTCCTGGATTTTTTGATAAAGCCCCTGCTCTTCCCAAATCTTCAGCCGCTCCGGCTCGCGGGTCACGAGATCCGCCTTCATCGGAAAATCCGTCTTCGGCAGGTGCAGGGTGTCTTTGTAGTTCATCGCGGCGCTAGGAAAAGGGCGGCGAGCCTACGCGCGCCTGGCGCGGTGGTCAATCGAAGTGCTCGCCCCGCGTCTTCGCGCTAGCGGGAATCGACGCAAAGACGCCCGCAATTCCGGTTGTCTGCGGCGCCAATATGCGCTTCATTTGGCAGCTTTAATTGCCCTGCACATGAATCACGTTCCACGGCTGCCCAATCCGTTCGTTTCGATCGATTGCAGCGTGATCATTCAAGCCCCGGTCGCGGTCGTCTTTGAGCGCTGGTGCCGGGTCGAGGATTTTCCCTCCTTCATGGAAGGCGTGCGTGAAATTCGCTGGCTGGATGAGAAAAAATTCAGCCTCAAGTCCGAGAACGACGGCCAGTTTTACCATTCGCTGTGCGAACTCACCTTGCGCATTCCCGACCGGCGCATGGCCTGGCGCACGCTCGAAGGACCGGATTGCTCCGGTGTGGCCTGCTTTCAAAATGCCGGCGGCGGCCACACCGAAGTCACGCTCAAGATGCGCTACAACCCGCAGACCGGCTGGCACAACCGCACCCAGGTCGAACAGCGCCTGGGGCGGAACATGAAACGCTTCAAGGAACTGGTCGAAGCGGCCAGAGCGGAGAAAGTCGGGTGACGCTCGGCACGGGGCTGGCGGTCACCACGGGAGGAGATCCGGGACGGAGCGACCCGAAGATGATGGGACAACCAGACAACCACACATCAGACACCGGATCGCTCCGCATCGTCTGATTGTCTGCTCTCTCTACCAGACCTTCAAGCCATCAGAGATCGCATCGTTCCCATCGTCCCATTGTCTCTCTGTCCAATTGTCTGATTGTCTGACCGTCCCGCCACCCACCCCATCTCTACCACCATGAGCGCCATCGAGACCCGGGACCTCACCAAAGTCTACCGCACCTACAAAAAAGCCCCGGGCTTGTGGGGCGCGATCAAGGGACTTGGCCGGCGCGAGTACGAAGAAGTCCGCGCCGCGGACCGCGTCACCTTTTCCATCGATGAAGGCGAATTTGTCGGCTTCCTCGGGCCGAACGGCGCTGGAAAAACCACCGTGCTCAAGATGCTCTCGGGTCTGCTCAATCCCACCTCTGGCAAGGCCCAGGTGCTGGGTTTTGTCCCTTGGGAGCGCAAGGACGCCATGAAGCGGCAGTTCTCTTTGCTCATGGGCCAAAAGAACGCCCTCTGGTGGGACTTGCCCGCGCGCGAATCGCTCGAGTTGAATCGCTCCATCTACGGCATCGACCGCGCGAGCTTCACCCGGATCGTCGGGCAATTGACCGAACTGCTCGATTGCGCGGACAAACTGGACGTCATGGTGCGCGAGCTTTCGCTCGGCGAGCGCATGAAGATGGAACTGATCGCCGCCCTACTGCATTCGCCTCGGGTCCTCTTCCTGGACGAACCGACCATCGGCCTGGACGTGACCTCGCAGAAAAAAGTGCGCGAGTTCCTCCGGCAATACAATCGCGAGCGGCCCATCGTCACCATGCTCACCAGCCATTACATGCAGGACATCGAGGAACTGTGCGCCCGCGTCATCATCATCGACCACGGCCGCATCTTCTTCGACGGACCGCTCAGCGCGATCATCGACCGTTTCGCGACGCACAAAATCGTCGGCCTCTCCTTCGCCAACGACGCCGTCGATTGCGATTTCGCCGGCCTGGGCGAAATCGTCGAACGCACCGCGGGCAGCGTTCGGCTGAAAGTCCCGCGGGCCAAAGTCGCCGAAACCTGCCGGGCCGTCCTCGGCGCCTGCCACGTGATCGACCTGAATGTCGAGGAACCGCCCGTCGAAGAAGTCATCCGCCAGTTGTTTCGCGAGCAGGAGGAGGCGGAGGAGGCGGTCGAGAGTTCTTAGTGCTCAGTGCTCAGTGCTCAGTTCTCAGTGTCATGCCGGAGTCATACCAAAGGATGGATCCGTCTTTTGGCGGACTCAGTTCTCAGTTAGCGGCTTCTCTGCAATAGCGAAAAGGGGAGATCGATCGACGACTGCCTGCAACGGGTAGGGCGCATTGGCCTCAATTCGCCGCGTCACGCAAGGCCTGAACCGGGAAGTGTAGCTGCGACTGGGCACTGAGCACCGCACACTGAGCACTAATCACTTGCCCCCACCCCCACCCATCCCCTTTCCTCTCCCGCCTATGCTCCGCATCCAACCCTTCCTGGGTCTTCGACCTGCCCCTGAGGTCGCCGCCGAAGTCGCCTGCGTTCCGTACGATGTCGTCGACCGCGAAGAATCCGCGGCCCTCGCGGCCGGTCATCCCTGCAGCCTGCTGCACGTGGATCGCGCGGAGATCGATTTGCCGCCGGAGACGGACCCGTATTCGGCGCCCGTGTATGCGAAAGCGAAGGAGAATTTCCTCACCCTGCAAGAAGCCGGTGCGCTCATCCGCGAGAGCGAACCCTGCGTCTATCTCTACCAGCAGCGCATGGGCAGCCACGTGCAAGTGGGCGTGGCCACGGTCTGCCATATCGAGGATTACGAGCGCGACATCATCAAGAAGCACGAGAAGACACGCCGCGATAAAGAGGACGACCGCACCCGGCTCATCGGCGCCCTCAGCGCGGACACCGGGCCGGTGTTCCTCACCTATCGGGATTCCGCGGCCGTTAATGCGCTCGTCGCGGACATCCAAAAGACCGCACCCTTGTATGATTTCACCGCGCCGGATGGCATCCAGCACACCGTCTGGCGCGTGCCGGGCGCCGGCGCGTTCGTCGAGGCGTTTGGCAAAGTGCCGGTCGCCTATGTCGCGGATGGCCACCATCGGACGGCCAGCGCCGTGCGCGTGGGTCGCGAACGCCGTGAGGCAAATCCGGCGCACACCGGCCACGAAGATTACAACTGGTTTCTCGCGGTCCTCTTCCCGGCCAGCCAGCTTCAGATCCTCCCCTACAATCGGGCCGTGAAGGATCTCCATGGGCACTCGAAGGACGCCTTCCTCGACGCCGTCGGCCGCGCCTTCACCATTCGCCCTGCCGATCTCCCATTCGAAACCAGCCGTGCCCGTGCCGAAGGCATCTCCGATCTCCCATCTCCCATCTCCGATCTCCGAGGCGCCAGCCTCCAACCCAACTCCGCGACCCCACGGAGGCCCGGCGAAATCCGCATGTACCTCGCCGGCGCTTGGTACGATCTCGCGTGGCAGCCCGCGCGCGATGCCGACCCGATTTCCCAACTGGACGTCACCGGCTTGCAGGACCGGCTGCTCGCTCCCGTGCTCGGCATCGAAGACCCGCGCACCAGCAAGCGCATCGATTTCGTCGGCGGGATCCGCGGCGCCGGCGAACTCGTCAAGCTGGTCGATTCCGGCCGGGCCGCCGTGGCCTTTTCAATGTACCCGACGACCGTCGACCAGCTCATGGCCATTGCCGACGCCGGCCAGATCATGCCGCCGAAGAGTACCTGGTTCGAGCCCAAGCTCCGCTCGGGCCTGTTCATCCATACGTTCTAGCTATCGGATGTTGCGGCCCGCAAGCGTGGGCCGCCTCACTTGATCTGGTCGCACCGGTTCAGGTGTACCACGTCGTCGAATCCGTCGCACTGCCCGCGCACGTCGAGCGTCTGTCCCTTCTGCATTCTCGCGACAACATCGCCTTCCTTGTTGACCATGATCAGCGAGACCGCGCCGAATGATCCCTTTTCCTCGCGAAAGCGAAAATTCGGGCCTGAAAACACGCACTGCACCCAGCCGTTGACCGTACCGCCCGTGAGATAAATCTGGTAGGCCTTCGCATCCGCCGGGTCCGTACGATAAGCGCCGAGGAGGCCGTGTACCGTGATCTTTTGTCCTTTATAGATTTTATCCGCGCGCGTGCGATCGGTCGTGTACGCCTGAATGATCGTCTCCACCGCAGTGGCCGTGGAGGCGTCGGCTTTGTTGATCGGCAGATGCGCGTTCTGCAGCCGTTCGATGGCGTTCCGCACGTTCACCGCCTCGTCGAGTTTCCCGGCGACGGTCAGTTGCTTTTTGAATTCGAGGAGCCGCGGCATGCTGTCCGAGATGAGTTGGGACATGAGGTCGTTCAAGGTGGTCAGGTTCTGCTGTTGCAAGGTGCGCAGTGCCTTGGGTTCGGCCACCAGATTCCCCTCGTTGAGGTCCTGTTCCGTGGCCAGACGCTGGCGCTCGGCCCGGACCGCGAGCGCGCCCTCGAGATCGGCGGCCTTTTGCAGGACCAGTTGCAGTTCGGCCAATTGTCCTTCGTACTTGTTGAGTATCTCCCGGCGGACGCTGGCAATTTTGTCTTCACATTTTTGCGCCTCCGCCTCGGCGGGGCTCAAGATCGCCTGGCCGAAAACGCCGGCCGTGCTGAGGACAAACAGGAAGAGGATCGCGAGGAAGCGGGAGGACGACATCATGGAAAGGGGAAGATTTCTGCCTGATTATTTTCGTCCCGTCACGACATTGCGCACGCCATCGGCATAGCCCTCGGCGAAACCGTGCTCCCAACGCTCGGCGCGCTCCGGGTGATCCGCGGCTTGTTCATGGGCCACCCGGCCCGCTTCTTCCTCGGTGGGCACGGTCGAACGCGGCGTGGCCTGCTGCTTTCCGTACTCGAACCCGGCATTGTAGCCGTCTTCGAAAGGCCGCGTCAGCACCGGCGGCAGATGGACGACCGGGTGGCCGTCCTTCATTTCCGGTTCGGGCGTCGATGGCGCCGCCGCGGGCGATTGCCGGCAGCCGGCCATGGCCAGCGCACCCGCCACCAGAGCCATCACCAACGCCACCACCCATCTCCGATTCGGAACCTGCCCTGAGCCAGTCGGCCCTGAGCCTGTCGAACGTGTCGAAGGGATCTCCCATCTCCCATCACTGATCCTCACGGCGCCACCTCCTGCGGTGAACTCCCCGTCCATTCCTGCGCCTGCAAATCGAACTGCATGGGCACGATCCAGGTCACCATTCGCCCCTGGCCGGCGTGCTCGGTGACATCGGCCTCGAGGCGCACGGTCGCCGCCCCGGGCGGATTCATCTCGACCTGCGACGGCGTAAACCGTCGAAACTGCACGTCGGTTCCCATGGGCAGCGCCGTGCTGCGCACCACCCCGCGCGCCCGCCAATAAGCGGCTTTCGCCGTATAATCGTGCTGATTGGCCTCCCGCCAGCCCAGGATCGCCACCGAGCCAAAAAACTGCCCGAGGATGGCCAGCACGAAGAGGACGCCGAGGAGGATCAGCGGCTTGACCCAGCGCTTTCCCTTTCGCCGCAGCTTCACCAAGCTGGTCACCGGCTGCCATTGATCCAGCCCTTCCCGCCAGTACAGCGTCTCCTCGGCGATGAGCCCGGAGTTCAGCAAATGGTCGATTTGCGGTACCGTATAGGGCCCGCGTTGCTTGCCGTGAATGTGCAAATAGAAAATCTCGGGAGAGATCATCAAACGTATCGGAGCAGGAATATGGAGGAGGATTTCCCGCGGAGCCAATGGAAATGCGCCGCGCACGGCGCGGACGGCGCAGGTTTCTGGTTTCTGGTTTCTGGTTTCGGGTTCGCCGAAGCAGCGCGCTTACTGAGCGCTGAGTCCACCAAAGGACGGATCTGCCTCCGGCACGACCTTGCGAGACGACCAAGGCGCAGTGGGGGCCATTGGATGTTGGATGTTGGGTGTTGGATGTTGCGGCGAAGCCGCCTCCCTACTCCCCCAGCCAAATCCACCGCACCCCATCCACCACGACATTGCCATCCGTATTACCATTTGTGATCTCCACGAATCCACCGTCCCCCGCTTTGAAGCGGTATTCCCCGAGCGGGGCAAAATTGAACGGCGTGGTTTCCGTGCGCTCGTCGGCGGTCAATCTTTTCACGCCATCGGCGCTGCGGATGGTCACCGGAACGTTGCTGGCCTGGCGCTTCGACGGACGGAAGCCAAGGCAAACTTCATAGCGCCCGGCGGCCGGCAGTACGGGTTGAAAACGCGCCCGCGCCGGCGCTTTCTTCCCATTGCGCACGACATCGCGCTGGATCCCGGGCCCGAGGAAAATGTCGGAATAGCGGAACGCCGGCCCGGGCAGATAATCCGGGAACGTGCCGTCCCAGCGGCCGAACAAAGCGGCGTCAAAATCATCAACCGTCACATCACGGACTTCCGCCACGCCGACCGGAACGCTCGCCGTCACCAGCCGCCGCCGGCCCACCTGGTCCTCCACCACCACGCTCACCGTATGGACTTTTTCCATGGTAAAGCTTTGCGTGGCCTTTTCGCCTTGGGCGCCGACTTTGCCGTCGCCGGAAAAATCCCAGGAGATCTGCGTCAGCGGATCTCTGATCGGTCCGGTTTCGACCTGGAACTGCACGGGCTCGCCGGGGTGCGGATGCTCGGGCTTCCAGGCGATCTTCACCGGCGGCTGGTAACCGGCATCGAGGATCGCGCCTTCCTGGAGCAGCAGCGCGCGGAGCTTCTGCGGGTCCACATTCTGCACGCTCGATTTGCCCGCGAGGGCGAGATGCGCGGCGTCGCCCGCCGCGTGACCGAGCATCATGTAAACCGGCTCCATGCGCAGCGAGCAATAAGCCACGTGCGTGGTGGAACAGCACACCGGCACGAGCAGATTCTCCACGTCGGGCGGCACCAGGCTGCGATAGGGAATGTCCCAATTATTGCAGGCCACATGGCGCGTGTGCTCGGGAATGAGGCGCCCGTCTTCGCGCAGCTCCTGCACTACGTGGCAGTCCACACCGTAGCTGCCCGTGGCGATGCCATCGGCCTTCCAGCGATCCTGCGTTAGGTCCGCTTCGCGGACCACGTACCGGCCCACCATCCGGCGGCCTTCCCGGACGTAGAGCTGGAACGGGAAATTGCCATGGTCCGCGAATTCATCCTTCGGCAGCCCCCAGGTGCGCGCTTCAGTACGAAAGGCCTCGGGCAGGTCCGGATCGTTCTGCAGATAGTAAAGCCGGCTCTGGATGTTGTCGCGAATGCGCGCGGCGATCCGGTCGCGCGTCGCCCAATCGCCATCGGCATACCCCTCGCTGTTGCCCGGGAAATCACCCCAATTCGCGTCGTACTTGCTGTTCGGATGCGCCTTGTCGACCGTGGTGAAAAAGCTGCCGAAACCGGTCGCGCTGCCTTCCTTCACCCGCCGGCCATCGGTCTCAATAAAAGGCACCGGGTCGTACCGCTCCGGCTTGGGAAAGAGCACCCGGTTGGCCGTGTCCGAGGTGATCGAGATCCGATAGTTGTAGGCTTCGGTGCGCTGATCGCCGAGGCCGCGCTGTTCCTTCGGTCCCATGCTCACACCCGCGAGCGTTTCGCCGTACTCCGCGCGCGCCTCACGCCCCACCCGGTAGGGCACATGCGCGCCCGCCATCACGTCCCCCTCGTAGCTGGCGTCGATGAACAGATCGGCCGTAAAGGTGCGCGTCGTCCCGCTGGCGAGATCGTCCACCGTCAGCGCGACGATGCGATTCCCCGGCGTGGCCCGGTCGCTATCCAGCGTCACCGAGTGGTAACGATGCTTCCGCCAGAGCGTGATCCCGGGTTGTTCCTTGAGCATCTGCTCGAAGACCATCTCCCCGACATGCGGCTCGAAAGTCAGGCCATTGCGGCAGGCCTTCAGTTGCGTCGAGTCCGGCCCGTATTGCGCCGCGTAATACTTGACGATCCGCTGGAAAAAATCATCCGCCAGTCCGCCCACCGTCTTGCGATCGCCAATGTCCGTGGCCACCAGCCCCCCGCTGATCATCCCGCCGACATGCCCATTGATATCCACCAACGCCACGCTATGCCCCTGCCGCGCCGCCGCCACCGCCGCCATCACTCCCGCCGGCGTCCCGCCGTAGACGATCACTTCGGCATGAACCGCCGTATTTTGCCCCACCGACGGCGCATCCGCGGCGTCTGTGGTGGGGAGGAGGGTGGCGAGGCAGGCGGTGGAAATGACGAATGATAAATGCCGCCTGCCCGCAATCCCGCGACTGCCGGTCGTAGCGATGCGGGCGGGGGCGACCAAATTGAGAATTCGGGAAATCATGGAATGCGGATCGCAACCCTACTCTTAGATCGACGCCCACCCAAAGAGGAACCCAATCGTGCCTCATCGAAAGCGCGCCGCCACCCCTCCCGGGTAGGCCCGAATCACTCGAACCGCCACCCCACGCCCCTTCCCCCATCGTCCCATTGTCTCCTCGTCTGATTGTCCGATAGTCTGATTGTCTCCCTGCATTCCCCCCACCTCCCCTTGCCCCCGTCCACCCCACGCCCCCCCTCCCC
>Ga0302324_100022900_pt1 | contig 12114 bp, 10 predicted proteins | sample Palsa_T0_1_FD_201949 | JGI IMG/M metagenome (GOLD analysis project Ga0302324, IMG submission 201949) | Peat permafrost microbial communities from Stordalen Mire near Abisko, Sweden - Palsa_T0_1 | ecosystem: Environmental > Terrestrial > Soil > Palsa > Peat permafrost | place: Sweden: Abisko...
CGGTTGCGGTCCTCGGCGAGGACCCGCCCGCCGGCCGCGACCAGCACCGAGCCGAACGGAAAGTCCCCCGCGTCCACCGCCTCGGTCGCCAGCTCCACGCAGCGGCGCAGGTGAGGCAGTTCTTCCGGGGAGATTTCTGGCGGGCGGGCTGTCACTTGGCCATCATGTGTCACTAGGGCTCCGTTCGGTATCAATGTTTTGTGATTGTTGCCGGGTCCAGCGGTCGGCCACTGCCGCCAGGGCGTGCCACGCCTCCTTCGGGCGGCCCGTCTCGCGCGGATCGCCGTTAAACGGGTCGAGCACCACGGTGCCGGCGCCGAGCAGGCGCAACCGCTCCAGGTCGTCGGTGACCTGCCCGATCGTGCCGTGCCCGGCCAGCCGGTCCTCACCGGTGACCGGGGAAGCGGTCAGTTGCAGGGCGATGCGCGGCATCAGGGCGGGCCGGGGCCGCTGCTGATCGGCGGCGGCGGTCGTGAGGCGGTCGACCGCGCTGGTCAGCCAGCCGGGGGTGAACCGCAGCGGGTGCCATGCGTCGCCGAGGCGCACGGCCCGGCGGAGCGCGGCGTCGCTGTTACCGCCGACCCAGATCGGGATCTGCCCGCCGTGATAGTCCAGGTCGTCCTGCCAGGCGGCGCGGATCGCGAGCAGGTGCCCGTCGGTCAGCCTCCCGCGCTCTGTGAAGGCCACACCGAGCGCCTCGAACTCCTGCCGCGCCCAGCCGACACCGACGCCAAGCACCAGCCTGCCGCCGCTGAGGTCGTTGAGGTTGGCCGCCATCCTGGCGACCAGCAGCGGGTGCCGGTAGGGCACGATGAGCACCGTGGTGCCGAGCCGCACCCTGTGGGTGAGCCCGGCCAGCCAGGCCAGCGTGGTGAACGGCTCGTAGAACGGCGCCGGGTACTGCTCCGCGACGTCAGCGGTCACGGCGATGTGATCGGAGACCATCAGCAGGTCGAAGCCGAGACCCTCCACCGTCTGGGCCCAGCGGGCCAGCGTGTCCGGATTGGTCCCTGGCCCGAAGTTCGGGACATTCACGCCTAGTCGCACCGGCTCAACCTATCGCGCGACCAGGCGGGCGCCAGGGCCGGGAGCGGTATGCTTGGAGGGTGAACGGTTACGGACTCCAGGTCATGATGCCCCGCTCGCGGGGCCGCTGACGCGTCCGGACGTTTCGATTTCCGAGGCCCTGCTACGGGGCCTCGATGTGTTTAGGCGCTCGGAGCCCTCCCAAGGAGGCTGCGATGACCGCGCCGCATACCTATATCACCGCCACGATCCCGTACGTCAACGCGCGCCCGCACATCGGGTTCGCGCTCGAGCTGGTGCAGGCCGACGTGCTGGCCCGCTACCGTCGCGGACGCGGGGAAAGCGTCAGGTTCCAGGCCGGGACCGATGACAACTCGCTCAAGAACGTGCTCGCCGCACAGGCGGCGGGCGAGCCGGTGCGCGAGTTCGTCGACCGCAACGGCGATGCGTTCCTGGCGCTGGGCGACGCCCTGACGCTGACCGTCGACGATGTCATCCGCACCAGCCGCGACCCCCGCCACCGGCCGGGCGTCGAACGTCTCTGGCGGGCCTGCGCCGACGCCGGTGACCTGTACCGCAAGCGGTACGACGGGCTGTACTGCACGGGTTGCGAGCAGTTCTACCGTGCCGCCGAACTCCGCGACGGCCGCTGCCCCGAGCATCAGACCGTTCCGCAGCAGGTCACCGAGGAGAACTGGTTCTTCCGGCTGTCCCGCTATGCCGGGCCGCTGCGCGCGGCGGTCACCTCGGGGCGGCTGCGTATCGAGCCCGCGGGGCGGCGGAACGAGGTGCTCGCGTTTATCGACAGCGGCCTGGAGGATTTCTCGGTGTCCCGGCCTGCCGAACGGGCCGGGGGCTGGGGCATCCCCGTACCCGGTGACCCGGACCAGGTCATCTACGTGTGGTTCGACGCCCTGTGCAACTACCTCACGGCGCTGGGCTACGGTACCGGCGAAGACGAGTACCGGCGGTGGTGGGAAGGCGGCGGGCGTCGCATCCACCTGCTCGGCAAGGGCGTACTGCGGTTCCACGCCGTCTACTGGCCGGCCATGCTGCTTTCGGCGGCCCAGCCGCTGCCCACCGACATCTTCGTGCACGACTACCTGACCGCCGGCGGCCGGAAGATCAGCAAATCCGCTGGTGCTCCGCTCTGCGAGCCGGCCGCGCTGGCCGCCGAATACGGCGCCGACGCGGTCCGCTGGTGGCTGCTGCGGGAAGTGCCACGGGTCGGCGACGCCGATTTCACCGTCGAACGGCTGATCGCCCGCGCCGACGACGAACTGGCCAACGGCCTGGGCAACCTGGTCAACCGCGTGGTCGCGATGATCCACCGCTACCGTGACGGCCATCTGCCGGAACTAGCGGGACCGGGCTGCGGCCTGCTCGCTGACCAGAACCTGGAGGCGGCCTGCCGCCAGGTGCGAGACCTGGTCGGTCCGGCGCTTGAGGAGTTCGACTTCCGGCAGGCTACAGCGGCCGTCTGGGCGATCGGGGACGAGGCGAACCGGTTCGTCAACCGGGTCCGGCCCTGGCAGCTGGCTAAGGCTGAGCACGATAGCGCCGATGCCCGAGGCCGCCTCGACGCCGTGCTGCGTACGCTGCTGGACGCGTGCCGGGTCCTGGGCCGGGAGCTGAGCCCGTTTCTGCCCGACGCCGCTGCGCGCATCACAGCTCAGTGCACGCCGGACGGGGACGGCCGCCTGCCGCCCCCGTCTCCGGTGTTCCGGCGGCTGGCTAGCGGCGGCGGCCCCGGCCCGGCTCCATGCCGGTGACCCGTATCAGGAGCAGCAGCACGAAGGCACCGATGATCGATCCGATGATGCCCACGGTATGGAAGCTGTGAATGCTCACGTGGTGGTACTCGATGAGGTTCTGCAGGAATCCGCCGATGAAGGATCCGACGATGCCGAGCACGATGGTGCCGAGGATGCCCAGGGAGTCACGGCCGGGCAGAAGCAGGCGGGCGATCAGGCCGGCGATCAGACCGATGATGATCAGGACGATGATGAAAGTAGCCATGCTCTTGTTCTTTCCAGCTTGCGCGATATATGCGTTGTCGGCAAAAACAACGATCAATCGTGATAACCGCGCCTACTGCTCGGCCAGCTCGCGTTCCAGCGGCGTGCGGAAGCGCGGGGTGACCCGGTCCGAGCCGATCCAGGCGCGGAGCCGCTCGGCCTCGGCGGCGATCGCCGCGGCGGCTTCGGCACCGGTGTCCTCAAGTAGCCGGACCACGATCTCGCCGTCCTTCCGCTGGGCCCAGCCGCCGGCGATCCTGCCATCCCACCAAGCCGTGGGGCCGATGTTCCCCGATCGGTCGAATAGCGCCTGCGCGTGCTCCCCGACGTACCAGGCTCGGTCCCGCCAGCCCATCGCGGTCGGATCCAGGGCCGGCAGCAGGGCCGGCCACGGCGGGACGGCCGCCGGCTCGTCCAGGGCCGGCTCGTCGTCGGTGAGCATGACGCCGGTGGTTCCGCCGAGATCCACCTCGGTGACCTGCAGCTGGGCCAGCGCCTGCTTGACCTGCCCGGCCGTCCAGCCGGTCCACCACTGCAGGTCAGAGACCGGGGCCGGGCCGAAAGTGAACAGCCACCTGCGAGCCAGCTCGGCCCGGGCCTCGGTCGCGGGCAGTTCGGCCCGGGCCGCGGCGGTCCAGGCGAACTGAGTCGAGGTCCATCCGCCTCGGGGACGGCCGCGCACGATGAGCCCTTCGGCGGACAGCAGCGTAAGCAGCCGGGAGGTGAGGTTTACCGCCCCGCCGTAGGGGTTGTCCGCGGCGTCCACGATCTGGGTGCGCAGCCGGGGCTCATCCCTGGCCAGCTCCGCGCCGGTCGCCGAGCCGCGCGCCGCGAGCGCGCGCACTGTGGCCTCGCCCACGTCCTTGAGCCAGGTCGCTGCGTCCGGCGCGATCCCCGCTCCCTGCACGACCTGGGTGAGCTGTCGGCGTAGGCGCTCGGCGATCTGGTCGGTGCAGGCGGCCTGGATCACCGGGACCAGAGGGGTGGGTACCACGAACACGGTCCGGCGCATGCCCAGCATCCGCACCAGCGCGCCTTCGGTATACAGCGCGTGCTCGACGGCCGCCTTATCGGCTGAGCTGGTACGGGCCCAGGCGGCCAGGTAGACCGAGGCCGGATCGGTGCCGTGCAAAGCGATCATGCCCGCCACCGCGCTGGTCACGGAGCCGGCTCGCGCGGCGGGCGCCAGGTGGTGGCGGACGGCCAGCCTGGCCTGCCGTCCGGCCGGACTGATTATCCGCATACCCGTGCCCATGGAGATGACCCTACTCAACCGGGCCCGCACGGTAGCGTCGGATCGTGACCAGCTTCCGCCAGCCCGGCACCATGCTGACCGACCATGTCTTCGCCGTCCCGCTCGATCACGGCCGCCCGGACGCAGAGCAGATCGAGGTATACGCCCGCGAGGTCGTCGCCATCGATAAGGCCGACGCGGACCTGCCCTGGCTGCTGTTCCTGCAGGGCGGCCCCGGGTTCGGAGCACAGCGGCCGACTGGCCGGGAGGGCTGGCTGGACCGGGCGCTCAACGACTACCGGGTGCTGCTGCTCGACCAGCGCGGCACCGGCCGGTCCTCCCCCGTGAACCGGCAGACGCTGGCGCGATTCGGCCCGAAGGCCCAGGCCGATTACCTGACGCACTTCCGGGCCGACAGCATCGTGCTCGACGCCGAGCTGATCAGGCGCGCGCTGACCGGTGATGTGCCGTGGAGCGTGCTGGGACAGAGCTTCGGCGGGATGTGCGCGGTTACCTACCTGTCCTTCGCCCCGCACGGCATCCGGGACGCCTTCATCACCGGCGGGCTGCCCGGGCTGACCGTGACCGCCGACGACGTCTACCGGCACACCTACCGCACCGTCATCGGCAAGAACGCCGCGCACTACGAGCGGTACCCAGGCGATGTGGAGCAGGCGCAGAGGGTGGCCTCGTACCTGGCCACCCATGACGTCCGGCGGCCCGATGGCGCGCCGCTGCCGGTCGAGGCGTTCCAGTCGATCGGGGCCATGCTCGGCCGCAGCGACGGCAGCCACGCGCTGCACTACCTGCTGGAGGACCCCTTCACCGACGACGAGACGTCGCTGTCCGACGCTTTCCTGTACGCCGTCATGGGCGAGCTCAGCTTCGCCGCCGGGCCCCTGTACGCGTTGCTGCATGAGCCGTCCTACGCCCAGGGTTTCGCGACCCGGTGGGCCGCGCAGCGGGTCAGGGCGGAGTTCGGCGAGTTCGATCCCGACCCGGCCATCGCCGGGACCGCTCCCCTGTACTTCACCGGCGAGATGATCTACCCGTGGATGATCGACGCCGACCCGGTGCTCCGCCCGCTGCGCGAGGCCGCCACCATCCTGGCCGAACGCGACGACTGGCCGCCGCTGTATGACCCTACGCGGCTCGCGGCCACCGACGTGCCGGTGGCCGCCGCTGTCTACTACCACGACATGTACGTGGACCGGGACTTCTCGATGCAGACCGCCCAGGCGATCCGAGGTCTGCGGACCTGGGTGACCAGCGAATACGAGCATGACGGGCTGCGGGTAAGTAACGGGGCCGTGCTCGACCACCTGATCGAGATGTCCCGCGGCAACATCTGAACGTTCTGTGTCGTGGCGATTGTCGCCCGGCCGAGGCCGCATGCCAGCCGCTACGGTGGGCAGGTGCACGGTATGTCTGGCTTGCTCTCCCGGCGGTTCGTCGTCATCGCGGCCGCAGCCGCGGTGCTGGCGGTGGCGGCCGGCGGCACCGCCTTTGCCCTGTCCGCCTCATCTTCCGGTCACGTCGCGTCCCTGCCCATAGCCGGACGCAGCCGGGCCGCGCTTAAGATCACCAGCGGGACCTCGGTCCTTCACGTGAGCGTCGCCGACCTTCACGGCGCCCTGCTGCGGGCCTCGACCCCGGACGGTGCCCCGGTCCGGCCGGTGCTGTCCGGATCGGCCCCGATCGTGCTGTCGCTCGCGGGCGGCGGCACGACCTCCGCCAGGAGCGCGGGCTACGCGGTCACCGTGGTGCTGAGCTCGTCTGTCGTGTGGAGCCTGGATTTCGCCGCCGGGACCCAGCGGACGGACGCTGACCTGCGCGGCGGCCGGGTGGGCGGGATCGCCGTGATGGCGGGTTCGGAGATCCTGAGCGTGAGCCTTCCCCGCCCATCCGGGACATTGCCCTTCCTGCTCGCGGGCGGCGTGAGCCAGTTCCTGATCAGCCTGCCCGGCGGCGTGCCGGCCCGGGTGACGGTGGGCGGAGGCGCTTCCTACGTGTCGATGGGAAACCACGATCTGACCGGGGTGGCCGGCGGGACCGTACTGACCCCTCCCGGCTGGGCCACGGCGACGTCCCGGTTCGATATCGACGCCACCTCCGGGTTCTCCCGCCTGACCGTCAGCCGGTGGAATCCGCCCGGTTCCTAGGGCCGCCCGGATGCTTGGATCCACAAAGGGAAGCTGACTGTCCCTGTTCGACAATGAAGACAGCGGAGGTATGGCGTGGATATCGGAATCGGCCTTCCCAACGCGGTGCCCGGCACCGAGGGCAGGAGCCTCATCGACTGGGCCAAGAACGCCGAGGAGGCCGGGTTCAGCACGCTGGGCACGATCGGCCGGCTCGTGTACCCGAACTACGAGGAACTGGTCAGCCTCAGTGCCGCGGCCGCGGTCACCAGCCGGATCCGGCTGACGACCAGCGTTCTGCTCGCGCCGCTTTACTCCAACACCGCGCTGTTCGCCAAGCAGACGGCCTCGCTGGACCGGCTGTCCGGCGGGCGCCTGGTCCTCGGCCTCGGTCTGGGCGGACGCGACGACGACTTCGCCGCCAGCAGCCTGCCGACCCAGGGCAAGGGGCGGCGGCTGGACGAGCAGCTGACCGAGATGAAGCGGATCTGGGCCGGCGAGCACCGCGGATTGGCGGGCGGGATCGGGCCCGAGCCAGTGCGGCCCGGCGGTCCCGAGCTGATCCTGGGGGGCACGGCCGAGGCCAGCTTCCGGCGGGTGGCCCTGCTCGGCGACGGCTGGATCATGGGCGGCGGCACGCCCGACATGTTCGCCCGCGCCGCGGCCGGCGTGGACCGGGCCTGGCAGGATGCCGGGCGCCCAGGACGGCCGCGCAAGCTCACGCTCGCCTACTTCGCGCTCGGGGGCGATGCTCGCACCCTGGCCGACGACTACCTCCTGAACTACTACGCCTTCATGGGTGACATCGCCAATCAGATCGCCGCGAGCGCCGCGGTCAGCGCCGAGATGGTCACGTCCTACGCCGCCGCGTTCGAGGCCAACGGCTGCGACGAGATCATCTTCATCCCCACCGCATCGCGTCCCGACCAGGTCGAGCTGCTCGCCGAGGCAGTCCTGTAACGCTCAATCATCCCCAGGACTCATCGGTTCAGTAACCGGAGAGCAGCGTCTGCAGGCGGGCGAGGTCGGATTGGGTGAGGTGGCTGCGTACTCGGCCGCGGTGGTCGGGACGGCGTCCCCAGATGAAAAGCTGACGCGCACCGGCGTCGATATCGACCGAGGGCTCGTCGGCCTCATCGCTGGCCCAGGCGAGGGTGGCGTTGCCGTTCTCGACGATGACCCGAAGGTCGGGCTGCCCATCGGTTCGCAGCCTGACGTGGAACTCGGAGTCCGGGTCGGGATCGTGAGCTCGGCCGGCGACGAGCAGGATCCGGCCGAGCTCACCGACCGAGTGGTCGACGAGATCCATGTCGCCGAGCAGCTGGCGGCTGGTGTCGTCGTCACCGGCGATGTCCCAACGATGCAGGGCATGTTCGTTGCGCAGGTGGGGGATAAACTTCGCGACCGCCATCCGCCGGCCGGTCCACGGGATGACTGCGTCAGGCTCGCGGTTGAGCACGTCCTCGACCAGGCGACGCATCCGTTCTTCTTCGGCATCGAGCCGGCTCAGCAGAGCCGGGTGCTCGATCATCTGCAGCGGAGCTTCGCGTTCTTCGAAGCTTCGCGTCTGCGGCACGGGATCGCCTTGCAGGTACGGCTCGAGATGCCGGATGACCTCAACGGCGATGCCAGCGACGTGCGCGGCGATCTCGTGCGTGGTCCACCCGTCGCAGGCGCTCACCGCTTCCGGCGCTGTCTTGTCAATCGCCGCCAGGAACGCGTCCGCCTCACGGCTCCGCTCGATCACTGCGCCCTCTCCCCTTCCGTTCCGCACCCCGCCACGCTGCCGATCCTAAAGGCAACTTACTTCGGCCATCACCGAACCATCCTGAACCAGGCACCAGCGGCCGTGGCATGCCGGTTGCGCCCATGCCTGGCCCCGGGCGAGCAGTCCCCCGGTAATCACGGTTATCGAGGATCTGCTACCCGCGGGGGCGGAGTTCGCGGTGGATTCAGTCGCGATCGGGTGTCCCCCTTGCCGGACCGGGACCGGCGCTGTACGGTGGTGGCCAGACAGTGTGTCCGGTTCTGGGAGACCGCACCGGAACAGGCCCGGGAATCTGGGTGCCCGCGGGTGGTTTGACGCCGCCGATGACGGGCACGCGGGCCAAGGTCTGGTCTCTCCCCGCCCAGAGCGGAGCTGCTCATGCCGCAGCTGATTGCGCGCATCGCTCGCCGAGCGATGCAAACCGCGATCCTGGCTGCCGGAATCCTCGCCATCTTGCTGGTGTCCTCACGCCAGGCCCACGCAGCCACCTCCCCGCCGGCCGCCGCGCCGCCCGGCTCCCCGGCCGCAACCTGCGCCATCCCGGCCGCAGCCTGCCACACCCCGGCGCCGCCGCCGGTCAGCACCCCCAGCCCCGCGCCCGCCAGCCCCGCGCCCGCCAGCCCCGCGCCGGTCACCCCGGCCGCGACCCCGGTCACGTCAGCTGTCACCCCTGCTACCCCGGCAACGGCACCGGTCACCTCAGCCGTCCCGTCAGCGGCGGCACCGGTCACCTCAGCCGTCACGCCGGCGCCGCCGGCCAGCACCCCCAGCTCTGCGCCCGTCAGCTCCGCGCCCGCTGCGGCGCCGGTCACCCCGGCCGCTACCCCGGTCACGTCAGCTGTCACCCCGGTTACCCCGGCAGCGGCCTCGGTCACCTCAGCGGCGGCCCCGGCCACGTCAGCCGTCACGCCGGCGCCGCCGGTCAGCACCCCCAGCCCCGCGCCCGCCAGCTCCGCGCCCGCCAGCCCCGCGCCGGTCACCCCGGCCGCGACCCCGGTCACGTCAGCTGTCACCCCGGCTACCCCGGTTACCCCGGCAGCGGCCCCGGTCACCTCGGCGATGGCCCCGGCCACGTCAGCCGTGACGTCGGCCCCCGTCACGTCGCCGGCAGCCACGGTGGCGGCGCCGGTCACGTCGGCCGTTACGCCGGCGGCGGCCCCGGCCACGTCGGCCGTTACGCCGGCGGCGGCCCCGGCCACGTCGGCTGTCACCTCGGCGGCCCCCGTCACGTCGGCGATGGCCCCGGTTACGTCGGCCGTCACGCCGGCCATCGCCCCAGTCACCTCGGCGGTCACGTCGGCCATCGCCCCGGTCACCTCGGCGGCCGGCAGCGTGGTCGCCCCGGTGACCTCAGCGGTGGCCCCGGTTACCTCGGCGGTCACGTCGGCCATCGCCCCGGTCACCTCGGCGGCCGGCAGCGTGGTCGCCCCGCTCACCTCAGCGGTGGCCCCGCTCACCTCGGCCGTCACGTCGGCCATCGCCCCGGTCACCTCGGCGGCCGGCAGCGTGGTCGCCCCGCTCACCTCAGCGGTGGCCCCGCTCACCTCGGCGGTAGCGCCGCTCACCTCGGCGGTGGCGCCGGTGGCGCCGGGGCCGGGCAGTGTGGTGGCCCCGGCCGTGCCCGCGCCGACCCGGGCGGTGGGCCCGGTTTCGGGTGCTGGCGGGCCGGGCCGGGCCTGGCCGGCCGCTGGTCTTTCGCCGCTCCCGGCGGGCGCTGGGGGTGCTGGCGTGCCGGTGTCGCCGGGACTGGTGTTCCCCCGGGTGCCGGGCGGCGCGGGCGGTGCCGGCGGTTCTGGCGGGGGTGCCGGGGGTGCTGGCGGGGGTAGCGGCGGGGTGCCGGGTGGTCTGGTCGCTGCGCTGATCGCGGTGCTGATGCTGGTGCTGCTGCGGCTGGCGGGTCGCGCGGCCGCGGTGCCGGTGTGGCGTTCCTGCCTGCCGGAGGTGCCGCCCGCTTAAGTCCTTTCCTTCCTGAGGTTCGTGCCCTTCGGCGTCCCGGGCCCGCAGTGCCCGGCGCTGATCTGCTTGGAAGGAAAGTGACAGCACAGTGCGCAGTCGGACAAGGTCCGCGTGCGTCATGCTCGCCTGGTGCATCCTGCCGGTCATCGTGGTCACGGCCGCCGTGACCGGATCCGCTGGCCAGGCCCAGGCGAACATCCGCATTGCGAGTAACACCAACGGCAATAGCAATAGCAGTAGTACGGGAAGCAGTACGAGCAGCAACAGCAGTAGTGGTAGTGGTCGTGGTGGTCGTGGGGTGGCCGCGGCGGGCACGCTGGGCGTGGCCGCGGGCCCAGCGGCGAGGTATGTGGTGCAGCCGGGTGACACGCTGGCCGGGATCGCGGCCGGGCTGGGGGTGCGGGGCGGCTGGCCTGCCCTGTACGCGGCGAACCGGGCGGTGATCGGCCCGGATCCCGATGTGGTCCGGCCGGGTGCGGTGCTGGTCCTGCCCGGGCAGGCGCCGGTGCGGTACCGGGTGGCGGCCGGTGACACGCTGGCCGCGATCGCGGCCGGGCTGGGGGTGCGGGGCGGCTGGCCTGCCCTGTACGCGGTGAACCGGGCGGTGATCGGCCCGGACCCGGGGGTGATCCGGCCCGGGATGATGCTGCGGGTGCCGTCACCGGCCGCGCCGTCACCGGCCGGGCCGTCACCGGCCGGGTCGAACCCGGTCCGCCCGTCGTCGCCGCCGCCGGCGGCGGCTGGGGTGGCGGGCGGCGGGCACCGGCCCGGGCCGGCCCGGGCCGGCGGGCCGGCCGGGGCCGGGATGCCGCGGTGGCTCACCACGGTGCTGCTGGCCGCCGGGCTGCTGACCGGCGCGGCCTTCCTCGCCGAGCCGGTCCTGATGCTCCGCCGCCGCCGCCGGACCGCCCGGCGCCGCCTGCCCGTTTCCGGTCCGGTGCCCGTTTCCGGTCCGGGTCCGGTGCATGCCTGTGGCCTGGTGCCGGGTGTGGTGCCGGGTCGGGGGCGGTTCGGCGGGGGCCGGGGCCGGGTGGTGCTAGCTGATTTCGACCGGGTGGTGGTGACGCACAGCGCGGCTGATGACACGGTGTACGTGCTGCGGCCGCCGGGGGAGGATCCGGAGGTGATCTTGCGGGCGGCGCGGCTGGTGCTGCACGAGGGTCCGTACCGGCAGCTGGCCGGGGCGCTGGGGCTGCCGGCCAGCTGGCCGGTCGTGCTGGCCGATTACGGCCGGCTGGTGGTGACGCACAGCCGGGACGATGACGCGGTGTACGTGCTGCGGCCGCCGGGCCAGGACCCGGCGGCGATCTTGCGGGCGGCCCGGCTGGTACTGCCCGAGGGTCCTTACGGGGAGCTGGCCGACCAGCTGGGCGTCCCGGCCGGCCTGCCGATTCCCTAGCACGGTGCCCGCGCCGGCGGCCCGGGGCACAGGTCCCCGGCCCGCTGGCCCGCATGAAACGATCCCGCATGCGCTGGAGCCTCCGGGACCCGGCCGAGGCCAGCGCCCACGCCTTCCCACCGGGCGCGTACCGGTACCAGATCGGCACGGTGAAAACGGTTCGCGGCCCTGCCCGGCCGACACTGGCAAGGCGGGGCTGGGCCGGGAACAGGTCGCGGTCGTGTGAAGACAACGGCACGAAACTGAGCCTTGGTGAAGGCACCGACAACCGCGGAGGCCACGGCGGTGTGGGCAACTGCCCACCTCGCAGCCGCCCTTGGGTCGTATCGCGGCGACCTTCCAGGGCTGCCCGTTAAGACTTTCCAGGGCTTCCCGTTAAGAGGAGCGACCGCGGACCCCAGGGATCCCACGAGCCGACTCGGGTCAGCGACTCCACCCAGTTGCGCAGTTCCCGCTCCAGCACCTCGGGCAGGCTCGCTGGGCCGAGGCCGCCGGAATCGGGGAAGGAGAGGAGCCGCTCGCCCCAGGTCATCAGTGCGCTCGTATCGGCTGGGTAGGCCATCAGCTGCTCC
>Ga0302324_100022907_pt1 | contig 12113 bp, 10 predicted proteins | sample Palsa_T0_1_FD_201949 | JGI IMG/M metagenome (GOLD analysis project Ga0302324, IMG submission 201949) | Peat permafrost microbial communities from Stordalen Mire near Abisko, Sweden - Palsa_T0_1 | ecosystem: Environmental > Terrestrial > Soil > Palsa > Peat permafrost | place: Sweden: Abisko...
TTGAATATTAGACAGCGCCAGGTGCTCGACCGCAGTTAAGACCTTGATTTATTTGCGCGCCCGGACGGATTCGAACCGCCGACCACCTGGTTCGAAGGCCCTCACTCGATCACTCGCAAGTCAATGATTCTTAACTCAAGTCGTTACTCGAATCGTCTAACATTTTCGCAAGATACGTCGCCTTAAGTGCTTGTTTGGCATGGATCGTCACATCTAGTATTGGACGCGACCAGGCCGCCGGCGATTTATGGCTGGCCAGGTCAAACGGCTCAAGACCAAGGGCGTACGATCGCAACGGACCGTGGTCGCATGCTTCGCGTCTAGTCCAAGATGCCGGCTGTTCACTGGCCTTGGAGAAGGCCAGATGTGCTCGGGCCGGCGCATGTTCCCTTAGCTATGTCGTGCGTATCGTAATTTCGACGCGCCGGTTTTTCTGGCGACCCGCAGGATCGTCAGAGCCGTCCGGTTTTTTGTTGGGAGCGACTGGTTTCGTCTCTCCCCAACCGCGTGTCGTGATGCGCGACGCAGCGACCCCGCCGTTCTGAACGAGCCAGCTCTTCACGGATGCCGCGCGCCTGTCGGAGAGCGTCATGTTGTAAGCGTGGGTGCCCTTGCCGTCCGTGTGGCCGTCGATCAGCACAGGCAAGTTGCCGTAACTCTTGGCAACTTCGCTGACCTCACGCAAGCTGTCGGCGGCCGCTGGACGCAAACTTGACTTATCGAAGTCGAACAGCACATCCGCGTCCAACTCGATCTTGACTTCTTGCGCGGTGACTTTTGCGTTCAGATTCTGCAACGCGGCTTTGATTCCACTGCTCACGCCCGCAATCGTCAGCACCTTCGCGTGCGGCAGGTCGATCGTCAGCACTTTGGCGTGCGGCAGGTCAGCCTGGGCAGCTGTCTCCACGGCCGCTGAATCCGGATCCGGATACTTCTGGGACAATGCCACGCAAGGAACTAGAAACAACACGAGTACCTGCAAGCTTCGCGGCCCGACCATAGTGCCTCCCTCTCTCCTGGCTGAACGCGCAGCAACTGCCTATTTATCGCTAATCGGAACGTCGTCAAACGGGGAGGTGACCGGCATCATAAAGTTGATCTTCTTGACGTCGGCCGGCGGTGCGGGATACCTGCCCCACCAGAGAAAGGTTTGCCCCGGATCCAGGGTCGCATCAACTCCGTTGCCCGTGCTGTTGGTCGACAGCACGGTGCCATCGGAATCGGCCAGCAGGAAGTATTTCTTATTCCCTGCAGTCGCATAGAAATTGGGGTTATCAGCCGCGGTCGCGTTCCAATGGGTAAAGACCAGATGCCTCTGTTTATCGGAGGTGTTGCGGAATCGAACCTTAATGGTAAGGACACCCTCAGCGCGCCGGCATGCGGTGAGTTCGGCCACGATACCATCGACGTTTGCGTCCTGAGTCTGGATCACATCCGATGACTGAGCGGCCGGCGGTTGAGGAGCCGGCGATGCACCGAAGGCGAAACCACACAGCGCGAGCGGCACGACAACGAAAGCAAATAGAGCCAGCCGCCCACGCCCTGTCCGTGGGAGTCGCCAGCGAGCCACGCGCGCCGTGCCAGCAATTGCGGCAGGAGACGCCGCGGTGAATTCTGTTCTCGATGATTGTTTGTCCATATCTGTTCTACCTCCGAATTAAGCCAGCGGTAAGAGACATCAGCTTCCGCCCCCCAGCATGCGCAACGCCTCCTTCGAGTCAGAGTCGCCCTTGGCGGCGGCTTTGCGGAACCAGCGCAGCGCTTCCTCGCGGTTCACGGCGACTCCAAGGCCGTTCAGATACATCATCCCGATGTTGCGCTCGGCGACCTCATTGCCCTGATCGGCTGCTTTGCGCAGCCAGCGCATGGCCTCAGCGAAATCCTGCTGCACGCCCATGCCGTTCATATAAAAGAAGCCGACATCATCCTGAGCTTCCGGGTTGCCGCGCTCGGCGGCCTTGCGATACCAGACGAGGGCGGTCGCATAGTCCGGCTGCGCTCCTTGCCTGAGACCGTAAAGATTGCCGATTGCGACCAGCGCATCGACGCTGCCCTGATCTGCCGCTAGGCGATACCAGTGCATCGCCTCGGAGTACTCCTTGCGCTGCTCGAGCGCCTCGGCCTTACGGAAGGCATCGGCGGCGGAGGCACTTGCCTGCTGCGCCGGCGCGGTTGGGGGTGACTGGGCGACCGCGATGCCGTGCAGGGTTAGCGCCGCCAGGACGGCAAGACCGGGCGACAACACGGCTGCGACCGCGCGACGGGTGTAATTCGACATGGCCTGCTCCTCGGGAGATGACCGAGACAGTTTCTAGGCGGCCCGGGCGGCCGAGGTTCGACTCGCGCGCCGCACGACCATGGTGCCGGCCGCAAGGTCGCCCAGGCGCTGACGCCTGCCCGTGAGGCAGATGGACACGAAGCCGATCGCGTACAGGACGAACCCGTCGATCAGCCGCAGAATGTTGCGGACGATGGACTCGCGCCAATGGATCGGCGTGCCGTCCGCAGCCATCACCACGCAGAGATTGGTGGCGAGCTTACCGAGAGTGGCCCCTAGCATTGCCTCAAGTACCGTGTAATAGCCCAGACTCAACGCGGCACCGATCAGTAGCGGTGCTCCACTCAATGCGAATCCGCCGCCCGCGACGGTATTGCCGGTGAAATAAGCTGCGACGTATAGGATGACGTAGACCACGATGAGATCGATGAATGCCGCGGCGCCGCGCACGGCGATTCCAGCTTTGCAAGGTTCCATGAGGGATGCTCCCAGGTTGAATCCGTCGGACCTGACTTTGGCGGCGCCGGTGGACGATCCGCCGGCTCGCTCACCACATAGAGCGCAAACGCAGCGCAATTCGGGTCACCGTCGAGCCACGTCATGCTCATGGATCGGCCCGCCGGCGATGTCCTTGGACAGCGAAGGCCGGCGGGACTAGACTTCGCTCGGGATAGGCACAAATAAGTACGGGCCGATGCCGGGCACCTCCTTACTTCCCACGCCGGATGACGCTGTCGTGGCGCTGTACGCCGAGCTGCGGCGCCTGGCGGCGGTGTACCTGCGCCAGGAGCGCAGTGGACACACGTTGCAGCCCACCGCGCTCGTCCACGAGGTTTACCTGCGGCTCTCGCGCAAGGTGCAATGGCGCGACAGAGCTCACTTCTTCTCGATTGCGGCGCCGCTCATGAGGCAGATTCTCGTCGATTACAGCCGCAGGCGGCGTGCCGCCAAGCGCGGGGGAGATGCCGAGCGCGTCTCGATCGACCATGCCGTGCTGCCGCTCATCGAGCAGACGGACGACATCGTCGCGCTCGATGAAGCTCTCACCACGCTGGCGAAGGTAGATCCGCAGCAGGCCCGGATCGTCGAGCTGCGTTTTTTCTCCGGGCTCGGTATCGAGGAGACGGCCTCCGTTCTGGAGATTTCTCCTTCCACCGTTAAGCGCGACTGGAACGTCGCCAAAGCATGGCTCGCAAGGGAGCTGCGCGCCAGGAATCCGGCAGCGGAGGATGAGTAGCGATCCCGACACGTGGAAGCGGATCAAGAAGATCCTCGGTGAGGCTTTGGATCTCGACTCCGCCGAGCGTGGCGACTTCATCCTCAAAGCCTGCGCGGATGATGCGGCGCTTCGCGCAGAGGTCGAGTCGCTCGCGGCCCACCACGGCAGCGCCGATCACCTGCTCGAGAATTCCGGCATCACCGCTGCGCTGACGCTGCGGCCCGATCTCATGATCGGCCGCACGCTTGGCGCGTACCGAATCATTCGCAGCATCGGCGAGGGCGGCATGGCCGTGGTGTACCTCGCCGAGCGCGCCGATGAGCAGTTCCGAAGGACCGTCGCGATCAAGATGCTGAAGCCCGGTCCGCACAGTGAAGAGGTATACCGTCGCTTCCGCAACGAGCGGCAGACGCTCGCCAGCATCGATCATCCCAACATCGTGAAGCTCCTGGACGGCGGTACGACGACGGAGGGCTGGCCGTACCTCGTCATGGAATACGTGGACGGGGTGCCGATCGATTTCTATTGCGATGAGCAGAGGCTGTCCCTCGAGGCGCGTCTGCGGCTGTTCTGCACGGTCTGTCGCGCCGTGCAGTACGCGCACGAGCGTTCGATCGTCCATCGCGACATCAAGCCCCCAAACATTCTCATTACGAAGGAAGGCGTCCCGCGGCTGCTTGACTTCGGCATCGCCAAGCTCTTGAGCCGGGAGCTGCTGCAGACGACGCTCATCACCCGCACGAGCCTGCGTCCGATGACCCCCGAATACGCCAGTCCGGAGCAGGTGCGCGGGGAGTCCGTCACGCAGGCGAGCGATATCTATTCGCTCGGCGTGTTGTTGTACGAGCTGCTCTCGGGTCACAGCCCCTATGCCTGCGCGGGCAGCTCGCTCCTCGACATGGAGCGGGCCATCTGTGAGCAGGAACCCGAGCTGCCAAGCGCCGTGGTGGGCCGGACCGAACCGCCAAGCGCTTCAGACGCGGAGCCGAGAACGGCGGAGCGGATCGGCAGCAACCGCGGTGCCGAGCCGCGGCAGCTGCGCCGTGTTCTTCAGGGCAATCTGGACACGATCGCGCTGGCGGCGCTCCGCAAGCACGCCGCGCAGCGCTACCGCTCGGTCGCAGAGTTTGCGGGCGACATCGAGCGATACCTGGAGGGCGAACCGATCGCCGCGCGCCGGCTCAGCCTCACCCGTCGCAGTGCAGCTCTCCTGCGCAGGCACAGGGAGGCGGTCGCTACCGCGGCGGTCATTCTGGTGGGGATCGCAGGCATTGCGGTCTGGCAAACTCAGCGCTCAGCGCGACCCGTAGCGGCGCAGGCTTCGGCATCAGTCCCCGCGCACCGCCCGATCGTTGCTGTGCTCGGCTTCAAGAACCTCTCCGGCCGTACCGAGGTCGGGTGGATCTCGACCGCACTGACTGAAATATTCGACACCGAGCTTGCGGCCGGCGACCGGCTGCGCATGGTGCCGGCCGAGAGTGTGGCGCGTGCGCGCATGGATCTCGAGCTGCCCGAGGCGCAGACGCTCGCTGCCGACACCCTCGCACGACTGCGCAGGAACCTCGGCAGCGACTTCGTGGTGCTGGGCTCCTTTCTCGATCTGCGCAATCCCGACGGTGAGCAGATTCGCCTCGACCTGCGCGCGCAGGACGTCGTGCGCGGCGAGACGGTCGCCACCGTGTCGGAAGCGGGGGCTGCAACCGACCTGCTGACGCTGGTCGCACACGCCGCGGACAAGTTGCGACGACAGCTCGGCGTGGCAGAGAGTTCGCTCGCGGATGCCACCGGCATTCACGCCTCCATCCCCTCCAATCCCCAGGCGATGCGGCTGTATGCGGAAGGGCTGACAAGGCTGCAGGCGTTCGATGCTCTGGCAGCCCGGGATCTCCTTGTACGGGCGGTGATCGCCGATCCTTCCTATCCACTCGCCCATTCGATGCTCTCGAAGGCGTGGCTCGCGCTAGGGTATGGACAGAACGCAACCGCGGAGGCGAAAAAGGCCCTGGACCTTGCGGGCAATCTCAGCCGCGCCGACCATGCGCTGGTCGAGGCGCGCTTTTATGAAACGAGCAAGCAGTGGGAGAAGGCGATCGAGACGTACCAGCAGCTGGTTGCGTCCTTTCCGGACAATCCGGAGTACGGCCTCGACCTCGTCAATGCCCAGATCGGAGCCCAGCGCGGCAGCGACGCACTCAAGACCCTCGCGACGCTCAGAAGCACAGCGCCGCACGCACGGGATGACGCCCGAATCGATCTGGCGGAGGCCGAGGCCGCTTATACGCTAGCTGACAACGAGCGCGTGTTGCTCGCGGCCGGGCGCGCCATCCAGACCGCGAATATTGCAGGCGTCAAGCTGGTTGCGGGCCGTGCGTACATCCTGCGGTGCCGTGCATACGCAAGTCTCGGCAAACCCGCGCTCTCGAGCGCAGCCGGTGCCGAGGCGCGCCGGCTCTATGAGGAGGCCGGCGATCAGGCCGGCGAGGCGCAGGCGCTGCATGCCATGGCAGAGATCCCCATCGACCAGGGCGATCTGGAGCAGGCAAAGACGCTCTATACCCAGGCCGTGGAGATCACGCGGCGCATCGGCGACAAGCGCGGCACGGCGCGCGAGCTTGCCAACATCGGGCTGATCTACGTCCAGCAGGGCGACTTTTCGACGGGCGAGCGGCTGTACGTTGAGGCGTTCGAAGACTTCAGGGAGGTCGGCGATCGGCAGTCGATGGCGGTCGTGGCGGCCAACACGGGCGATGTGCGCCACGCTCAAGGCAGGCTCGGGGATGCGCTCGCCGAGTACCGTGATGCGCTAATGCTGGCACGCGAGGCGGGACACAAGGCCGCCGAGGGCATCGATCTGCAGCTGATCGGCGAGGTGCTGGCCGATCAGGGCGATCTGGATGGCGCCATGCAGATGTATCAGCAGGCGTCCGCCATTCAGCGCGCGATTGCGGACAACTACTATTACTCGATCACCTTGATCTCCATGGGCCGGGTCCACCGGCAGAGAGCCGATAGCGCGGGTGCAAGAACGCTCTATGACCAGGCGCTCGCCTTGCGCCAGCAGCTCGCGGCAAAGGGCCTGATCGCGGAAGCGCAGATGGCGCTCGCGGAGCTCGCCGGCGATGCCGGGCAAGGCGCCACCGAAGAGTCGCTCGCCCGTCAGGCGGCTCACGAGTTCCAGGCAGAGCGGGAGTCCGATTTCGAGCTCCACACACAGGGCCTGCTGGTGGAATCGCTGTTACAGCAAAATGCGCTCGAGCGCGCCGGCGATGCGCTGCAGGCCGGGCTCGCACTGTACGAGCGGAGCCGGGATGTCACCGTGCGCTTTCCGTTTCAGATCCAGAACGCGTACGCAACGGCGGCGAGAGGCGATGTCACGCGCGCAAGTCAGCTCGCCCACAGCGTGCGGCTCGACGCCGAGAAATGCGGCCTGGTGCGAATCGCGCTCGAGGCCGAGCTCGCGGAACGCACAATTCGGCTGAAAAAGGCGGATTCCGCCGCCACACGTGCTGAGCTTGCCAGCGTGGCGAGCGATGCGCGTGTGAAGGGCTTCACGCTCGTCGCGCGCAAGGCACAGGCCGAGCTTGATCGGCTGCGACTCAAGCCCACGTAAGTGATCGCACGGCGACCCCGCTTCGGATGCATCGAAGGTCGGCCCGGCGAAGGTCCCTCCGAAGATGGAGGGATCGATCATGCAGGCGTGCAGGGCTTCATGCGGCCCGCCTTTTGGCTCGATCGCGTAGACTACGACGTCGCAGCTTGGATTGGAGGAATCGATGAGAACGGAAGTCTGCGTCGTCGCACTTTTGCTTTACGGATGTGCTACCCAGCCCGATGTTTTGGTCTACGCTTATGCAGACTCCTCTGGCAGCCCCTATGACCTGAACGAGTACTCCGTCAAGGACCGCACGAAAGGTCCGCACAGTGCTCAACCAACCCTTGAAGTGCTGAAGAAGGCGGAGGCCTTCTGCGCTACTAAGGGAACGCCAGCGGTGCAGCAAGAACAAGAAAGCCCGCCCGCCGGGACTTACGTCTTCCGTTGTATTCCGCAGCCTGACCATGCCGCTGCCCGGTAGAACTGAGCGCCTTTGATATGCCGCGGGTCATGTTGCGGCCTTGCGCATGATTGCCTCAGCAGCTCGATGACGCAGGCGAGACGGTAGCAAGTGTGCTTCTCGCGGCGAGTGGTAGCATTTTGGTAGCAGCACCGAAAATTGCGAAGTCGTCAGTGGTGCAAATGATTGATATTGAAGCGCGCCCGGACGGATTACTCGGGCCTGCGGCCCTCCGCCCCTCGCTCCGCTCGGGGTCGCCCTAAAGGGCGATCGCCATCGCCGCTGCGCGGCGCTGTCGTCGAACTCGCCTGGTTGTCTGTCGGGAGTTCGATTAAAACGCCGAACGGTAGACGGCAATAAATGGCTCTCAAACCAATCAGCAAATGCGCGCCCGGAGAGATTCGAACTCCCGACCACCTGGTTCGAAGCCAGGTGCTCTATCCAGCTGAGCTACGGGCGCGTAGCCTCTATTCTAGCCTTGATACCACCTTCGTGGAATCGAAGTATTTATTGCGCCAACAGCCGTGGATCGATGCCGGTTCCCAGCGTAAATGTCGAGCCGACCACGCTGACCACCGCGGTCTTGCGGTTTAGACCCAGCAGCTCTCTCAGCCGATAGGTTGATTCGATACCCGTGCAGTGCCCCGCCAGCAGGTACTGAATGTGATAGCGCTTCAAGTGTTCACCGGTCCACGCAATGGTCTGATCGGAGGCGGAGAAAAGATGCAGTCCGCCGACGATGGCCAGCAACGATTTGCCCGGCACCATCGCGACCGCATACTCGGCAATGTTGACGATGCCGGCATGGCCGCAACCGGTCAAGATCACCAGCCCGTTGTCGGTATTGAAGACCAGCGCTGAATCTTCGGACACATTGTCCTCGATCAGCCCGTGCGCCGTATTCAACGATAGTCCTGGAAACCAGTTCTTTTCATCGTGCGGCCGAGGTACCGGCCCGCTGAACCACACGCCGGGGAAAATTTCCGTGGGCTTGTCGTGGACAATGAACATGCCGCCGGTCTGCGGGTATTCCGTCCTGATCGTGCGCAGCCCGTTATGGTCCTCGCCGGCCGCATCCAGTCGCGGCTCGAAAATTCCGGCGCCGATGTGCACGCGGCTCATCGCTTTCGGATTGGCCTTCATCAATTCTCGGCGCAGCGACATCAGCCCCGATACATGATCCCAGTGATTGTGCGACAACACGACATCTTCGACGTCGTGCAGGTCGATCTTCAATGCCGCGGCGTTCCTCAGCACCAGATCCGGCGAGGCACCGGTGTCATAGAGAATCTTGTGTCCATCGACTTCTACCAGCGCGGAATAGCCCCACTCGCCGTCACCCTCGTGCGGATTGCCGGCAACATTGGTTACCAAGGCTGTTATTTTCAGCGTGTGAACTTGGGCGTAGCTCGCCGCGTGCGCGCACAACGGCACCAGCAGCTGCACAACTAAAACCACGACTAGAGCCGAACGAATCCTCATTGCTCGCTCCTTGCGAATGTGCCGCGCGCCGGGGCGGCGGCTTTCTGGGGCGAGCAGTATACGAAATCTCCTTTTCAAATTGGAATGTCGCGACATGCCAGGACAGTGCACAATTGCAGCCCCTCAAGACTCCTCGGTGATGAATGACTGCCTCAAACTCTACCCGCGCCCTGGTTGCGCTCGTTACTGGTTCTTCTCGCGGTATCGGCAGCGTCATCGCCATGCAACTGGCTGCGCGCGGCGTGCGGGTCGCTCTACATTATCGATCGCGGAAGAGCGGCGCCGATGCCCTGCTTGCGAAGCTGCCCGGCGTGGGCCACGCGGCCTTTGCAAGCGACTTTGCCGATGCGGAGGCCCCCGCTGCCCTTTGGCACGACGTGACCGCACAATTGGGCGGCGTCGACATTCTTGTCAATAATGCGGGGCTATTCGTCGATCATCCACCATTGACCACCTCGTACGAGTCGTGGCGCTCCGCATGGACTCTGACCATTGGCGCGAATCTGATCGGCCCGGCGAATCTGTCCTTGCTGGCGGCGCAAGGCATGAATCAGCGAGAGCCCGTGAATCCTCGTTTTGGGCGCGGACGTATCGTGAATATTTCTTCGCGCGGGGCTTTCCGCGGCGAACCCGATTCGCCCGCCTACGGCGCAAGCAAGGCGGGCCTGAATTCCTTGTCGCAATCCCTGGCCAAGGCGCTGGCGCCGCGATCCATATATGTATATTGCCTCGCGCCGGGCTGGGTTGAAACCGATATGGCGCACGGACATCTTAGGGGCGCGGGCGGTGCCGACATCTTGGCGCAGCATCCTCTGGGCCGAGTCAGCCAGCCCGAGGAAATCGCCAACGCAGCGGTTTATTGTGCGTTGGACGCGCCGGCCGCAATGACCGGTGGCGTCATCGACGTCAACGGCGCCAGCTATCTTCGCACCTGATGCACGTTTAGCTTCGCACCGCGCTCACCCCGGTGCGGCGCGTTCCGATTCAAGGGTCGAAGCGCTCGGCCCCCGTGTAGCAAAGGTAGCGGCTCTTGGCCGCGCGGCCAAACAGTGTCATGCCTAGTCTGACGCCGAGGTCATAGCCCATCGATGTCACGCCGTTGCGCGACACCATGATGGGCACGCCATTGTGCGCTGCCTTCATCACCATTTCCCCGGTAAGACGTCCGGTCGTGAACAGGGTCTTGTCGGCGCCTGCGACCCCATGCAGTAACATCCATCCGGTGATGATGTCGAGACCGTTGTGGCGGCTGACATCCTCGATGCTCGCCAGCAAGTCAGCGTCGCGAAACAGGGCACACCCATGCACCGATCCCGCGGCTCGGTGCACGGCGTCGTACTCACGCATTACTTCCAAGATACGCAGTAGCGCTGCGCTGGAGAGGCGCGCTGTGCCGGTGCTCGGCAGCGGCGCCGCATCGACCCTCATCATCAAGTCGGCGAACACGGTGCCAAGGCCGCATGCGGTACCAACCTGGCGCTGCGCGTCTGCCCCGACCCCATTCGCCGTGGCACGCAACGAAACCGCCGCCGAGCCTGCCGTCCAATCGATGGTGATCGACTCGATATCTTCGGTGCCCTCCACGATGCGTTGGTTGCGCAGATAGCCGAGCACCAACAGTTCAGACTTGCCGCCAAGCGTCATCAAGGTGACCAATTCCCTGCCGTCAATGGAAATCGTCAGAGGCCGTTCCACGGGAATTTGCAGCGTGCGCCGTTCGCCGCTCTCATCCAGTACTGCGACTTCGCGCAGCAGTTGCCCATCGGCGGCGATCACTGTCGGTGCCTCGGGCACGCGCGGCAGCGTTTGCGCCTGCGGCGAGAGAATGAACGCGCTGACTTCGCTGCTGTCGATGCCCGTTGTCCGATTGGCTGATCGGCGATTCGCCGTTCTCGCTACAATAACATTTATGAACGTCTCGTCCGCCCCGATGACGCCCGCGCTGGCCGAGGCCGCGATCCGCACGCGCATGGCGCCTCTGGCAACCGAGTCATTGCCGCTGCGCCAATGTGTCGGTGCAACGCTGCGCGAGGAATTGCACGCCGAGCGCGACAACCCGCCGTTCGACCGCGTCGCCATGGACGGCATAGCCGTCTCGAGCGAGGCCCTGCAACGGGGTCAGAGACAATTCTCCATTCAAGCGACTCAGGGCGCGGGGGAGCCTGCCCTGCGCCTCGAGCCGGGCGATAATGCGATCGAGGTGATGACCGGCGCGATCCTCCCGCTGGCCAGCGATTGCGTCATTCCCATCGAGCAATATCAAGTAAGCGGAAGCACAGCGACGCTCCGCGGCGACGTGTCGGCAGCGCCTTACCACAATGTCCATCGCCGCGGCTCGGACGGCGGCGCGGGCGCACGCGTACTTCAGGCCGGCACCTGCCTGCGGCCGCCCGAGATCGCGGTGGCAGCATCCAGCGGAATGGCCCGCTTACAGGTGAGCCGCCAACCCTCTTTCATGATTCTATCGACCGGCGATGAATTGGTAGAACCGGGTGAACCCATTCTCGATCATCAGGTGCGCCGCTCGAATGCCTACGCCCTGATTGCGGCGCTGCGCGTCCGTGGCTTCTCGCGCATCGGCAACGAACACGTCCTCGATGACGAACCGATGATGCTCGAACGCATCGGATTGCATTTGACCACGCACGACATATTGATATTGAGCGGCGGCGTCTCGATGGGGAAATTCGATCTGGTTCCCAAGGTGCTGGCGCAGCTGGGCGTTCAGCAAGTATTTCACAAGGTTGCACAACGGCCGGGCAAGCCGATGTGGTTTGGTATCGGACCCCGCGGTCAAGCGGTATTTGGGCTGCCTGGCAATCCCGTATCGACCCTGGTGTGCCTGCTTCGATACGTCATACCCGCCGTGGGCGAGGCGACGCGCAGTTTGCCCGCGCCGCCCGAAATTCTGGCGCTCGCGGCGCCGGTGTCGTTCGACTTCCCGCTGACCTATTTCCTACCCGTTGCGGTCGAGCATGACGACTGGGGTACCCCTTGGGCGCAGCCCCGCCCCACCAACGGCTCGGGCGACTTCGTCAGCTTGACCGGCACGGACGGGTTCGTCGAACTCCCGCCCGGGCCA
>Ga0302324_100022908_pt1 | contig 12113 bp, 7 predicted proteins | sample Palsa_T0_1_FD_201949 | JGI IMG/M metagenome (GOLD analysis project Ga0302324, IMG submission 201949) | Peat permafrost microbial communities from Stordalen Mire near Abisko, Sweden - Palsa_T0_1 | ecosystem: Environmental > Terrestrial > Soil > Palsa > Peat permafrost | place: Sweden: Abisko...
TAGGAACTCATCGCCACCCACTCGGGCCACGGTGTCGATCTTGCGCACCGCCGTCGTGAGGCGTCGCGCAACCTCGATGAGCAACTGATCGCCTGCGGCGTGACCGAGGGAGTCATTGATGAGCTTAAAGCGATCCAAATCCATGACCATTACCGCGAAGTGTTTGGCGTTGCGCTCTGCTTGGGCCAGCGCTTGCTTTAAACGATCGATGAACAAGAGCCGATTCGGAAGGCCGGTCAGGGCGTCGTGCGTCGCCTGGTGGTTTAATTCAACGTTTACCTGCTCAAGACGGTTGGTGTGCAAGCGAGTTCGCGAGGTCAAATGGGCATCGAAGATCTCCGTGATGAGCGTAACAGCGAGAAGCGCCACGGCGATCAAGCCGATCGTGAGCGCGAGCCAATCGTTGTCGAGCAGGACGCCGCCACGACAGTAGGAATTCGGCCCAAAGACGGACGCCGCCATGGCCGTGTAATGCATCCCGCTGATCGCACCGCCCATGATCAGCGCGGCTGCAAGCCGCGCAAGGAGCAGGGCTCGCGATTTACCCTGGCGAAGGTGAAACGCGAGCCACAGCGCGGCGAATGAGGCAAATACAGCGATGGCTATTGACGTGGCCACCAGAAGCGGCTCGTAGCGAATCATCGGCACAATCTGAATGGCTGCCATGCCCGAGTAGTGCATGACAGAGATTCCGGCTCCCATCACGATGCCACCGAAGCCAAGACGCGCGAAGCCGAGTTGCGGTCCGCTCGAAATCTTAATGGCAAGACCTGAGGTGACAATCGCGATCGCGAGCGACAACAGTGTTGTCGGGATGTCGTACCGCAGGGGAACCGGCAACGAGAAGGCCAGCATGCCGATGAAATGCATCGACCAAATGCCGATACCCATCGCGAACGCGCCGCCGAGGAGCCACATTCGGCTGACCGAGCGATCGGCCGCAGCGACGCGGGCCGCGAGTTTCAATGCGGTATAGGAGACCAACACCGCAACGGCTACCGACAGCGCGACGAGCCAGCTGTTGTACGTTCCTTGCATCGGAATGCTTCCTGCACACGGCTAGAGCCTTGCCAGCTTAGCGTGGAACTGCAGCCGGCCCCGACCGACCCGTTCACCGTTTTCGATCGTTTTTGCCGCGTCGCGCAGGAATGATTGCAAATGCTGAGTCGGGAGCGATGTGGGACACGATAAGCGGACGACCGCAAGGCTGCCAAGAAAGAAGAACCCTTGCAAAGACAAAGCGCGATTTGGTGCCTTTGCCTACCCTACTTCAAGAAAATAGCGGGAAGCGGCGCTCAGTGATACGTCGGCAGTGCCTTGTAGGTCGACTGCAACGCGCACCGCCTCTGCCTAGAGCTACGCCTGTTGATCCACGAGCGAATGGGCCGCCTCGATCAGGGCACTGAAGGCTATTCCAAGTCGGCGGATCGCTTGATTCATCGCAGCGTCGTCGAAGTCCATTTAGGGCGCGCGCAAGCAGGGGGGTCAGTTTTGACGACAAATAGGTCCGGATCGTGTTGCTAATAGGACCTCTTCAGTCATGTTGATGTTGCCAGGGCCTAAACCTTGCCGGCTCACATGGACTGATATCCGCATGTCTGGAGGGGACCGCTAAAGGCGCGCGCAACTCCTGGCGCGCAGTACGCGGTGGATTCAATCAGTCCACAGTATCGTTTGCTAACGTCTATCCCCCCGGCAGACGATACGCGCAGACGCTACCGCACGAGGCGTTGGTGATGTAGAGGGTGCCATTGGCGATGAGCGGCGGAGGATGCAAGGTGCTCGCAGGCGCCGCGACGCTCCACAAAAGAGAGCCGTCCGAGACGGCGTAGGCGGCGGTTGGCGGATTGTTGGATCCTTGCTGTTCATCGTACAGCACACCGTTTGCGAGGGACACGGACGACGTGCTTGCCAAATAAGCCGACCACAGTTGATGGCCGTTAGATGCATGCAGAGCGTGGACGTACCCGTCGCTTCCGGTCGCGTAAATGATGCCTTTGGCGAGCGAGACTGGAAATGCCGAACTATTGCCCGCAACGGTCCATAGGAGTGCCCCAGTCGTGGCGTTTAGGGCAGCGAATTCTCCGGCTGCACCGGCGTTGACGTAGAGCACGTTCCCGCCGAGGGTGAGCCCCATCGTGCCGGTGCCGAAATTGTACGACCACACGAGTTCCTGGGTACTCTGCGAGATCGCGCAGATGCCCGAGAACTGGTTACCGCCGCAGGTAAAATAGACCATCCCGTTTCCGACAGTGACTGGGGCAGAACCCATCGTGTTCGAGGTGCCGGTCACGTAAGTCCAGAGCACATCGCCTGACGTCGCATCCACGGCGACGAGGTATTCGGAACCGCCCGCACCGCCGTTTCCGTAACCGAAATAGACCACGCCGTCGGAATACACAAGCGGTGCGATGACCGCAGCTTCGGGCAGGCAATTGCACGGATTGGCGAAGTGCCAGACCAAATGGCCATTCGAATGCCTATAGGCACACACAGCGCCGTAGGCGGTGCTGCCGCCCGGATCGTCAAAGCTGCATCCGGCAAAGACAAAGCCGCCGCCGATCGCGATGCCGTTTCCGCCGGTTCCGTCGTTTCCGGTGGTAACGGTCCAAAGCGTTGCACCGGTCGCGGCATCAATGGCGGCGAGGTTGGGGTCGTTCGAGCCCTGGCCCTGGCCTTGCGCGTAAATGGTGCCTGCATCGAGCGCGAATGCCGTCACGCCGCCAGCAACACCTTGGCCCCATAGCAATTGCAAGCCGGAGATGTTGGACGCGGAAATCGTTGTCTCCGCGCCGTTGTAGGACATATGTCCCGCACCCAAGTAGGTCTGAGGCCAGTTCACCTGCGCGGCAAAGCTTGGCGCCGCAACGGCTAGCGCCACGCCACCCAGGGCCACGCACAACGCCCGTGTCGACCGAGACCGCAACAGCCTTAACCTTAAACGCGTCGCTGAGAATCCGACCGATAGGCACCCGACCGAGATCTTGCTCATGGATTTCTCCACCTAAAAATGCCTGATTTACGCCGGACTACTATGGTGGTCCGAGTAGAACAATTTCACTGACGACAACACCTCTTCTGTGCATCCATATTGGTCCCGGTGAAGGTCCACAGAATTGCGCCGTTCGTCAGATCAGACGCGTAGAGCTCGTTCGCGCCAACCGAATTGACGTAGGCGACACAAACTGGTCGCCCGCATCGGCGCTATCCGCTGCATGGTTTTTGTCCTAATCCCCTGGAAATGTAGGGTGTGCGCGGCGCTTCGCGATTCACAAGTAACCCGGGGTAAACTTACGGTAAAATAAGGGGCCTGATGCCTTAGCAGGGGCAATCCATGGACGCTTCGAGCGCTGACAATGGATCGACGATCGTCCTGACGCAGGGACCGCAGGTCGCGCTCTCCCCGCCAGCGGTGCGCGCGGAAATGGAGAAGGTACTCGCCGCTGCTGGTCTGCGTGATGCACACCAATTGAGGCGCTTCCTGCGCTACGCGGTGGAGCACACCCTGGCCGGCGAGGGCGGACAACTCAAAGAATACAGCTTGGCCGTGGACGTGTTCGATCGGGGCCCTTCGTACGATCCACGGCTCGATCCAGTGGTCAGAATGGCAGCACGACGTCTGCGGCAGAAATTGCAGATGTATTACGAGCGCGACGGGGCTCAGGACCCCCTGCGCATTGACATTCCCAAGGGCGGTTACTCGGCCACTTTCCACCCGATGCCGGTTACTGCTGTAGTCCAAGCTCACGCTGTAGCGCCCGCGGACGCCGGCGCGGCTAAGGAAAACCCATCGCTACGCCGAGTCCATCGGAGGTTGCGATGGTCCGCATGGACCGTGTCCAGCGTTCTCATCACCTTGGGTATTGCCTATTGGCTCTATGGTCTACCCGCGCAGCAACCACGCCCCGCCTCGGGAAAAATTATGCTGGCCGTTATGCCGTTCGCCAATCTAAGCGGCAATCCTCAGGAGGATTATTTTTCCGATGGAATCACTGACGAGTTCATAGCGCGGCTGGGCAACGTCGATCCGCAGCGTTTGGGAGTGATCGCACGCACTTCGGTGCTGGGTTACAAGAACACGAGTGAGCATGTGGACGACATCGGCCGTGAACTTGGCGTGCAATACATCTTGGAAGGCAGCGTGCGTCGTGCCGGTTCACGCCTGCGCATCACTGCAGAGCTTGTTCAAGTGACTGATCAGACGCATCTGTGGTCGCAAAGCTATGACGGAGACAGCCGCGATCTACTGGAACTGGAAAGTCGCATCGGGGATGCCGTAGCACGCGAAGTAAACGTGAGCCTGACGCGCGCCGGCGTGACTGCTCAATTGACCGGTCCGTCGCCACAGCGGGCGATCGCGAGAGCGGCAGCGATCGATCCCGAGGCGCACGAGCTTTACTTGCAGGGGCGATATTTCTGGAGCAAGCGATCTGATTTCGACATTCTGAAGAGTCTTGACTACTTCCAGAGGGCTGTAGCCAAGGATCCCGGCTATGCCACGGCCTACGTGGGCATTGCCGACGCCTACGGGATGCTTGCGGCCAACGACCAAGCTCCCGCGGATGAAGTGGTGCCGAAGGCGCGCGAGGCGGCGAAGCGCGCTTTAGGGATGGACCCCAGCCTGGCCGAGGCTCATGCCGCTCTGGCGCACATCAAATTTTTCTATGATTGGGATTTTCCCGCAGCAGCAGCCGAATACCGACGGGCCCTCGAACTGAATTCCGGGTCAGCCGACGCCCATCATTTTTACGGTGTGATGCTCATGTGGATTGGACGGCTGCACGAAGCCTCTGAACAGCTGCATCAGGCGGAGGTTCTCGATCCACTGTCATCCGTCAACGCAGCGGCGCTTGGCTTGGCGTATCTGTATTCCGGACAGGACGACCAGGCGATGCAGCAAGCTCGTAAGACACTAGAGACCGCTCCTGACGACGCGGTTCCCCATGCCCTGTTGGGATTTTGCTACGAGCGAAAAAAACTGTATCCAGAGGCGGTGAAAGAGCTGCGCAAGGCCGTCTTGCTGTCGCATCGCGACTCCGAGAGCCTTGGCTGGCTGGGATGGGTGCTCGCGCTTGAGGGCCGGCGCGCAGAGGCCGAGGGGATCATCGCGGAATTGCTGGCCGCGTCCGGCAAGCGCTACGCCGCTGCTCACGACGTCGCGATTATCTATGCAGGGTTGGGCGACAATGAGCGTGCCCTCCGCTATCTTGATCAGGCGGTGACGCGGCGCGAGGCCGACGCGCTCAACATCAAAATGGAGTTTGCCTGGCAGACATTGAGATCCGATACCCGTTTCCAGGCCCTGCTGCGCAGAAGCGGTCTGCAGAACGATTGACGCTGTGAGCGGCGACCTTGTACGCAAAGTGCAAGTTGCGGGTGCAGCCCGTCTGCAGCTCTGAGAAAACGACTTCGGCCGCTGGAAGTCGTCGATCTCCAGATCGTCGCCACGTCCGGTCGCCACTGCGACGACGATTTGAATAATCCAGTCGGGATGCGCGGGACATCCAGGAACGTTGATGACGGGAAGAGCGGAGTTGCAGCGTCAGGTCGCACCGAGTGCGCCGCCGCGTGGAATGCGTCGCCGCACGGCAGCATGCGGCGCTAATCCTGACTTTCTTGCGGGCGAACACTTGATCGGCTCCGGACTTCGTCGAAGAAGGTCCGAGCGGGTTTTACGCCCGGCGCCGAGATACCCGAATACACACGAGTCTGCTGAGATAAGCCGCCGAATCGGCGCAGAGTTACTCCAGTACGGTGCCTCTTATAATTGGCATATACAAAGGAGTCGAACATGCCAATCCCCAAGGGTTACAGCTCAGTCGAGGGCACGCAGCACGTGCACCCGGCTGATCACCAGAAACTCAATCCGACCAGCGCAAACGCACAGGTCACGGTGACGCTCATTCTTCGGCGCAGACCGGACACTCAGAAAATCCCGGATGTGAAAGACTTCTCGGCGTCCAGCGCCCTTCATGATGGGCGTCCACGCGCCGAAATCGAGCAGGCTCAGGGGGCCGATCCCGCGGAACTCGAGAAGGTCGAGGCGTTTGGTCGGCAGCACGGATTGACCGTTGTGCAAAGCAATCAGGCACGAAGATCCGTCGTGCTGCGCGGTCCCGCCAGCGCGATCAACAAGGCCTTCGCCGTCGAACTGCACGACTACCAATCACCGCGCGGCAAATATTGGGGCCATGCCGGCACGGCCAACCTCCCGAGCGAGCTCGCAAAGTACGTCGAGGCAGTCGTTGGTCTGACCAATCGTCAAGTTCCCGCACAGCACTATGCGACCGGTCGCCAAAGCAATCCAAAGGATCCACCGAAAACGAAACCACTGACCCCGCAGCAAGTCGCGTCGCTCTACAATTTTCCCGCTGGTACGGGCGCCAGCCAGACGATCGGCATCTACGAGATGCAGACCAGCGGAGGGCCTGCCGGCTATACCAAGCAGGATCTCACTCAAACAATGCGCGCATTCGGGGATGATCTCGTCGTTCCAAAGCCCATTGACGTCGCCATTGACGGCGTGGTCAATTCCGGCGTTTCGGATGGTGAGACCGGCCTCGACATCACCGTCGCGAGCGCAATTGCGCAGGGCGCGAAAATCGCCGTCTATTTTACGGGCGGCGCAGTGCAAAACATCATTCATGCGCTGCAGCGCATGATTCATCCGGACCCCGCTGATCCCGTACCCTCCGTCATCTCGATCAGCTACGGTTGGGGGCCAGATGACGAGACGGCCGACAGCTTTTCAGATCAGGACTATATCCAGATTGGTAAGCTGTTCCAGGACGCGGCCAACTTGTCCGTAACTGTCCTCGTCTCCTCCGGCGACTCCGGCGTCTTTATCGCCAGCAAAACCAAGGCCCAGGCGAGCTACCCGGCGACGGATCCCTGGGTCGTCGCGTGCGGTGGGACTACCATCGGCGATGTCGACGGCGCGTCCTTCGATGAGTATGTCTGGAACGACGTCGGAGCCGGCGGACCCGGCGCCACCGGAGGCGGCGTGAGTGCGCGATTTGCGCCACCGGATTATCAAAAGAGCGTGAAAGTGCCCAAGAGCCTGACCACGAAAAAGCCCGGAAGAGGAATCCCGGATATCGCGGGCAATGCGAGTGAGAACAGCGGCTACGTGCAATTTATCAACGGGCAGTCGCAACCGGTCGGCGGCACCAGCGCGGTCGCGCCTTTGTACGCCGGTCTGATCGCGCGCATTAATGCCAATCTTGGGCAGGCGGTCGGCTTCATCAACCCGGTCTTGTACGGCGCAAGCAGCGCGTTTCGTGACATCGTGGGCGCCCCTGGCCCAGCGAACAATTCGTTTGGGAATGTCGCGGGCTACCCGGCCGGTAAGGGGTGGGACGCCTGCACCGGCCTCGGCAGCGTGAATGGTTCCGCTTTGCAAAGTGCCCTGCAGGCGGCCCTCACGCACAGCAAGCAGAGTGCGTCTGCCGCCGCGCAGCGACCACTAGCCCGACGGGGTGCGCCGTCGGCAAGGGAGCATTGAGCATGGCGGCCGAAGTCTTCAGAACTGGCACCTTCAAGGGCGTCGACGTTCGCGATACGTTCGCGCAGGCCGCTATGCAGCAGGAAGCGGTAACGGTCGCTCTGGGGGCAATCCCTTGGCCGACCGGTCTGGCACCAATGGCCGCATCTCTGGGCAGCTACAAGGCGGGAGAAAAGATCACTGGACCGCTGAGTGCGACAGCCGATGCGCTCATTGTCCTCTACACCGCTCCGGAGACGAGCGCGCTGTTAGACGTCTTTACCGGTGATAAAGAATGGTCGCCTGCGCGAGCGGCAAAATGGTGCGGGTATGCGCACAACTTCGCGAAATTCAAGCCGCTCATCGAGGGGATAAGCGGCGACAAGGCCCTTGAACAGGGAATGTTTGGCTATCTCTCGGCTATCCGCATCGGAAGCAAGACCGTAGTTCTGTTCAAGACGGAACTTCATCCCAAGCAGAACGGCAGTGGTCTTCCATTCGTTCCGGTCATGCAGCAGTTGCTCGCCGAATTGGCGCCGGCCTTGGTTATCAGCACGGGAACCGCGGGAGCGGTCGGGCCCAATCTAAATTGCGGCGACGTCACGATTACCAGCGAGGCGCGATTTCATTGCCACGTACAGTACCCCCATGAGCCCAGTATCAACACGATGAGCGCCAACCACACCGCACTGACCAATAGCGTCGCGATCGGCGCGCAGTACGTGGATTTCGCGTCCACGAACCTGACGAAACTGTCGCTGGCCGGTCTGGCGCAATGCTATGCGAAACTGCAGACATTGAATGGCTACTCCTTCGTAAAGAAAAACGTTGGGGCACCCAAAATCTACATGGCTGGTCAAAACGCCGTCGCCGGCCCAGAGCCGATGGCCATAGTCTCGGCAGACTATCTGACGGTGGACGACAACAACGATTCGGAGGGCTTGCAATCACTGGGCATCATGAACGACACCGACGATGCGTTTCTCTTCTACGCCATCAGTAAGATGGCGGGCAAGAAGCCAAGCTGGCTGTCCATTCGCAATGCTTCTGAACCACAGATTGTTGCCAAGCCATTTCCACCTGGCACCTCGAGCCAGACGATCATAGATAGTCTCAAGGGAATTGCCGGAAGCATCTACGGCATCTATCAGTATTGCACGACTGTCAATAGTGCATTTGCTTGCTGGGGCGCTGTCGCGGGTCTGTGATGATCTTCAGCGTTCGTCGTTGCCAGACCGCAGCGACCACCCAGCGACAGCAAACGCGCAGGCCATTTTGGAATTCGAGAATGAACAGGTTCAGCGCCAGATTCATAGGGGACTAAGGTGAAACTGAAGGCCATCACGCTCGCCGCAGTCATCGGCAGTTGCGGGCTCGCATACGGTGACGAATTCTTGCCATTCCCGAAGAGTCCACCGCAGTCCGCTTCACAGAGCGCGGACTATGAAAGGCAGTTTGGTAATTCGATAAAAAACCTGCAATGTCCTCAGCTAGGACAGCTTCACGACGATCTGCTTTCGAGACTCAATGCGGCGACCTCGCCGGGCGATCGCAGCTATTACGCAAGGCTGATTGGTGACGTCACGTCCGAAAAGGCGCTGAAGGGATGTCCAAGTCAATGAAACTGTGTATTGGAACTCGGCTGTTACGTGTGCTCGGCATCCTCTTGGCGACCATGTCGTTGGCGGTGGCGTATTCGACGGCTTTCAGCCAGACACCGAGCATGGACCCCGCGGCGCTGGCCAGCGCAGCTGCAGCAGCGAGCCCGTCGGCGGTGGAGAACTCCTCGGATGTCTCCGGCAGCGCGATGACTCCGGAGCAGCTATTTCGGTGGCTGCAAGAACAAGACAAGCGCTCTGAACTGATAGGCTTGGTGGTCGCCATGATTCTGGCGTTACTGATTGTGCTTTTCTTCATCCGCAAAAACGTCGACCACACGGCGGAGCAGGTGGTGCGCGCGTGCGGCCTTGTGCTGGTGATTTTTGGAACTCTGTTTATATCCGTTTACGCTTCCACCGCGGATCAACTGACGGCTCCAATAGGTATATTGGGCGCGATAGCCGGGTACCTGTTCGGCTCCGCTCAGCGCCGAACAACCAGTTCCTCGGCAGGCGGCAAGAGCCACTCGCTAAGCCACGGCGATGATGCCTGAACTGCGCGCGCGCCTGGCGATCAGCTGAATTGTTCGCATTGCGGCGCCGCGCGTCGCGCGGCCTTTCAGGCGCAAGAGAATTCGGGCCGAGCGCGCATAACCGCGCGCAGTGCGGAGGATGCTCAGTGGCTGCGGCCGCAGGGGAATAGGCAAGGCTTCAGATAATACGAGCCTAAGCGGGAGGATCGCTTGACAGCAGCCATGGAATCTACCGGCAGCACTCGAAGCTCAAGTCCGAGATGTCTCATCGTGTGTTGCGACGGGACTGGGAACATTTGGGGGAACGGGCACGACACGAATGTCGTCAAAATCGTTCGCTACCTGACCAAAGACGATCAGCAGCTTCTCTATTACGACCCCGGCGTCGGTTCGACGGACAACTTTCCCCCTATTGGGCTCGGCAGCAAAGTTGCGGCATACGCGCGTCGCTTCATCGGCCTGGCGTTCGCCAGCGGCATCTATGACGACATCGGCGCTGGCTATGAGTTTCTCGTCGACAACTTTAGGGAGGGTGATCGGATCTGTTTGTTTGGATTCTCGAGGGGTGCGTTCACCGTCCGGTCTATTGCCGGCATTGTCGATGAGTTCGGCATCGTACGGCCCGCGGCGCAAGCGCTGGTGCCGATGCTCGTACGAAGCTACTTCCTGCCGACGGCTGGGGCCGGAAGTTCCGGGAGGACGCGCACGCAGTTAGCGGCGGATATCCAAAGCAATTTCTGCTCACCGGCCGGTGCCGCGGCGACGATCCACTTCCTTGGCGTATGGGACACCGTCGAAAGCGTGGGTGTGCGGGGTCTGCATATCACGACGGATACCAATGTCAGACAGAAGAGCTACCAGCATGTGCGCCACGCAGTGGCTCTGGACGAGCAGCGCTCAAAGTACAGCCCGCGCCTTTACACCTCGGAAGGTCCGCCTGTCTGCCCGCAACAGACGTTTCGGCAAGTCTGGTTCACCGGATGTCATAGCGACATCGGCGGTTCATACGCCGACGCCGATCTATCAAATCTTACGCTCCGTTGGATGATCGACGAAGCGTGTGATCCCGCGGTTGGCCTGCGCTTCCAAGACGAGGCGCGATCGGTACAAGGCAACGCCGATGGGCTCGCGCACGATGAGGGGTTCGCCTCCCCATGGTGGACTCTCGTCGGGCTGTGCGAGCGTTTCCGACCCATCGATGCCGAGATGAGTTCCGCCGTGATCCGGCGTCAGGGCAACAAGAGCGTTTGGACCGCATTGCGGAAGCGGCCGATGTTCTGGTGGTTCGCCCTCGCGACAGCCTCGATTGGATTGTTGCCGGGCTTTGTTCTTGCCCGCCATGCGCCGGATTTCTGGCAACAGCTGTTCCGCGTCCTTGAATATCAGGTACAGCCGTGGCGCTATCTCGCGAGTCCAATGGCGTTCACGGTGAGCGCTGCGCGCTGCGCGACTTGGCTCGACTTTCTGCTGATTCCGGCGTACGTATCGCTAATTGCAACGATCATCGTGCACGCCAGACATCATTTGCATTATTCCCCGAGGAACCACTGGGCGCGCCGATGCGATCGGTGGTTATCCGCATGGCCCCTGATCGGTCTCGCTGCCGTCGATATTGCCGAGAACGTGTTAGTTCTCAAGGCTCTTGGGATGCAGCCAACCGCAAATGGAAATTGGCTGACGTGGGTGACTCTACTGAAGCTCGCCTGCTTGGGAGTTCTGCTGGTTTATTTGACCGGCATCTCATGGATGTCGGTTGCGGCACGAAACAATGCCAGACGCTCGAGTTGAGACACTCTAGCCGGCATCGTGCCTGCGCCCTGGGTGCCGTACGCGCGCCGATTTAGATAATCCGTGCACGCGGGGCACGGCAGTTAGCGCCATGACTCCGGTCCGCAGCCCGCCTCTGGGCCATGCGCTTCAGCGGCGCGCTTGCCATGCGGAGAGCTCGCCGACGATGCCTCGCCGAAACACCAGCACGCAGGCGATGAACACGGCACCAATAATGACTGTGACCCACCCGCCGACGATGTCTGACAGGTACTCCTGCAGCGATACAACAATCGCAGCGCCAATTACGGGGCCGAAAAACGTTCCAGGGCCGCCCAGCAAGGTCATCAGTATCACTTCGCCGGAAGTCGCCTGCAGGACGTCCGACAGCGTTGCAAAGCCAAGCACCAGGGTCTTCAACGACCCTGCGAAGCCTGCCAGGGTGGCAGAGAGCACAAATGCCACGAGCTTGTAGCGGTTGACGTCGTATCCGAGCGAGACGGCACGCGCTTCATTGGCACGAATGGCCTTCAGGACCTGACCGAAGGGCGAGTTGATCACGCGCCTGATAAAGACGAATACCGCGAGAAAAGCGGCGAGCACGAAGTAGTACATGACGACATCCGACCTCAGCTGCAGTATCCCAAATAGGCTTCCGCGCGGCACGCCCTGAAGGCCGTTCTCGCCGCCCGTAAACGGCGCCTCGAGGCACACGAAGTAAATCAGCTGTGC
>Ga0302324_100022909_pt1 | contig 12112 bp, 10 predicted proteins | sample Palsa_T0_1_FD_201949 | JGI IMG/M metagenome (GOLD analysis project Ga0302324, IMG submission 201949) | Peat permafrost microbial communities from Stordalen Mire near Abisko, Sweden - Palsa_T0_1 | ecosystem: Environmental > Terrestrial > Soil > Palsa > Peat permafrost | place: Sweden: Abisko...
CGTCTAGAGATCAGCTCCTTCATGCTTTGCGCCGCGTGTTCCGACCGATAGTACGAGTGCTTATCCGAGCCGGGATTCGTTTTGATGAATTTGCTGAGCTCGCGAGAGGCATCTTTGTCGATACCGCAATCCGCGACGGACTGGAAAACGTCTCTATTCCAACGCGGGCGCGCGTCTCCGTGGTTACAGGTGTATCGAGACAGCAAGTGGACTATTACATCGACAATAAGGGCGCGATTCCCTCCGCGAAGCCAACACTTGCCAGCATTATGGTTGAGGTCCTGCAGAAGTGGCATACCGAGCCGCAGTACGTGGGGCCATATGGAATACCGCTTGAACTAGAATTTGAAAATGGTTCCGGCAGCCGTTGTTTTCGGACGCTCGTCGGATTAGTTAACGAGACTGTCAGCCCCGGAATAGTTCTGGAAGAACTTCTGAGAGTTGGATCGGTGACATACTCCGGTGAACAACATTTCCGAGCAGTATCGCGCTACTTCATGATGCCCGAACCCATGTCTCCTCAACAGATTGAGTATTTCGGCAATACCCTTACCCGATTGGCTCAGACGCTTGAATACAATATGGATCCCAAGAATTCCAATAAGCGACTTGAGCGTTTTGTTCTCGCCGATCGAGGACTACCCGCCGACATCCTGCCGAAGTTCGAGACCTATGCTCGAGAACGAGCGACTGAGTTCCTGTTAGATCTAGACAATTGGTTGACCCCGTATTCCGCCTCAAACTCGGTTGATGATTCCCCCCGAATGGCCTCCGGACTCAACATATTCCTGTACGTGGAACCACCCGCAGACGAAAAGCCGCTGGCGGACCTTGTTCAACCTCCCCTTGAGACGCCCAATAAATCGTAAATTCCTTTTAATATCAATGTGTTAGGAGCTGGCGACACCATAACCTTATGAGTCATAGACTGCCGATCGCTGAAATCGATAATGATAAGTGCGTCACTTTTCTTTTGAATCTGTCATAATCTCCTGGTAATCTGAATCTTACATAAAAACGGACGAGCTAATGCTACGTCCGCCTTGGAGATATGAAATGCGTGCAATTCGAATTCCTTCTCGTCACACCTTAATTCTGTGCGCGGGTTTTGCTGCACTGCCAGTTTTGGCGGCCTTCAGCATTGCGGGCGCAGCAGGTAAGGCGGTGGTGGCCGGTGCAGGGGTGGGTGGTACCGGAAAAGTGATTTCCTTGGATGTCGGCGTTGGCGGTACAGGCAAGACTGGCGTTGGCGGTACAGGCAAGACTGGCGTTGGCGGTACAGGCAAGACTGGCGTCGGGGTCGGCGGCACGGGAAAGACTGACGTCGGTGTCGGCGGTACCGGTAAGACGGGCGTTGGTGTCGGCGGTACGGGCTGATTCAAGCTGAATCCTCAGCCTTAAAAGTTATGCGCCGCTATGCGGCGCTGAGTGGAACGAACAGCCAGGGACCGGCTCTCGATGGGGGCCGGTATTCCCCCCATTTCCGAGACTCCTGATCGCTCGCCTTAACTGTCCTCGTGCGCTTGGGCGCGCAATCGTCGGCTTGCCTGTGGAAAAGGACGACCTGGCAATTATTGGCTTCACCGGCCAATTTTCCCGCCTTGCGCATTAGAGACTACTAGTCTAAGTAGAACGGATAGTAACCTTCAGGGTTTATCGCTTTCTCCGTTCCGGCTTTCTCGAAGCAGAGTAACTCAATATCAGCGCGAATTGGGGCTCTTCGCTTTGAGTTTGATGCCTTTACTACATGAGCTTTGAGACGGCCAGCACCTCTCTAAATAGACCCATTTTTGCCTTTTAGCCGCGGGATCCAAGAGCGCAAACAATGAACGAACGAGCATCTAGAAAGAAGACTCAAATAGATCGTTTGCGCGCTGAAGCATTGCTATTCCCAATTACCGCATTCCTCTATGCAGATGGTTGGGGCAAGAAAGATGCTGTGCGGAGTTTCTCGCGGGCTTTCGAGCGTTCGCTTCAGAAACAAGGTGCGCGACAACTTAGACACATTGGGAATCCAGCTCCATACGCTGACCTTGTCGCTCTATGGTTGCGTGGCCGGCGTTTCATTGATCGATCAGGGCGTCCTCGACCGCTTCCAATGCAAGGCCGAGTGAGTTTCACGGCGTTAGCGCGCGAGGCTAGTCCAAAAATAGATCCCCAGGTTGCGCTATCCGTTCTAACTCACTTTAAAAATGTGCGCCGGACTACTACTGGCAAATACAAACTCGTTAACCCATTCTTTCTTACGTCCTCAACCAAAAGTCTCGCGTTCGAGCCGATGGCTTACTTCTTGTCGGATGCGAGCGATACTCTGGGAAGAATTCTAAAGCGAAAGGAGCAATCACGCAGTGCCGATATCTTTTGGCGAAAAGCCGAGAATTCGGATCTTTCTGAAGCGGCAGCAAGGAAATTTCTAGCATTTAGCAAGGAGCGCACTCTCGTGTTTGTAAACGAGATAGACGAATGGTTAGAAGCGCATCGGCGACCTCGCGTAGGGTCATTAAAAAGTACCAGCCGCCGTCGGGTTGGATTGGGCGTCTTTTCAATATTTTCTGGGCTTGAATCGCATCGTACGAATGCGCCCCACGCCAGTTGAGCTAACTGCGTACGAACTCGAGTATCTACATTGACTGGAAAAACGGAAAACCCTCGACCGGACGTCACTCAGTTGCTGTCAGTAATGTTATTGCCGATCGCTAGAATGTTGTTAAGAAGTGGCTATGGAGCAGAAGAACTTATTCGCGCTGCGAAACAAGCAAGCGTCAGAGCCGCTTTGATTGAAGTCATTCCGTTGGGCTCCCGAGTAAATGTTTCGCGCCTATCTGTAGCAACTGGTCTGACGCGCAAGGAGATCTCCAGTTTGCTTGGTCGAAGATTAAAGGCGAAATCCCTTCCGCATAAATCAACACTTGAACAGCGGGCCTGGCGGGTCCTGCGCGGTTGGCACAGTGATCCCAACTATCGGGAAAGGAGTGGTCGCTTGGCAGCGTTGCCATTTGCAGGAAAGCAAAAAACGTTCTCCTCCTTGGTGCGGAGGTACGGAGGCGATGTTACCCCTCGTTCGGTACTTCGAGAGCTCGAGAGGATCAAGGCGGTGAAAAAGACGCGATCCGGTACGCTACGGCTGCATTCCGGAGCCCTTCACTCACGTAGCTTGTTGGTTCAACAGCTATCGGATGTGGCGCGCATTTTCAGGGATTTCGCTACTACTGTCGCTGAGCCAGAGAGAGAGGGAAGTACTCGAGGATATTTTGGATTTAAAGATGCCGTTGTACCTTCGGTAGATCAAGCTGCGCTCTTCCAGCATACATTCGCAGAACGGGGAGCAATCCTGCTTGAGAGTTTTGACCAGTGGCTCAAGGGTCAGACCCGTGTTATGACGAAACCCTCGCGCTCAACGAACGGGAGTGTCCGAGTTGGGGTGGGAGTCTATCTCGTGCAGGACGGGTCTAAGCTCGATGCTAACTCTCGCCAAATCGACCGCGAACCAATGCGATCTTAAAATGTCGATCTCCAAATGGAGATCAGGGTTTAACTAACTCCTCCCTCAATCCGCGCCGAAGTATTTTTCCCACATTCGATTTTGGCAGCTCGTTTCTAAAAAATACGCGCTTAGGGACTTTATAGCCAGTGAGCGACTGACGACAATAGTCGATCAGTGCGGCTTCGGTAAGATTGGGATCCTTGCGTACGACGAACAGAGCTACAACTTCGCCTGAGTGTTCGTCGGGCATGGCAATCGCGGCTGCTTCGAGAACGCCCGGATGAGCGGCTGCGACGGCCTCTACTTCGTTAGGATATACGTTGAATCCTGAAACCAGGATCATGTCCTTCTTGCGATCTTCGATGTACACGTGGCCGCTTTCGCTCAGGCGGCCGACATCGCCGGTACGCAGCCAGCCGCCAGGAAGCATCACCTTCGCGGTCTCATCCGGCCGATTCCAATAACCGCGCATCACTTGCGGTCCTCGCAGGCAGATTTCACCAACCTGATTGACGGCCAAATCGCTGCCGCTATCGTCCTTGATCGAAATCTCAGTGGACGGTATGGGCAGACCAACCGACCCGTTAAATGGCTCATCCACTCGATTGATGCATCCTGCGGGAGAGGTTTCTGTCAGCCCCCAAGCCTGGGTGATCACCTTTCCGGTCGCCTTCTGCCATCTCTCGGCGACCGAGGCCTGCACGGCCATGCCGCCCCCGAGCGTCACTTTTAGGCGACTGAAATCTACGTCTGCGAATGCAGGGACGTTGAGAAGAGCATTGAAAAGCGTGTTGACACCGCTGAAGAAGGTGAACGGATACTTCTCCATTTCGCCGATGACGGCGGCCAAATCGCGTGGATTGATAATGAGAATGTTTCGCCACCCAAGCGCCAGGAACAGCAAGCAATTCGCCGTGAGTGCAAAGATGTGGTACAGCGGCAAAGCAGTAAGAAGCGTCGCACGCTCACTGCCGAACACGGGACTGACCCATGCCCGCGCTTGCAGCACATTAGCTACGATATTGCCATGCGTGAGCATGGCGCCCTTGGACACGCCTGTTGTGCCGCCAGTGTATTGAAGAAAAGCGAGGTCATCTGACCGAACATCCACTTCGGCAAGGCTAAGGTGTCTGCCATCGGCCAGGGCAGTTGTTAATTTGTGCGCCCCTACAATGTGCCATGGCGGCACTTGTTTACGGATCCGCCGCACGACGAAGTTGACGATCCAAGACTTTGGGAACCGCAGCATATCGCCCACCGCGGTAACAATGACGACGCGGATCTTTGTGCGCGCTATAACTTTCTGCAGGACGTGGGCGAAATTCTCGAGGATGACGATCGCTTCTGCGCCCGAGTCTTGCAGCTGATGCTCGAGCTCCGGGGGCGTATAGAGGGGGTTGGTATTCACGATGATGATGCCGGCGCGCAAGGCGGCAAGCATGACGACGGGATACTGGAGAAGATTTGGCAGCATGATGGCGAGCCGGTCGCCTTTCTTCAGGGCACCCTTTTTTTGCAGCCACGCCGCGAGATGCCGCGACGACTCGTCGAGCTCGGCGTAGCTCATCGCACGCCCCATTTGCACGTAGGCGTGGTCATCGGCAAAATTTTGAAAACTTTTTTCGGCAATTTCATTGAGAGATTGGAACTCGCCGACATCGATCTCGGCTGGAACTCCGGGCGGGTAGGACTTCAGCCAGATTTTGTCCATATGAGTCTCAGTGCGCGTGTATTAGAGGAAGTAGCCCCGGCCAGACCGAATCGAGCACGAGTGGTGCACCGCGCGCATTCGGGTGCAGCCCATCCGCCTGCATCAAGGCCGGATCCAGCGCGACCGACTCGAGCAGGAAGGGCACGAAAGGCACGTGATCGCGTTGTGCGATATCCGTGTATATGTGGTAGAAATCGGCCGTATAGCGCGGGCCGTAGTTGGGCGGCATGCGTATGCCGATGAGCAAGATCTGTGAGCCGGCTGCACGCACCATTCCGATCATTTTTTCCAGATTGGCGCGGATCTCTGCGATAGGTAGGCCGCGCAGGCCATCATTCGCGCCAAGTTCCAGGATGACGAGGGACGGATTATGCAGCTGCAGTGCGCGCGGCAGTCGCTGCACTCCGCCGTCGGATGTTTCTCCGCTCACGCTGGCATTGATGACCGGGGTTACGTACCCTTGCGCCTGCAAGCGTTTTTGCAGCAGCGGCACCCAGCCTTCGTCGGCGCGCAGGCCGTAACCCGCGCTTAAACTGTCCCCAAACACCAGTATGGGTGAGGCCTGCGTGGCCGTGCCCTGAACCGCAATGAGCCATAACCCGATGCCAAGCGCCCAGGCGCAGATCACTCGCGAAAGCGTTCTCAAGACCGATCACCTCACAAAGCAGGTTAGCAGTCCCGAAGGACCGCTGACCATTGTCAACGATGTAACGTTGGACATCGCAGCAGGAGAGTCAGTTGCGGTCGTCGGCGCCTCGGGTGCGGGAAAGTCCACGCTGCTCGCACTGCTCGCGGGCCTGGATGCGCCCACATCCGGCAAAATCTGGCTCGCGGGAACGGATCTTAGCGCTCTCGACGAGGATGGGCGCGCGCGCTTACGGGCGCAACGCGTCGGATTCGTGTTTCAGGCGTTCCACCTGGTGCCAGCGCTCACGGCGCTCGAGAATGTGATGCTGCCTCTGGAGCTGGCCGGCCGCACGGATGCGCGCAGCGCCGCACTCGGGGCGCTCGATCGCGTCGGACTAGCGAAGCGCAAAGGACATTACCCGCGCCAACTCTCCGGAGGAGAGCAGCAACGTATCGCGCTCGCCCGTGCCTTTGTCACATCGCCCGCGGTGCTGTTCGCCGACGAGCCGACCGGCAACCTCGATACGTCCACTGGCGGGCGCGTCGGCGCGCTGTTGTTCGAGCTGAACGCGCATTCCCAGACGACGCTGGTCCTCGTGACACACGAGCGTGATCTCGCCTCGCGCTGCCAGCGCACTTTGCAGATGGAAGCCGGGCGGCTGCTGTAAGAGATGCGCGCGTTATCACTCGCCGTGAGAATGCTGGCGCGCGAATGGCGCTCCGGAGAACTCGGCGTACTGCTGCTCGCGCTCACGATCGCGGTTGCCTCACTTACCGGCGTCGGATTTCTGGTGAGCCGTATCGGGGCGGCCGTCGATCTTCAGGCAACGGAGGTGCTCGCTGCCGACGTTCGCTTGGGGTCCCCGCAGCCGATCTCACAAGCATCTATTGATGAGGCGGCGCGGCGCGCGGTGCTCGCGACGCGCAGTACGCGGCTCCTGAGCGTGGTGTTTCATGATGATCAGAGTCAGCTGACGAATATCCATGCGGTGAGTGCGGGCTATCCGCTCAGAGGGCACGTACTCATTGCCAACGAGCTGTTCGCCAAGGGAGACGCGGCCTCGAGCGTCCCACCGCGCGGCGAAGTGTGGCCGGACTCGAGGCTCATGGCGGCGACCGGCGCGCGAGTTGGATCGGTGCTCGCGATCGGTGCAGCCACTTTTCGCATAGGTCACGTGCTCATATCCCTGCCGGATCAGGGGGGCACGTTTGCTGAGCTTGCGCCAAGCCTCCTTATGAACCTGCAGGACCTGCCTGCGACTCAACTCGTTCAGCCAGGCAGCCGCGTGAGCTACAGCGTGCTGTTCGCCGGGGTCCGCGCCCGCGTCGATGACTTCAAATCCTGGCTGCTCCTCAATAAGAAACCTGCCGAGCGGTTGCGAGATATCCGGGATGCAAGCCCGCAAATCAAGAGCGCTACGGAACGCGCGGGACGCTTTTTGAGCCTGGCGAGTCTGGTCAGCGTGCTGTTGTGCGCGATCGCGGTTGCTATGTCAGCGCGCCGCTATGTCCATCGCCGCCTCGATGTCGTCGCGCTGATGAAGACGCTGGGAGCGACGAGCGCATTCACTTTGAGCGTGAGTTTTCTGCAGCTCATTGCGATCGCCTTCGTGGCAGCCGTGGCCGGTTCCGCGGTGGGATTTCTCGCCCAGGAATGGCTGCTGCGGGCGCTGCGAGGGCTGTTCAACACGGAGCTTCCGCCGGCCAACCTGCTGCCTCTCGGCCTTGGTTTCGTCGCAGCAATTGCTCTTCTCGTGGGCTTCGCATTGCCGTCGCTTCTGCAGCTCGCGCGCGTTCCGACCATACGCGTACTGCGGCGCGACGTCGGGGCGCCACCGACGCTGGTGCTGGTTGCCTTCGGCCCGGCAGTCGCCGTCATCGCTCTTCTCATCTATTGGGTGGTGCGCGACGTGAAGCTGTTTCTCCATTTCACCTTTGGGCTTGCCGCCTTCATTGCGGTCGTGGCCGGTGCTGGCTGGTTACTCGTGCATCTTGCGGGGCGCCTGCGCGGCAGCGTCGGCGTCGCCTGGCGTTATGGGGTTGCGAACCTAAGCCGCCGGCGCGCGGAAAGCGTTCTCCAAATCGTCGCGTTTGGGACCGGGATCATGGTTCTGTTGATGCTGGGAATCGTGCGCAATCACGTACAGGACAGCTGGCGCCGCAGCTTGCCGGAGGATTTGCCCAACTACTTTTTCGTCAATATCCCGCCGGACGAGCGTGCGCCGTTCATCGAGTTCCTAAAGGCTCGCGGTGCTCAGACCTCGCGCGTCTTGCCGATGATCCGCGGCCGTCTGACTGCAATCAACGATCGTCCGGTGGAAGGGGCGCAATCCGCCGGTGACGGCGAGAATTTCGCCGCACGCGAACAGAATCTCACCTGGGCAGCCGACCTCGGCGCAGACAACAGCATTGTCGCGGGCCGCTGGTGGACACGCGACGATTTCGGCAAGCCGCTGGTGTCTCTCGCGACGGAATTTCAGGAGTCGCTGCATGTGCGCGTAGGCGATCGGCTTACGTTTGATATCGGCGGAGAGAGCATCTCCGCGAGCGTCGCCAGCATTCGTAAGGTGAAGTGGGACAGTTTCCAGCCGAATTTCTTCATCGTATTTGCCCCCGGCGTCATCGATAACACGGCGGGGACATATATGACGAGTGCCTACTTCCGGCCGGCCGGTGCCAGCGCACTTGCGCAGCTCGCGCGACGTTTCCCCAGCGTGTCAATATTCGATATCGACGATCTCCTCGCACGCGTGCGTTCGGTTGTGGACAAGGCCGTCTTCGCCGTGCAGAGCGTGTTCGTTTTCACCGTGTTCGCGGGCCTCACTGTGCTGCTCGCGGCCGTCCAGTCCAGCCGCGACGAGCGCCGTTTCGAAAGTGCGATGCTGCGCACGCTCGGGGCGAGCCGCAAAGTGGTGCTGCAGGGAGTGCTTGCGGAGTTCACTGTGTTGGGGTTGTTGTCGGGCTTGCTTGCGTCGGTCGGCGCATCGATTGCAGGGTATTTTGTTGCGACGCGGGTGCTCGCGCTGCCTTACGGCTTTGACCCTTTGGTGTGGGCGGTGGGCCTTGTCGGCGGCGCCGTGCTGGTGGTATTCAGCGGCTGGCTTGCCACCCGCTCGGTCGTGAATCAGCCGCCGCTTGCGACACTGCGTGCCAACGGCTGACTAGGTCTAATGCTGGATACCAATGGTGATCCAGGCATCCGGCTCCGGATCGCCCCGCCAGGTCAGCCCGTCAATCGTAAATTGATAGGTTCCTGGCCCAAGCGCCGAGCTATTGAGTCCGAGATGCAACTGACCGTTGGAGTCCTTCATGATGTTGTGGAGTATCGCGACCCGTCCTTGATCAACACGGTCGATCGTTACCCGAAAGGCGCGATACGGCGAATGCGTCATATCGATGTGCAATTCGGCGAATTGCGCCGGGCCACCACCGATCGTAATCGCCGGCGTGTTGGAGCTGCCGCTGCGACTGGGCACGAGCTGAATGGTGCGCGTGGTCGAGGCAGCTTCGAGCGGCTGCTCAGCGATGGCAGCCTTGAGTTTCGCGATGGTACGGCTCTTGTCTGCACTTGCACTGCCGACAATGGCGAGTGCCACCGCCAGCAATAGAACCGCTGCAGCAATGCCAATGAGGAGCTGAGGCCTCTCCCACGGCTTCTTCGGCGGTTGCTGCCACGGCTCAGGTTTCCCACTAGCCTCGAGAAGCCGCAATCCGGCGTTGACCCGCTCGGGAAGGCCGATCTCATCGAGGAGCTCGGGCTCCTCATGGCAGAAGCGCTCGAAGTCGGTCGCGCCCTTGATGGGCAGACTGCCTGCAAGATAGCGCTCGACGATCTGGTTGCGAACGATGAATTCTCGGTCCATGAGCGGCGTCGGCATTGGGGCAACACCCGCGGTGCCAACTGAGGACGTTCCGGTCGCCGGCTCTGACGCGCGGTCGCTCGCCCGCGCCGGTGATTCGGCCTGCGGTTGCGGGTCAATGCGGGATGTAGATTCCTTCATTTGGGTCCGCCGAGATTAAGGGTTCGTCCGTTCGGCTGATGGGGGCTGGGCTCGATATCCTATCTTGCAGAGTTGCCACCAGGCGACCTGCGGCATGGCTCACAGAACACGCGGTCCGGAGCCCGCGTTTGGCGACGCAGGCTGCATTATGCGCCTGGGGCGCGAACGGTTATGTTGCGTTGCAATATCTGCGGCATATGGCGACGACGCGCCGCGGTTACTGGAGTCTTGGCGCCGTCAAGCAAGCTTCCTGCGCGGCGCGCAAGACAAGAATTTTTGCTTCGATTTATCGGCCAAGGAGTGGTGTTCAAATGCGGTAAACGACTCTTCGTCGTGAGCCGACACCACGGCAGCCGTGCGTTACAGTCAATCACGGGATCATTAAGGACAGGCCGCCGGCGCAGACGGCAAACCGGGATCGTAATCACGTAGAATCCCACGCCCACGTTTGGAGGATATGCGATGCGCCACATCATTTCGCTTTTCGCCATGGCCCTTGCCGCCGCAACGAGCATGGCCGCGGCATCGACTGCCGTTGATCCGGCGCTCACGGCGGCGATCGCGAGCAATCAACGCACCGCAACCTTCGTCGCGCGCGACGCTGCGCGGCACCCGGCCGAGGAATTGACGTTCTTCGGCATCAAAGCCGATTCCAACGTCGTCGAGCTGTGGCCGGGCGGCGGCTACTGGACCGAGATCCTCGCCCCTTATCTGGCAGCCCACGGCCACTATACGGCCGCACTGCCGCCGACTAAGGACGGCGGCGAGGACAGCACCACGGTCGCGCAGTGGCGTGCACGAATCGCACCGCAGGCGACGCGCTTTGGGACGATCCACGAGACGACGCTCGGCGCCGGCCATTTCGACGTCGCCCCGCCTGGGTCTGCGGATTTCGTCCTGACCTTTCGCAATCTGCATAACTGGATGGAGAGCAGCTACGCCGCCGAAGCTCTTGCGGGTTGTTTCCGCGCGTTGAAGCCCGGTGGCATTCTCGGCATCGAGGACCATCGCGGCAGCAACGATCAGCCACAAGATCCGCAGGCGAAGAGCGGCTACGTGCGCCAGGATTACGCGATCAACCTTGCCAAGCAGGCGGGCTTTGAGTTCGTGGGTTCCTCCGAAGTTGATGCCAACTCCAAGGACACGAAGAACTGGCCGAAAGGCGTATGGACGCTGCCACCCACGCTGGAGCTTGGCGATCAGGACCGCGCGAAGTACGTCGCTATCGGCGAGGCCGACAACTTCGTGCTGAAGTTCAGAAAGCCAAAACACTCCTGAGGCGAGCCGACGAGAGCGATCGTACCGACGCTCAACGGGCGCCGTTGCAATTGCCCGGATATGGCGAGTCCGTCAGGCCGCGCCCGAGCCTTTGAGGAAGAACTCCACCTTATCCCGATAGGTGCGTGACATCTTGAGTTCGTGCGCGCCTTCCAGTGTCAGGAAGTACTCGCCGTTCATGTGAGCGCGCAAACTTTTGACGCGGCGCAGATTGACGATGGTGGAGCGGTGTACACGCTGAAAGAGGCGCGGGTCGAGAATGTCCTCGAGCTCCTTCATCGTGCCGCGCAAAATGTGCGTTTGTCCATTGGCGTGGATGCACATGTAGTCCCCCGCGGCATCGATCCATTCGATCGATGCGATGGGTACGCGCACGATCTCGCGGCCCTGCCGGATGGGCAGAATTTCGGCGCGCGGCCGCGCAACCGCCGCGCTTCCATGTTCGAGAAGCTCTTCAAGTGCGACTTCTCCACAGCCGGTGATCTCCGCAATCAACCCGAAGAGTCGATCGCGCTGCTCAATCGCATCACGGGTGCGAATATGTGTGCGTACCTTCTCGAGCGTTAGTTCGAAACGCTCGTCATCGATGGGCTTCAAGAGATAGTCCACGGCCCGCGCTTCGAAGGCGCGAATGGCGTATTGGTCGTATGCGGTGACGAACACGACCAGCGGCATGGATTCGCTGGGAACCTGGGCGAGTAGCTCGAACCCCGAGAGGCCCGGCATCTGAATGTCGAGAAACAAAAGATCCGGCTTATGGGAACGGATCGCGAGCAATGCGTCGCGCGCGCCCGCGCACTGTGCGAGGACTTCGAAGTCCGGCGCGCGCAGCAAACGCAGCTCGAGTCCCCGGCGGGCGAGCGCTTCGTCGTCGACGATAACCGTCGAGATCTTCGCATTCATCCTTGCACGGTCTCCAGTGGCAGCGCCATTTCAACGTGCAGGCCAGGCTGGGAGTTTAATACGGCGAAGCGGTGACTTTCTCCATAAAGAACGGCGAGCCGCTCGCGC
>Ga0302324_100022913_pt1 | contig 12111 bp, 10 predicted proteins | sample Palsa_T0_1_FD_201949 | JGI IMG/M metagenome (GOLD analysis project Ga0302324, IMG submission 201949) | Peat permafrost microbial communities from Stordalen Mire near Abisko, Sweden - Palsa_T0_1 | ecosystem: Environmental > Terrestrial > Soil > Palsa > Peat permafrost | place: Sweden: Abisko...
ACATTCTTCAGGAAGGCGCCGTACGCGCCACCCGCGAAACGCGGATTCTTTTCATAGGCGACGCCCAGGGTGAGAAGTTCTGCCGCCTCGAACTGTGCAGCGAATTCAGTCTCGTGCCTGCGTCCATCGAGTTGGGCGAGATTGCGTGCCATGCGCACAACCTCGAGGCTCTTGTCCTTGAGGTTATGCGCCTTCTCCGTATTGAGCGCGAGGATGCGGTACGCGAGGGACTCATCTGGACTTACGAGGGCAGTGATCTGGCGCAATCCGAGCATTTTCGCGGCCGCCAGGCGGTGACGTCCGTTCGGTGTCCAGAGGCGGCCGTCCTCGCCGCGCACAACGATGAGGGGATCGAGGAACGAGCCCGTCTCATCGATCTTCGCCGCGAGCCGCTTGGCATGCGTAGGAGAGAGGTCACGCTGAAAGGGCGTCGGCTGCACGGCCGCAAGCGGCAGAGAAGCGAGGAGGACGGGGCGGCCACCCAGCGGCTCAAGATATCCCCCCAGGGCGGCGCCGCCGAGCTCACGAATGAGCGCTACCAATGCTGCAAGCGGCAGCGCATCGACGCCGCAGGCAATTTCGCCCGCCGTAGGACCGCGTAGGGTGCGGCTCGGCGCGAGCTTGCCGGCCTTTCTGCGCGGGCGCGCTGCGCTCTTCGAGCGTGCGGATGATTTTCGTTTGGCCATGGGGGCTAACTTGCCCGGCTCAGGCTCTGCCGTAAAGGCCGGTGTGCGAAAATATGCGTTCCCACTGCCGACTTTCTCTTCGAGCTTCGCTATGGAGACGCGTCTGGAATTTCACTCCACGCCGCCGCCCGGGCTGCCTGCGCAACGCCTCGATGCTGCCGGAGCTGCCCATGTTGACCTATCGGCGGTGCTGGCGCTTGCCCTGCCGTTGATCGCAAACAGCGCCGTGCAGGTCGTTTTGAATCTGACGGACGTTTGGTTCATTGGTCACATCTCCATGCAGGCGCTCGCCGCGGTCGGCGCAGTGCAGTGGCTGGTTCTCGTCTTCGTGATGCTGTTGGGCGGCGTTGCCATGGCCGTACAGCCGCGCGTGGCGCAGGCCTATGGCGCGCGGCGTTATCGGCGCGCCTCGCAGGCTGCGTGGACCGCGCTGTGGGGGATTTTGTGGGCCGTGCCTCTGTTCCTGGCAGTGGGCGCAGCCGGCCGCTGGGTCCTTGCACCCTTTGGCTTTAGCGCCGAGATCGTCGCGCTCGCCAATAGCTTCTGGCTGCCGCGATTGGACGGTGCCCCCTTCGGCATGGCGCTGTGGGCAGTGCTCAGCTTTTTCAATGGCATTGGCCGCTCGCGCATCACGGCGCTGATCTCGGCCATTACCGCGCTCGCCAACGTGCCCTTGAATGCCATCTTCATCTTCGTACTCGGCTGGGGAGTTGCCGGCTCTGGGCTCGCAACGGCGGTTGCGCAGGCACTGGGTTTTGCGGTCGCGCTCGTCATATTTCTGCGCCGTGAGTTCAGGCAGCGCTATCGCACGCATCTGACCTGGTGGCCGCATGCGCGGCGCATCTGGGGGCAGCTCAAGCTCGGATTCCCCACGGGACTCTTGCCGGCGGCCGACCTCATCGGCGCTGCGATATTCCAGATGATGCAGGTGCGCCTGAGTACGATTGACGGCGCGACGACACAGATCGTCATGATGCTCACCTCGATAGCGTACATGCCCGGCTTCGGCATCGCTCTGGCGGGCACGACTTTGGTGGGTCAGTCGATCGGCGCGGGTGATCGCGCCTGGGCGCGGCGTATTGGCACCTACGTCATTTTGCTTGCGGCGTTCTACATGGGCGGCGCGGGCCTGCTGATTGCGCTTGGCGGCCCGTGGCTCCTGCCGGTATTCCTCAGCTCCGAGGATGTGCAAGCGGCCCCCATCCTCGCGCTCGGCACCAGGATCTTATGGCTCGCCGCGGCCTATCAGTTCTTTGACGGGCTGAATTTCGGATCGGCCCTGTGCCTGCGCGGCGCGGGCGACGTGGCGGTGCCGGCGGCGATCGTGTTGGGCGTGTGTTGGTTCGTGTTCCTGCCCGTGGCTCATGCGCTCACGTTCGCGCCGGGGCAGGGCTGGTTCGGATTTCTGCCGCAGGAGGGCTGGGGTGCGGTGGGCGGCTGGAGCGCCATGGTTCTTTATGTGCTCCTGCTCGGCATCATCCTGTTCGTGCGTTGGCGCTCGGCGGCGTGGCAGGCAATTCGAATCTAGACTTAAATCTGCATCTCAATCATTGGTGGGCGCTACGTTCTGGCCCGTGCTCATGCGATCGTAGACCCGCTTGATTTTGATGCGGGGCATATTGCCGCCACTTGACTGAATATCCGCGAGCAGATGTTGGCCGTCATCCGAGAGGTGATAGCGCTCAATGGTCTCAGGGCCGGCCTGACCTCTCACATCGATGACGTAATCGTGTGACTTCCATCCGGAGTGTTGATCGGCAACGCCTTCAGGTACCGAGACGACGCTTTTGGCACCGGGCGTGAAGCTGCGGTCCGTGGTGCCGTCGAAAATATACATTTCATCCGGTTGCTGCTTGATCGTGATGACATCCCCGCGCGGAATGGTGCCGAAGACTCCCATGTCAAAAGGGTCGAGATGGCTCGTGCCGATGATGGCCGCCGTCTGTGCGTCGACGGACAGGGGATTATTCGGGTCGGCGCCGGGCCCGCCTGCGCCGCCGCGGGGAGGCGGGGGGGCCTGATCGGCGTAGCGCGCCTCTCTTTCCCGGCGGATCTTGTCGTAGATCTTCTCAGGATCATCACTTGCGGCACGATCCAACTTCCAGGTGCCGGCGAGATTCACCCCGTGGGGCGCATCCGGAGCGAGGCTGCCCGCGCCTCCACAGCCGCTCAAGCCTGCGCACAGGAGCGCGCACGCAAGGAGTTGTCTCGGGCGAGCGGGATTCACTGCGATACCTCAGCTGGGGTCCGGTCCGACGCCGGACTCGCCAGGAGTATAAAATGACTCGCTATGGCCCGTCGCAAGATTCCAGCACTCGAATCCCTGACACGCAGGCTCGCAACCCCGGATGCGCAGCAGATCGACGAGCTGTACGGCCTGGAGCCCGTATACGATCCTGCGGCGCAGCGCGCGGGTATTGCAGCTGAGCAGTTCGTTACCGCCCGCTGCCCATACTGCGGTGAGTGCTTCGAAGCGCGTGTCGAGGTGAGTGCCGGCGCGCAGGAGTACGTCGAGGACTGCCAGGTGTGCTGCCGACCGATGTCGCTCAGCGTCGAGATCGAAGACAGCGGTGCGCTGCACGCGCTGCGCGTGCAGCGCTTGGACTAAGCCGATCCCGACTGCCTATGCGCGCCGCACGCTGATCAGGCACTCGGCAGCGCAAACGTCAATTAAGACGCCCTATGTGAGCGCGACGACGAGTTTCGCCGAATGGCTGCGCCAGTTGATGGGAATGACGAATGAGCGCCTGCCGGGGATGACGCTCACGTCGGCGCCCTCGCCGTGGACCACGTTCGGTGCCGAGATCACGCAATCACGTCCGAAACTGCGGCGCGCATTGCCGCAGATCCTATCGGCCACTTCGCTCACCACATCGCACAAATTCTCGTGGCTGAAGTCGTTCTGCTGCATCTTCATGAGCAGCACGGTCAGCATCGCGCGTGGGGCGGTGAAGTACACGATGCCCTCACGTTTGCCGGAGATACTGATCACGCCGGTATAGTCGTAAATCGACGGGACGCCACTCACCAGGTATGGCGAGCCGAGCGAGGCTGGCTGTTGCACCGCGACCTCAAAGTAGCGGGTGGTCGCATCGACGAGGGTCTTCAATTCCTGCTCATGCAGCATTTAGGTGTACCTCACAGGCTGCGGATCCATGATGCCGTGCGCCATGACATTGCTACCGTGGAGGATCATGATCCTGCAGCGGCTGGCCGCTAGGCGACGGCGCTCTTTGCCGGCTGCATTGCCGGCAGCGCGATCTTGACGCGCGTGAACTTGCCAGGGTCGGTGCTCAGGACAATCTTGCCACCGAGCGCCGCAATCCGGCGTGCGACGACCTCCATTCCCACGCCGCGGCCGGCGTCCATCGTGATCCGGTCACAAGTGGACACGCCCGCGCGAAAGATCAACCCCATGGCAGCGCGCGTGTCCATGCGCGCAGCTTCGGCCGCCGTCGTCAGGTGCTTCCTGATCGCCGCGGTCTTCAGCTTCTCGAGCGCGAGCCCCGCCCCATCGTCCTCAAAGACGAGCTCATAGCCCTCATCATTGGCGCGGAAATCTGCGCGCACGAGGCCTACTTCGGCCTTGGTCCGCGCACGGCGCACGTCAGGCGGCTCGATGCCGTGTACGGCAGAATTGCGCAGCAGCTGGAGCAAGAGATCGCGCACCGTCGTGCGGTATTCCTGTGGAACCTGCGCCAGACCGTGCAGCGAGAGACGGAATTTCTTCTGCTGGTCGCGCTCCAGCCGCGTTGCGAGTCCCTGCAGGCTCGCTGCAAGTTCGTCGGCTGCCGCGCGCTCACTCGCCATCGGCACCGCAGGCGTTCCCAGTGCGCCGCCCATGGCGCCATCACGGAGCGCCGCGATGCGCGCTGCCAACTCGCGGATGCTGCGCAGGTGGGCGAGCAGCTCATTGAGCTTCAAGACGACGCAGAGGAAATCGCCTCCCGTAAGCTCGGGGCGCTCTTTGAGCTCGCTCAGAAGATTCTCGAATCGATGTGCGAACTGCGCCACGCCCGAGATACCGAGCGCGGACGCGTCGCCTTTGATCGCGTGCAGTTCGCACAAGAGTCTTTCGAGCTTTATCCTGAAGTCGCCGTCGGTGCGCGCGGGCTCTTTCAGGATGGTGTTGACGAGCTGCAGCCCTGCCTCCGTCGCATCGAGGAACGCCGCAAGCTGCAGCGGATCGACTTGCATCACGCCGAAAAGCATGTCCACCTGCAATTCGGCGTTGCTGCGCGCATCGGCCAGTTCGCGCGCCGAGAGCACGTTCGCAGTTACATCGTCAATGCTGACGAGGACCTGCACGACGCCGCGCTCGGCCACGAAGCGGTGGAAGTTGAACTGAAGGTAGCGGCTGTCGCGGCCACCGCGTCCATTGTCGACCCGGATCTCAAGTTCGCTGAGCGAAGGGATAGTCTGCAGCGGCTTCTGCTGCGCTTGCTCTTCCCAGAGGTGTTTTATCTCCCGAGTGGCTATTGCAAGCGTCTCCGGCGGTAGAAGCTCGTGCAGCAGCTCCTCGAGGGCTACTCCGGCGAAGTCCCGCCTGCCGAACATGTGCGTTAGGGGTTGCGACCATAGAGTGCCGATTCGCAAGTTGGCGTCGAGGAGGAAGAAGCCCTCGCGCGCGGTGTGCAGCAATGCGCATGTCTGCGCGCGCGCCTCGCGGGCGGCGCGCTCCTGGCGCGCCCGCGCGATCTGCAGGAAGGCGGCCACCGCCGCGAGCGCAAGAGTGGCAAGCACACCGGCCAATAGGAATGGCGGCCGCGTCGGGTTCGCGAACGCTTGCAGTGCGCCCGTGTTCTGCGGCGCTGCGCTTAATCCCAGGGTCAATACCGCGCAGATGATTCCCGTCAGCACGAGGGCGAGAGCGCCCGTGATGAGTTCCTGTGTGAGCGGTACGCCGCGTGATTTCATATGCTCGGTCTCGTGCGCCGGTTATTGCGGCGTGAAACGAATCGTGGCATGCGTCGGCACAGCTACGGCCGTGTTGCCGACCATCACGGGCGCGTAGCGCCAGCGTCTGATGGCATCGACTGCATCATGATTGAAGATTCCCGCAGGCTCGGCGGAAACCACATGTATATGGCGCGTGACTCCGAGCGTATCGACCGTGTACGCGACGATGACGCTGCCTCCCACATGGCGCGCACGGGCGGCAGCCGGAAACTCAGGTACGACATAACGAGTGAGCTCAAGGTGAGCTTGCGGTAGAGCTGGATGATCGGCGGCGCCTGGCGCTGCAGTTGGTTCCGCGGCGCTCGCGAGCGGGACATCGGTGCGATTATTGCGGCGCGCTCCTTCTGCGGCCGAAACGCCCCGCTGCGCAGGGGCCGCAGCGGGGACTGCGGGCTGTTTGTTTGCGGTGATGAACCAGGCGCAGGCAAGAACTCCAAGCGCCACGCCGGCGCTAATTCCCCACCCGTCGTTGCTCGGCGTCAAAGACACTCGCGCAACAACGGGTGCGGGTGCGGTGCGCGCAGGCGTTGCAGGAATTTTGGCGCGTGCGTCAATCAGCGCATCGCAAAAAGCGAGTGCAGTCTTGGCTGAATCCATGGGGATCGGCAAGACCGCGAAGATCTTTGAACCCTTGAACACCCGGCGCATGCCCTCTACATCTGCCGCGCGCGCAAACAGAAGAATGGCCGCCTCCGGCAGGCGTGCGTAGGCGTGTCCGACCAGGTTGCGCAGCTCCGCCAGGCCGCGCGTGTCGAAAACGAGAATATGTGCGCGCCGCGAGGTGCTCAGGTGCTCAAGCGCCAGATTGAGCGACTCAAACGGATGCACCGCGGCGCGAGCCGGGAGTACCGCGCCCAACTCAAGCAGAAAGTCCTCTTGGGTCGTGATCAGAACGATGTCCGCCACGGCCTGCGCTGCCTGCGCCGCAATCGGGCTCAATGCGGCCGGCCCCACGGCGGCGCCGGTGGGGCGAGTTGCTCTCAACGCGGAACTGGCCAACGCGGCATCTCCATGGGTTCGGATCCGTTGCCTGCCAGGGCGCCGCGACGCAGGCGCGCAGGCGCCGTGCCGCCCAAGACCGGGCATGGCTGAGGATAAATAGCCGCTTTTCCGCCGCGTTGCGGCAGTTCACATTAATCGGCCCGCGGCGGCAATTCGCACCCTTATCTGGGGCTTATCTACGGCTTATCCGGGGCTTTGCACCGGCGACCCCCACGCGGGTGTAAGATCGGACCGGTGTAACGCTATGCATGAGCCTCGATCACCGATCGGATATGGGCACACTGCGGGCCCGCGGCCCACTGTCGCCGCAGCGGTGATACTCGCTTTTACGACGTTGGGTGCGGTTGCTGCGCTTCACGCCGCCGGCCACACTCCTGCTCCAACTCAGCTCCCGTCAGCCCCACCGCCGCAACCCATATTGATCCCGACGCAGCCAGAGGCTCTGAAACCGCAGGACACGCGTAGCAAGGCTGACTACGAGGCGGGGACGCGACCCGATCAGATCGGTCGAATCGTCGTTGATGTCACGGTGAACCGCCAGGGGCCTTTTCACTTCGCCCTGGACACCGGCGCCAATCGCACCGTCCTGACGCCAAGCCTCGTCACGTCACTCGGTCTGCATACCGATGACGGTGACGGCGTCACGATGAACGGCGTAACCGGATCGGCCGCAGTACCAACGGCACTCGTCGAACGGCTCGCGGCGGGTGATCTGTCGCTCGATCGCCAGCGCCTTCCTGTCGCCGATTCTCTGGATGCTGGGATCGACGGCATTCTCGGGGTTGACGGGCTGTATTCCAAACGCGTCATGGTCGACTTTCAGAAGAATCGGATCGAGATCCGCAATTCGCGCTACGAAAAGCCGCTTGCGGGAGTCACGCGCATCCCGGCACAGGTGCGATTCGGGCGGCTGATGGTCATTCCTGCCTACGTCAACGGCGTACGCGTGAAGGCCGTGATCGATACCGGCAGCGAACACACGCTCGGCAATGATGCCCTGCGCGCTGCGCTTTCCTCACCCTCACAAGCGCCGTTGCAGGATCCCAAGATTGAGGTGATTGGCGAGACGCTGGAGAAACAGGAAGGCCAGCGCCGGCGCGTGCAGCTCATCAAAGTGGGCGACGTCATAGCGACTCACTTCGATGTCGTGTTCGGGGAGTTCTACGTCTTCAAGCTTTGGGATCTGGATAAACAGCCCGCGCTCGTGGTCGGCATGGATATCATTGGCAACCTCGATCAAATGGTGATCGACTACGAGCGCTCTGAAGTGCAATTGGTTGCACGGGAACAGCCCGCGACCGCTATGCGCCACTGGGGAGATCGCAATGACTGGAGGAACCTATGAGAGTGGCTGCGATGTTGGGATTGGCGGCAGTGCTCCTCGCTTGCAGCTGTGCCTACGCTGACATACGACCAACGGTGATCGAACTGTACACGGCGGAGGGCTGCAGCTCCTGCCCACCGGCGGAGGCACTGCTCGGCATCGTAGCGAGCCGCTCGAATGTGATCGCACTCGCCCTGCACGTTGATTACTGGGACGGCGACGGCTGGGTCGACAGGTATGAGTTGCGCGCGGCGACGCAGAGGCAGAACCAATATGCTCGCACGCTGGGACGCTCGAGCGTGGTTACCCCGGAGTTCGTGATTGACGGTGCACGCGGCTTTCAAGGCGCGCAGCCATCTGCAATAATCGCCGCCGCCAAAGAGACCCCGGACGGCGTCGTCCCGATCGACCTGTCAATCGCCGATGCACGGTTGCACATTGCGCTCGGCGCGGCCGCTGAGGCGGGTCCCTGCGACGTGACGTTATTCGCCTACCTGCCGCACACGGTCTCGGCCATTAAAAAGGGCGAAAACAAGGGACTCACACTCGACGAATTCAACGTCGTGCGCGCCGTCGTAAGACTGGACGATTGGAAGGGACAGGCGAAGAGCCTGGACGTGCCTCTCGCGAAGTTGCCCGCCGACGCGACGCAAGTCGCCGTGATCGTGCAGCACGCAGGTCCCGGGCGCGTCGTGGGTGCCGCGCAGATCGCGCTGCGCTAATTCGCATCGTCGCGCCTTCGTCGCTGTTGCCGAGAGTCTATACTTGGCGCCCATGCAGCCAGAGCGAGCAGGGTAGGCGATGTTCCTTCAGATTGAGGATCTTCTCAGCGCTGCAGAGGTGCGCGCCGTTTCAGACATCGCCCGACAGGCCAAATTCGTTGACGGCAGACGCAGCAATCCGCACAACACCACCAAGGTTAATGTGGTTGGGGATCCGGGCGATGCCGTAGCCTTGAAGGCATCGCAGATCGCCCTGGCCGCCCTGCAGCGTAGCGAGCAGGTGAAAAATTTCGTGTTTCCTCAGGCCATGGCTCTGCCGGGTCTGTGTCGCTACGACGTGGGAATGAAATACGGCGCGCACACCGACGCCGCATTTCTCCCAACGGGGACACAACCTTTACGCTCGGATGTTTCCTGCACGATCTTCATCAACGAACCTGCCGACTATCAAGGCGGCGAACTGCTGATTTATCTCGGCTCCGAGGCGCTGCGCATCAAGGGCAAGGCAGGCTCCGCGGTGTTTTATGCGTCAACCTCGGTCCATCAGGTCGTTCCGGTCACCGCTGGCACGCGCCTCGTCATGATCACGTTCATCCAGAGTCAGATTCCGGACCAACTGCAGCGGGACCTTCTTTATACGCTCGGCGAAGTGCGTGCACTCGAAGGGCTGAAGATGGACTGGTCGCGGCGGATTCAGCTTGAATATGTAATTGCGAATCTACAGCGCATGTGGTCGAGATAGCGGTGGGCGGCAGGCCCTGCGGCGCCGATTGCAGGGGAATGCAGGCGGCTCGGTAGCGGCTCAGAGCCGCAATTCTCTGACGACATTTTCTAAAGGTGTGTAAGACTGGCATTGAAACTCGGACCGCCGGACTTCACTTGTGAAGCTGTCTGCGCGAAACGCTATAGCGAGACCGAATGCTCTATTCGCCCGATATCGCTGCGCGCGTGCAGCGCATAAGTACCCTCTTGAATGCGGGGCAGTTGCCGCAAGCCGAAGCGGCCTGCATGGCGCTCTTGGAGGAGTCGCGCTCTGATCCAACGGCTACGCATCTTCTGGGGCTCATCCGCGCGGAACGTGGCGACGTCGAAGAAGGCGAGCGGCTGATTCGCCACAGCATCGAACTGCAACCGGCGAATTCCGGATTTCGAGTGAATCTTGGGAACTTCCTGCGGCGCAGCGGCCGCCTTGCAGAAGCAGAGTCGAACTACCGCAAGGCGCTGCTATTGAACCCGGCCGAGAATTCCGCGCGCCACAGCCTAGCGCTGACATTGGACAATCTCGGTCGCCGTGACGATGCTGAAGCGGAGTGCCGCGCGCTCGTGCGCGCACGGGAGAACGATCCGCAAGCGTGGGCCGCGCTCGGATTCATACTCACGAATCAGAATAAGTTGTTTGAAGCCGAAGCCGCCTACGGCCGTTCGCTCGCGCTTGATCCGCGCTCAAGGCTTGCGCATCAGAATATGGGCTCCTTGCTTGCGCGCATGGACAGGGCCGAGGAGTCCCTCGCCGCGCTTGCGCGCGCGGAATCCCTCGGCGCGAGCGGCTTCGAGCTGTCCTTCAGCCGCGGCATGACGCTCACTCTTCTGTACCGCCTGCCGGAAGCGGAGCATGCGTTTGGGCAAGCCGTCGCGCTCAAGCCCCGGCATGTGGATGCGCAACTCAATCTGGCACGGCTGCGCTACATGCGTGGAGATCCGGATTTTACCCGGGACATTGTCGCTGCCATGAATGCCCACCCGGCGGATCTCGCGCTGCAATCCCTGCTTGCGAGCGTTCTGCTGCGCGCGGGTAAGCTGAACGACGCCGAAACGCATCTGCGAACAGCGCTGCAGCAGCATGGCGCCTTGCCGCAGCTGCGCCACCTCCTCTCACAGGCGCTGCGCGAAATGAACCGTCTGCAGGAGGCCGAGACGGAAGCCCTGGAGGCGGCCATCGCCATGCCCGATGACGCCGCCGGCATCGAAAATCTGGTTTCGATTCTGCTCTCGCGTGGCAGGCCTGAGGATGCGTTGCCGTTCATCCAACGGCAGCGCTCGCGCGAGCCACTGGGTCAAAGCTGGATTGCCTACGAAGCGACGACGGCACGACTACTCGGCACGCCTCTGTACCGGGAGCTCTTCGACTACGAGCAGTTCGTGCGGCAATACCGCATCGAAGCACCACCCGGCTGGTCTTCCATGGCGGAGCTCAACGCCGCGGTTGGCGCGGCGCTTTACGCACGACATCGTTTCAACTCGCATCCGCTCGATCAGACACTGCGGCACGGCAGCCAGACCACGCGTAATCTGATTGCGGATCCCGACCCGGCAATTCGTGCGATTTTGGGCGCTTTCGCTGAGCCGATCAGGAATTATTTAAACGAGCTGCCTCAGGATGCGCAGCATCCGCTCATGGCGCGCAATTGCGGCTCCGCCGTCATCACGGGCGCATGGTCGGTGCAGCTGTATCGGGGCGGCTTTCACGTCAATCATTTTCATCATCAAGGCTGGATCAGCTCCGCGTACTACGTATCGGTGCCGGATGAGGTCAAGGACGATGGATTCAAATCCGGCTGGCTCAAGCTCGGGGAGCCGCGCTTTGCGACACCTGCAGCGGCGCCTGAACGTTTCGTGCAGCCGAGCGCGGGATTATTAGTATTGTTCCCGTCATACCTGTGGCACGGAACCAATGCCATTCAAGGCTCACAGGTGCGTACCACGATCGCCTTCGATGCTGTCCCCACTCAAATAGCGTAGTCCCAGCGCTCGATATACGGCATTACGATCGGCAGCACATCAGCGAAGTGCCGCTCATACGCCTTCCAGTGGCCCACCGATCGGCTGTTGATCGGCTCTATGACCTGACTGTAGCTCGGCGTGCTGATAAAGCCCTTGGCGCGAGCATGCTCGCCCGGGGCCAGCATGGTGTCGTCCCACGACAGTTGCAGAAAATCACTCAGGCCTCGCACCTGGGAATCAAAATCCGCTACGAATGTTTCATACTGCAGCTCGTAGCTCGCCGGGCGCAATAACGACCACTGCTCATACCAGAAATCGAACGCGCGCCGATAGTTGGTCGCAAGATTTGGCAAGTCACGGCACATGAGTGCAAGGTCCGGCGCCCTGAAGTGCTGTGCGAAGCAGCTCAGCACTGTATCGCAGGGATGGCGGATGGCGAGCACGATGCGCGCATGAGGAAAGAGCCTTTTTATCAGGGGCAGCCGCAGGAGATTGAGCGGATTCTTATCCACCAGCCGTTGGCCCGGGAGTAGCTCCACCTTGGCTCGGACACGTTCCCAATAACGGGCGCGAATGCTCTGCAGCTGCGTCGTGTCCAGCCGTCGAAGTTCCGCCGGGTAGCGAACACCGTAAGCCGTCACGTCATCGACTGCCTTATTGACGAAAGGCTGCTCGTCCATGGACTTAAGCTGCGGAT
>Ga0302324_100022915_pt1 | contig 12110 bp, 9 predicted proteins | sample Palsa_T0_1_FD_201949 | JGI IMG/M metagenome (GOLD analysis project Ga0302324, IMG submission 201949) | Peat permafrost microbial communities from Stordalen Mire near Abisko, Sweden - Palsa_T0_1 | ecosystem: Environmental > Terrestrial > Soil > Palsa > Peat permafrost | place: Sweden: Abisko...
TCCTTGGAATGTCCGCTGGCAATGAGCAGCAGGGCAACGGCCAGCAAAAGGATGAATCGATTCATAAAGTTAATTTTCTTTATTATTATTTTGCTCAGGGACGTCGTCTTCCGGCAATAAAGAAAGCGTCTTGAATGCTTTTTTCTGTTGGATCCAGCCATATACCAGGGGCACCATAAGCAACGCGGAAACGGTGGAGGCTGCCAGGCCTCCGATGACGGCGCGGCCCAGGGGAGCCGTCTGATCCCCGGATTCACCCAGACCGCTGGCCATGGGGATCATCCCTACGATCATGGCTGCACTGGTCATCAATATGGGCCTAAGCCGAAGACCGGCGCTTACAATGGCTGCTTTGAATGGGTCTTTGAAATCCAGTCTCAGTTTTTCCGCATTGGTCACGATCAACAACGCATTGGCCACGGATACGCCTATGGACATAATAATACCCATGTAAGACTGGAGGTTCAGCGTGGCCCCCGTGGCCAGCAACATCAGCAAAGCGCCCAGCAAAACAGCCGGTACCGTGGCCAGTACGCAAATGGCCGTTCCAAAGGACTGGTAATTGGCTGCCAGCAATAAGAAGATCACTACAACGGCCGCCAGCAGTCCACTTTGCAGAGAATTAAGGGTTTGCGTCAGCAAGGACGACATGCCTTTTATTTCAGGCACCAAACCCGTCGGCGGGGTTCCCAGGGAACCCAGTGCAGCCTGAACGGCGGTAGTGGCGGAGCCAAGATCCTTTTTATAGGTGTTGGCGCTGACCGTCACAAAGCGACGGGGGCCGCTGCGGTCATACTCCCCCGGCAATGTATCGATGCTGATCGAAGCCACGTCTTCGAGTACCGGCCGCATTTGTCCCTGTATCAGCGGAGAGGCCTTCAGTTCCTCCACCGAAGTCATCATATATTCCGGCACCTCTACCTGGGTTTGATAGGTATAAGCGTCTTTGTGATCCAGCCACAGGTTCTTGCTGGTAAATCGGCTGGAGGAAGTAACATCGGTGATGCTCCTGGATACGTCGTCGATCGTAAGTCCCATCACGGAGAGGCGTTCCCTGTCCACATTGATGTTAACGACGGGGTACTTCAGGGGCTGTGCAATCTGGACATCCCTCAGTATAGACATCCTTTTAAGCGTATCCACCAGCCTGTCCGCATACTGTTCGATATCGGTCATATTCTTTCCGGCAACCTGTACTTCAATGGGCGTGGAGGCGCCCTGGGACATGATTTTTGCCGTCAGTTCGATGGGTTCGAAGGACAGGTGCAACTCCGGGTAGCGTTTCAGGATATTGTGCCGGAGTTTTTCTTTGAGGTCTTCGATATTCACTTTATATTTTTTATCCAGCTCTACCTGGATAACGGCTTCCTGTGTGCCGCTATTGAAGATATAGAGATTACTGGTCCCGAAGCTGCTGGGTACCAGACCTACATAGGCGGAAGTGATAAGGATATGATGGTCGACCGTGGAGTCCAGGATGGCGAGTACGCCCTTGGTGGCAGCCTCCGTTACCGTAAGGCGAGTTGCATCCGGTTCCCGGATCCGCAGCTGCAACTGGCCGACATTACTGACGGGTAACAGGTCTTTACCGATGATGACAAAACAGGTTCCTGCCCCGGCAAAGGCGATCAGGAGATAGATCAGCACCACCGATTTTCTTTTGGGCATCCATTTTTCGAGCCGGCTTGCCAGGGTCCGTTTTATGCGTTGAAAGACTCCCTCTTTTTCTTTTTGCCCGGCATTTTCGATGTGCCCTTCCTTGTCCATAAGCCCGGCATGGTTAGCGACGGCCTTATACTTATCGGTCTTTAACAACTTGTTGGATAACACGGGTACCAGCGTCTGCGCCGCTACATAGGATACGATCATGGCAAATCCAATGGACAGCGACAAGGGCAGGAACATCGCCTTGGGAACACCTTCCATAATGAAAGCAGGTGCAAACACAGCCAGGATACACAATAATATGAGTAATTCCGGAAAGGCTACTTCCATACAGGCATCCAGGATGGCTAGTTTTTTATTCTTCCCCATTTCCAGGTGCTGGTGGATGTTCTCGATGGTCACCGTCGCCTGGTCGACCAACACCCCGATAGCCAGCGAGAGACCGCTTAGCGTCATTATATTAATGGTCTGCCCGGCGAGGTTCAGGAAGAAAACAGCGCCCAGAATGGAAACGGGGATGGTGATCACGACCACCAGGCTGCTGCGCCAGTCCCTCAGAAAGAGCAACACCGTCAGCCCGGTGAGAACGGCCCCCAATATTCCTTCTGTCATCAAGCTCGTGGCCGCATTGATAACGAACACCGACTGATCGAATTCATATTCGACCTTTATGTCGGCGGGAAGCAGACTTTTCATTTCCGGGATGCGGGCACGCAGCATATCCACTACCGTCAGCGTAGAGGCGTCGGGTGTTTTTACGATTGGCATATACACCGATCTTTTGCCGTTCACGAGTGCGTAATCTACGGTAATGTCCGCCCCGTCTTCCACCCTGGCCACATCCCTGACAAAGACAGTTGTCGCGCCTTCACTTTTGATAGGGATGTTTCCGAACTGCCGTATGCTGTCTTCCAATGAATTGACACTGGTTATATACATGATGTTGCCTACCCTCAGGTTCCCCGAAGGCGTCATCGCATTGTTTTTGGTAATAGCAGCTACGACCTCGTCCGGAGACAGGTTATAGGCCAATAGTTTTTCCGGGTCTATGTTGATGATGACGGTCCGGGCATTGGATCCGAACGGCGGCGGGGCGGTGAGGCCCGGTATGGTGGCGAACAATGGCCTTATCCTGGTCATGGCCAGGTCGAAGATGTCTGCCAGGTTCCTTGTTTTACTGCTAAAGACCAGTTCCCCCACCGGCAGGGAGGAGGCATCGAAACGGATCACCTGCGGGGGCAGTGCTCCGGGCGGGAAAAAGGCCATGGTCCGGTTGACCTGCAAGGCCACTTCCGCGGAAGCCTCCGCCATGTTCGTACTGGCATAAAAAGTAAGTTTGATCAGCGATAGCCCTTGTATATTTTTACTTTCGATGTTTTTCATCCCGTTCACATATAGAAACTGATCCTGCATGCGGGTGGAAAAAAAACCTTCCATCTGTTCGGCCGACATGCCCCCATACTGTTCGATCACATAAATGACCGGCAGGTTCAGTTTGGGGAATATGTCGATCGGAATCGACCGGAGGGCCATGATAGAAAACAGCAGCAAACCCCCAAACAGCACCAGTATTGTAAAAGGCCTTTTTAAAGCTGCGCGTATCATCGGGAATATTATTTAATGCGTTGAATGAATTGGTCCAGGCTGCCCGTGGCCGTCGCTTTGTCCAGGTTGGCGAGGAACCAGCTATTGAGCGTTTCCACGTAGGATATCTGTGCGGTATAAAGCACATAGGAGGCTTCGGTCAGGTCTACGAGATTGATGAGGCCGGCTTTGTACTGGGCTATCTTCTGGTTATAGGCGTCCGAAGCGGCCTGCATCTGTATGGGGATCTCGCGGAGGTTACTTTCGGCTTCTTTGATGGCTTCCATGGCCTGGGCGGCGTCAGAGTTCAGTGTGAGTTCCTGCTGCTGGAGATCATAATCGCTTCCCTGCGTCTGGAATCGCGCCACAGCGAACTTATCCCTTCTGTGCACGGGGTCGAACAGATCGTAAGCAAACGTGAGGCCCACCATATAGTTGAACCGTTGAAAACCAACTCCGGTGGCAAGGTTCTTATACTGTTCATTATAGTCGATGCTGGATCCCCTTCCCCACGCCCCTCCCGAAAGCAATATTTTGGGCAGGTAGCTTTTGCTTACCAGGTTTTCGGACGATTGATAATACTGCTTTTGTTTCTGGTAATACCCGATCAGCGGGTTGCTAAGGGCATCGGTCGTATTGCTTAACAAGGCCGGATCGGGGAGTGTATATTGCCTTCCTGTCGTATCAATGCCGACCTCATTGGCCGGTATGCCGGTCAACCAGACCAACTGCTGGGTCAACTTCCCGAGAGTACCCAGTTGTTGATTGTAGGCGACGCGGGCCTTGGATAGTTCGGCCTTGGCGAAGGAAGAATCGGCGCCCGGCCTTAGACCGCTGACGGTAAGCGCATTGATCACCGTATCGATAACGGCATAGCGGAGGATATTTTGTTGTTCCACGCCCAGTTGGTACTCTGTTTTTAACAGGTTAAAATAGAGTTTTCCGATTTGTGCTTTTACCAGGTAAACCTGCATGTCCAGGTCAGCCTGCTGAACTCCGACAACGGATTGTGCATTCAGGACTGTTGCCTTGCGTAATCCAAAATTGATGAGCTCATATTCACTGTACAGGATCGCGATATTACCGGTGGCCGCCTGGTAGTTATTAGTTCCGCTCACGCTGCTGCTGACTGAAGGGATGATGCCGTAGGATTCATAAGCCCCCGGCAGGGAATTGGCGGATGCCACGTTCAGTTCGTCAAGGGCATTGAGGGTAGGCAGAAAAGTATGCCGGGCGTCTATTACCCCTGCTTTGGCGCTGTTGACCAGGGCTTGCCTCTGCAGCAGTAACGGCAAATGATGCGTGGCAGCGTCGACATAATCCGCGAGAGAGTGATTTCCTGTTTGGGCCCGGGAAGAAGATACCGATAAGAGCAATAGGGCCAATATGATCAAAAGACCTGAAATCCTATAATTTGAAAACCCCATATTAACCTTAAAGGTCCACCCACATAAGTATCCAACTGTTATATATACCTCCCAATTCGTTATATAATTCACGCTTTGCCGGACTGGGATTATTGGACGGCCATAAAAGTACCTTCACTAAGAAATCGCGTGGCTTCAGTTTTGCATGGCTAATACAAAGCAATGCTATGTCACCCAAATTTGTTTTGATCCTATACTACCTGCTGCCATTTGCTTTGTTTGGCCAGACAGTAATAACGCCGATTTATCCAAAAGTGGATTCCGGTCCGTTCCGATGGGTCAGTTACCCGGAAAATAAGCTGACTGTTCCGGGAAGCCCGCATTTTCCGGCCACTTGGAATTTTACCTATGACAGCTATGAACACGAAGACTTTTCCTGGCCCCGGGCCCGGAAAGAGGCGTTTGTGCGGCCAGTTTACAGCGAGCCGCTTTCCCTTACCTCGATGATCCGGCCCGAGGAGAACAAGGCGGGTGTTTCGGCGGCCGGAGCGCTGATCTACACGGGAGGTGACGACGTCTTCGCCTACGCTCATTATGGAAGGACAGGAAAATTGATCTGGCGTACCAGCCCGATCGCAAATAACATGATGGCGACCCGGTGGTCATTGGCAAACTTTTCTATATTTCAACGGAATGGTTTGCCTTCGATTTCGTCCCAATTAAGGTAACGGCGCCGAGGTAGCTATCCTTTCTTTTTGAAATCGAGATTTGTATGGCAGGGCCTGATCTTTGCATATATGAACTGACCGGGCGCTGAACCGGATTGATCTTTATAAATCTTTATGATCACCATATGAAAAAGCTATTGGGTATTTTGGCATTTGCCGCCATCAATCTGACTTTAATGGCGCAAGAGCCCGTTCAAAAGAAAGATAGCGTTCTGCCCTATTACATCATGATGAAACACGGCAAGCTTACAGAGGTCAGTCATGGCCAGAAAAATTTCGTAACCAAGGATATTACCCTCATTAACGAGACGACTATACACCCGGACGGCACGATGAATGTTTATAGTGGACGGACGAGACACTTGCATGAGGGACAATATATTACTCTCGATGGCCGGATACGAAAATTAAAGAACATGCCGTCTGTCGGAGTGCTTCGGCTTTGACGCATTTGCGGCTTGAATGAGATTTTGACACGGGTAGCCGATTTTAATACCTTTATTTATATGCAACGAGATTTGAATCATTTAATAGGCTGGAATTTGGACGCTACCGATGGGGAAATCGGAAAAGTGGAAGACTTTTACTTCGATGATGAAAGCTGGACCATCCGGTACATGATCGTGAACACAGGGAACTGGCTGTCCGGGCGTAAAGTGCTGATCTCTCCGGTTACCCTGCTATTACACTCCTGGGAATCTGGCCTATTCCCGGTAAATCTTACAAAAGAGCAGGTACGTCACAGTCCCGACATCGATACCGATAGACCTGTATCCCGCCAGCAGGAAGCAGAATTGGCCGCATATTATCCCGGGACGAATTATTGGGGAACCGGCTTTTATATGGGCGGCGTTTGGGGGGTCATCCCATCCACGCCCGTCATCGACCCGGGAATGATAAGAGAAGACGATAAGACAAGACTCTCCCAGGAAGATTTGCATTTAAGAAGCTCACAGCAGGTCAAGGGTTATCACATTCATGCCAGCGACGGCAATATCGGCCATGTCGACGATTTCATCCTTGACGATCAGACCTGGCAGATTTCCTACTTGCTGGTCAATACGCATAATTGGATCGGCGGGAAAAAGGTGCTGGTAGCAGTCCGGCATATTAAGGAAGTAAATTGGGAAAATTCCAAAGTGGTGGTAGACATAACCGTCAATGACATAAAAAACAGTACAGCAGTTGATAAATGGGACTATATCATTCCCGAAGGCGACAAAGCCCAATTTCAGGATCATACCTCTCCTTATACTAAAACCGCGGTCAATAAAACACCAGCATGAAAATAATCAAGCCGAAAGTTACGCCGGGCATTTGGAAGAGAAATGGTGGGAAAGACATCGTCCTGAACGTAAATTTAAAAGATGCCCTCATCAGATTTGGTCTTACCATCCTGATACCCATAGTAGTCCTGCTTATCGATGTGCATTTAGTCATTTACACGGCGCCTGTAATCGCTTATCTCTTCGTATCAGCCTTAATCCGCTTTTGCGTGATCAAACATTTGTGGCATTATTATATTATGAATGAGCGGAAGCCGGTAATAAAGGCGTATGGAAAAGATCCAAACTATCCGGAGGAAACGCTGTAAAACCCCTCCGGGTTTATCGATAGCGCCAGAGCCCCCACCGCTGCGCGCAAGATCGGGGGATATCCTGTGCATATCCCCCGGCCGATATAATATTAGCATAACGTTAAAGTAAACTCCCCATAATACGGGGAGTTTATCTTTATGCCGATATTAATTGGTTAGTCACCTGTTAATCGATGGTTTATATATGTAGAGTTGAATTTTCTCATGCAGAAGGCCCTTCATTTCCATGAAGGACCTTTCCCTTTTCGCTGCTCCGCTACGCCGCCTGCCTAATTGAAGACCGCATCCGGATACAGCATATCCAGCGCATGCTTCTTTTTCTGCGTGCAGTGATGCATCAGGTAGCTCACAATCGACTCCGTTGAATAATCCAGGTGCAAATGCGGTTTTCTCTTCTGACCCATCCATGACCTGAATACCCCTTCGAACCCGGCATCCAGCGCATCCAGCACCGGCACCCCCATTTTCGCCAGAGCTGCGGCATTGCAATATTGCTCATATTGACCCCGGATGGGGATTACCAAAAGCTTTTTACCCATGTACAGGGCTTCCGCAGGCGTTTCAAAACCGGCGCCTGTAAGAATGGCGCTGCAATTGATCAGGCTCTTGTTGAACGCACCCTTGCTGACCGGGATAAAGAGGATATTGCCATCCTGTACCGGTTGCTTTACTTCTTTGGAAAATACCTGCCAGCGGAACTCCTTTAATGGCCGGAGATACTGTCTTACTGTGGCATCGCTGTAAGAAGAAAGATAGACGGTTATATAACCTTTGTCCTGCGGCTCGGCCTGCAGGATCTCCTTTTTGATTACGGGTGGCAAAATAAAGTCGTCGTATTGTTTGAAGTGGAGACCGACATACTGGGTAGCACGGGCATAATTCCGCAGGATCCATGCCCCCATAAAGTCCTTCTTCTCCGGCCGGGGCACTTTTGCCGAAACAAAGCTGGCCTGGTGACCAAAGTTTACGGAAGCCACCTTTTTATAGGCGCAGGCCAGGGAAGTGATACACTCGAAATCATTGATCACCAGGTCATATTTTTCTACCGGCAGATCCCTCACCTCACGCCAGATCCGTTGCGGCGACAGCTGCCGGATAATCTGCCAGTAGTTGAGCCCCCCGCTATGGGTATAGAACAGGCTCAACCCCTTGCTCCTGTATTTGACCGAAGCATCGAGGTTGAGACTGTTGTTGGCGCCGCTCAGGAAAATATCTACCTGTCCATGCCGCTCGAGGTAAGGAAGGAGCTCCATTGCCCGGCTGATATGGCCATTGCCTGTTGCCTGTACTGCATAAAAGATTTTCATGATCACAAGGTTTATATAGCTGCGAGTGAACTAATGTAGAAATTGATTTCGTCCGTCAAAACGTTGACATTCGGCTTCATCTCGACGGTCTGCGTCACCGGGAAGTCTTTTTCATTGTATTCGAAGATGGTCCATTCATTATGCTGGTATTCCAGCGCCGTGCAATGCTCCACCCAATCCCCGGAATTCAGATACGTGACCTTCCCTTCCTTTGTCTCCACTATTTTCTTCTGCGGCTGATGGATATGGCCGCAAATAACATAATCGTATTTTTTTTCGATGGCAAGCTCGGCGGCGATTAGTTCGAAGTCATTGATCTTACTGACGGCCTTGTTGACTCCCGCCATAACCCGTTTTGAGATGGAAACACGCTCCCGGCCAAGGGCGTTTAAGATAAAGTTAATAAATCTATTGAACCTGATCAAGAGATTGTAACCGCTGCTGCCCAGTTTGGCCAGCACCTTGGCGCCTCCCTTGGTCGTATTGTCAAAGACATCGCCATGGAAGATCCAGGTCATCTTGTTATCGATTTCCAGCACTAATTTATCGGTCAGGGCGAAATTACCCATCTGGATATCCGTATACCGGCGCATCATTTCATCGTGATTGCCCGTAATATAAAAAACCCGGGTACCGTTTGTAATGAACTGGATGATTTCCTTGATGACCATCATATGGGCGACGGGGAAATACCGTTTGGTAAACTGCCAGCCATCGATGATGTCCCCATTGAGGATAAGTATATTGGGGGTGATGCTTTTGAGGTAGTTGACAAGCTCCTTGGCGCGGCATCCATAGGTTCCAAGGTGTACATCAGATAGAACAACTACATCTACAGGACGTTTTTCCATTGTTGTGGTTTCCCAAAGTTCTATATAAGTTATTACTACTGTTTTAAGCCAGCGTTAACAAATTGTGATTTTATGTGAATAGCCCGGCGCCTTTTCATCCCTCTTTCTCTAACTGCATCGACTCCGCGCCAACTCGCCGCCTATCCGGGCGCTCATTAAAATTTCTGTATCTTCCCGCCACAATAAACGATCACAGCTGTTATGAACGAAGAACTCCTTTTGCTGATCGGGGACAAGATCAAGACGAAAAGAACTCAAAAGAATATCACGCTGGAACAGCTGGCCCAAAAGGCCGGTGTCAGTAAAGGACTCATCTCGCAGATCGAGAACAACCGTACCGTTCCTTCCCTTCCTGTCCTTTTTAATATCATCCACTCGCTCGACGAAGACCTCCGGACTTTCTTCGAGGATATGCACGACAGCATCAATAACACGCATGTCCTTATAATAAGGAAAGGCCAGGAGAAACTGTTCTCCAAAGAACCTGTGCGGGGCTTCTCCTACCGGCGGATCCTGACACGAAGCGTTTCCTCCCAGGCTACCGATGTCGTCCTGCTGGAACTGAAAAAGAAAGCCACCCGCAAACAAATGATCCGGACCGATGCCTTCGAATGCAAATACATTATGAAGGGCTGCATCGAATACCAGATTGAAAAAGAAACTTTTATCCTGAATGAAGGGGACACCCTTTTCTTCGACGGCCGCGCCCGGCACCGCCTGAAAAATATCGGCGACGCAGAAGCCCTCATCCTGGCCTTCTATCTCTTCTAAAAACCTCATCTTTAAGGTCTCGCGAAATATTTACAAATACTTAACATTGGTTTAGTATTTGTAAACACTTAACATTTTGTTAAATCAACCCTAACCTTCCGGTCATATTGCTCTGATACTTTTGCAGGACTATAACCGAATTGGCACACACCTAGTTTCTTCTCAACTAAAAACAACTGTACTATGAGCAAAAGAACTTCCCTCTTGCTTTACTTGCTTTTGACAGGCCTTTTATTTCCAGCTATTAGTTTTGCCCAGGTAGTCGGCGGTCAGGTGCTTTCACAAGCGGACCAGACAGCGGTACCCGGCGTTACGATTACCGTCAAAGGCACCCGGCTGGGGACTGCAACGGACATTAACGGAAAATTTTCCATTCGGGCTAAAGAAGGAGATGTCCTGGTGATATCCGGTATCGGAATCGCCCGGCAGGAAATGATTGTTGGAACCTCCGGTTTTTTAAATATTTCGGTGGCCACGAACTCGAGGAGTCTGAGCGAAGTGGTCGTGACGGCTACCGGTATCAAAAAAGAAGCCAAGCGATTAGGTTATTCCCTTCAGACCGTCGACGCTTCTACCCTTACACAGGCCCGCGAAGCCGATCCGATCAATTCATTAAAGGGTCAGGCAGCCGGTTTGGAGATCAACATCAACCAGGAGATCGGCCGTCCCGCCGATGTAATTATGCGCGGTGAGAATAACCCTGTCGACCGGCCTCTTTTTGTGGTCGACGGCGTACAGATCAGTTCAGATACCTATAACCTCAATGCGGATGATATCCAAAACTTTACCGTACTGAAAGGCCCTAACGCGGCGGCACTTTACGGTTTCCAGGGTAAGAACGGCGCCATCATCATCACCACGAAAAAGGGTGCGAGCACCAGGGGTAAGATGGTGGTTACCGTCAACAGCAGCAACCAGGTGAACAAAGGCTTTATCGCCCTCCCGAAATACAACGATTCCTATGGTCCCGGCGACAACGGCAAATACGCCTTCGGCGGCGGCGGCTCCAGCGCCTCCTCCTATTTCGGCAGCGGCGCCATCGGCGTGGGTATTAACGACTACGACTACGACGTTTGGGGACCGCAGTTCCGGGGTCAGCTCCTGCCCCAGTACGACGGCGCCTACAACGCCAGCCAAACCTATACGACCACTTTTGCGGACGGCAGTACCTATTCCGGTCATGTGGCGCCCACACCGTGGGTGGCCCGGGGAAAAGACAACCTGAAACATTTTATCCAGGCCGGCGAGCTTTCCGCCAACAGCATCGCCATCAGCTCTTCTTCCGAAAAGACGGATGTCCGTCTTTCCCTCGGTGATACCTGGCAACAGGGTATCGTTCCCAATACCAAGCTCAACAACGGAAACTTTACCGCTAACCTAACTCAGCGGTTCAATGACAAGTTCAGCGTTTCCACTTATTTCAATTATAGCCGGCAATCGTCGCCCAATGTCCCGGACGTCAACTACGGGCCTAACAGCATCATTTACAATATCATCATCTGGGGCGGTGCAGACTGGAGCGTAAACAGTCCCAATATCCGGAACTACTGGCAGCCCGGTAAGGTCGGCATCGAGCAAAACTATGAAGAATACTATCGCTATAACAACCCCTGGTTCATGTCCTACGAATGGTTGCGGGGCCATTATCAGAACAATGAATACGGCTATGTATCCCTGAACTACAAACTCAACCAGAACATCGACTTCCAGTTCCGCCCCAGCTTCACGGCTTACGATATGTTCAATTCGGAGAAGATGCCCTATTCCGCGGGCGTTTACGGAAGACCGCTCCGCCAGGGGGATTATCGCGAAGACCATCGTTCGCAATTCGACGACAACGAAGACCTGCAGGTCAGATACCACAGGAACGAGATCGCAGGCTTCCTCGACCTTTCGGCCGTTGGCGGCGCGACAGCCAGGAATTTCACCTTTAATTCCAACTTCGAATCCACCAATTACCTGAATGCTCCCGGAGTTTATTCCTTTTCCAACTCCCAGGGTGCGTTGACCGGAAGCAGCTTTCATTCTTCGATGCTGGTGCTGAGTGCCTATTACTCTGTCGACCTTGGCTACAAGTCCTATATTACGGCGAATGTGACGGGGCGCGTGGATGAAGCCTCCGTGCTCCCCGCTCAACATACCAGCTATTATTATCCCTCCTTTAACCTGGCGACAGTCGTTTCGGAATATGTTCATTTGCCACAGGCTATCTCTTTCCTCAAGTTCAGGGGTTCCTACGC
>Ga0302324_100022916_pt1 | contig 12110 bp, 9 predicted proteins | sample Palsa_T0_1_FD_201949 | JGI IMG/M metagenome (GOLD analysis project Ga0302324, IMG submission 201949) | Peat permafrost microbial communities from Stordalen Mire near Abisko, Sweden - Palsa_T0_1 | ecosystem: Environmental > Terrestrial > Soil > Palsa > Peat permafrost | place: Sweden: Abisko...
GACAGCATATATCCCCACTGGATACGAATCAGGCTTAAAGCGGTGACATCATCGCCTGCGGCAAAGTGGGCTAACACCTCCATCGAACCAGGAAAATTAGCGATCACGTTCGACCGTTCCGGCGTCAGAGCACCAAACCCAGTCCAGCGCCGCTTTAGCGCGGTAGAGACGGAGAGGCTCTTTGCCGTCGAATCCGGGACCTCGAACCAGACGGCGAGAGAATTTCCATCCTGCGGGTGAAGAGAGCTGCCCGGAACATCCATATACATTCCCGAGCCTGCATCCCAGAGGTAGAGATTGATGGCCGAGCGGACAGAGGCTGCCGTGTCGCTATAGAGAGATTGAGCCGTGCTATCTTCCGCAATCGCAGCAAGGAAACTCGCGCCTTTGAGAACTTGGAAGAGCAGAGCATTGGCGGATATCTCCTCTCCACCGGGAACATGCCGGCCCCAGTCAAGCTTCAAGTTGACCGAAAGCAGGCCGTGGGTTCCGATCTTCGCCGTAGAAAAAGCGACAGCTTTCTTGATCTGCGGCCAATGAGCAATCACCCAAGCGCGATCGCCGGAGTAAAGGTAATAGTCGATCACGACATTCAGTGTCCACAAGTGGTATGTGTCGGAGACCGTGCCGAAGTTAGCCTCCGGGCCCACATAAGGCAGACCGCCCGCACTGTCCTGATGAGCGAAGAGAGTATCGAGATCGTTCTTCACCGAAAGCGTATCGCCGGTGGAAAGATACGCCGTAAGAGCCTCGATCCCGAGATCGCCGGGCCAGATGAGACGGTCTCGCTTCGCACCATCGACCAGGATTGTCGTGCCCGAGCCACTCACACCATTGTTAAACCAATTCGAAGCCGGTGGTGGCCAGATTCTGCCCTGAAGAGGGTCGATGGTATTCATCTGCACCGTATAGGCGCCTGCGTACCATATGCGATTCAGTAGATCGTCATTGGATCGGAAGGAACCGCTGTAGGCGCGCAAATCGCTGAGCGCGGGAGCCGGAGTGAAATAAAGCGTTACGGACGTCAACTCGACCGACCCGCGGGTTTGCAAGCCGACGGTGAGATAACGAAACCCGCCCCGTAGCTTCTCCGCGGGGACGGTGTAGGTCCCTTGTGCAGTGACCGCAGCGATGAGGTTGCCATCTTGGCCGTGTCCTCCATCGGAGCGATCGCTCTGCGGCCCCGTATAGAGCAAGGATTCACTAAAAGCCAGGAACACGCTTTGCGCACTGTCACTCGCAGTACCGAACTGAAGTGATGGAATGCCTCCGACTTCTTTGCCGAAATCGAGGACGACATAGCTCCCTTTGCCGTTGAGCGTTGTGGTCGGGCCGCTGACAGTGACCGCGCCCTGGGTTCGTAGAACGCCTACAGGCGCGACCGTGCGCGAGGACGGCGGGAGGTTGTAGTCATCATCGGAAATCGTTTTGAAATAGTAGGAACACGCACTGAGCGACAGCATCCACCCCAGAGTGAGCAGCCACAAGCAACAATTCAGGAGAGACCGGCGATGCATACGTCGGATCATAAGCGAGAAGCCACTCGTATGCATCCGGTCGAGATGACAAATTTCTTGCGCAATTAACCGCGGATCATCGGTGGGCATAGCGCTTTCCTAGCGAAGAATTTGTCATCTCGACCGGAAGGATCATGGGCCTGCGGTCCACCCAAGGGGATGAAAAGCTCCCGTCCTTCGGCAACCGCTCTCCCCAGAAGCGCCGGCCTCCCTTTGTCATCTCGACCGAGCGTACCCGGATTTCCTACTTCGCAGCGCTGCGCTGATCAACCTGATCCAGCAGCATGTCTTTTTTTGTGCACACGCGTATCTGCGGAAATTGACGGACAAGAAAAAATCCCGATCGCCCATGGCTCGAAAGTGCCAAACACCGGGAGCAATCCGTAACGACGCGCGACGATATTGTGGCGCATCCTGAGCACCTCAGGCTAAAGGTCTTCCATTGAGTACTCCTCTACAACCTAGGTAACTCTGGGAAACACTTCGGGTAGCCGATTGCCGTTTTAATATCCGTCAGAGGAGAAGAGTGCGATCGCTCGAACCTCGACCCTCGACCCTGAATGCAGCCTCATCGCGGAGAGAAATGCTTAATTTTTTTCGCCATTTTAAAATTTGTTTACTCGTAGTGTCCATTGCAAGCGTAGTTTCCGCAAGAGCGCAAACAACCTCAGCTACAATTACGACCAGCTCAACCGGGTTCACGATCAACATCCGATCTGCTACAGAGAACGTTGCATACCAGTGGGTCGCCCCTCCCACAGGCACTTTGTGGACGGTAGGATCTGTTTTGATAACGGACTCGATAGCGGGAGCATCCGCCGCGGGTCAGATCGCTTTGGGTTCTCACATCGATTGGGTTGGGCCTGCGGGGGTCCTACAGTCGGTGACCTATCAAACGACCGGAAATCCGACAGTTACGCTTTCGTATTTGAGTTCCGCCGGAACAACCCATCTGACCCTCCAGCCGGCGGTGGATGGCAATTTCGCGAGCATCCACCTGTCTGCAGATCAGGCGAACATTCAAGATATCTATTTGGGGCAATTACCGTCGGGTCTGGCCACGCAAGGCATCTCTGTTCCTTACTACTCTCAGGCCGTGAACTATATTGGATCGCTTGACCTGTTTGAGAACTCCTACTTCGATGCGTTCGCGTCGAGCGCATCGACCTTAACGAACGTAGAAACTTATTACGCGCCAAACGAGAATGGCACCACAAACCCCCTCACGGACACCTGGAAGGTATCTGTCTCTAACGGCATCACCAACGTGTTGCCATTTCCTGAACATCCCTCATCTGATTACCGGCCCGCGATGGCCGGAAAAATGGTACTGGACATTACAAGCGGATCCTTCGCCACGATCGCCTCCCAAATTTGGAACCTGGGAGATTATGGAATTAACCACTGCGTGGCGATCATCGGTGACTGGCAGAGCCTCGGCTACGACAACGGTCTGCCGCTGCAATATCCGGCGAGTGTCGCCCTAGGCGGTGACGCAGGAATGCAACAGATTGAATCTGCTACGGAAGCCTTTTCTTGTTTATACGCGGCTCATGAGAACTACGCGGACTATTATCCCAATTATCCGGAGTATACGGCCGCAGCAACCATGCTGAATGCAGATGGCAGCCAACTGCAGGCATGGTATAACCCATCGACCGGGATACAATCGTTCGCCACTAAACCCAGCTGGTTCATTCCCAACGCTGAGACGCAATCGCCCTTCATTCACAAGGAATATGGAACCAGTGCGGCATTCATCGATGTGAACTCCGCCCTTCTTCCATGGTTGCGTAGAGACAATGATCCGTCTGTGGCTGGGTCCGGCATGTTTGGAACTTATCGCGATGGATCTACAGCGTTATGGGCTTATGAACGCAGTGTAGTGGGAGGTCCCGTTTTAGGTGAAGGGGGTTATCACTGGTTCTGGAGCGGGCTGCTCGATGGCGTGGAAGCTCAGTTCGGAGCCGAAGCTACACCCATCACAAATGGAATCGAGGCCCCGTTGTTTGTTGACTTCGATTTGACCAGAATTCATCCTCTTCAGACGAACTATGGCATGGGCTATTACAGCCGGTGGATGCCCGGCGGAACGACAATTACATCGACTGCTGCGTTGGACGCCTACCGCATGCAGGAGATCATTTTTGGGCATAGCCCGTATCTGACCGATGGATTATGGTCGTCGGTTCCGCGGGCGTTACTCGAGCAGGATCTTGTGTCCCCCGTGTCATTTCGATACACGCTGCAAACTCCGAATGCCATAGCGTACATGGTCAATGGGGCCTGGACTGATGCAAGCGGTGCTGCGAAGGCGGGAGATTTTACCCTCGCCCAGGTGAGTTATCCGAATGGGGACACCATCATCGCCAATAGCCAGCCATCGAATGTGACCTGGAATTCGCTTCAGATACCCCAATACGGTTGGGCCGCCACAGGAACCGGCTTCTTGGCATACACCGCGGTGCTAGGCGGGCAAATTGCAGACTATTCGCAGACCGCTTCCTCGATCTTCGCCAACGCAAGAAACCAGGCGGACATTTTATCGGAAAATACGTTTGCGACGCCTAGTGTTGCGAGTTTCAATCAAATTGCCCCCGGAGAGATACAGATCCAGATGGCATGGGATGTTAATACGCCCGCGCCGGGGACTGCTTATCAGGAATTCATACACTTCGTCAGCAGCCAAACCCCTGCAGGGTCGAACGACCTGTCGGGCGTGACGGGCGGGGCTACGCTCGTGCCGACCGGAAGCTGGACCACAGGGGAAAGAGTTGTCGGGAATCCGTGGACCTATTATTTGCCTTCCACCATGCCGGATGGGATATATCAAGTACGTGTCGGTTTGTGGAGTGGGTCGCAGCGTGCGGTTCTCTATGGGAACAACGACGGCAATCTGCGATACACCGTGGGGAGCCTTACGGTGTCGAATAATGGATCGAGTGTTACGTTTACGGCGGTTCCAATTACGATCCCATCACCAGACCCGCGCCTCAACAGCGCCGGGACCGTGGTGGATTTTGGCACGGTGCTTACGGATGGCATGGTATCGCTTCAGCAGACGGCAGGGACTGTGACGTTAAGCAGCTATCCGCGATCCCGAGATGTGGTGATACAAATCAATTCCGGGAACGTAGCCATGCCGGCCTCACTCACTTGCGACAATGGAGATGTCCTCACTCCTGTTGTGGTGGCGGGAAATTACTGGCAGGTCGATCTACGCGCGCGCAAGTATTGCACGTGGAGTGGAACGCTGCAATGATCTGCTCCTGTTGCTATTTCGGCTGCAGAAAGACGGCGAGCTCAGTGAGGGCGATGCACACCGGGGAGTTCGTGATGCGCAGACGTAGACGGGTCGCTTCGATCGCGTCCGCCAGCGGTACGAGACGGCAGGAGCCGACGCTTGTTCCCTGGGCGATCTGCGTCCACGCGTCATTACCCCATGCATCCAAAGCATATGCTCCGATGCGCTGGCCGAGTTGAATGGCTTCCCGCAGCCGAATCACATTGAAACGAACCGGGTGCTTGAAGTAGACAATCAGTTCGGGAGTGCAAACCGGGTCATCCGTGGCCCAATATGAATCGCGATTCCCGTCCAAGAGGCTTTGCGGACCATAACGGTTACGATTGCCCCGTACGTTCGAGGCACGCAGAGTAGCCTTGGAAGCCAAATTTTCCTCAAATGCAGATTGCAAGTGCCGGTGGAATTCCTCCAGGGATCGCACATCTTCTGGTGATAGCAGGCCGTGCCGGTTCGGTGGGATATTCAGTAAGAGATTTGCCCCGCGGCCAACGGATTTGAAGTACAGCTCCATCAACTGCTCCGGAGTCTTCACGTGCGCGTCCTCACTCTCGTGCCAGAACCAGCCCGGGCGAATGGAAACATCGCATTCTGCAGGCATCCAGTGCGCGCCAAAACGGGTGCCGGTGACGGATGCGCCGCTCACTATGTTGCCCGGCGCGGCAGGGCCGCCGTCGGCGCTTACCGGGTCAAAGGTGGTCCAGCACGTTTCGCCGGCATACCCTTTCTCATTGCCGGTCCAGCGGATATCGGGGCCGACATCGCTGAAGATTACGGCTTTCGGCTGCAGGCGGCGGACGAGCTGCCAGGTATGCTGCCAGTCATAGTAAGTGTGCTTGTCGATGGTGCGGTTCTCTCGCGCACCTCCGTAATAGCCATCGCCGCCGTTGGCGCCGTCGAACCAGACCTCGAATATCTCTCCGTAATGGGTGAGCAGCTCGGTTAACTGCTCCCGATAAGTCGAGATGTATGCGGGCTTGCCATAGTCGGGGTTGTTCCGGTCCCACGGAGAAAGATACACACCAAATTTCAAGCCGTGGCGAGCAGCAGCGCGTGAGATGTCGCGGACCACATCGCCCTTGCCGCCTCTCCAGCGGCTGTTGCGGATACAGTGTTCCGTCGTCCTGGTGGGCCAGAGACAAAAACCGTCATGGTGCTTGCAGGTAAGAATAACGCCCTTCATCCCGCCGGCCTTCAAAGCCACGAGAATTGCATCGGGATCGAAGTTCGACGGATTGAAGAGCCCAGGGTCCTCAGCGCCGTCGCCCCACTCTTTGCCGGTAAAGGTATTTACCGTGAAGTGAAGGAAAGCATTCGTTTCCGTTTCCTGCCAGCGGAGCTGGCGGCTCGATGGCAAGGCGCCGAAGGGCGCAGGCGGGGGCACGGCGTCGGCGCGCGTAGAAACGCACCCAAGCGTCAGCATTGAGTTGACAAAGAAATCGCGCCGCGTTGTCCTCATCTACTGCTTACTATACCGGCGGGAAAAACAGTGAGGGCCCCTGAACCTGCTCAGTTTGATTCGACTCTGGCCGCATTGGGTGTGTTGCCTCAGTGCGCGACGGCGGCAGCTTACTCAGGATCGGTGTTGGTCACGACATCCTGGAACTACAAGAGTTTTAGACTTCGCTTGACCCCAAGCTCTGTCGGCTCAATCTGCGCAGCCACTGACAGATCGACCTGGTAGGCCGGAGTGGGTATCGGCGCGGGTATTGGCTCTGGGACTGGGGTGGGTACGGTCGCGAAGCCGAGGGTCGGTACGGGAGTTGGATCCGGCGTTTGCGCCGAAGCTGAGCCGTCGAGAGAGATGTTCATAAGAAGCCTCCTCCTTCTTCGTCTAACCCTATCGGCAGCTCTTCGAGATCTTTCGATCTTTCAATCAAAAATTGTGCCTGATGGCAACGGTTTGTCTCGCTTTAGGGCGGTTCTACTGAGGCGTGTTGTTGACCGGCGCGGGAGGATTATTCGGGCTGGCCGGCGATCCACCAACGCCCGAGCCACTGCTGGACCCAAAGCCCGAGCCGCCGCTGGACCCAAAGCCCGAGCCGCTGCTGGAGCCGAAGCCCGAGCCGCTGCTGGAGCCGAAACCCGAGCCGCCGCTGGAGCCGAAACCGCTACCGTTAGTGGATCCAAAGCCTGGGCTGTTGGTGGAACCGCCCATGCCTGTGGTGCTGCCTGAGCCTAAGCCGTTGGCCGTGGTTCCTGTACCGGTCGTAGCGCCTACAGCGCCGGCCGTGTCCACAGTGTTCTGAGTCGGGTCAAAGACAAATTCCCATTCGTTGTAATGGGCCTGCTTTTTGTAGATCTTGATCGAGCTTGCTTTGCTCAGCAAGCCAACCCCCACAATGGGCGCACCACCGACCGTTACTCCCGGTGAGCCAAAGGCGCCGGTACTGCCTCCGGTGGTTGTGGTTCCGCCAATTCCGGTGGAGGATCCGAAACCACTGCCGGTACTAGTTCCAGTCGTGCCGGTGGGTGACGTCGATGAGCTGCTGCCGAACGCTGAACCAGAGTTCCCACCAAAGGGCGAGCTGCCGCCGCCCACCGAGGAGGAACCCGAACTGCCAAAGGGTGAAGACGAGGAGCCCGATGAGCCAAAGGACGAAGAGGAGGAGCCCGATGAGCCAAAGGTTGAAGACGAACCAAAGGTAGAAGAAGAGGATCCGAACGAGCTGTTGGAGGCGCTTCCTGTTCCGGTTGTGGTTCCTGACGTGGTTCCGGTGCTCGCCCCGGTGGGCGTGATGCCGTTCTGCTGTATCGTCTGCCCGAACAAACCCATGGCCGGCACCTTGGCCTCACCCAGGTGGATGATGCGCCAGTCATCTTTCCCTGTCATGGGATCAAGGTAGCGCTTGCGCAGGAAGCGTTGATTGTCCGATGCCTTCACGAGCTGATCGATGGTGTTGGGATAACGGCCGTATTTAGCAAAGTAGATACGGATGGCGCGAGCATACTGCTGCCCCCGGTGCACAGTTTCAATTTCCTTGTCGCGGCGTATCGATTCCGCCATCTTGGGGGCCGCGATGGCCAGGGCGAACAGAACCAACAGGATCATGAACAGCACCCCGAGCAACAGGAAACCGTCTTCATGTTCGGAACCGGATTGCGGGCGTCGGTTTTTCATTGCCGAAGAGGTAGCGTTTGCGTGTTGTGGTACGGAATGTCTTCTACTTGGACGGACGCGGAGTTGATTTTTACTACCCGGTAGCGCCGGTCCACTACATCGCCCTCCGAGGCGATGAAAATGTCGTCTCCATGCAGCAGAAAGACCTGCTTCTGCCCCGTCTTCTCTGCCGCATAGCCGTAGAAGCCCAGGTTGATGGGCGGCGGGGGCGCCGGCGGCGGCGGTCCAGTTTGTGTCTGCGCCACGCGTACGGGTGCGATCGCTTTCGGTATCTCCGGGGCAACGGAGAACTGGGAAAAGATGTTTCGCCCACGGCCGCTGTACTCCAGCGACTCAGCCTGGCGCATGATCTCGGGGTGCAGGGTCGGGTCAAGCGCGGCTAAGCCGCCGGCCTTTGCCGCCTGGTGTCCATAAGCCGGTGCTGCGGCGGTGGTAGTTGCGGCGCGCGGCGCAGTGATCACCCGGGGCGGAGCCGGAGCCACCGCCGGAGACGGCGAGGGTCCGAAGGTCTGCCACAGGAAACGCACCAACAGGATCAGCATGACCGCGCCGAGGCCGCTTGCCAGGTAGACCTTCTTTTTGTCTTCCGTACCGACTTTGAGCGCCATCAGCGGTTCTCCTCGCCTGTGGCCACTTCATCCGGCTGCGCGGACGGGGCGAGCTGGTTCAAGCCGGCGCCGTGAAGATAGGTAATCAGGCGCAGTCGGAGATTCACCAAACCGCCTTGTGACCCGGTCAGCGTAAGCCCGTTAATGAAGAAGAAAGTCTTGCTGCGCTCGAGGCCGTTGATGAAGTGCATGAGCGGTGCGTACTCCCCACTGAGGCTGGCGTCCATGCGCACTTCAGCCAGACCGGCAATGGCTGGCGTAGGGGTGTAGGCGAGATTCGTCAGGCGGACAGAATTTTTAGTGGCCAGGTCGTTGATAGCCGCTGAAATGGTGGAGTACGCGCTGGGAAAACGGGCGTCATAGAACTCATTGGCCTCGGTACGGGAAAGCGAGACCTTTTGCGGCAGTCCGTGCAGCGGGCTCATTTCCAGCTCCAGCTCACGATAGGCAGTCTGCCGCTGCTGCAGTTGGTCCGCGCCGGCGGCGTGCAACGTGCTCCAGGCGAGAAAGAGGCGCACCGCCAGCACCAAATTCAAAATCAACAGCAGAGCAACGCCGGCGATATGCAGGTTCAGGACGTTAACCAATTTGCTGCGAAGGGGCTTCATTGCACGGCCGCCTTTCTGGCCGGCCGCGATTTGGCGGCAGTGGCGGCCTTAGGTGCATTGGCTTTAGGTTCTTTGGCTGGCTTGGGCTCCTTGGCGTCCTTCGCCGGCGTCTCGGGGAGCGGATTGTATTCGGCCAGCAGATCGAAGTTGACGTTGGACGCGGCGCTCACCTGTTCGACGGGGCGCCCATTCTGGTTGCTCTCCGCTGTTTCCCGGGCCAAACGCGGGGCGAGAAAACGATGGGAGTGCTCAAGATTGCGAACCAGGTCTACGGCACGTTCATGGGGGCCGCTGACCCGCAGCCGAATGGTCACCTTTCCATCTTTGGCGATGACCGGATCGATGTTCAGCACCTGCACGCCGCTGGGGAGCACGTTCTCCAGGTCCACCATGACCGCGGTCCAGGAAAAAGCTTTGCTGGCAAAAAGCTGGTTAAGAAACTGCGATTGCGACAAGACGACGGCGTTCTGAGGCTCGCGCATCTCCGCCTGAAAGGCCTCGCGCTGCGCCTCGAGCGCTTGAGTTTTCTGCTCCACCGCTGTCAGCCGCGCCTGGGCCTCCGACGCTTTACGCTTTTCCGCGGCCGTGAAAAGCCAAAGCGGCACGGCCAACGCGGCCAGCAGAAGGATCAGGAGTCGCAGCCGGAGATAGAGCGGCCCCAACTCGACGAACGGGCGGGAAGCGAGATTGAGTTGGACGCGCATTTAGTTGGCCAGCGCTCCTACTACCCCGGCCAGGATGCCGCCGGGCATAGCCTTGCTTTTGTACGGCGTGGGCACCAGGTCGCGTATGGGGATTCGGTCGTCGCCTAGCAGCCGGATCAGCTCTTCCGGGCCGCCCAGCCCGCAGCATAGCAACTGCCGCGGTGGCGCATTCAGCGTATCCTCAAAATAAGCCACCGCAACCGTCACGGATTGTTGCAGCTCCTCGGCCGAGTGCAGGGTATTTTCCTCCGGCGACCATTCCTTCTCAGTAAGTTCAAGAGTCCGGTGCAGCAGCAGTTCATTTTGCCGCGTGATGGCGGTGGTGACGGAGCTGCCGTTGCGATTGATCACCAGCGCCGGCTCCTCCGAACTGACCGCAGCCAGCGCGGCCAGGGTGCTGGGCAGGACCACCCCGGGCTCGTAGCCGGCCTCACGGACCGCACTTTCATACTCGGCTACAACCGCGGCGGGGGAAACGGCGACAATCACCCGCACCGAATCGGGTTTGCCGGGCATCGCCTGGTAGCTCACGGCCGCATCTTCGACTTCAAAAGGCACCAGCTTGCGCAAGCGAAAGCGAATGATGGGCAGGGCTTCCGACAGCTTGGAGGGTAGCACGTCAAAGTCCAGCAGCAGGACGCGGACGGCCGCATCGGGGATGACTAAGGTGACCTGACCCTCTTTTTGGCTGATTTGATCCAGAGCCTGGCGCAAAGCGGCGGCCACGGCCGCGCGATCGCTGAAGTTGGGTGTTTGCAGGCCTGCAGCGAGCACGCCGGGACGCAAGGGAGCGTACCCGGAGACGATTTCCTGTTCCGCTGCTCCCGGCCGGCCCGCCACCACGCCGGCGCTGGTGATCTCGCACGCCAGCCGGGGACGCAGCGCGTTGGCTTCGGAGGGGAAAATGCGGTTGGCGATGTTGGAAAGCATCTCTAGCGGAAGGCCTCAATAAAGGTGACTTTGTTGATTTCCTTGAGTGTCGTCAAACCACGGGTGGCGCGGTCGATGGCCGATTCGCGAAGAAACTGCATGCCCCCCTGCTGGGCCAGTTTACGCACTTCCGAGGCCGGTTTCTTTTCCAGGATGATCTCCCGAATGGCGTCGGTCAGCTCCAGCAGTTCGTGGATGGCGGTTCGGCCGCGGTAGCCGGTTCCGGCGCATTCAATGCAGCCCGCGCCCTCACGAAAGTCAAAGTCACGCCACAGCTCGGGGTCCAGTCCGCTGTTGCGTAAGAATTCATCGTCGTAGCGCACCGGGTGGGTGCAGTGTTCGCAGATGGTGCGGACCAGCCGCTGGGCGAGGATGCAGTTGAGCGCGGAAACGAAGTTGTACGCTTCCACCCCCATGTTGAGAAACCGGCCCAGCACGTCGACCACGTTGTTGGCGTGGACGGTGGTGAACACGAGGTGGCCGGTGAGGGCGGAGTTGATGGCGATCTGCGCCGTCTCCTGGTCGCGGATCTCACCGACCAGGATCTTGTCCGGGTCGTGGCGCAGGATGGAGCGCAAGCCGCGGGCGAAGGTGAGCCCTTTCTTTTCGTTGACCGGGATCTGGGTGATGCCGCGAATCTGGTACTCTACCGGGTCTTCAATGGTGATGATCTTGTCCTCGTCGCTCTTGATCTCGTTCAGCGCGGCATAGAGGGTGGTGGTCTTGCCGGATCCGGTAGGCCCGGTCACCAGCACCATGCCGTAGGGTTCGCGGATGTAGCGGCGGAAGCGGCGCAGATCGTCCTCGCCGAAACCAACTACGTCGAGGGTGAGCTTGCGGAACTTCTCGCTCATCGACTCTTTGTCGAGCACGCGAAGCACGGCGTTTTCCCCGTGCACGGTGGGCATGATGGAGACGCGGAAATCGATCAGCCGGCCTTTGTAGCGGACGCGGAAGCGGCCGTCCTGGGGCACGCGCCGTTCGGCGATGTCCAGCTCGCTCATGACCTTGATGCGGGAAAGGATGGTGGAGTGATGCTCGCGCGCGATGGGGGCCATGGCTGCCTGGAGCACGCCGTCGATGCGGTACTTCACCACCAGGGAATCGTCGTAGGTCTCGATATGGATGTCGGAGGCACGGCGCTCGAGCGCGGTGAAGATGGTGGTATCGACCAGCCGGATGATGGGGCTGATGTCCTCTTCGGAGGTGAGCTTCTCGATGGAGATGTTCTCATCGGGATTGTCCTCGGCCGAGATGACGTCAAATGTTAAACCTTCAGACGCCTCGTCGAGCACGCGCTGCGACTGCTCCGTTTTCTTCA
>Ga0302324_100022918_pt1 | contig 12109 bp, 9 predicted proteins | sample Palsa_T0_1_FD_201949 | JGI IMG/M metagenome (GOLD analysis project Ga0302324, IMG submission 201949) | Peat permafrost microbial communities from Stordalen Mire near Abisko, Sweden - Palsa_T0_1 | ecosystem: Environmental > Terrestrial > Soil > Palsa > Peat permafrost | place: Sweden: Abisko...
CGCCGCTTCCATCTGCAAGTATGCGGGGTTCAACGGCTATACGGCGACTACCTCCGCAACCTCGTGGGGTACGAGCACGGCGGCCGGCGCCGTCGCGGTGAGTTGGACTTTTCCCACCTCGGTAACCGGCGTTAAATCCTCCGGCGGAGCCACCTACCCGTTTCTTAACGTCGTGGTGCAGCAGAAGTCGGCTACCTGGTTCATGGGACTTCTGGGAGTGCACTCCATAACGGTTGGAGCTTCCTGCACCTGCGGGCTCCCACCCGGGGCCGGCTCTCCGCCGCTTGTCATCTTGGACCCAACCACCACTCAGGCTTTGTGGGTTTCAGGCGGAGCCCACATCGTGATTACCGGGGGGCCCGCGGTCAGCATCGGGGTAAACTCCTCCGCCAACGGATCACCCGCCTCGAATAGCTCGAGCAATGGGGTTTATTGCGATGGCGGCAGTGGCTATCCCATCGACACCAGCACCGCGGGGCCCTCGGGGACCGGCGGTCAGTTGTCCTTGGTCGGTGGACCGGCCACCAACCAATACTGTGGCGCACAAACGATTCTCAACGACCCTGCAAATAAGCTCTGGAAAAGCCCGCAGGCAGCGACCGCCGATCCCTACGGCAGTGTTCCTGCGCCAACCCAGCCCGGTGCGCCGCAAATCCTGACCAGTAACCCCGTGGGTGACGCCACCGGCTGTATTCAAAACGCGGTCAGCTCCGGTTCGAATGGATGCGCGAGAGAAGATCCAACCTATGGCCTCATCACCGGCATTTGGGTGGGGCCCGGGACCGATAGTTGTCCCAACACCATACCCAACAGTTCGGCGGGAACCTTGCACAACGTCGGCCAGGACCCAGGCACCTACGTCGAGTATTACGGCAACTGTCTTGAGTTTAGTCCCGGCTATTACCCGACCGGTATTAACGTGACCAATCTCGCGGGGTGGGCGAACGATGTGACCACCTTTCAACCTGGCGTTTATTACCTGAATGGCAATTTGACCGTCGGTTCGAGTTCCACCATCCGCAACGCCTGGATCGGAACCCAACCCTCCACCCGGGGCGTCATCTTCTATTTCCTAAGCGGGGGACCGGTTTTTTCCGGTGGCTCGGGAGCAGCCAACAGCAACATCAGCTCGGTTCCGTCCTATTATCTGACCTGCTCCGGTACCACAACTCCGAGTGGGATGCCGGCCTCCCTAACCGGAAATGTCTTGGCATCCCAGTGCAGCGCGGGTGGCACCTATGTCGGCGCGTCGAGCTCCGACAGCTACTCGGCGAGCGGCCTTCGCGGGCTGTTGTTCTTTGCCGCCCACTCCACCACTTACAACGCGGTGTTGCTGGGCGCCGGTGCGTCGCTGAACTTTACCGGCGCCCTCTATTTCCATAACAGCAGCTATGCCGACTATGTCGAGCTCGATGGTGCGGGAAGCTCGACGGCCTACGCAATCGGCAATATCGTGGTAGATCAGTTGAAACTAAGCGGAGCTGGAACGATCGAGTTAGGCCTTACAGCATCCTCTACGTCAGGATCTGCGTCCGTCGGCATATTTCAATAGCTTTGCAACCGCATGGCGGCGTCGCGCGGTGCGGTAAGGAGCGCTCGCTGAAGAGCCCTGCAGCATTATTCGCCGTCCGCTCTGAGACGATCTGGTACATCCTCTGGTCGATGCTGTTGCTTATCTCTGCCGGCGACACTTTGCTGTATCGCCTTTTTTCCGGCAACTTCGGCTTTGCCTTCAGCCTGTTGCTGGCCGCGATCGCTGCCATGCAGCTGCTGCCAGGGGCGAAGTTCCTCAACTGCGGAGAAACCGCTCTCGCCCCCGCGATGCTCGCCCTCTTTGCCGCAGCACGGCTAAGAGAATGGATCGCTACGCTCCAGCTTCCCTCCTTGTACAGCGGTTTCGACTTCAGCGCCTATTACCTTGCGGCAAAATTAGTTTCCCCGAAACCGGGTCAAAACCTCTATGACCTTCCGCTCTATGCAGATGGGCGAATGAACCTGAACGCTGCCGCTCCTTTGCACTCAGCCTGGCAGTCGGCCGCAATTCGCTTCCATGTTCCCTTCGCAGCTCCTTTCATTTATCCACCCTTCTTCAGTATCGTGATGAAACCCCTCGCCTACTTGTCTTTTGACTCCGCTTTCATCGCCTGGAAGATCATTTCGGTGTTGCTGCTGTCCGTGGCCGTCACGCTCGCGCTGAGGCTAGGAGGCCTAACCATCGGCCGCAAGCTGGCGCTCATGCTTGGCGTGGGACTCTCCTCATACTACCCGCTTGGCGACAGCCTCTTTATGGGACAGATTGACTGCCTGATCCTCTTTCTGCTGGCCGCGAGTGTGTGGCTGCTGGCTAAGAATGAGACATCGGTTTCGGCACTCTGCTTTGCCGCAGCTACCCTGCTTAAGCTGACTCCAGTGCTCGCAATACCCTTGTTTCTATTCCATCGCCGCTGGAAGTGGCTCGGCGCCTACGCGGCCTGGATGAGCTGCTTGTTGATGGTCTCGGTGAATCAGGCAGGGTGGGCGGTGCACCGCCAGTTCTTGCTTGTCGTGATGCCAAGTATCTCCTGCGGCTCGCCTGCCTGCCAGAACTCGTCGCTCGTCGCCTACGTGCAGCAGCTGTACCAGCGCCAGGCGCCGAGCGTGGCGCCGGTCACGATTCCACCGCATGCGTGTGCAATCTCCAGACTTGTGGCGTTTGCGGTGTACTCTCTGCTGCTGGCCCGCTTTTATCGGCGGCCTGGCAGTGGAGAACTCGTACGTGACCTCGTCCTTGTGGTCTTGGTCGAACTCGCCATATCCCCAATCGCCTGGTGGCATGACTACACCATTGCGCTGTTGCCCTTCCTCTATCTGTGGTGCACGATTCCCAAGAAAGCCGCCGGCCCGCTGATCTCACTTTTCGCGGTAGTGGGAACCAATATCGTTGGCTACTCTCTGCTGCTGACAGAGAATCATATGGCTCAGCTGATGCTTGCGGCGATCGTCCCCTGCCTGACGCTCACGCTGGTTTACCGCACGCTCGGCGTCGCGCCCTTAACCGTCGAAGCCATGGAGCTTTAAGTGGTTTGCTCTCCCAGGTTGGGGGTACATCCTGAACCGGGTGATTGCGCATGCGGTCAAAATGCTCAGCAGTGGATCTAATACGATCCGGAAACGAAAGTCGGGATGCGTGATGTAGTAAGGCAGCGGAAAAACCAGCAGCGGCAGCAGAAAGAATATGGCAACCCGCCAGTTCTGTTTGAACACCACCGCGAGACCCAGCAAGCCCAGCAGCGCAGTGACCAGCCGGTGCAGTTCCAGCACTTTGAAGTCTGCTTCGGGCGGGCCAATCCAGAAGAGCTTCATTCTCCTGACACTAAGGCTTATAAACTCACCCGGGTGCGCGCGGATGTAGTCTCTGGCGATCGCTGATTTGTTGCGCACATAAGCTACTTCGCCCTCAACGGCGTAGGCGGCGTACTCCCGTTGGCTGTGCAGCGGGTACAGCGTAGGGTCAAACGTACCGGTAGCTCCGGCGTGATTTCCCTGCCATAGCTCGTATCCGAAGTTGCTGCGCAGAGGAATAAAGGCGTGGAGAGCGAGTGCATTCCGGATTGGCCAGGGAGCAAAGATGGCGAGGAAGGCCAGGAAGCAAATCAGCGGCTCATACCGAAGCACGGAGCGAGTCTGATAAGCGGCCCATAACAAAACGCCAAAGAGTGCCGGCATGAGCGACGGGTTCACCAGCACGGCTGAGCCGGCATAGGCTCCCATGCCTGCCCACAAGCCCACACCCGCTTTGCCCACACTGCGCAGTGCGAGAGCCACCATTCCGGTCAAAAGAAGGGTCGACAAGCCAGTATCCCAAAACACCGCTGGCAGAAAGAGGAGCGGCGGCGACAACGCCCAGAATGCTCCCGCGAGATTTGCGGCCCGCGCGCCGAACAGGTTGCGAGCGACATGCAGGATGACCGCGACCGTGAGGACGGCAAATAGCGTCTGTATCGCCAACAGCACCGCGGCTGAGGCGAAGCTGTAACTGCCGAAGAGACGGAAGATGAGTCCGACCAGCGCGGGAAATCCCGGCGCCAAAAACGCGGTGGGACCGGTGGATCCCCCAAACGGCGAGGAGAATCCACGGCCGGAACTCAATGACTGAGCCAGGAATCCAAGATCCTGCGCATTGCTGAACAGCCAGCCCGGCGGATGCAGAGCGAGCGCCCACCACACAACGCCCAGGCGCGACACCAAAGCCAGCGTGAGGATGGTTTTGCCATACACGCGGGCCGGCCCGGCAGCCGTCCGTGTAGATGGAGATTCAGCTACGTTCGCGGTTACGTTTCCCATAGCGCCTTCCGCACGCAAGGATCGGAGGAGCCGGCCGCATACCCAGCCAGGATCACCAGCAGCGGATCGATAACCAGCCGATATCGAAATTCGGCATGTGTGACGTAGTAGGGCAAAGGGAAAAGGGTCATAGGCAAAAGAAATAGCGCCGCCAGTTTGAAACGCCGTTCGCTCACCAGCCGCCACAGGCCAATCAATCCAAGAGAAGTCGTCAGCACCGCATGAATGGCAAAGACTGCAGAGCCATGCTCGTTGCCCGTTCCCGTCCAGAAGCGGAGCAACCTCAGCGAACTCAATCGTAAAAACTCGAGCGGATGGCTGCGGATGTAGACCTTGGCGCGCATCGACTTATCCCGCATGTAGGCAACCTCGCCCTGCGCAACGTAGCTGTTGAATTCATCTTGGTTGAATAGCGGGAACTGCGATTCATCCAGAAAGCCAGTTGCTCCGGCTCGGTTTCCAACCCATAACTCGAAGCCCACGGTACTGCGCATGGGGATGAAGGCATGGAGCACGCGCGCATTTCGGATCGGCCATGGAGCGTATGCCAGCAAAAGAATAAGCAGACCTAGGAAGGGGGCATATCGAAACGTCTTTCTTGTTTGCCAGGCCGCCCATCCCAGGATCGACAACAAAGCCCCTAACAGCGCCGGATTCACCAGCGCAGCGAGACCGCAGCACGCTCCCATCGACGCCCATTGAAGTAAACCTGGTCTTTGCTCATAGCTGAGTGCCCAGGCAATCAGGCTCACCAGAAGCAGCGTGGATAAGGAGGTTTCCCAGAAGATCGTTGGCATCCACAGGAGCGGCAGCGATAGCGCCCAAAATGCTCCAGCCAGGTTCGCCGCGCGCGCGCCGAAGCACCGCTGCGCAACGTGCATGATCATCCCCACGGTCACCACGCTGAACAGAAGCTGCAGGGCCATGACGGCGATCGCCGCTGCAAACGTAAAACTCCCAAAGACACGAAACATGCAGGCGATGATAGCTGGATATCCTGGAGCGAGAAGCGCTGTCGGGCCGGTAGATCCACCAAAAGGCGAGCTCAGGCCCTGCCCTGCGAGCAAGGATTGGGCCAATGTTCCGAGCTCGATGCCCCGTGTAAAAAGCCAGCTATGCGGGAACTGCACGATGGCAAGCCATAAGATCAGCAATCGCGCTACCAGCGCGACAGTAAGAATAGTCTGATACTTGGGGCGTGCGCTCACCAGCATCCCGGGGTCTCCCCACGCTGGCCACATGCCGTGGCCCGGGAGAAGATTATGGCCAACCCGTCGTCGTAGTCGGCACGCCAGTCCTGGCTTTCTCTTAGCAGACTTGACAGGGGCGAATCCACGGGCATGAGCACCCACCTCACTTGATAACGATCGAGTGGTTCCCGCCATTGCCGAGATCCCGAGAAGGCCTCCCCGCAAACCTTGACGAACGCTTCCCCATAAAAGTCGTGGCGGTCGTCGAAGTAGACTTTGGTTCCTGGATAGAGGCTGTAAATTAGATAAGCGCCCCAGTTATCGGAGCTGAAAAGATGATCGCGAATGCCTCTTTGGGCGATGAATTGGGCTGCTTTTACAGGAAAGGTCTTCTCATCGAAATGGGCGGCGAGCATTTGTTTTGAAAGCACGCGCCCACCATTCAAGACGAGCGCCACGGATACGGCCATCGCCACTGCCACCAGTACATGACCACGGAGTTGGCTTTCCAGGCGCGTCATGCTGTCCGAGACACCTTGTCCGGTGTCAAGCAGGAAACGTAACCATCGAGGCCGGGATGAGCAACCGGATCCCGGAGAGATGGCCAGTGTCATTGGCGGCCCCAGAACCAGGCTCATGATGATTGCCGAAATGGGTATATTGCGGGCCGCATAGAGTCCGGCGTGCAGGGAAAACAACAAGAGCAGAAAGCCGGTTGGGGTGAGCCGCTCGCGTCCAAGCACGGCTCCCGCAATTACCAGCGGGATAAATAACTCAAAATACTCGTAAACAGGAACATGGAAATTCGGCGAGCTGAATTCGTCAATGTTGTTCATCAGAAAGCTGTTGGACAAGTATTGATACACATGAATGTGCAGCCGGTAGCCGTAAGGCGTAAGAAGGGTAGTCAACAGGCAAACGGAAAAGACGATGACCAGCTGGGCTATCTTTTGGCGATCCCCGTCCTGCGGGGCGGCCAGAGAGCTCCAAATGCGCCCCACGGCGAAGATTCCAACCAGCCCGAGCCCCAAAATGAACCCCGCGTGAAGATTTACCCAGAGCAACATTAGCGGTGGAAGCCAGAGCAACGCCCAGCGCTCACCATCTTCAAAGCGGCAAAGAATCTCGACCCAGAGCAGTGTTAACAACCAGCTCAGAACGTGCGGCCTGGCGAGCATATGAACCTGGGCCGCCGCTGACGCCAATAGCGTCAGAAACACGGCCACCGCCAGGCTTCCGCTGCGAAACAGAATGAATCGAAACAGAAGCGCGAAGGTGACGCCTATGACCGCAGCGGTAAAGAGTACGACTCCATTCAACCCAGAGACGTGGTGGATTGCAGCAATGACGACGTCGTACATCCACTCCCATGCGTACCAGGGCTCTCCAGGTCTGGTGTATGAAAAGGAATCGCTCCGCGGGATCGCGTGGGTCGCCAGGATCTGCTCGCCGTTCCGTATGTGCACGCCAGTGTCGGCATCGCGGAGCAAGCCGGCGCTTATCGGGCTGAATGCAAGGATGCCTACAAGGACAAGGAAAAACAGATCGGCGAACGATGGCAGCGCCCAACGTAGCCAAACTGCCGGCGCTCTTTCCAGCTTTGCGTGGAGGGTGAAAATTACCGAACCATCCTTGCCCGTTCCGGCCGGAGCCACCGGCTTCCTGGTAATAGTTATCGGCAAAGACGATGATTGGAACACTAGGGGACTGGAACAGTTGATTCCGTAGTAGAACCAAGTCTGCGAAAATGCGCGACTCTTCCCGGGGGCGCGGCTCTGTTGCTTTGTTGTATCAGGGCACGACTTTAGTCGGGCCGTTGAGGTCTACATTTTCAGCAGCAGGCTAACAGCTTGATCCATCCCAATCCCGTGTGTAGCCCCGGACCTTTAGTCCGGGGGAGCGGGTTTTGGCTGACGAGAACTCAAGCCGATTCCCTAACAGAATTGTCATCCCGACCAAGGGCGCGCGGTTCGTTTTGTCAACACTACGCAGTTTTCGCAAAAGCCGCCAGCGCTCCGTGCAGCCGGTCAAAGATAAGCGAGGGGTCGATCACCTCGCTCAGGCGATGGCGGGCAAAGTCCGCTTTCAGGTCCCAACGCATCCGAGCGAACCCTAGTTGAGTCCCGCTGCTCGCCAAGGTCTGCTGCACCTCCCTCACCACCCTTGCTGCGGAGTAGTCCAGATGCGTCATGGCCTCCGCGTCGACAATCAGCCAGCGCATCTGAGCAGGCGCTTGGCCTGCGAGAAAGGTTACTTCTTCGGCAAACCGGTTGGCGTTTGCATAGAAGAGCGTGGCTCCGAAGTGGTACAACACCAATCCGGGTTCTGTCACCGCACCCTTCGCTACCGGATTCAGATTCCAGGTCCCCTCCGTGTTCAGAGCCATGACACCCGTATGCGGGTGATAGCTGTGCTGGACGATGCGCAGCAGCGAGAGAATCATGGCGAGTAAGATCCCCTGCTCCACACCCGCCGCGACCACAACCACCGTGGTCGTCAGAGCCAAAGCAAACTCTCCCGGGCTCTCGCGGCGAATCGCCAGCAGGGTGCGCAACTTGATCAACCGGATGGCAATCATGAAGACAAGAGCGCCCAGCACGCAGCGGGGCAAATACTGCAGCGGCCGGGTGAGCAAGACCAGAACAAGCGCTACGATAGCCGCAGTCGCAACCTGCGCCGTCTGGCCTTGTGCCCCGGCGCCTTCGACCATCGCGGTCTGCGTGGGACTTCCGTTCACCACGAAGGTACCGCTCAATCCGGCCACGGCATTCGCCGCGGAGAGGCCGGCCAGGTCCGCATTCTCATCCAACTGTTGCCGATGGCGCGTGGCGTAGATCCGGGCGGTGGCCGCACTCTGCGTAATGATCATGATGCAGCACGATCCAGCGGTGGAAACGAGCGGTCGAAGATCGCTCCAACTCACCCGAGGCAGTCCGAGATGGGGAAGGCCGCCGGCGACCGGTCCGATGGTTTCAATGCCATGACCGCCAAAATTCCAGATTGCGCTTGCCGCCATGGCGCCCCCAACCGCGATCAGTGGACCCGGCACCTTGGGCACAAGGCGCTGCAGCAGAAGCAGAACCACCACTACCACCGCAGAGACAGCCAAGGTCGGGGGATGCACCTGGGGCAATCTTCTCGAGACTTCCGCCAACTGCAGAACAGTTCGTCGAGCGGTAACCGGCACTCCCAGCATCTCTCCCAGTACCGCGATCCCGACCTGAAACCCGACTCCCGTAAGAAAGCCGGTGAGCACCGTCTGGGAGAGAAAGTCGGCGATGAACCCGAGCTTGAGCAAGCGCGCCAACAGCAGAAATCCAGCGGTGAGCAATGCCACCGCACCCGCCAACGCGAGGTAGCGCGCGCTGGCTGCGGGCGCCATGCCTGAGACTCCACTGGCAAAGATGGCCGCGGTTGCGGAATCGGCGGAGACCACCAGGTAGCGGGAGGAGCCAAAGGCCGCGAATGCCACCAGCGGCAGCAGCAACGAATAGAGACCGGTAACCACCGGCATGCCGGCAATCTTGGTGTACCCCAGGGCTTGCGGGATATTCATGGCCGCGAGCGTGAATCCGGCAAAGGCATCGCGCAAGGCTGTCGCGGGCTTGAACGGCCGCATACCTTGAAAGAGTTTCAGCAAAGTAAGGTCTCCGGAGAAGCGAATGATCGCAACTTCGGAGTGTACATTCTCCCCGCCCCGTTCACCATCCGGATCGGCGGGTTCGGCCTGTGCGAGGCCGGCTAACGAGAGATCGTGCGCTGCGCCGAACTTGCCACAGTAAACGTGGTGTAGTTGGTAAATGGCATGACCACGCTGTAGGTCGCTGTCACCGACACCACCACAGTTCCGCCGATCGTGTTGAACGGTGAGCTTCCACCCACGGGGGCCGAAGCGGGATTGGAGCCCGAATAAGTAACGGTCGTAGTGGACTGGTTAGCAAATAGCACCTGCGCCACCGCCGCAGCCACCGTCGTCGGGGTCGCGGGGACCAAGGCAGTATTGCTGTGGATGCTTGCATAGCGCACTGCCCCCCGTGTATCGAATGTCACATCGCACCAACCAAAGAGCACAAACGAAAATGCGAAAACCCCGAACAGCAGCAGGAAGAATGCGGGCAAAGCTACCGCCATCTCGATCAGAGCCTGACCGCTTTCGTTGCCCATTGCATGGCGTCTGCGCGTCATGTCCATGGCACCTCATAGGACGCGAATCCAGTCATGGTCAGGGTCGACGGCATCCCGACATAATGCAGCACTACCGATTCCGTAGCGCTCGTGGTCACCTGCACAAACATCAGCGGCGTTCCGCCGTCATAACAGGACGCGGTCCTGGCAACCACTGCCCCGCCCGGCGAGCAGCTATATACGTTCACCGCGACCGGAGTGGCCATCGTGCTCAAAACCTGGGAGGAAACGGATGCCCGCGCTGCGGCGACCATGCCGGGGAAATCGTTGTAATTGCCCGGAATAGTGCCATACTCGGCTCCGGCTGCTGCCGCCTCCTGCACCTGAATTCCCACTTCGATCAGGAATGCATAGTTCACAATACCCACAAAGATCAGCACAAACACAGATATGCATACGGCCAACTCAACCATCACGCTGCCGCTTGCATCGCGAAGTATCTTCATTGCACCAGCACCGAATTTTGACGGGTTGGAGCGCCGCCGGGGATGCCGGTAAAGTTGAAACCCAGCATGGAAAGCTGGAAAGCGCTGTCCCACAGATTGTCTGCGATCAGACCGCAGGCGTTCGACGGAATAGGCGACGCCGGGGTGACGGTTGAATTCCAATTGCAGTCCGCCCAACCATTGTGGACCGCTATCCCGGTAGACGGCATATACCACACGCCGTTGACCCAGCCTGTGCTGCTGTTGTACTGAAAATCCTGCGCGTTCGTGTTGACCCAGTTGCGATCGCAGAAGAACAAAATTCCCGCCAGCGCGCCGTTCGAATTTGCCACGCCGAAGGTGGTGCCGCTTGCGGCACTCAAATTGATTTGGCTGAGGGTGGTCATCACTACCGTTCCGTACTTTGTTGTTCCACCCACTTTCGTAAAGAAAAAGGTCACGCCGTTTCCGGTAGTGTTTGTCTGTTGCCAGTTGATTCCTCCAGTAATGACATAAAGGCCCGGATTGAAGGTGACGTTCACATTGAGGAGAGTCATCCCGGGTGTTACCACACCGGCAGAGTACGTGCCGCAGTACGTCCCTGGATTGAGGGTAATCGTAGTCTGCGACGCCAGGCTGCCGTGGGAATAGTTTGTTGCGGCGCACCCTCCCGCAGTCGGCTGGGCCAGGTAGGCCAGCGGATCGGTGCGCACCGGGGCGTTAAAAGTGGTCCCTCGCTTGATCACCCCCAGCAGGCTGGATCCCCCGGGTGATCCCGTAAGGTAGGTTTGCCAGTCCTGCCACCAGCCGCCGGATGGTACGGTGAGATCGCCACCGATATAGGCCGGGCAACCGGCGTAGGAAACGGGCGCGCCATCAGCGTTGGAAAGAAGAACAGTAGGTGTCTGCAGGTTTTTTAGCCCGAGGTAGTATACGCACGGCGGGGGAGAGGCAGTCGCCGTTGCCTCCACCTGTACCGAAGTGATACCAAGGACCCCCATAAAAATTGTGGGCACCTGGCGCGTGATCAATATCTGTACCGCATCGTAGTGCCCGGCGTAGTCACCGATGGTAGCTGCGTTATACGACGCGCTCGCCCCGCCAGGATCCGATATGTAGGTAACGCTGGTGTTGCTGACCCCGTCCGTAAAGCCATGCTGGGCGGCTGCGGCTAAGCCTGCATCGCTGCCGCTGGCCGAGATTCCGCGCTCAAACTGCATCTCTCCGGCGATCGCGGCGGCATCCGCGGCTGTCTGCATCTGTCTCTGCTGCAGATCGATCAACCCGATGTCCAAACATAACCCGCAGAACCCCAGGCTCAAAATAACACCCAATACGAAAAGGGGACTCATCGCGCATCGCTTCGCCGGACCTGGCACGAGTTCCGAGCGTGTCCTGCATGTCGATCACGACTTATCGTAGTGAGCTGATACGCTGAGCTATGAATCGCCCTAAGGGCTGAGGTGCATGGTGCATTATGGACACCTTTTATCTCTCGTTCCATATTGTCTTCTTCGGCCATAAGAATGCTTTCGACAGCAGCGGGCACCGGCTGGAGTTGTTCTGAGGCACGTCCCGTTTACAGCGGAAGTTGTATGGCGCAGAACTCTTCGTAAGTTACTTTATTCCTCAGTTTGTCCAGTTCCGGATCAACTCGAATCCCGGCTGCCCTACCCGCAAGAAACATTTGGGGTGGCCCATTCAAGCCTTCTTTCTTCTTTGGCTTGAGTGGGGTTGTTGCGGGCCCTAACCCTCCGCTCTGTGTCTTTCGCAGCAGCCTGACTTGCCAGCGGCAAGTTGAGGGAGGAATGACACCGCCAAAATCGTCATGGATGCAAGGCCCGGACCCGGATTTCCTGCCACGCTGCACTGGAGAGAACCGCGTGTGCGCCTTTCTATGAAGAAAGGCGCATGAAGCTCACCGAAGCCACCAAGTTCAACAGGAAATCCGGGGGAGGGCCGACCGCCAAACGTCAGCCCAGCCTG
>Ga0302324_100022919_pt1 | contig 12109 bp, 10 predicted proteins | sample Palsa_T0_1_FD_201949 | JGI IMG/M metagenome (GOLD analysis project Ga0302324, IMG submission 201949) | Peat permafrost microbial communities from Stordalen Mire near Abisko, Sweden - Palsa_T0_1 | ecosystem: Environmental > Terrestrial > Soil > Palsa > Peat permafrost | place: Sweden: Abisko...
GGAGCGATGACATTCAACCGGGTCCCATGGCCCAGGCACTACATTGCCTAACACCGCGGACCGCTCACGCCACCACCTATCTCGCGTTGCGCTGCTGGAATGTGCTGACGCAGCCGCACGAGATTGCGGCTATTCAACATCAAACCGACGTGACGCTTGCGGAGGACAAGGCAATCATTGAAGCCCAGTATCGAAATCGCGCTTCCGCCGCTGCTGAAGAAAGATTGGTCAAGTCGGACCTCGCGGCCGTTATGGCCCGCCGTGTGTACGAACGAGTTCTGCGGATAGACCAAGATACTCGCTGATCGGGGGAGTCTGATGCTTAATTCCAGGGGGGAGGTGAGCCGGCAAGAGAAGACCGCAGCAGTCGGCGTGCTTCTTACTGTTGCCTGCGCAATGGGCACGGTATATCCGGCGCGCGTGAGAGCAGACACGTCAACTGCTGAATCCGGGGCGGTTCTGCAGGAGGTCATCGTTACCGCGACGCGCCGAACTGAGGATTTGAGTCAGGTACCCGAAAGTGTCGCCGTCTTCGACGCTGCCTCGCTCGACGCTCGGGGGATCAGGACCGCCGAGGATCTGGCGGGAATGGCGCCCGGCGTGGACCTGACCCAGACGCTCGGGATTCAAACCAATATCGCGATCCGCGGAATCTCCAATTCCGCCGGCCAACAAACGACCGGCGACGCCACGACCGGTATCTACATCGATGACACCCCGGTGCAGATACGCTCGATTGGCAACGGTCCGGGCGACCCTTTGCCGGACATTTTTGACGTGGATCGGGTGGAGATTCTGCGTGGCCCTCAGGGGACCCTGTTCGGCTCAGGTTCGGAGGGAGGCGCCATCCGCTTCATCTCGGCGCAACCGAGCCTGCAGGATTGGTCGGGGAACGGCCGGGCAGAACTCGGATTTACCAAGGATGGCGGTGCTTCCTACGAGGCCGGAGCGGCGGTAGGCGGGCCAATCATCGACGGCGTGCTGGGGTTTCGAGTGAGCGGCCACTACCGGCAGGACGGCGGCGACGTTGACAGGATTCCCTACCCCGAAGGAGCGGGTCCTAACCCACCGGAATACAATGCCAACTACTCAGATACCACCTCCGCGCGAGCGGCGTTGCTCTGGTCACCGATCGAGGGACTTAAGATCACCCCGTCGGTTTATATCCGGCAGACCTACATCAACGACACCAGTGCCTATTGGCTGATGCTGTCGGACCCTTCCTCGCAGCGCTATGTGTCTGGAAACGGTGAGTCATCTCCGGATACCAACCGATCCGATCTCGATACCATCAAGATCGATTGGACACACGGCCCGGTCGAGCTGATTTCCAACACATCCTATTACAACCGACGCGAAAGCAATCTTAGCGACTATCGCGCGTTAATCACCAACACCTTCGGGCCGATAACGGGCCAGAGCCCGTTTCCCGTCTTTGCGACGCCGGGCTACTACGACAATGGCCTTATTACGAACACCCAGAGTAACTGGACGGAAGAGCTCCGGCTTCAGTCTACTAACGTTAATGCACGGCTCAGTTGGCTGGCGGGACTCTTCTACGAGGACAATCGGCAACTGAACTATCAGAACCTGCGGACGCCATTCTTTGATCTGGAAACCGGGGTTCCCGATGCCGCCGAGTACTTTTTCGGCGTGCCACTCATCGATGGTCAGTACCTGTACTCCGAACAGATCATCACTCACGACAAACAGCTCGCAGGGTTTGGTGAAGTCAATTTCGACCTGACTCAGCGCTTGAGACTAACGGCCGGGCTGCGGGTGGCGCGAACCGAGACCGATTTCGACGACGTTGCCAATGGCCCAATAGCCGGTGGGCCGAGCACCAATATCGGCAAGCACCTGGAAACTCCAAAGACGCCCAAGTATGCCCTGACCTATCGGTTTGATGCGAAGAGCCTGGTTTACGCATCTGTGTCGGACGGATTCCGCATTGGCGGTGTTAACAAGAGCATCAGCAGCACGCTATGCGCACCAGATCTGTCGGCGTTGGGATTCAAGTCCGCGCCGCAAACGTACAATTCCGACCGGGTTCGCAACTATGAGATTGGACTCAAGAGCGAGCCTTCGGAACGGTTCCGAATTGCCGCCAGCGTTTACTACATCGATTGGTTCAACATCATTCAGCCCGTCGATCTCGTGAGCTGTGGGGAGACGCTCACCACGAATCTCGGCAAAGCCGTCAGCAAGGGTGCGGACTTCGAGTTGACGTACCTGCCGGTGAAGAGCCTCCTGCTCGACATTATGGTGAACTATGACGATGCAAAATTCACACAGACGATTCGCCTGCCAGATGCGACCTCCAACATTGTGACGAATGGCTGGACGCTGGGCCAGACACCTTGGACAGTTGTTGCATCCGGGCAGTTCACCTTCCCGGGCCCGCGTACCTGGACGAGCTACATCCGGGCGGATGTGGATTATCGCAGTATGAATAGCGGGCTGACTGCGGTCACTGACCCGCAATCAGCGACCTTTGATCCGTTCCTTCGCGCGAACCCATCGACTGTGGATGTCCGACTCCGCTCGGGGGTTCATGTGTCCACCTGGGATGTCTCGCTTTTCGTGAACAACGCTACGAACAATCACCCGATTCTCAATCGGCAAGATGATGCCGTGGGCGGGGCAATTCGCTACGCCTATTTTCCAGTGAGGCCGCTAACGGTGGGGCTTACGGTTCAGTCCCGATATTGACGGATGTGAGGCCACATTGTGAACGTCATTTACAGAGCCGAGGTTGTGGGATCGTTACAACGCCCGGCGTACCTTATGGACGCCATAAAGCGGCGCAACAGCGCAGAGATCTCCCACCATGATTTCAAGCGAATCGAGGACCGGGCGGTCGACGAGGCGATCGCCTTGCAAGAAAGAATTGGGCTCGACGTCGTTACCGACGGCGAGCAGCGCAGACGGTATTTCCGCGAATGGCTGACGGTAGCCGTTGAGGGGCTCTCGGCCATTAAGGCGCCAGCGGTGCGGATGCGCGGCATGCCGGGCCACGGGGATCTTGAGCGATCCGATCCCCTTACGGTGACTGACAAGCTTCGTCTCAAGCGCTCCGTGGCGACCGAGGAGTTTGTATACGGCAGAGCGAGAGCGAGGAAACCGCTCAAGGTAACGCTTCCTCACCCGATGACTTATATTTTGAACTATGGACCGGAATCGAAGCAGGCCTATCCCAGCGCGTCCGACCTCTTTCAAGACGCGGCAGAACTCCTGCGGCAGGAGTGCCGGGAGTTGGCGGCGCTCGGCTGCGAATACATTCAGATCGACGCACCCATTCTGACTCTGCCGCTTGACCCTGCATTCGCCGAGTACTTTTCTCGGGCAGGTATCTCACCGCAGCAGTTCCTGCAGGAGGGGGGAAGGCTTATGGACGTGATCGCGGACGTTCCCGGCGTCAGATTCGCCGCTCACTTGTGTCGCGGTAACTCGCCCACGCACTACTTCTCAGGTGGCGCCTACGATCGTGCCGCCAAGGTTCTGTTCACGACCAGTCAAAAGATTGATACCTTTCTCCTGGAATACGACGATTGGAGGTCGGGCTCGTTTGAGGCGTTGAAATCCGTGCCAGAGGACAAAGTGGTGGTTCTAGGGCTGGTTGCATCAATGAAGCGCGCGGAGGTCGAGTCAGTGGAGCAGCTTGAGGCCCAGGTTAATAAGGCTGCAAAGTACTTTCCCAAGGAAAGGTTGGCGCTCTCACCCCAATGCGGCTTCTGCTCGCTGATCGGCGTGGAAGGATTCAATGCCTCAATTCAGGAGGCAAAACTGCGCGTCGTGGTTGAGGCCGCACGGAGAATTTGGGGCTGAATTCATTTGAGCCTAGCCGATCTCGTCCTTGTAAATCACGCCATCCTTCATGATGAGACGCAGGGTCTGTGCGCTTCTCTCAAAGACCGAGATGTCCTTGACGGGATCGCCCTCGATTACCAGCAGGTCGGCCCTGGCCTTTTCTGCGACAACTCCCAGTTCACCCTCCCGGCCTAGAAGGGCCGCATTCACGGAGGTGGCAGAGCGCAACAAGTCGAACCCTGAAGTAAACTCGCGGCGAATCGTGAATTCCAGGTTCTGATACGGGTGTAGCTGCCCTAAGAGATCGGTGCCGAAGCCAATTTTTACCCCCGCCCGGACACAGTGATCAAAGGCTTGGCGGCCATGGGAGGCGATTTCACCGAGCTTTCCAAGGCTCACCGCCGACATACCGGCGTCCGCCCCAAATTTCAAGGCTCGGTCAACGACGACGAGCGTCGGGACCACATAAGCGGATGACTCCGCAATGAGCTTCGCCGTTTCCGCATCAATCAGCGTCCCATGTTCAATAGATCTAACTCCCAGGCGAATACAGCGACGCGCCGCGTCTGCTGTGTGCGCGTGCGCCATGACATAGGTGCGGCGAGTCGCAGCTTCTTCCACGGCTGCCCGGATCTCGCCATCGGTGAATTGTGGCATCCAGAGCGGATCACTAGGTGAAAGCACCCCCCCTGACAAATGGAGCTTAATCTGGTGGGCGCCTTGTCGCAGCTCTTCCCTCGCTGCCTTGCGCACTTCGTCTTCTCCATCTACCACTACCGAAAGGGCGCCCGAGTATCCGCAGGAACACAGTTCCAGGCGTTCCGCTGCGCGCATGTCTCCGTGGCCGCCTGTTTGGCTGAGCGACTTGCCTGCAAAGAACACGCGCGGACCGCGTACCAGCCCAAGCACCACCGCTTGTGCGAGGCCGTAGTCGGCTCCCGCAGCGTCTCTCACGGTGGTATAGCCGCGCAGCAGCGCACTCTCCAGCATACGTGCGCCATGAAGCGCGAGGAGCGATGTCGACATGTGGTCGAATTTCGTGACGTCCATGCTCAATCCGTAAGCATGGAAATGTGCGTCGATGAGGCCGGGCATCAGGAAGCGGCCGCGGACGTCAATGTGTCGGGCCGAGCTAGCGTTAATTGAATCTTGCGTGACGGCCGAAATCCGGCCGTTTTCTACCAAAACATTGACGCCCTCACGTACGACAGGCGAGACGCCGTCGAACAGCGTCGCGTTATGAAATACCGTGGGAGTGTCGGTGGAGGGCGCGGATTGAGTCATGTGCTTAAACCTCGGGCTTAAAGCCCTGCATGCAATTGACGCAGCTGTCTCAGATATTACATTATGGGTATCAGATAGGCGACACGCTGCACTCGCGATGGATGTTCAGGCTCACTTCGACGGCGTACAACGGATGATACCGGGACTCGTGGGCATGGCGACGCCGACTAATGCAGTCTACCTGCGCGCCCTGCAGGCATATCGCCCTGATAGTAGTGTGGCGGGGCGGCGGCTCAACACCCTGAACACGCTACTTTATGAGATCAATTTTGCGGAGCTAGTGCAAAACGTTCGAGGGCAACGCTGGCTTGAGGCGGAGAAGCAGGTCGCGCAGGCAGCGAACTCACTAAGGGTGGCCGGGGCCGGGTTTTTGGTGGTCACGTCGAACACTGGGAGCACGCTTACGCGACTTGCATCCGTTGAATCCGGGTTGCCGATCGTTGATATTGTGGAGCCGACATTGACGGCGGTGCGAAACTCGCACTGCAAGCGTGCTGGGCTCCTAAGTACGAGACGTACCGCCGATTCAGGCATCTACCAGGACGCCGGTCGAGCGTGCGGACTTGAGATCCTTGCGCCGATAGCACCCATCGGTGAGTCGCTCGAGCGCCTTATTTTCGATGAGCTCGTATACGGCGAAGTGACTCGGGCGGGAATCGACACGATGGTTGCGGCGGGGGAATGGTTTGCCGACCAGGGAGCAGACGCGTTGATACTCGGATGCACCGATATGACGCACCTCGCAGTGCAGCTTGCTGCTAATACCACCTTGTTTGTAGCGGACACCACCGCTATACATGCGACTGCGGCTGCGCAGGTCGCGTGGGACGGCATTATTTAATTATGGTGCCGGGAAAGAAGCACGCTCGCGGAACCCTGTCTTTTGCGAGCCAGCTTCGAAGCTTGCGCGTCAATTCGGGCCTCACGCTGCAACGCCTCGCGAAGAAGAGTCATGTCAGCAAGTCGACGATTTCTAAGATCGAACGCAGAGATGTGCAACCGTCTTTGGACATCGCAGTGCGTCTGGCCGAGGCACTGAACAGCACCTTGTCGGAGATGGTTCGGCATGACGAGTACGCCCGCGTGGTCAAGATCGCAAAAAAGGATCAGTCGGTTGTTGCTGATCCGCAGCGTAAGTGGGAGCGCCGCTTGGTTTCGCCCATCTTCACCGGCGCCAATTTCGAGATGCTGTATGCGACTGTAAAACCTAAGGTGAACCTGGGCACGTTTCCGAGGCACGCGCGAGGTACCGAGGAGTATATTGTGGTCTTGCGGGGTGAGCTGCGCATTTCCATTAACGGCGTCTCGTATTCGCTTCATTCCGGCGACAGCCTGTTCTTCGAGGCGGATAAGGATCACTCACTGGAAAATCCAGCAAGCCGGACCGCCGAATATCTCATCGTGATTAAGCGTTAACGGCAAAGCGGTCTGCAAATATAGATTCCCGACAGGAGATAAACCTTATGGCACAGGCGCCAGAGTTCTTTAGTCAGAATGCTGAAGAGATCGCGCGGCGAATCGAGCGCGAGATGGGCAGTGCGCTCGCTCCCTCGGCATTCTCATTGCGCGAGAAAATTGCACTCGCTTGCCGGATGCTCGCTGACGAGGGGCATGCGCGCACTCTCGCAGGCCAGATTACTGTACGGGCGGACGCGCCCGAAACGCTTTGGACCACGAACTGGGCGGCGGGCTTTGCGGAAGCGAGCGTCAGCAATCTGCTACGCGTCGACAGCGAGATGAGAACCCTGGAAGGCAGCGGCATGCCGAGCCCCGCACTCCGTTTCCATCTTTGGATCTACCGCGCCCGGCGGGAGCTTAATTGCATAGTTCATACGCACGCCCCCTATTGTTCAGCTCTATCGATGGTAGCAGATGGGCTCGCGATCTCGCACATGGATGCCATGGTGTTCCACGAGGATTGCGCGTGGCTGGGGCAGTGGCCCGGCGTGCCTGTGGCAAACGAAGAGGGCGAACTCATTTCCAAAGCTCTTGGACAGAAACGCTCGATCCTGCTCGCCCATCATGGACTCCTGACTGCGGGAAAGACGCTCGAGGAAGCTGTCTACCTGGCCATTCTTTTTGAGCAGGCGGCTCAACTGCATTTGCTCGCGCGATCGATAGGATCGATTCGATCGGTTGATTCTCGCCTGAGCCAACAAGCGCACGATTTTCTATTGAAGGATAAGCTCGTCAGCAGCACTTTCGAGTATTGGGCGCGACGCATGGCGCGCAAGTACCCGGAGGCACTTGCCTAAGAGGCAGCTATGATCGGTTGGGCGCAGTGCGTGACGAACGCGATAGCTGTGACGGCAAACGTTCCTGATCTTAACGCGCTGCTTCGCGGAAGGTGCGGTAGACGAGACGGGTGTTCCCATTCGCGGCAAATGGCACCTGTATCGAGCTGTGGCTAAGCAGGGTAGAAGAGTCGATTTTCTGCGGCGTCCGGTTCGCCGTAGAACCGTGGCGCAAGGATTCTTCCGAGAGGCAGTGGCGATAAATTCTACGCGGTGCCCGCGTCGGATCATCGTGAAGGGCGCGATTTCGGTTCAGGTAAAATAGTGACTTGCCATGTCTACGTTACACATTCCCAAAGCCCCCGCTCGCCCGGGCGAGCAGCCGGACTTTAGCTATCTGCGAACGAGCCCCGCCGGCGCAGTCGCGCGGCCCGCCATCGATGTTCCGGCATCAGAAACTTCGAACCTAGCCAATGAAATGGTGCGCGTGCTCGATGACAGCCATCGTGCCGTCGGACCCTGGCGGTCGACACTCGAGCCCGAGCTCCTGCGCAAAGGATTAAGAATCATGTGCCTGACGCGACTCTTCGATGAGCACATGCAGCGGGCGCATCGCCAGGGATCCATATCGTTTTACATGAAATCCACCGGCGAAGAGGCCGTCTCCGCCGCGGCCGGCCTCGCATTGCACGATGATGACATGCTCTTTCCCTCCTATCGTAACCAGGCGCTGCATCTCTTGCGGGGGCGAGTTCTAGTGGATCTCATGAACCAATGTCTTTCAAACACACGTGACATGTGCAAGGGCCGCCAGCTTCCCGTGATGTATCACTGGAAAGCGGGGAACATCTTTTCACTGTCGGGCAATCTCGCCACGCAATTTCCGCAAGCGGTGGGTTGGGCCATGGCTGAGGCGATCCAGGGCAAGAATCGGCTCGCCGTCACCTGGATTGGCGAGGGAAGCACGGCTGAAGCCGACTTTCACTACGCGCTCACCTTTGCTGGCGTGCATCGGGCACCGGTGATCCTGAACATCGTCAACAACCAGTGGGCCATCTCCACCTTCCAAGGAACCGCAGGCGGGGAGCAAAGAACCTTCGCTGCACGCGGCGTGGGCTACGGCATTGCCAGCTTACGCGTAGATGGCAATGATTTCCTCGCTGTGTACGCGGCCACGCAGTGGGCAGCGGAGCGGGCGCGCAGTGGGGTGGGTCCCACACTCATCGAGCACGTCACCTATCGAGCGGACGCACACTCGACGAGCGACGATCCCTCGCGCTATCGCCCGAAGGACGATTGGGCTGCATGGCCGCTGGGCGAACCCATTGAACGGCTGAAGCAATATCTGATCAGCCAGAAGGAATGGTCTGCGCAACATCACGCAACACAAGAGGAGGAGCTGAAAGCGCTCGTCGTCGCATCATGGCAAGAAGCGATCACATACGGAAGTCTCAGCGATGGCCCTAAACCCGATCCGGCAACAATGTTCGAAGATGTCTATAAGGAAATACCAGCGCATCTGGCAAGGCAGCGCGAGCAATGGCGCAAAGAGCGGGGGTAATGCATGGCGAAGATGAGTCTGGTGCAGGCGCTCAACTCCGCGATGGACGTGATGCTCGCGCGTGATCCTGCGGTGGTTTTGATGGGGCAGGACGTCGGCTACTTCGGCGGCGTGTTCCGCTGCACCGAAGGCCTGCAGCAAAAGTACGGCGCGCATCGAGTCCTCGATTCTCCGATCGCAGAAGGCGGTATCATCGCGACCGCCATCGGCATGGGTGTCAACGGCCTACGCCCTGTGGCGGAGATCCAGTTCGCGGACTATGTCTACCCTGCGTTCGATCAGATCGTGAGCGAGCTTGCGCGGCTGCGCTATCGAAGCGCGGGGGAGTTCTTCTCGCCCATGACGGTGCGCATCCCCTGCGGCGGCGGAATCCGCGGGGGGCAAACGCATTCGCAGAGCCCTGAAAGTCTATTCACGCACATTTGCGGCATTAAGGTCGTAATGCCCTCTAATCCGTACGATGCGAAAGGCTTGCTGATTGCCGCCATCGAAGACGACGACCCCGTGATTTTCTTCGAGCCGAAGCGGCTGTACAACGGTCCATTCGATGGCGACCCGGAAAAACCTGCCACCAACTGGAAAGGGCACCCGCAGGGTGAACTGCCAGAAGGGCATTACACGGTGCCGATCGGCGAGGCAAAGGTTGTGAGGGAGGGCTCTGATCTCACGATCGTCACGTACGGAACCATGGTTCATGTGTGCCAGGCCGCCGTAAAGGCCGCGAATGTTGATGCGGAAATCATCGACCTGCGCACCCTCGCACCGCTCGATACTGAGACGTTGCGGGCGTCTGTCGAGAAGACCGGCCGGTGCGTTATAGTCCATGAAGCCACCCGTTTTAGCGGTTTTGGTGCGGAGCTCAGCGCAACGATTCAGGAGGAGTGTTTCTTCAGTCTCGAAGCGCCGATCCAGCGAGTTGCGGGCTGGGATACGCCTTATCCGCTCGCGTTCGAGTGGGAATATTTTCCGGGGTCGACGCGGGTTGTCGCCGCGATTCGCCGCATAATGAGCGTGGCCTAAGGCCGCGCCGAGAACGGGCGATGTCACCGGTGACAGGCGTCAGACGTTGATGGAATCTACAGGTGACGCTTTCTCAATCCGTAAATTGACTTGCCATCACTTCCGCCCCGCTCGAAAGTCTATCGTGACAGTCCAACTAGAACCGTACCTCGATGCTCTGAGCAGCTGTGGTGCTGGAACACAGAAAAGCCTCGAACACCTCCCGTGTGCCTGTGCGCTACACCCGATGCCAATACGCATTCAAGATAGATGGCCCCTGCCCGATCTTTGCGGCGATTAACGTCAGCCGTTCTTCCGTGAGCCCAAAAACATCGACCTGAATGTGCAGCATGTCGTCAGTGCCATATTCGCCGATGACTCGGCGGGGCAGTACATTAAGGTTCTGGAAGCGCTCAAGGATGCGAGCGAGGGCGCCGGGGTCAGCGTCGGCAGTAACTCGAAGTCGAAGCAGTGGAAACTCTGGAGCAAACATTGAACCCATTCCTCATACGAGCGGCCTGGAGAACGGACACGACCGAGACCCGGCTTTCAGCGAAAGCCGGGCCCGTAATGATCGATATCCGGTGTATGAGGAGGGTCATGGGTCGGGGAAAGTATGCCTGAGCTTGGTCATGAGCCGCACGAACTTCATTGAGTTCCGAAGCTTCGGCGCACGACGATGCGTACCGAAGGTCTAATTATCGATCGCTCCACGGATCGGCGCTCAGTGCTGTTTAGGGGCTTCCGCGGTGTCCGCAGCTATGGAGCCACTTGGCGCGAAGGCACGAGCCGCAGCCCGAACCCCTCGAGTCGACCGCATCCGGTGGAATACCCATCTGAGCGGACTTTTCTTTTGGGGGGCGGACGGATTCGGGGCCCGAATGATGCTCTTGACACGGCACCGTCGACGAATCCGGCGCCCGACAACCATTCTGGCGAATGGAGCGGAAGAGACATCGATTCGGAACTTAGACACTCGAACGGCTAAAAAAAGCACCGTGATTGCGCCCGTAGACCAATCTTGTGCTGGCGCTAATGCGGTAGGAATTTCGATGGCCAGAGAACGGCACTGCCTTGACTCCAGCTCCCAAAGGGAAGTTGCAGGGCCAGCGGATGATCACAAGCTACGGCGCTCCCTGACTACGAATAGCCAGGTCGTTGCGGGAGTTTTGCGTGTTTCGTTATGCTCTGTTGTGCTCGGTGGTGCCAAATGCAACGGGCGCCACGCGGAAATTGTTAATAAAATAAAGGCTTAATTTTCAACGGTTGCGCTACGAACCAGGGGGTCGGGAGTTCGAATCTCTCCGGGCGCGCCAATAAATCAAAGGTCCGTACCGGGTAGATAGGTAACAGTTTATTCCGAGCACATAGGTAACACCCTAGCATCGAATGGGTTCGGAGCGCACTCGATGCGACCGCTCTGGTGATCAAAGAAGCCTAAGTCGTACTGCATAAAACTCACGAGCCAGATGTTCTCGGCGACTTCGCGGATGCCGACGTTCTGGCCGGCGAAGGCACCGCTTAAATTGACTTTGCGACGACCGATGCAGATGCGGCCACAGGCAGTGACCGTGATGGTGGCGTCGTGCAGGGGATATTCCAGGTCTTTCAGGCCTTCGTAGGGCCGCGGCGAAGGCGAATAGAGCTCTCCCGAGTATTTCATTCCGAGCGCCTGGTGAGGCCGCTCGAAGTTGAAGCAGTTGATGAAGCGATCGAAGCGCGCTTGCTGCTGCAGGAAGTTCCTCACCGGCGGCTTGGTGGCTTCTTTCTTCAAGGTCAGATGCATGCGCTCGTGGCGGCCGTTCTGCTGCGGGTTGCCGGGCTTGATGCGCTCGATGCCGATCCCTAGGCGCAGCCACCACACCGAGAGCTTGCTTAAGCCGAAGAAGGCGCTGCGGCTGGCGAAGGGAATGCCGTTATCGGTGCGGATGGCGCGCGGCAGCCCAAATTCCTTAAAAGCCCGCTCAAAAACGCTGAATGCGTACTCCTGCTTGGTGGTCGACAAGGCATCGCAGCACAGCAGGTAGCGGCTGGCAAAGTCGGTGATGGTGAGCGGATAGCAGTAGCGTTTATCGGCGAGCATGAACTCGCCCTTGTAATCTGCACACCAAAGATCATTGGGATGCTTGGGTGGGAGTATCAGAAATTTTGTGTGTGAGCCGGATGATCAATTCACTCGCTCAACACAAATCGGTCTTCGAACTGGATGGCCAGTTGCGTC
>Ga0302324_100022920_pt1 | contig 12109 bp, 6 predicted proteins | sample Palsa_T0_1_FD_201949 | JGI IMG/M metagenome (GOLD analysis project Ga0302324, IMG submission 201949) | Peat permafrost microbial communities from Stordalen Mire near Abisko, Sweden - Palsa_T0_1 | ecosystem: Environmental > Terrestrial > Soil > Palsa > Peat permafrost | place: Sweden: Abisko...
TATGCGGGCGGCATTCTCCACCAGGCTTTCTTCCAGCAGCGCGATGGTGGCCAGGGCAGCGGCGCAAGCCACGGGATTGCCGCCGAAGGTGGAGGCGTGCGCGCCCGGCGGCCATGTCATCAGGTCGGCGCGCGCAACGGTCGCCCCCAGCGGCATGCCGCTCGCGATCCCTTTGGCCACGGCAAGGATGTCCGGCACCATATCGAAATGCTGGCTGGCCCACATCTTTCCGGTGCGGCCCATGCCTGACTGGACCTCATCGGTCACCAGCAGAATGCCGTTTTCCTGCGCCACGCGCGTGAGCTCGTCGAAGAACTTCTTCGGGGGGACGACATACCCGCCTTCGCCCTGCACCGGTTCCACCACGATGGCGGCCGTCTCCTCGGCCGGCGCGATGGTCTTCAGCAGAACGTCTTCGATGTGCCGGACGCATTCCACCGCGCAGGTCTCCTCGCGCTGGCCGAACGGGCAGCGGTAGCAGTTGGGATAGGGCGCGTGCACCACGCCCGGCAGCAGCGGTCCGAACCCGGCGCGCTGCACCGATTTGCGGGCGGTAAGCGAAAGCGCACCGAGGGTGCGGCCGTGGAAACTGCCGAAAAAGGCGATGATCTTGTCGCGTTTGGTGGACCAGCGCGCCAGCTTGATGGCGCCTTCGATGGCTTCCGCGCCGGAGTTGCCGAAAGAAACGCGGCGCGGCACATCGCCGGGCGCGATCTCGGCCAGCTTTTCCGCCAGCGCCACCAATTCCGGGTAATAGAAATCGGTGCCCGACATATGGATCAGGCGGGCGGCCTGTTTTTGGATGGCATCCACCACTCGCGGATGGCAGTGCCCCGTGGCCACTACCGCTATACCGGCGTTGAAATCGAGGAAGCGATTGCCGTCGACGTCCTGGACGATGGCGCCTTCACCGCTCTCCGCTACCAGCGGATAGCAGCGCGTATACGACGGCGATACGACACTTGCGTCGCGCTCGATGATGGCTTGCGCCCGCGGTCCGGGCACGCGGCCGGTCAAATGGGGAAGATCCTGCCGGACCAAGTCCATGGCCTTACTCATAAGAAACTCCTATTCATTTGTGGAAGCTGTGGGACGAGGCTGCGGCGGGCGGGAAACTAGTCCGAGCCGAAGAGAGCAGGGCGATTGGTGGAGGGGGTGGTGGACTCCATGGCACTAGTTTAACTCAGGTTTAACTCAGAACAACCGCCGTGTTGCTAAAATACCAGCTTATCCGTCGTCAACGGAGAAAGAGGTAGCGCATGAAACGATTGTCCATTCTGGTTCTTCTGGCGGCTCTAACCGCCGTGGCAGCCGACAAAACGCTCGTCGGCAGTTGGAAACTCACGATTAACGTGGCGGGCGAAAGCCACGAAGCATCCTGCACCTTCCAGCAGGACGGCGAAAAACTGACGGGAACGTGTAAAGGCGAGACGGGTGAGGGGCCGGTTACCGGGACTATAACGGGCGAGAAGATTACCTGGGCGCACTCGCTGCCCTACAACGGCGATACTCTTACCCTGACTTACACGGGCGCGTTCAGCTCCGAGACCGAAATCAAGGGAGACGTGGCGGTGGCGCCATATGACATCACGGGAGACTTCTCGGGCACGAAGATTCCGCCAGCCGCGGATAAGGATAAATAACGCGCTCCTTCGACTGGCAGATGGGTTGCTTAGGGTTGGCTGGGAGGTAAGTAACCCCATGTTCAAATGGTTATGGATCGCACCCTTGCTGGCGGGCGTGGCATGGTCGCAGGACGGGATACCCAGGGTCATCCCTGAAACTCCTGTGGGGGGCTTTGTGATTCCGAGTGGAACAACGCTCAAGGTCCGCGTGAACGAAGCTCTCAGCACCGAGCGGAATTCAGCGGGCGACGCGTTCACCGCCGCGCTGATCGACTCGATCATGGTGAACGGCCACGTGGTTGTGCCCGCCGGCACCCACCTCAAAGGTCATGTTCTGGCGAATCATGAAGCCGGCATACTGAAGGGACGGGCACGCCTGGTGCTGGGCTTAGACTCGCTCGATCTCAGCGGGCGGAGCTTCCCTATCGAGTTGACGGCCGCCACCTATGAGGCGGATCATAAGCACCGCAAGCTGGAAGATCCCGACCCGAACGCTAAGGCTGTGGTCGCGACGCGTCTGGCAGTGACTATTCCTGCCGAAGCGATAGTGCAATTTACGCTGGGCGCTCCGGTACGGGTGTGAGGACTGGCAGAGAACGCGGGTTGGGCCGACCCCAGTCAGAGCTAATAGTAGGGCCGTCCGCATCGTTTTGCTTGTACCCGACTCGGACCTGAGGGGATGCGGTTGCGTTATTTGCCGGCGGGCTCTTGATTTGACAGATAGCGGAATGATTGAGAGCCGCGAGCGTGGGATTCCTGCCGGAAGTCGCTATATGCTGCCCTTTGACGATCGCGCGCCCTCCGCCCCTCTTCTATGCCTCCCAGACCGAGGGGCATGTGGTTGGCTCAATCAGTTACGGGATCGCCCAGTCTTCAATCCGGCGACGCGACCAAATTCGCGGACGTTGTGCGTTGCCTAGACGTGACTTCGTGGCTACCACTGCAGCTATCGAGTTGCAAATCTCCTTGGTGCTAGGATCACCGCCGCGCGGAGCTCGGAGTGGGAACGTTGAAGGTCTGTCATTTGGGTCCGACCAGGGTAGCAGGCGGCGCGACGCTGAGCACGAGCATTTGCGCGGTCCGGAATCGCGCCACGATATCCCCCAATATCGCTATTTATCTTGCACCCGCTCAGTCTGGGGGAAGAGAAATCCGGTTTCGCGCCGGTCGAACGATCCGTAAGCGACCCGACTTTACGTCGGTCACGTAAAGATTGCCTGCGGAATCAATCGCGAGACCCCGCGGAGCTCCGAGTCCCGCGCCTAGCGGTGGTCCGCCGTCTCCCGACGCGGTTGGCTCGCCGTTGCCGGCGACGGTAGAAATCGTTCCGGAAACCAAATCGATGCGGCGGATTCGGGCGTGATCCACATCGAGCACGTACAGCTTTCTGTCGGGTCCGAACGCTATTTCGGTGGGTGTGAAAAGACCCGCATTCAGGGCGGACCCGCCATCGCCTCCGAAATCCTTAGAGCCGTTGCCAGCGATCGTGGTAATGACTCCGCCCGAAACCCGCCGCACGCGATTATTGCCTGCGTCGGCAATATATAGAGCGCCGTCCGGACCAATCTCCACACCGGTTGGCGCTCTCAACGAAGCCCGGTCTGCTGGTCCGCCATCGCCGGCAAAACCGGCCATTCCATCGCCGGCTACCAGACTGATCTTGCCATCGGGAGTTACCTTCCGCACTCGGTGGCTGCCGGTATCAGCAATATAAATGGCGCCGGCGGCATCGAGGCAAAGACCGTTCGGATTGTTTAGCGTGGCCTCTAAAGCCGGGCCTCCGTCGCCAGTGTAGCCAGCCCTTCCGTTCCCGGCAATGACGTGGATTTGGCCATCGGTACCGACCTCGTAGACGCGATGCCGATCATCGCTGAAAACGACGGTTCCGTCCGGCCGCGCCCGTAGTCCCCAAGGTAGGCCCAACGAGGACTCTCGCGCCGGCACGTTGTCGCGGTAGGGCCCGGCGAAGCCGCCTGCGAATCGGCTAATGGATCCGCTGCGGTCGATTCGGTAGATCCGATTGCTTTGACGCGCATCGAGTAGGAAAACATTCCTATTTCCGTCCAGCACAACACGCTGTAAATTCCGGAACAATGCATCGCGGGCCGGGGTTCCGTCGGTAGTCAATCGCCATTGGCCGTTGCCGGCAACGATTGTGTACTTTCCGTCGGGGTCGATTCTATTGACGTGTCCAAATACCCACCCGCCTGAAAACAGGTTATCGTGAGCATCGACCGCCAACTGCCAGGAGGCGAAAGTTGCCTGTATGGCAGCTCCACCGTCGCCTGAAGCATCGGCTATCGAGAGAGACCCCGTGCCTGCGAACACGGAAAGCGCTCTGTCGTGAATCCTGAAGATGCGGCCGAGGGAGGCCGCAAAAACGTCGCCCCGGCTGTTGACGGCCAGCCCGATCGGTTGCCCAAGATCTCCCAGAACGTCTCGGCCGGCCAGGGTAGAAATAATGCCATTGGGGCTTACCTTGCGAATACTTGCGCATCCTTGATCGGCGATGAGCAGATTACCGGCGGCGTCGTAGGCCATTTGCTGCGGGAGGTTCAGGGTAGCAGCCTGCGCCGGCCCACCGTCACCGCCACAACCCTCTAGGCCGTTGCCCGCAATCGTCTGCAGCAGACCCTGTCGGTCGATACGCCGTACGCGGTATCGTTCGCTGAATACCATAGTTCCATCGGGTGCGAAGGCCACACTTCGTACGGCATTCACCGGCGATTGCCTGGCAAGCCGACCGTCAGGGGCGAACTCGGCCCTTCCAGTTCCGGCCACCGATTCCATCTTCCCGTTCGGCGACAGCTTCATGATGCGAACATTGCCGTCTTGAGTGAAGTAGACCGCGCCATCCAGGTCGACAGTCACCAGATACGGATTTATCGGACGATTCCCTGGCGGCGAATCCGGGCCCACCAGGACGTGGAGGAAGCCCGCTATGTCGATTTTGAACAGATACCCGGCAAGCCAGTCCGTGGCGTAGAGATTGCCGGCCCGATCGCATGCCACGCCGTATACGTATCCGAGCGGGACCTGTCGGGCCGGCATCCCGTTTCCGGAAAACTGCCAGTCGCGGCCGGCGATCGTCTCGATCACTGGCGTGTCCAGCGTGCTCACACCTACGAAATCGGGCGTGTCGGCATTTCGCGCCAGCGGTGGAACGAGGGTGTTCTTCGGTTCCATGACGGGCGCGGCCCCGGGGGCTGCCGGTGTCTTCGAAGACGCGGATTCCGAGATCCTCGTCAAGTCGCGCTGCGCAATCGCTGCGAAGGTGCCGTTCGGATACCGCTGTAAGTACATCTGCAATGATGCCGCGTCGGTCTTATCGATCCCACCCCAGAACTCAATTTCCTCCCTCCTAGCCAGATCGGATGAAGCGCCGAGCGGATTGTTCACAATCGTCACCGGCCCCATGAAGTAGAATTGCCCGATCACGCCATCGTAGGTAAAGGGACGCTGCTTGCGCCCCGATGCGACGTACACGTCTTCCTTAGCTCGTTCGAAAATTTGCTTTAGGTCAAGACCAGGCTTTTGCAACTCGGCTAGCAATTGCTTTGTGAACAGTCCGTTGCTTTCCGCTGGGTTGTCATCCGCCACACCGTTGTCAGCCGTGGCGTAAGCTATGTACGTTCCCTCTACCGAAGACGCCATCGGCGAGAGTCCCCTCGCCCCATCCCTCTTGGTGCGGAATGGGTTGTTCCGGCAGGCATCCAGAACTAGTATCCGCATCCGCGCGCCGCTCTGTTCCAGCTTGTCCCGTACCTGCGACGCGGGATACGATTCGTAAGGAAGATCGGCTTCCGAAGTCCCCGCGAAATCCGTCGGGATCAGATAGTTCTGTTCGTTAGCCTGCACGCCGTGGCCGGCGTAGTAGAAGAACGCCAGGTCGCCCGGTCGTAACTTGGCGGCGAACCCGTCGATCTCGGCCCGCATCCGTCGCATCGTGAGATCACGTCTCTCAATTACCTCATCGAACTGCAACGCTCGGAGCGCCTGCGCGATGGCCGCCGCGTCGTTGATCGGGTTCCGTAAAGGGCTCTTTGGGTATGCTTGGTTACCAATGACGAGCGCGATCTTCTTTTGCACCCGGATCGGCTCCAGACGCAAGTCGCGCTGTTGGGGTTGAGCAAAAGTAACGGCCGAAAAAACGAAAGCGGTGAGTGCAAAAGCGAATGCGGTCTTCACATCAGCATCCAATCTCCAAATATTGTACTCGCTCCAACTGACCGTAAAGCGTTTGGTGGTGGGATGTGCTCGTGGGACTATCCAGGCCACTCGGACGAAGCCCGCTAGTATTCCTTATCGTTAGTCGCGGCTGGCCTCTATTTCTGGCTGGCCGACGTCGACGCTTCCCAGATGACCGTGTATGAGGAGTTTCGAGCGTGATGCACTTCCGTGGACTGGCGATATCTCGCTCCTGGATTGCTTCCGGATCATCGACAAAACGGGAGGAGCGACAAGCAACACTTCGACGTCAGCTGAAAGCCTTCGCCCGCGAGAATTTCGCGATGCCACTTGGATGCATCGTAGCGGCGGCGATTCGGTGAGCGCCTCCCGTCTGCAGAGGCGTTGCTTTCTGGAATCAAGTTGGCGATTACCTTGGCCACGAGTACTGGTATAAAATTCCTCCATGAAGTCTGTCTGGATCCGTGCGGCCGCCGTTGGCGTCGCCGCCCTCCTGTTGACCGCCGCATATAAGCGCGCCGAGCCCTCTTCCGTTATGGCCGACGCCGCCAACGCGTTTCTGAATTCACTTTGGCCCGACCAGAAGGCAAAGGTGTCCTACGCCTTTGACGACGACGAGCGCCTCAGCTGGCACTTTGTGCCGACCGGAGCGAACTATAAGCCGGGCGACCGCGAACTGCGCAAGGGCATGCCCTTGGGCGCGATGCAACCCTTTCAGCGTGAACTGGCGACGGCTCTGTTGGCCGCCGGCTTGAGCCAGCAGGGTGTGATCAAAGCTCAATCGATTATGAGCCTCGAACAAGTTTTGCTGATCCTCGAAGGCGCCAATCCTGTCAATCGCCGCGACCCCGATAATTACTTCATCACAATCTTCGGTACCCCTTCCGCCAAAGGCACGTGGGGCTATCGCATCGAGGGCCATCACCTCGCGCAGAACTATACGATCGTTGATGGAGAGGTTTCCGACTCGCCGTCGTTCTTCGGCTCCAACCCGGCCGAAGTCCGCATCGGACCCCGTAAGGGACTCCGCGTCCTGGCGCTTGAAGACGACTACGGCTACGACATGATTGAATCACTCGACAAGACCCAGCAAGACGTGGCTGTGGTGGATAAGACAGCGTTGAAGGACATCATCACTAGCGCCTCCCGCAAGGCTGCCCTCAATGGCGCCCCGAACGGCCTTTCCGCTGCCAAGATGACCGCCGTCCAGTACGAGAAGCTGATGACCATCGTCGAGCTCTACGCTTCGAACGTGCCGCAGGCGATGGCGGAAAAGCGCCTGGACCTGGCGCGTAAGCAGCCGAAGGACGCCACCTTCTTCGCTTGGACCGGCGCAGTGGAACGCGGTGGCCTGCACTATTACCGCATCCAGACGCCCGGCTTCCTGATTGAGATGGATTGCACGCAGGATCAAGGAAATCATATCCACTCGGTGTGGCGTGATTACCAGAACGATTTCGGTTTTGACTTGCTCAAAGCCCATTACAGCGCGAGCCATCAGTGAACAAAGCATGCCGGTGAGGGTTTGATTCCGGCGTTTGCGGACCGCTATTAAGCGGCGCCGTCAGCAGAAGGGGTAGAAGCGACCACTAATGATGGGAACAGGGTCGGGCGCCGAAATCCCAAGTCTATGCAGTAAATCCAGGGGTCGCAAGACCTCGATGGCTTGATATGGGCAAATATCGGTAGGTTCTCCTGAGCCACCGATGGACGTTCTGAGTGTGCGACGCCTGTTTCCTGGAGTTACCGAGACGCCTGACAGAGACGATGAACAGCGCGGATGGCGTTAAGCATTAGGCGTGCTCTCCGGTGAGCACGACCGGCAGAAGCATAGTCCCCACGACAAATGGCAGCGCCCCATAGAGCGGGTCACAGCCGGAATACTGCCAAAGGTGCGGGCAAAGATAAATGCCCAGGCGCCAGAGGCGATCGCGATGAGCAAGGACTGGAAGCGCGTCACCCTTCCGGCCGGCAGCCCACGCTGAAAGCGTGGCGCGGTCTGAAAGAGCCGTCCCACGTGGGGCCGTTATTGTCAGATTTTATCCGGGATGTGAGACTATTTCTTCATGGTGGCCGTCCAGTTCAACACCACCATCAGCGGCAGCGTGCCGGACTGCCGGTTGCGCAGCGCAACCAGAAAGCGCTGCCCGTCGTCCGAGACATCGTAGCCTAACACCGAAACCCCGCTGAAGAGTTCCTGCGGCTCGCCAAACTGGAGCATCTTGCCGTTATGTTCCACGCTCACTGCTAAGAGGCTGCGGCCGTTCTGATAGTAGAGTTCCTTGCCGTCCTTGCGCCAGCGCGCCCGGGATCCCGCAATCGTGGAAATCTGGCGCTTGCCGCCAGTCCCGATGCCGCCGTCATGGGAGGGAACCACGTAGACCTGCGGGCGCCCGGTTTCACCGGCCGTGAAGGTGATCCATTTGCCATCGGGCGAGAATTCCGGCTGTGTCTCGTTGTTAACACTCTGCTCCAATGCGAACGGCTGGCCGCTACCGCCCGTCAGCGGCAGAATCCAGACGGTGATGCGCCCGGTCTTCGGTGCGTGCCGTTCGAACAGCAGCAACCTGCCGTCCGGGGACCAGCTGGCCGGATACTTTTCGTCGCCGTCTGCATACAGGAGCTGCTCTTCCCCGCTTCCGTCGGCTGCCCTCCGGTAGATGTCGAAGTGGCCTTTCCGATTCGACGCAAACGCGATACTCCGCCCGTCCGGCGACCAGACGGGTGCGACCGGTCCCAATGCGTCGAGCGTGAACGGGGCGCGCCGCTTGCGATCCATGTCGTAGAGCCAGATGCCGGTGCGGCCCTGATCGCGATTCTCGATAGCCAGCATTTTTCGATCGGGTGAAAGCTGGGGCGAGGAGAACTGGAGCGTCGACAAACGAACTTCCGTGACGCTCTCGATGCGATTGCCCTTCCGGTCCAACCAGACTACTTCGTTCGGCGGCGTGTCTGCGCCCGCGATATACACTAGCGGGCCGCTGTCGGAAACCGAAAAGGGCGACAAGCCGCTCGAAACCGCGATCCGGTCCACAACACGGATAGGCTCACCCGTTGTGGTCACTGCACGCGCGTCGAACCGCCGCGCCAGCAGCATCTCATCCTTGACGTAAAGAATTCTCCCATTGGCGAACACCGGTTGCGAATCGGTGTCGAAGAGAATTTTGCCTTGCGGCGCATCGAGCGAGGCCACCATCATAGTTTTCGGAGCCAGCGGGAATGGTTCCGCCGCGGATTCGTACAGGAAATGGCGGCCATCCGGCAGAAACCAGGGGTTTAACACGGCGCCTTCCGCGCGGCCCGGATCGGTCTTGAGGACTTCCGATACCACTCCTCCAGTATCGGCAACACGATTGAGGGCCGCGAATGTGGAAAACAGAAGGACGCCGTCGCGATTCCACGTGCCTCCCGCGGCCTTCGTCGCATCGCACAAGATGGCAGGTTCCGAGGGTCCGCCCGGTCGGTCTACGTCGATTCTCTTCAGCTTGTTCTCGGCGAAGTAAGCGAACGATTTGCTGTCCGGCGACCAGAAGCCGGCACAGCCGTCCAACATCCCTCCGTCCGGGCCAAGCAGTGGCGCCACCGCCGTGGAATCGAGCGATCGAAGCCAGATTTGGTATTTCTGCTTCCAGTACGTGTAGAAGATAATACGCTTGCCATCGGGCGAAACCACTGGCGCGGGTTGTCCGCCGAAAGCCGCGCCCTCAGGCGGTGTAATCTGGAAACGCACCACGGGACCCGACGGCCGCTCCCGCAGAATCACCGCCGCCAGCGCCAGCACCAGCATCGCCAGCCCGACCACCGCCGTCCACGGCGAGCGCATTGCACCCCACCGCCGATTCCCGCGCGCCGGAGCGGCGTCTTCGGCCGGCGCGCCCTCGGCGATCCACTGCAATTCCGCCTTCAAATCGAGCACCGATTGCCAGCGCTCCTCGCGTTCCTTGGCCAGACAGCGCCGCACTACGCGGTCCAGCGATACACGCTGCAAGGCGGGCGGATCGTTCCCCGGGGTCACCGCGATCGCCCCAGCGTTGCCGTCCGCCTTAAACGGGCAGGCCCCCGTCAGCATCTCATGCAGCACCGCGCCGAAGGAGAAGACATCGCTCCGCCAGTCGACTTCTTCGCCGCGCGTCTGTTCGGGCGACATGTACTGCAGTGTTCCCTGAACCACTCCATCGAGCGTGCGTGTCCCGTCCACGGCCACAGCCGGCCCTTCCAGTTTGGCCAGGCCGAAATCCAGGATCTTCACGCCCGCCTTCGTCAGCATGATGTTGCCGGGCTTGAGATCGCGATGGACCACGCCCTTGCGATGCGCTTCCGCCAAGCCATCGGCGACCTGGATTGCAAGCCGGAGCGCCTCCGGCCCCAGCGGACCCCGCTGCAGCCGCTGCTCCAGGCTTTCGCCGTCCACCAACTCCATGGCGATCGCCGGCTGCCCGCCGAGGTTCTCGAATCCATACACCGTGCAGATATTCGGATGGCTCAGCGCCGATGCCGCCCGCGCCTCGCGTTCGAAACGTCGGATCACCGTCTCTGGGAGTTCTCCCACTGGCGACGGGAGAAACTTCAGTGCCACCTTCCGGCCGAGCGACAAATCCTCCGCCTCGTAGACCACTCCCATGCCGCCGGCCCCGAGTCTTTTCAGGATCCGGTAATGGCCCAGGGTAAGGCCGGTCAGGGTGGACGGGTCCAAAGGCGAACGCGCAGGCTCGATCCGCGTCTTCGGGTCGGGGGCGGGTGGCGCCTCCTCGCTCGGTTTCTCTACGTTGCCCAGGAACCGATAGCCTCGGCGCGCCACCGTCTCCACGTAGCGCGGTTTCTCGGCTGACTCACCCAAGGCATCGCGCAGTTTCTGGACCGCGGCATTGATGCCGTGATCGAACTCCACGATGGTGTTGTTCGGCCACAACCGTTGCCGGATTTCGTCTCGCAGAACAACCTCACCGGGATGCTCCAAGAGCATCAGCAGGATCTGCACCGGCTGCGCGCGCAACTTGATGCGGATACCGTGTTTGCGCAGCTCCCCGGCCCGGCCGTCCAGTTCGAACGGCCCGAAGCAGAGTATTCGACCCTGTGCAGCGGGACCAGACATGGTGCGAGTTTCCCAAGTTTATCACAGCCAACATCCTGTTTTTTCAATCAATTGCGCGACGACCGCGAGACTACCCGTAAATCGCCCGGCGCGCATTTGGGTAGCACCTCCGTAGTCCCAAACTCGCCTTCAGCCGCTCGCTTTGGCGGCCGGAGGAAAGATGAATTTCCGGTTGGTAGTAGTGCTTGGGACGGTTCTGGCGCAGGGTTATACCGTCGCCCAGTTGAGGACTGTGGAAATCTTCGTCAATAACCAAGACGATTCGGTCCGGTTGCTGAGTGCCAGCAAGCCACTGGTTTCCAACATCTTCGGGAAGATCGGCGTACAACTGACCTGGCACAAAGGCGACATCCCGGCAGGCCGGAATGCCCTCGGCATCCGCACCGCCGAGCACGCTCCCGCAACGGCCAGCCGCGAAGCTCTGGCCGCTTCAGAACTGCGGGGTCCCGGCATGTCGGAAATCACGATTTACAAGGATCGCCTGCAGTCCTTGCTGAACCTCCACCCCAACGTGACCCGGGTGCTCGCAGCCTATGTCCTGGCCCATGAATTCGCTCACGTCATGCAGGGGGTGCCCCGCCATTCCGACTCCGGAATTATGAAGGCGCACTGGTCCGACCGGGACTTTCAGGAAATGATTTATCACAAACTGGTCTTCGCCCCGGTGGATCTCGATCTGATTCAGAAAGGTTTAGCCACCATGGCCGCTGTTCGGTCGACGCCCGCGGGCGAGCAGTTGCTGTAACGGCCATACTCAGTAGCAGCTATTGAACCACCTGGTGGTCATCGACCAACTGGCCGACCTCGACACTCGGAGACAGCTGCGTTTATCCGTGAATGTCGGTAGCGACCTCGACTTACTTGTGTCTCGTACCGAAGGACCATTCTCCGAGTTGACGAACGGACGGAGCGGGGACCTCCGCAGGTACAGCTAGGGCGAGATGCGAACCGCGGCGCAGGAACCCGTCCCGAAAGGGATCCTTTGCGACCCAGACGCGAAGTTGCCCAAACGCTGGGAACTTTGCCGTACCATTGCATTTATAATGTGTTGGCGCACCGTGGAGGGCGTATGGCAAACACACAAGCGCTGATTGCTCATGTCTACTCGGCTTTCAACCGAAGGGATATCGAATGACGCACTCGCGGTGATGAGTGAGAACGTTGATTGTGCGCTCTTGTTCGCCGTAGGTCGCGGTGCGCTCGT
>Ga0302324_100022921_pt1 | contig 12109 bp, 9 predicted proteins | sample Palsa_T0_1_FD_201949 | JGI IMG/M metagenome (GOLD analysis project Ga0302324, IMG submission 201949) | Peat permafrost microbial communities from Stordalen Mire near Abisko, Sweden - Palsa_T0_1 | ecosystem: Environmental > Terrestrial > Soil > Palsa > Peat permafrost | place: Sweden: Abisko...
ACACATTTCTGCGAAGCGTATTGGATCGCGGTTCGAGCACGGCCCACAGTCTCTGCCCCGGATAGGCGGCGCGCAAAGCTTTCAAGGTCTCGCGAATCGCAGTAGGGTGATGGGCGAAATCATCGACGATCGTAACTCCAGCGGTGACGGCGCGCACCTCGAGCCTGCGCTTCACGCTGCGGAAGGTGGAAAGGGCTTCGACGATCGCGGCGGAATCGATTCCCTGCCCCGCAGCCAGAGCCGCAGCCGCAGTAGCATTGAGCGCGTTGTGCTCTCCCGCTAACGGCAGGGTTACCTGCAGCCATTCCTGACCGGAACGGACAATCTTCCAACTTGAGTTGCGGTTGTTGTGGGCTAGATCCTGTAGCTGCCAGGCCGACCCGGATTTGAACCCATAGCGCTCGACAGAACAAAACGCTCGGCCAACACATTCATCCACATTGGTGCTGCCGTCATAGGCAATCACCCGGCCGCGGCGCGGAACCAGGTTGACGAGCCGGCGGAACGCGGTCTTCACCGCATCGAGGTTTTCATAGATATCGGCGTGATCAAACTCCACGTGGGTCAGAATCAGGACATCGGGAAAGTAGTGCATGAACTTCGGCCCCTTATCGAAGAAGGCGGTATCGTACTCATCGCCCTCCAGGATGAACGGCTTGCCTTCGCGGACGTGAAAACTGGTGCCAAAGTTTTCTGCGATGCCGCCGATCAGGAAAGAGGGCGTGACCTCCGTCCGGGTCCGGGAAGCGACTTCATAGATCCAGGCCAACATGCTGGTAGTGGTCGTTTTCCCGTGGGTTCCGGCGACCACAAGCGACTCCTTTCCAGGGAGAAATTCGTGCTGAATGGTCTCGGCGAGGGAACGGAATGGTATACGTTGGTCGAGCACGTATTCCAGTTCCACATTGCCACGGGAGATCGCGTTGCCCACAATCACCAGGTCAGGCTGAGGAGATAGATTAACTTCGGCATAGGGCTCCTTGATCGCGATGCCGAGCTCTTTCAGCAGATCCGACATGGGCGGATACGCCGCCGCATCCGAGCCCGTTATGCGATACCCCCGCAATTGCAACATGCCGGCAAGCGACGCCATCGCCGAGCCGCAGATCCCGATCAGGTGAATGTGTTTTGCCATAGGATTATTTCTCTGTCGCCCGCTCGAGAAAGCTCAGCACCGGTTCTCGCTCCAGATGCAACTCCGCTTCAATGCCAAAGGCGAGGGTCACATTGCGCCGGGACACGTGGCCGGAACGGAGACCGGTGGCGATCGGCCCCTGGAACCAGTCCAGCACGCGCAGGATGACCTCGTCCAACAAACCTGGATGCTGCCCCGGAGCTACGCAGTCGAGCATCTCCCCAAAAATGATTCCCCTGACCCCTTCGAATTTTCCCGCCAACACCATTTGCCGCAGCAATCGATCCAGTTGATAGGGCTTCACATCGCGGTCCTCTAAAAAGAGCAGCTTGCCTTCGGTTTGCGGCGCATAGGGAGTTCCCAGCGATGCCGCCAACAAGGTAAGACAACCTCCGTAGAGGATCCCACTGGCCTTCCCGGGCCTTAGGGCGCGCAAGCCCGAGGTTTCCCCCACGAACCAGCGATCGCCGCCCAGTGCAGCCAGCAGACTGGCTTCGTCGACTCCTTCGGGCTGGGAAAAATCGCCCGCAACCATGGGCCCGTGAAAGGAGATGAGGCCCAGCTGGTCCAACAACCAGGTCTGCATGCAGGTCATGTCGGAATGGGCCAGCAGCGGCTTGGGATGCTCGCGCACCAGCCCCAGGTCGAGGCCCCCAAGCAGATAGTTGCAACCGTAACCTCCACGGCTACAAAATATTGCGGCAGCAGCAGGATCGAGGAAAGCGGCGTGAAGATCCTCAAGCCTGGCTTGGGTGGTACCGGCGAAGTAGTGGTGTGCCTTGCTCAACGCGTGATGCCCCACCCAGGGCAGGAAGCCGAGACGGCTCAGGGCTTCGACTCCCTTCGCTAGCTTGTCCGGCTGGGGGTAGCTTGCCGGAGAGAGCACGGTCACTTTAGTCCCCCGGCGAACGGCGGGAATGCTCAGGTTCACCATGTCTCCCCGAAACAGATAAGCTCCGCCGGCCCGGTCAACAGAATCTCAGAGCCGGGTCCTTGCCATTCCACGGTTTGTGCTCCTCCCGGGGCGATCACGCGCAGCACAGGTGATGCGCGGCGCAGGGCGATGGCCGCGCTTCCCGTTGCACAGGTGCCGGTACCGGACGAAGAGGTGGGGCCAACGCCGCGCTCATAGATGCGTATCTCGATTTCATCACGGTTCATCATGCGCACGAATTCCACGTTTGTCTGATGAGGGAAAAACATGGGGTGGGCGCAGATCTCTTCTCCGATCGACTCCCAGGGGTAACCGTTGAAGCTCGGCCGATCGACAAAAATAACGAAGTGGGGGTTTCCGGTGGATACCACCGCGCCTTCGATTCGTTCCCCACCTGCAAGAGACAAAATGCTCGCCGCCATCTCGGGCACACCCATGGCTGAGGTGATGTGAAAGACCTGGCCAATGCGGCCGTCGATGCGGCAGATACGTGGGCCGGCGTCGGTTTCAAGGGCGATCTCGTCGCCCGGGCCAGCCTTGGTTTCATACCCAATCCAGGCGGCTACGCAGCGTGTCCCATTCCCTGATATTTCGGCGATGGAGCCGTCGGCATTATGCAGGCGGATTGCCCCCCGGCGCTCCCCTTCCCAAGTCAGGAACTCTATCCCATCGGCTCCGATGCCCTGGTTGCGGTGGCAGAGACGTCGCGCCATATCGTCCCGGGCCTCGATACCGGCGAGCCTTTCCTGGATCACCAGGAAATCGTTTCCGCAGGCATGCGCCTTCACAAACGGGATCACTCGTCCTCCGCGTCGTGACAGGTGTGCAATTGGCCGATGAAGTGGAGACTCCGGACCGGTTCGTAGATTTCCAATACGCTCAAGAACATTTGCTTGAGCGTGATGCTAACATCGCGCGGCTATCACTTGGTGTAACCAGTATTGTTCGCATGGTTTGGGGGGAAACCGCAGGTCCCTCGGCTTGTGGCTTGTGGCCGGAAAGCTCGGAAGAACATCTGTCAGCAAGCATCGCCCGGGTCCTTCGACTCCGTGCCATAAGCCGTCCGTTATGCTGATAGATCTGCGCGGCGCTTCGCTCAGGACGACGCCTTTGCGGGGGGGTTGAAAAACATCCGGTTAGTTATACAGAAAATACTCGTGACGGAATGGACTGCAGATTCCCATCGTGGTTCGGCTTCAATGACTGGCAAGCTGGGAACGGTAGATGCGGGCGCAGGGCTGACCGCTGGAGCAGATTACGTTGACCAGCTGCATGCCTTGAGGATGTCGCTGAATGGCCTGTGCGACGGCATCTCCGTCGAGTGCGACCGCCGTGGACACGCCTCGAGCTGGATCTTCCAGGGCGCGCTGCCAGGTATGAAAGTCCCCTTCGTTCACAATGCGGCGCAGCGGGATGCCAGCCTGCTGTACCGCGCCTACATCGCTCGAGACATGCATCAAAATCAATCCATGCTCGGGCAGGTTGCTTAAAGCCTTAGCCAGCGCGGTCTCAAACGCAACGCGGGTGCGCGAGTTGGCCACTGCTTCCTGAAACACCAGAGGCCGGTCTCGCAATAACACCACGCTATTGACTACCACCAACAGCAAACTCGCCAGCACCGCGTAAAACCGCACTCTGGGGATGTGCGTCGTCAACACGGGAAGCAGGCAGCCCGCGAACAGCGCGAAGGCAGGCAGCAGTTCCATGCCGTAGCGCGTGTTGTACCAGGAAAAAGGCCACCAGATGGGAATGAAGATGGGCACGGATCCATACGCGACGGAGTAAGCATAGAAAGGCAGGGGCAACCAGAGCAACAGGGCTGGCCAGATATGCCTGCGGCGAAAGGCCCACAGTGCCGCCACTGTGCCCCCGACGCTAAACCAGCACAACAGCCTTCCTCGAGACAGCGGGGCGGCGCCCCACTCCGCAGCCTTGAGAAAATAGATCGCCGCAACGCGCATGTTGCCCGAGCCGGGATGAGCCGGCGAACCGGGAGGTGTGGTTTTGGCTTCGATGGCGCGGGCTGAATAAGGACCACGGATGAAGTCCAACGGATCGCCGAATTGTTTTGCGTTGTAGGCCAGCCACAAGGAAGGAGCGGCGATCAACAGGGCGGTAAATAAGACCCACGCACCGACCACGGGCCCTCTCCAGCGGCGGTAATGACTGAGCACCGGCAGGGTGGCAAAGAGCCATGCAACAGCGGCGTACACCCATCCGTCGTAGCGGGTGAAAATCGCACCGACGAGTACCAGCCCGGCGTAGATCAGGAGCTTTTCCTCGAGCGTACGCTGAAACTCGACGATCAGAAGTACAGCCCAGATCATCTCGGCCAGAAAAAGGGGCTCGGTCATGGCTGTGGTGGCCATATACAGCAGCCCGGGATTCAGACCGTAGAAGGCAACGACCACCAGCGCCGCAGACGTGGGCAGCCAGATACGCGCCAGGCGATAGAGTCCCGCACACCCCAGTACATAGCTCGGTATGGAGAGGCAGGCGCCGGCCAGACCGCTGCGCCACCATTCCATATTCCAGACAAAAGGCAAAAGAAGGATGTGCGGCAGAGGCAGCCAGACGGACCCCAGCTGGCGGAAACCGGGGGTAATGGAATCGAACACGCGACGGGCAATGTGCAGATGCGCCACCGCGTCGCCGAAGAGCAGAAGCGTGCCGTGGCGCACGCAGTAAGCCAGTGATCCCAGGGCGGCGGCCAATGCCGCCCATGCCACCAGGATGGTCTCCCGACGGATCGCCTCGGACGCGGATCTCTCCTCAGTCAAGGTGCGAGAGCTCACGGAAGAGAGCGAAGCGTTGATCGATCTCCTCTCGCGTGAGCGATTGCATCCGTTCCGTGCCGAAGCGCTCCACCGCAAAGGAGCCCATGACGCCACCGTAGAACATGGCGTGCTTGAAGGTCTGCAGGGTGACCTTCGGCTGCGAGGCAAGGTATCCGAAGAAGCCACCGGCAAACGAATCGCCTGCACCGGTGGGATCCACCACTTTGTCCAATGGCAACGCGGGAGCACGAAAAGGCATAGCCACTTTGCCCGGGGCTGCTCCGTCGAAAGAATGCTCGCCGAAGAACGCCGTCGCTCCGTATTCTCCATGCTTGACGATGAGGGCCTTGGGACCCATAGCAAGAATCTTGCGCGCGGCCAGGACCAGGTTACTGTCGTCGGCCAGCAGCTTGGCCTCTCCATCGTTGATCAGCAACGCATCGAGGCCGGTGAGAACCTTCAACAGGTTGTCGCGGTGGCCGGTAATCCAATAGTTCATGGTGTCGCCGCACACCATGCGGACCTTGGGCATCTGCTGGCGAACGTTGCTTTGCAGCACTGGATCGATGTTGGCGAGAAAAAGGAAATCGCTATCGCTGTACGCCGCCGGCACCTTGGGGGAAAAGGTCTCGAAGACATTCAGCTCGGTATTGAGGGTCTGAGCCTCGTTCAGGTTCTTGAGATAAGACCCGGTCCAATGGAAGCTCTTGCCCGCGGTGTGCTCCAGGCCGCGCGTATCGACTTTGCGGCTGGTGAGCACAGCCTCGTGTTCCGCGGTGAAGTCTTCGCCGACGACAGCGATCACGCGCACGTCGGTGAAATAACTTGCGGACAACGCGAAATAGGTTGCGGCGCCACCAAGGCACCGGTCGCGCCGCCCTTGCGGCGTCTCGATACTGTCAAATGCAACACTGCCTACGACGAGAATGGACATGATTTCTTTCTGTTCAGGAAATGTATTTGTGCAGCAGCAAATCCAATTTGTTGCGGGTTGCCGCGGGAATCGCTTCCGGGCTGGTGATGATGGCGAACTTGAGCGCCGTGGAACAGGCGCAGGCCCGCTCTCGAGGCATGGCGGCCACCGCGGTTCGCACTGCCTTGGCCGCATTGGCTGAATTCTGATGCAGCACGGCAATCACCTGTTCAACGGTGACGGCGTCGTGCCCATCGTGCCAGCAATCGTAGTCCGTGACCATGGCCATGGTGGCGTAGCAGATCTCTGCTTCGCGGGCCAGCTTGGCCTCCTGCAGATTGGTCATTCCGATAACGTCGGCACCCCAACTGCGATAGAGATTCGACTCGGCGCGGGTAGAGAATTGCGGGCCCTCCATGCAAACATAGACGCCGCCCTTTTTGGCAATCACCCCGGCGCTTTCCGCACCCTGTTGAATCGCCTTGGCGACGGTCGCGCAGATGGGATCACCAAAAGAGACGTGGCCTACGATTCCCTCCCCGAAAAATGTAGAAGGGCGCTGCGAGGTGCGGTCAATGAATTGGTCGGGAATGACGAATTCGGTCGGCTTGTGCTCCAGCTTGAGCGATCCAACGGCGGAAACAGAGATGATCCGTTCCACGCCCAGTTTCTTCATCGCGAAGATGTTGGCGCGGAAATTGAGCTCGGTTGGCATGAGCCGGTGACCCCGGCCATGGCGGGCCAGGAAGACCACCTGGCGGCCCTCCAGCTCGCCGGCAACAAATGCATCGGAGGGGGCACCGAACGGCGTGTCTACCTCGATCTGGTGAGGATTGATGAGGCCGGGCATAGCATAAAGCCCGCTCCCGCCGATGATTCCAATTTCCGCCTGCTGCAAACCGGCTCCGAACGCTGGGAATGAATTGCGATTCTTTGTAAGTATACCTGTCCCCAGGAGGAGGGTGGCCCAACCGTTGGGTCTGTGTGGGAACCGAAAAAAACCGCAGATCCCTCGGCTGCGCTCGGGATTGTCAAAGGGGAGGGAGGCGCTTCCAATAAAAGCAGTTGCCTGAGAGCCGCCTTCTGTCCAGCATCCGCGCTCAATGGAAGCGTCGCCCTTCCCTTTGTCATCCCGAGCGCAGCCGAGGGATCTGCGGTTTTTTCGGTTCCCAGCGCGTGTGAGGAAATCCGCCTAGTGCCGCAAAGAAGCTTTGACCATGCCGCAGCTGGCCATCAGGCGTGTCAGGTGAGTGGTGAGCTCGTCGTTCGAAGACGAGCGGTCCGCCGCTTGCTCCATCTCCCCGTTCTGCTGCGCGCCGAAGAAAAGGAACTGCAGTTTGCGGGCTGTCGTCAGATCGAAGCTTTCGCTTACGAACACCTGAGTCCCCTGGCGCACAATCAGTACCGGCCCTTCACTCGCGTTATAGACTTGTTCGCCAGAAGTTGACTCCGCCGTGGAATCGCGCACCACACCGGAATATTTTTTGTTTAATTCCGCGGCGTAAAGCTTGGCAAATTCCTTAGCCGCACCTTCACTCCTCCAGGCAGAAAGATAGAGAAGTGCGACCGACGAGGTTGCCGCCTGCTGCGCAGGGGTAACCGCCTTGCGGGTCTGCACGGCGTAGTACAGACCACCTTTCCATTGCGGGGTGAGGATAGCGGCTACATCCGGGCCGCCGAAGAGCTCCGTCAAAATGCGCACATCGAGCTCGCCCATCACACCCACGTCATAAGGCTGATAGTCAGGGTCCAGCAGAGGGTGCACGTCGGGCATGTGCAACAGAGGAACCAAAGCCTTTCGTTCGTAAGCGACGGGATTCATGATTTCGTAGCTGGTTGAGGGAGGCCGGTCCAACACCCCGGCGAAGGCGTATTGCGCACCCTTATCCTTCAACAATCTTTGCTCGAATCCCAGGCCGTCCCGGTAGGGAAAAAGCAGGGACTGCTGCAGTAACAGAGGCGCCCGGTCCATGACCGGCGAACTGCCAGAGGAGTCCAGATCCTCTTTAGGGCTTCGCATCACATCCGGCGAGGTGAGCAGGCTCTTACCCTTAGGCTTCAAGGTGTAATCCAAATAAACCGCCATGGCCTGCCCTTCCAGCACCGCTTCCCGCGCAGTGTCCCGCTCGTCGATGGCCAGACGCTGATTGTCTTCTGTGACGTCTTTAGACAGCGTATCCGGGTCGTCGGGCTCCCATTTTTCAAGGTCCGTATGCTGATCCTGCAAGGCATGCGTCAATTCATGGGCAATGACAGGCTTTTGATCTTCCGGCGAGACCCAGTCCAATAAGTTAACCGTCTTGGTCTTGTTGTCGTAATAGCCTGCAATCTGTTCCTTCAACAGGCTCACCAGGAAGGGCTGCAACTGAAAATCCCGGTCAAGGAGGCCAAACTTCTTGAGCACGATCTCTTCGCGCTGCATTTTCTTGGTGTCCTTGTCCTTATGAAACTGATCAAGAATGTACTTTTCCACTTGCTCGCGGGTGATGAGCCGCCGTTTCACTTCATGCCGGATCTGTAATTGGGTGTCATCACTGGCAAAGGAAAGAATCTGGTTCAAAGACTGGAAGAGCTCTTTGGTCTGCTGCGGGGTAATCTTGCTTTCCTTCTGCGGCGGAGTGTCCTGGCCGAAGGTAGACAACGCAAAGGCAAGCAGGAGCGCCGCCGTTACTGATTCGCATGACTTCCTGCCGATAAGCTTCATTCTTTGACCTTTTCCGGGTTAGGCCCTGGAGCCGTTCCACACTTACTCTGCTGCAAGGCTATAATTTTATTGTGCTTTCTGCCACGAACCATCCCGATCCAACGGTCACTTCCGCCCGCCCTACCCCACTAAGCGCCACGCTTGGACCGGGAGCTACGCCGGTTCCGCATTGTGGCGCATTGACACCCCAAGCATTTGACGGACTGCCGGGGGAGTTGGATTCCCTTCTCCACTCTGCCGGCGTCAGCGATCTGGGCTGGCGGGGAAAAATTCTGGTGACTGGCAGCGACCGCCTGCGCTGGTTGAACGGCATGGTATCGAACGCGGTGCAAGCGCTTCCCGAAGATGAAGGAAACTACAGCTTTCTGCTCAGCGTGCAGGGGCGGATTCAGGGCGATTGCTACGTCTACCGCCGCGCCGGCGATCTGTTACTCGATACCAGCATTGACCAGGTCCCCGCCCTGATGACCCATCTTGACCACTTCGTTGTAATGGACGATGTGGAACTGGCAGACGTTAGCCAGCAGTGGACAGGCTTGTCGCTCGCCGGCCCCCTGGCGCCCCAGGTGCTGGCTACCCTGGGCTTTGCGTCTTCAGCTCCTAAGTTAGCGAAGGACGGCCAGGAAAACGCCAAAATGACCAGCGCCAGGATCGGCGAAGTCCCCTCCACGATCATCGCTGCCCATACCGTCTCTGTGCCGCGCTATGAGTTGTGGTTCCCCCCCGAACAGGTGCTCGCCGTTTGGGAGACTCTGCAAGCAGCCGGAGCCACTCCCTGCGGATTGGAAGCGATGGAAGCTCTCCGTGTGCACGAGGCCACGCCTTTATACGGCATCGATCTGAATGATCGCGATCTGCCGCAGGAGACGGCGCAGACGCGTGCACTCAACTTCAACAAGGGCTGCTACCTGGGCCAGGAAATCGTGGAGCGGATCCGTTCCCGAGGGAAAGTCAACCGGCAGTTCCGGCAGTTTGAGCTGAGTGGAGCTGTGCCTGACACCTTACCCCTCGATCTACGCAGTAAAGACCAGTCCGTCGGACGGATCACCAGCACCGCATCGCTAGCGAGCGCGGGTCTGCCGCAAGTACTGGCGCTCGGGTTTATCCGGCTCGAAGTAGTGGAACGCAAGGAGACGATTACCTATGACGGAGGGGAGGCAATTGCGCTGGCCGCGAAGCCCGTCATCGCTCGGTCTCATGCCCAACCAGCTAGCTGAACCCAACCCCAGCCTGCCGGACGAGAGTCGTGTGTGATTCCGTTCCAGGCAGCGTTACAAAAGACGATTGGAAAAAAACCATGCGTGAGAAAGAACCGCAATTCACCGTTACCGACCGCCGCAAGTTCACCGCCGAAGGGGAACTGCGCGAAGGCGAAGGCAACGCAGCTGAAAGTAGCCCGCCGCCTCCCGCGGTTGAGCGAGAGCAGAAGGCCGCAAGCCCACAGCCAGCCGCGCCTGCCCCCGCCTTGCAGGTAGACCTGGATGAACCGGAGTTGGCGGACGGAGAGGAAACGATCCCCGAGCCGACGGCCCTGGAGTCGGCTCAGCAGAGCAAGGAATACCATGCCTCGGCAAGCCGTTTGGACGAAATGCTGTCGAAAGCAAATCCAGGCCAACCGGCCCCGGCAGTGATGAACTTCGACCGCCTGGTGCAGTCGCTCTACATGACTGCGGCGGTCCAGATGGGCGCGGGCACTGCTCCCAACGAGCAGCCACGCATTGACATCCTGGGCGCCCGGCAAAGCATTGACATGCTGAGCGTGCTGGATGAAAAGACCAAGGGCAATCTGACGGAGCAGGAGAAGCGGTTGTTGCAGAATGCGCTCTTCGATCTGCGCATGTCATTTCTCGAGATCACAAATGCCATTGCCAGTTCTGCCGTCCAGCGGGCGCCCCAACCGAAGAGACCACACTAGAGCATTTTCACTTCTGCGGCACTGACCATGCTGTTGGGAGCGTGTTTCATCCATCGAGCAGAGATCACGATTCTTGGCAGTGGCACGTCCATGGGGGTGCCGACGCTCGGCTGCACCTGCCGGGTCTGCACCTCCCCTGACCCGCGCGATCGCCGCACCCGCCCGTCGATTGCTGTGACCTGGGCTGGACACCGCGTATTGATCGACACCGGACCGGACTTTCGAACACAAGCCCTGCGTGAAGGGATCGATCATGTCGACGCTGTGCTTTACACCCATTCTCATGCCGACCACATTCTCGGCCTGGATGATTTGCGGCCGCTGAGCTTTAGCCACGAGAACAAACTCCCGCTCTATGCCGATGATGCGACCGCCGATGTGATCGAACGCATTTTTGACTACACCTTCGATGCGTCTGCCTGGTACCCGACCCGAGCCCGGGTGAAAATGCTTCGCATGGGACAATCCGTCGAGATCAAGGGAGCAGTCTTCCACCGCGTCCCACTGACTCACGGCAAGATTGAAGTCGCGGGATTCCGCTTTGGCAACGCTGCCTACCTGACGGATATGAGCGATATTCCGGAAAGCAGCCTGCCGCTACTCGAGAACCTTGACGTGGTCATTCTCGACGCCCTGCGTAAGCGACCGCACCCCAGCCACGCTACGCTCGAACAGGCGCTCGCATTGGTGAACCGGATGCAACCGCGGCGCGCGTTTTTTACTCACATGTCGCACGATCTGTCCCACGCCGAAACCAACAAAGAACTCCCCCAGCACATCCAGCTCGCATACGACGGGTTGCGTATTCCCTTCGAGATCTGACATGCAAGTTTTTCGCGAGCTCGACAGTATCTCCCAGCGCCTGGGGCCCACGGTGGTGAGCATTGGGAATTTCGACGGTGTCCATCTTGGCCATCGGTTCATTCTTGACCGGCTCCGGCAAAGCGCCGCCGCGCGTTCGCTGCGTTCCGTAGCGGTTACATTTGATCCGCACCCGCTGCGTTTTTTGCGCCCTGAGACCTGCCCCAAACTGATTACGCCGCTGGAGACGCGGATCGAGTTGCTGGAAGAGGCCGGGGTCGACGCGGTGTTGGTGCTCCCCTTCACCGCGGAGCTCTCTCGCATGCGCGCCGCGGAATTCGTCACCGCGATCGTTCATGATGCACTGCAGGCGGTCGAGGTTCATGAGGGGCCTAATTTCCGCTTTGGTTACCGTGCCGAAGGGGGGATTAGCGAATTGAGCCAACTGGGCCGCGCGCTTGGCTTCGAGGTGGTGGTGCATGGCGCATGCCAGGTGAGAGGACTGACCTGCTCGAGCAGCAAGATCAGGGAGTTGCTATCGCGGGGCGACCTTCGTACTGCGCGCGCGCTGCTCGGGCACGGATTTTTTATTGATTCCACGCCGGCTCATGGACGCGGGATTGGTTCTACGCTTACGGTTCCTACAATTAACCTGGCGCCGTATCGAGAGTTGCTGCCGCCGAACGGCGTGTATGTCACTCAGTTGCGTGTAGGCGGGGAGTGGTTCGATGCCGTGACCAATGTTGGCAACCGGCCGACATTTGGGGCCGATTCGTTTGCGGTGGAGTCGCATTTATTGGACTTTCACCCGATTCCGCTGGCAGAGCAAACACCCTTGAGGCTTCTGTTTCATCGCCGGCTTCGGGAGGAACGGCGGTGGCCTTCTCCTGAGGCGTTGAAGGAGCAGATCATGTTGGATGTTGCCCAGGC